>JABAOD010012812.1_pt1 | contig 16859 bp, 20 predicted proteins | sample 7062151 | NCBI WGS metagenome assembly JABAOD01 (sample SAMN14538626, study PRJNA623070) | marine sediment metagenome | biome: marine biome [ENVO:00000428]; feature: marine pelagic biome [ENVO:01000023]; material: deep marine sediment [ENVO:00002113] | place: India: Gulf of Khambhat ... | reverse complement strand
GCCGCGCTCGAGCTCGGGCTCAAATCGGTGCCGGTCGAGGTCGCTTCAGATCTGACCGCGGAGCAGGCGCGCGCCTATCGCATCGCGGATAACAAATCCAACGAATTCGCGGAATGGGACGACGCCAAGCTGGTCGCCGAGATCAATGCGCTGCGCGATTTAGATTTCGATATCGGTGCGCTGCACTTTTCTGAGTCGGAATTGTCGGCGCTGGCCAAGGCGGTCGGCGGTTTAACGCCGGACGATGAGACGCCAGAGCCGCCGGCGAAGGTGCGCTCGAGGCTTGGCGATCTCTGGCTGCTCGGCCGGCATCGGATTTTCTGCGGCGATGCGACGCGGTTCGATGATGTTAAGCCGCTGTTCAAACGAAAGCCGCCGCGGCTGATGGTCACCGATCCGCCTTATGGCGTCGATTACGAGGCGAGTTGGCGTGGCAAGGCCGGGCTCGGCAAGAATAAAAAAACGGTCAAGGTCGCGAACGACACCACCGTCGACTGGCGCGTGGCCTGGGGGATCTTCCCCGGCGATGTCGCTTACGTTTGGCATGCGGGCAAGTTCGCCGCCGGCGTGCAGGGCTCGCTCGAGGCGGCGGCGTTCGAGATCCGCGCGCAGATTATTTGGGCGAAGCTGTCGCTGGTCATCTCGCGCGGAAACTATCACTGGCAACATGAGCCGTGCTGGTACGCCGTGCGCAAGGGCAAGCCGGCGCGCTGGACCGGTGACCGGTCGCAAACGACGCTGTGGCACATCGGCTTTGATGAAGATGTCATCACCGTGCATCAAACGCAGAAGCCGGTTGAATGCATGCGCCGGCCCATCGTCAATAATTCGGTCCCAGGTGATGAGATCTACGATCCGTTCGTGGGCTCCGGCACGACCATCATTGCTGCGGAGACGGTCGGGCGGTCCTGCCTGGCCATCGATCTGAATCCGGCGTGCGTCGATATCGCGGTCAAGCGCTGGCAGGATTTCACTGGCGGCAAGGCGAAGCGGGAGCGCGACGGCGCGCAGTTTGATCGCGTGCGCCCGCGGCCGGCGGCAGGGCCGAAGCTGAAGAAAATCAAACTTGAGTGATGGCCGAGTCCGGCCCTACCGTCCCGGTCGGCACGCTGGCGAAGCTGTTTGATCTCACCGAGCGCCGGGTGCAGCAGCTGGCGCGCGACGGAATTATCCCGAAGGCGACCCGCGGTCAGTACCCGCTCATCGAGTCGGTGCGCGGCTATGTGCGTTTCCTGCAGGAGCGCGCGCAGGGCGAGGGGCCGGGCAACATCAAGGATTCCATTCGCGAGCAGCAGCTGCGCCGCATCCGAATTGAAAACGACGCGCGCGAGCGGCAGCTGCTCCCGAAGGAAGAAGTCCGCGAGGCTTTTAACCTGGCGATGCAGTCCATTCGATTTGGTGCGCGTGCGCTTTCCGCTAGACTTGCACCCATCGTGGTCCGGTCCACCGTGAGCGAGGCCCGGCGGCAAATTGATGAAGAGACCGATGATTTTCTAAACGATGCAGCCGCCGCAGTTGCCAGCCTTGGAGTTGATGCGCGAGTGCGCGCCCCTGCTGCGCCCGCCAAGAAGAAGGTTTCCCGATCAGTGGGCCGACGAAAAAAGAAGGCTACCAAGCGGAAGCCACGAGCGCGGTAGATACCGGTCGTCGCGCACGCCGTACTGTAAGGCGCTCCAGCGCGCCGCGTGCGACCCGCGATTCGAGCACGTCATCGTGTCGATGGCGTCGCAGATGGCGAAGACCACCTCGATTTTCAACGTCACCGGTCAGCGCCTGGATGATGACCCGACGCCGATTCTTTACATCGGTCCCACGAAATCCAACGTCCTGAATGTCATCGAGCCGAAGCTCGACGAGATGCTGCGGCTCACGCCGGACCTTTGGGCAAAAACCGTCAAGGGAAAAAAGTACACGCGCGTCAAGAAGCTGATCGGCGGCGTGTCATTTCGCTTCGCGTGGGCCGGCTCGCCGGTTGAGCTCGCCGCGGATCCCGCCGGCCTGGTGCTGGTGGATGAGGTGGATCGCATGGAGGATGATATTAAGGGCGAGGGTAACGTCATCGAGTTGGCGGATGCTCGCCATTCATCGTTTCCGGACGGGAAAACCATCGCGACGTCGACGCCGACTGAAGGCAACATCGAAACTTACGAGCATCCGGATACGAAGCTCGAGCACTGGCTGCGCGCGGAAGCTGATCAGGTGCGCTCGGCAATTTGGGTGCTGTGGCAGGACGGCACGGCGCACGAGTGGGCGTGGCCGTGTCCGGATTGCCGCGAGTATTTCATTCCGCGGTTCAAGCTGCTCACTTGGGAGTCCGGCTCGACGGCAGCGGTTGCGAACAAAACCGCGCGGCTCACGTGCCCGCATTGCGGCAGCGCCATTGAGTCGAAGCACAAAGCCTGGATGNNGTGTTCGTGATGCCAGGCCAGCGCCCGCTACCGCATCGAGATTCCGATCAAGTTGCGCACGTCGCCGACTACACCGGCAAGGCGCCGCCGGAGTTGAAGCCTGGCGGGCGCGGCGTCATCGAGGTCGAGTTCGGCGGCTTTGAATTGACCGAGGCCGCGTTCGACGTCACCGATGTCAGTTTCATGATTTCAGGCATCGCCAACTTCGGCACGAAGAAAACCTTTGGCTACCAGGCGGCGCGCTACGTGCGCGCGGTGCGCTCCGGCGATGAGCAAAAAATCAAAGGCGTCATCAACACCGAATTCGGTGAGTGCTTCAAATTCGGCGGCGATGCGCCGCCGTGGCAGTCGGTGCTCGCGTGCGCGGACGATTACCTCGAGGGCGACGTCGCGGACGGCGTGGTGCTGGTGTTCTGCACCGTTGACGTCCAGGTGGATCGCCTGGTGTATGTGGTGCGCGGCTTCGGCGCCGGCGAGGAATCGTGGCTGATTCAAAAGGGCGAGCTATGGGGGCCGACCGACCGTCCTGGCACCGATGAAATTCCCGGCGCATGGGAGCAGCTCGACGAGTTGGCGCGCGAAAGATTCAACGGTCTGCGCATCTCTCGCGGCTTAATCGATTCGGGTTTTAGAAAGGATCAGGTCTATGCTTTCTGCAGGAAACGACGCCGGGTTTGGTTCCCGACGAAAGGCCAGGACAGTCCTGCGCGGCCGTTTTGGGCGTCGCCGCAGGATGTCAATTACCAGGGGCGCGTGATAAAAAAGGGCATCTTGCTGTGGAATTTCGATCACGATTTCTTCAAATCATGGGTCCATTCGCGCGTTGAATGGCCTGCTGATCAACCAGGGGGATGGCATCTGCCGAGTGATATCACCGACGATTACTGCCGGCAGATTGTCGGCGAGCAGCGGCTGCTGCTACCGAGCGGACGCGTTACCTGGAAGCGCGTGGGCCAGAATCACTATCTCGACTGTGAAGCGCTGCAGCCGCTCGCGTTGCGCACGCTCGGGCCGAATGTGATCAACCGATTAATCCGGCGGCGGTCGAAGGCGGAAGAGGAAGCGGAAGCGGAAGAAGAGCAGCCGGCGAAGCCGAAGAAAAAGGGCCGGCGCCGGCGCAGTAGTTTCGTGAGGGATTGGTAATGGGCAGCTTGTTCGATCCACTCAATTATCCGAAGCGGGTACCCGACCAGCTGGTGGTGGGTGATCGGTGGGCGTGGAAACGCACCAGGGTCAATGCCGATTACCCGGGCGCGACGCATTCGATGAAGACCGTTTTTCGCCGCGAGATCGACGGGCATGAGATCGAGGTGGCGTCGACGTTTTCCGGCACCGAGTTTCTGTTCGAAGTGGCCGCGGCCACCACCGCCACTTACGACGATGGCCGCTACCGCTGGCAGGAGTACGTAATCCGCACCGCTGATCAAGAGCGCATCACTTTGGAAGTGGGCTCGGTCCTGCTGCTGCCGAATAAAGACAACGTCGCGACGGATCCGCGCTCGCACGTTAAAAAGGTTTTGGATGCCATCGAGGCGACCATCGAGGGCCGCGCGACAAAAGACCAACTCAGCTATTCGATCAGCACCGGGCAAGGTAGCCGATCCCTGTCACGCATGAGCATTGAAGAATTGCTGTTGTTCCGCGACCGCTATAAAGCGGAGTACGCTCGCGAAATTCAGGCCGAGCGAATCGAGCAGGGGCTCGGCACAAAGGGGCGCGTGCTAGTGAGGTTTTAAACGGTGTCGATCTATTCGCTGATGTTCAAGCAGGGCCGGCGCCCGCGTCGGAAGCGAACGTTCGCCGGCGCTGCGACCGACCGCCTGGTCGCGTCCTGGATCTCGACGCACGCCAGCGCCGATTCCGATATCCGAATGTCGCTGATGACGATGCGCGGTCGCTCGCGCACGCTGGCGCAGAACAACGAGTACATGCGCCGGTTCGTGACGCAGTGCAAATCCAACATCGTCGGCCCGAATGGGATCGCGCTCCGGGTGCAGGCGCGCCGGCCGGACGGCACGCTGGATAAGCAGGACTCCGATGCGGTCGAGGCGGCTTGGCGTGACAACGGCAAGCCGGGCAACTTCGAGACCACCGGTTTGCTGTCGCGCTCAGAAGCCGAGCGGCTCATCGTCGAGACCGCTGTGAAAGACGGCGAGATCTTGTTGCGGAAAATCCCAGGCTTCGGCGGGCCGCAAGGTTACGCGCTGCAGCTGATCGAGGCCGACCATCTCGATCATGATTTGATGATGGACAAATTCACCGACACCGGGAACCGGATCCGGATGGGCGTGGAAATCGACGAGTGGGGCCGGCCTACTGCGTACCATCTGCTCGCCAGCCATCCGGGTGATGACGTCTGGTTTTTCAACGGGCAGCTTCGCCGGCGAATCCCGGCGCAGGAGATCATTCATCTGTTCTTGCACATTCGCCCGCACCAGAATCGCGGCGTACCGTGGGTGCATGCGGTGATGCGTTCGCTTAATGATGTCGGCGGCTATCGCGAGGCGGCGATCATCGCGGCGCGCGTGGGCGCGGCGAAGATGGGCTTTTTCTCATCGCAGGACGGCACCGGTTTCACTGGCGACGATGAAGATGATGAAGGCAACATCATTACCGAAGCCGAGCCGGGCACGTTCGATCAGCTGCCCGATGGCACCAAGCTGGAAACGTGGGATCCGCAATACCCGCACGATCAGTTCGAGCCGTTCAACAAAGCGATGCTGCGCGGAATCGCGGCCGGTCTTGGTGTCAGCTATCACGGTTTGACGCAGGATCTGGAGGGCGTGAATTTCTCCAGCGGCCGGCTCGGCACGCAGGATGAGCGCGACATCTGGATGATCTTGCAGTCCTGGCTGATCGCCCGTTTGCACGAGCCGCTGTATCCGGAATGGCTGGCGCNNCACAAGCTGGCCGCGCTCGCCATCGTCGGCGCCGGCGGTCAGCCGTTGCCGCTGTCGCGATTCGACAAATTCAACGCCGCCACTTTCCACGGCCGGCGGTGGGCCAGCGTGGATCCGTTGAAAGACACCACTTCGGATATTTCACTGATCGGTGCTAGGCTAAAAAGCAGAAGCGAGGTCATTCGCCAATCTGGACGCGACCCGGAGGACGTTTGGGATGAAATCGCGCGCGAGAATCAGACGCTTGAGACGCTCGGCATCGCGCCCGACCGGGTTGATGGAGATCGGCTGATCGATATTGCTTTGACGAGCAGCGGGGATCGCAATGCCTGACAAGCNNGCGCTGCCGAGATTCGGCAGACGGATATCGATGAAGAGAAGCGCACCGTCGCCGTTGCGTTCAGCAGCGAGGAGCCGGTCGAGCGCTTTTTTGGAAATGAAATCCTGGACCACCGTCCGAGATCTGTGCGGCTAGGCACGCTGCGCAGCATCGGCGCGGTCCTGGTCGACCACGACCAATCCGATCACGTGGGCGTGGTTGAGAAAGTCTCAATCGATAAAGACCGCAAGGGGCGGGCTTTGGTGCGTTTCGGCAAGGGCGCGCGGGCGAGCGAGGTTTTCGCAGATGTGGTCGACGGCATTCGCCGTGGCATCTCGGTGGGTTACCGCGTGCATAAATTCGTGCGCGAGCGCGTCGAGGAAAAGATCGACACCATGAGGGCCGTCGATTGGGAGCCGCTCGAGATCAGTTTCGTGGCGGTCCCTGCCGACACCACCGTGGGCGTAGGTCGCGCCGGCGGCGATAGTTACGAAGTCGAAGTGGAGGACAATCCAATGGAACCGAAAACGGATCCGACCAAAGAGCCCGCCCCGGAGCCGAAGCGAGCGCATGAGCCGCCCGCGCCGGCGCCGGCGCCAGCGCCACCGGTCGATCTCAATCACGAGCGGGAGAAGGCTCGGCGTGAAGAGAAGGCTCGCATTCGCGAGCTCCAGGCGTATGCGGAGCACTATCCGCAGCTGAAGGAGGATGTTCAGCGCGCCATCGATGACGGCATCGCCGTGCGCGATTTCGCCAAGCAGGCGATGGACGGTCTGCATGCCAAAGAGCCGTATGTTCCGCCCGAAAACAAGCGCGAGGATGATCTCGGCCTTTCGCCGAAGGAAATCCAGAACTACTCGATCATGCGAGCGGTTCGCGCGATTGCCGCGCAGAAGGAAGGCGGCGAGTTTTGGGGCAAGTCGGCGCCGTTCGAGTACGAATGCTCGCGCGGTGTCGAGGACAAGATGGACAAGGAGGCGAAAGGCTTTCTGGTGCCGTATGACGTTCAGCGCGGTGGCCGGTGGCCGATTCTCTCGCGGGGCAAAGTTCAGTTCCGCGCGCCGCCGATGGACACCAGCGAGAATGCCGATCTGGTTGCGACCGAGCATCTCGCCGGCAGTTTCATCGAGGCGCTCCGCGCCGAGTCCATCGTCCTGGGCCTGGGTGCCCGCACCCTGACGGGCCTGGTCGGCAACGTGGACATTCCCCGGAATGACACGCCGGCCGTGTTCGCCTGGGTAGCCGAGGATGGCGCTCCGGCGGATACCGAGCTCGTCACCGGTACGGTGTCGCTCACGCCGAAGACCATTGCCGGCGCGGTGCCGATCACCCGGCGATTGATGAAGCAGTCGAGCCCGGATGTCGAGACGCTGGTGCGTGCCGACATGATCCTGGGCGCGGCGCTGGCCATCGATCTCGGCGCGCTCGAGGGAACGGGCGCCGGCAACCAGCCGACCGGTATCACCAATACCGCCGGCGTCGGCACGGTCACCATCGCGGCGCCGGGCAATCCGACGTTCACCGAAGCGGTGGAGTTCGAGACGGATCTGAATACGGCCGATGCGCTCCGCGGGTCACTGGCTTTCGCCGTGACGCCGGGCGTGATGGGCAATATGAAGGTCCGGACGAAAGACGCCGGCTCGGGCCAGTTCCTGATGGAGAATGGCGTGGTCAATGGGTACCCGGTTCGAAGCTCGAGCCAGCTATCCACGAATCGCATCATTTTCGGAAACTGGACCGAGTTGCTGATGGGCATGTGGGGCGTTCTCGATCTCAACGTGGACACCGCCACGAAGGTCGCCTCTGGCGGCATCGTGCTGCGCGCGTTCCAGGATGTAGACATCGCGCTCCGCCATGCGGCATCCTTCAGCATCAACGTCTAAGCGGTAACCGGATCGATACCGAGAGGAATCGTTCCATAGTCGCCGGGGCGCGGAAGCGCCCCGGCTTTTGGGAGAGCAGCATGAAGATTCGAGTTGTTCGACCTTTCGCCATCAAAGGCAAGGGGCAGAAGGTGGGCGAGGTGATCGAGGTGGATGACAAAACCGCCCGCGCGATCATCGGCACCAAGCGCGCCGAAGCCGTGACGGCGGAAGACGCGCCGGCGGAAGAAAAGCCGCCGAAAAAGGGGAAGTAGCCATGACGGTGAAAGCGTTAAACGAAGCCGAAGAGGTTGAAATCTCAGCAGCCGCTCGGCGCACCGCGACGTTTCAGAGCGCCGCGGTCGACATCCGCGACTACGAAGGCGATCTCATGTTCCTGCTGGCATCATCGGCCGGCGGCGGAACCACGCCGACGATGGACGCGGTCATTGAGCACTCGCCCGATGGCGTCGGATCCTGGGTCGCGTCGGGTGTTGCATTCGCCCAGGTGACCGATGCGGCCGATGCTTTCGAGGCCGTGGTTCGCACCATCGATGATCTCGATCCGTTCATTCGGGCGAACGTGACCATTGCGGGAGGCACGCCGACATTCGATATGGTGATCGGAGCGGTCGGCTTCAAAAAGACCCGCTAACGTGAGGCGCCGGGGCGGCTCGCCCCGGTGGACAATATGGCGACTGAAGATGCGCAGGATCGTGCGTCGATGTTCGACGTCGATGAATTCGCGGAAACCGTCACCCTGGACGGTAATTCAGTCGATGTGCTGTTTTTCGATCCCTGGGAAGAAGACCAGGAAGTCTCGGGCGTTCTGCCCACCGCCACCGCACCGACCGAGAAGATTCCGGATGCCGCCATCGGGCAGGCTCTGGTGCGCGGCACCGTGACGAAAGTTAATTACACCGTGGTCGATGTCCAGCCCACCGGTGATGGTGTTACCACGCTCGTTTTGAGGCGCGATTAATGCCGTTCATCGGAAAGGTCGACGTCAAAGGAATCGGCAAAATCCAGAAGGATTTGGATCGAATTCAAAGCCTGAATCCGCGGCTCACCGCTCGGGCGTTGAATTTTGCCGCGCGCAAAATCAACACGTTAACGAAGAAGGAAGTCTCGGCCGCGGTCGGCATCAAGCAGAAGGTCATTGGCGGTCGAATCAAAATCCGCCAGGCGAAAGGCGGCAAGACCTTTCAGCCGTTCGCGACGGTGACCGTGCTGCTGCTGCCGGTACGCGCGGCGCTGCTCGGCAAGGAGCGTCAGACCGCGCGGGGAGCTCGGGTCGCCGGCGCGATATTCCCGGGCGCCTTTGTCAGCAGGATGAAGAGCGGCCATCGCGGCATTTTCATTCGCCGGCAAAGCACGCGGCCGGTCGGCCCGGGTGCGCGGACGCGGCCACGTGAGCGCGGTGCGCTGCCCATCGATGAGGTCACCGTGCCCATCAATCCGCCTTTCGAGCGCATTGCCAGGAAGCATGTATTTCGCTCGGCGCCGGTGTTCTTCCGGCGGGAGTTCGAGCGCCTGGCCGGCGTCGCGCTGCAGGGCAAGGCTGGCGCCTCGTTCATGCTGATGTCGTCGCTCAAAGTGCCGAGGCGCAGCTGATGCCGCATGCCAGGGAGCAACTTCGCGCTGCGGTGGTGACCACCGTCACCGGGCTCACCACCACCGGCGCTCGAGTGACGGCGTCGCGGGTGTTTCCGCACGATGATGCGGTGCTGCCGGCGCTGGTGGTGTTCACGCCGACCGAGTCGCTGATGGAGGGCGATATTCCAGTTGGAGATCCGCTCGAGCTCCGCGCGCTCACGGTCAACATCGAGGGCCGGGCGAAAGCTGCCGCCGGCATTGATGACACTTTGGACGATATCAGCGCCGAGGTGGAAACCGCGATGTATGCGGATCAGACGCTCGGCGGTTTGGCGAAGACGCTAGAATTAAAATCGGTGGCGACCACGTTTACCGGCGAGAGCGATCAGCCGGTCGGCCTGATCGAGATGGTGTTCGAGGTTATTTATCGCGTCGACGCGCGCAATCCTTTGGTGATCATCGAGTAGGAGCAGTGCAATGGCTACGCATGTAGGAAAAGAGGGCATCGTGAAGGTCGGCGTCAACACGGTCGCCGAAGTGAACGGTTGGGAATTGACCGAATCCATCGAGGAGGTCGAGGATTCGGAATTGTCCGACGAGTGGCGCACGTTCAAATCGGGCGTCGATGTGGTCAAGGAGTGGAATGCGGTCATCCAGGCGATGTGGGATGAAACCGACACCAATGGCCAGGAAGCGATGACGCTCGGCGCATCGGTCACGCTGAATCTGTACCCGGAGGGCGATGTCACCGGCGATGATTTTTTCTCCGGCACCGCCATCGTGACGGAGCGCGGCCAGTCGGTATCGAAGGGCGCGATCACCACGCGGTCGATTACGCTCAAAGGCTCCGGCGCGCTGACGCAGGGCCAGGTGCCGTGAGCGAACTTTGCGACCGGCTCGATGCGCGGATGGCGGGCGCCAACTGGATCCGCATCGAGATTCCAGAGTGGGCGGATGGCGACGATACCTTTATCGCCTACTCGAAACCGTGGACGCTCGCCGATGAGCGCCGCGTCGCGCGGTGGATCAAGGATGATTCCAGCGAGGGCTTCGCCGCCGTGGTGGTCAACAAACTTTGCACCATCGACGGCGATGCCCTGTTCGATACCGCCGACCGCGTGCGGCTGATGCGCAACACCGAGGCGCATGTGCTGAAGCGCATCGCCGGCGAGATCATGGGCAGCACCATCGACCAGGAGGAAGCGGCAAAAAATTCCGATCCGACCCGGACCTAAAGTGGCAGTTTTATGTGGCCCTGCGGCTTGGTAAAACCCACGAGGAATTAGCCCAGATGTCCGTGTCGGAGTACGCTCACTGGGTAGCCTTTTTTAACTTGAAGGAGTGAATCGTGGCCCGCGCTCGCGCTGAATACGAAATCACCGCCAAGGATAAAACGGCGCGCGCCTTCAGTTCGGTTAAGCGCCGGTTCCGCGATGCCGCCGGCGCCGCGCGCAGCTTTGCCGGGCAGATTGCGGGGCTCGCCGGCATCGGTGGTTTCGGCGCCCTGGTGAAGAGCGCGCTCGACGCCGGCGACGAAATCCAGAAGCTCAACATCCAGCTTGGCGCGTCGACCGAGTTTCTCTCCGAGATGCGGTTCGTGACCGAGCGCTCCGGGGTGAGTTTCAAAGCATTCACCACCGCGATCCGCACAATGCAGAAGTCCATCAACGATTTGTCGCGCGCGTCGAAGACCCAGGTGGATGCGTTCGCCGCCATCAACGTGCGGCTTTCCGATCTCCAGGGGCTGTCGCCGGATGAGCAGTTCCTGAAAATCGGCGAGGCGCTTTCGAAGGTCGAGGATGCGAGTTTGCGCAGCGCCGTCGCGCAGCAGATCTTCGGGGGCCGCTCGAGCGAGGTGCTGCGGCTGTTCGAGGGCGGCATCGATACCATCGACCAATTCCGGCAAACCGCGCGCGAGATGGGGCGCTCGCTGTCGCGTGAGCAGGTCGATCAGATGGCCGCGGCGAACGATGCGATCACCGATTTGAAGAATGCCTTTGCCGGTCTGATTGAGCAGCTCGCGGTGAAATTCGCGCCGTCGATCACCGCCGGCGTTCAGGCGATTCAGACCGTGGCGATTCCGGTGCTCGAGTTTTTCGGCGCCCTGGTGCGCAAGATCGGCACCGCCATCGGTTTCACCGCTGCCGCCTGGGTGACGCTGTTCACCGAGGGGCCGACCGCCGCGTTCCGGTTGTTCCAGGCCGGCGTGGGCGATTTCTTCGGCCAGTTCGGGGGCGGTGCGCCGCCGACGCCGGCGCCGGCGCCGGGTCCTACGGCGCAGCCGGGCTTGAGCGGCCGGCAGCTGTCCGGCGAATTCCGCGCGGGTCAGTTCGACGCCGCCCGGCTCGAAACCATCCAGCAGGACGGCAACCAGATCCTGCAGGAAATCGCCGAGCTACTCCGGCGCAATAATCCCAACGTCCCGGTGGCCGGCTGATGGCGGTCAAGGTCAACATCCGCGAGGGCGACGATCTGGTCGAGACGCCGTCCGGCTTTTCTCATCAGCGCGTGTTCGACGTCAGCGGGCTCACCGAAATCGGGCCGGCGCGGTTGTTCGCGGCGATGCAGCAGGGCGAGATCCCGGTGCGCGGTCAGCCGCATCCGACGATCCCGGGGATCCAGGTGCTGGAGAAGCAGGCCCGGCCGCTGTCGGGGAGCCAGGTCATCCGCATCCGGGTGCTGTATGGCGTGCCCGACGAAGAGGAGGATGTCACCAGCGAAGATTCCGCCGGCCGCGTCGAATTCGGTTCCAGCACCATCTCCGAGCAAACGATTCAGGACATTCGCGGCGAGCGAATGCTCATCCGCTACTCCGGCACCGCGCTCTCGCCTGGCGCGATTCTGCAGACCCAGGTCGCGCAGGCAGAAATCCTGCGGCCTCGAGTTCGCATCTCGGTGACGCGCGTTCAAGATCAGCCGCTGGCGCTCGACCGCGCGGTTGAATTCACCGGCAAGGTCAACTCGACGCGGTGGTCCGGCCGTGCTGCGAAGACCTTTCTCTGCCGCAGCGTAAACAGCCAGGAGGTCAATCGCGGCGTCCGGTTTTCGGTCACGTATGAATTCATCTATGCGCCGGAAACCTGGAAGTTTCGACCCGGGATCAAGATCGGCGGCTTGCTTCCAGACGATGCCGCGATTGGAAATGGCATCGGCGATTTCGATGTGTTCGAGACCGCTGATTTCAATCGCTTAGGATTCCAAGTTGGCTGATCCGCGCAACGACCACCAGCGCCTGCAGCGCATCAAGAAGGGCGATCCGCTCACCGCGGTCGGCCTGTTCAATCCGATGATCCGCGAGATCAATCTGCTGGTGGAGGAATTCCGCGGGCCGCGCCAGGTCGATCCGCCGGCGGAAGATGGCCAGGCGGCGGAAATCTGGAATGAGGTTGAGCGCGTGGTCGAGGTGGTCCGCATTTCCGATCCGGATGATTCATCGGTGTTCGTGGATGTCGAGCGCATTAGCACCGTCACCATGCAGCGCCCCGATGGCGAGCTAGTTCAGCTGGTTTTCACCAATCCGGAAGTTCCGGCGACGTAAGCATGGCGCTCGGGACCTACTCGCCGGGTCCATTCGCGGACTGGATTGCCATCGATTTTCCCCAGGTCGCTGCCGCGCGCGGCGATTGTTTTGACCAAGGGCGCACGCGCCAGGCCATCAATTTCACCGCCGAGCTACTGCGCTCCGATCCGAAAGTCAGCACCACGTTGCCATTCGGTTCCGATGGGCTGATTGTCAATTTCGATCCGCTCGGAAGCCAGGTCACGCCGGCGGGCGTCATTCCGGCNNTGGCGCGCTCTCGCTTTTCCATTTCGAGAATGTCGGCCCGCATCTGGTCAGCCGCGTCACCGCTGAACGTGTCGCCGCGGTTGACCGGTCGCTGCCGTCGAAGAAAGGCTATCGCCTGCATACGTTGCTGCAGGAAATCACCCACCGGCCGAATCTCTACAACTTGCTGGTCAGCTGCACGAATCAGCTGTCGGTTTATAACTCGATGTCGACCCAGGTCTGGATCGACACGCTTGAGGCGCTGATCAGCGTTCCCATCGGAATCGCGAACGGCTATCTCGTTTTCGATGGTGGTCAGGTCACGATCACGACGCCGGCGCCGCCGAATGGCCGGCCGATCTCGAGCCCGGGTCCGACCATCGACGTCAATGCCGGCATCTACGTGCTGCCGGCGACGCTGCGCGCGATTGATTGGGAAGGCGATAGCACCATCGCGGTCAACATCGTCGGCGCGGCGGATGCCAGTACCCACGATTTCACGCTGGCGAATTCCGCCGGCGAGATTCGCTACACGTTCAATGTAAACACCCTGCCGGCCGATCCGAGTTTCGATTGGACGTCCTACACGAATACTTCCGGCGCGTCCGCGGCGTTTGAAACTTTCGCAAATAATTCAGTGCGCTATTGCTTTGTCGGCACCATCGTCAGCCAGAATCCGCCGCCGGTCGATCCGAATGGAAAATTTTTCGCCGAGGTGTTCGTGCCGACGCTCGGTGGCTGGCAATCAGATCCGTTTCAGCCCGGCGGCTATGACACCGAGCAGGAGTGCTTGGATGCGTTGCCGGCGGTGCGGGCTTTCTACGAAGGGCTCGGCTTCACCGTAACCGATGAGCGGTGCCGTCAAGAATTATTGTTCCCCGATCCTGGCCCTTGGGATATCGCCGGCANNTTGTGATATCGCCGGCACCATCATCGTCACTTACGTTTATTTTCCCACCAGCACGCCGTGGACGGCGCTCAAAGAAACTTACTCCGATCAGCGGGTGCTGACGGTTGTCGGCACGCCGCAATCGCCGGAAACGCTGACCGATACGCTCGAAGGCCGCTATTTTCGAGGCTACGGTCCCGATGGCCAGATCTTAGTGGCGTATTGGGAGGAGACGCGCGTCATCGTCGACGATAGCGGCGTCGATGAATCGATCACCTATGCCGAGCGATTCGTGAATGTCGGCTTGTTGAGCTATGACGGCTCGACGCCATCAATCATCGCCGATGCGTCGCTGGTGCATTCAGTCACGCATTCCGCGACGCGAGATACCGGCCCGCCGCAAACCGATTCGTGGTCGACGCAGGCGCTTTCGAATTGGGGCTCAGATTGGTGGGGCCAGAACACGAAGTACTCAAGCACGCGGATGACCATCAACGCCGCGAACGATACGACGCCGTGGTCGCAGTCATTCGTGTCCGATTGGATCACGCTTGAGTACATTCCAACTTCGGCCGGCGGTTCAAATGTCCAGGTCGAGCGGAATCGCGTGTGGGCGGCGCCGATCAACGATCAGCTGGTGAAGACCGCCTTTCTTGATCGCAATGGCGACAACACGCCGGAGGTCTATGTCACCGATGTCGATGGCGTCGATTACGAAGGCTACAANNGACCGCACCGATACCGCCGGCGCCTACAGCGATGTGCTAGTGACCATCTCCGGTTCGTGGCAGGTGCTGCGCGATTTTGGCGGCGCCGGCGATCATCGCATCACCGGCAGCGTGACCACGAAATGGATCGCCGGCTTTAATACGTTTATGGCGTCGCAGGTTGGCGGCATCTCGTATTACCCGGGTCCGATTCGCGGCGACGAAGTGCCGGGCACCTCATCGACCGCCAATTGGATCCCACTTTGGAATCGGCAAGACGGCAGCGGCAATCCGATCAGTTGGGACACCATCCGGCCGCTGCCGGTGAATCTCGGCGGGCGGATCAGCCTTGGTGAATATCCGCCTTTCATTCCGACTGATGGCTGCACGATAATGGCGCCGTATGTGGATTCTCAGGATGACGGTGTTTGCATCATCGAGCGCAGCGCGGGCTATGCTGCCGCGAAGACTTCGCACCTCGCTGTGATTGCGGATCCGAATTCGACGCCGCAGCAGATCAGCGATTCGTTCGATGCGCTCGAGGCTGAGATCACCGTGGTGTTCAATAATTTCGCGTCCAAGGAGTTGTATGTTGCCTTGAGCGATCAGAGCTATGTGACCGTCTATCCTTCACCGGAGGCGGCGTAATTTTCAGCGGGGGCAGTTAAATGGCGACTCGATACTGGATTGGCAAAGCGGACGCGGTTGCGCAGCAGGACACCGGTTCCATCGATACGGTGGACGCGACGCCGTCGAATAATACTTTCACCATCACCATCGGCGGCGTGGCGGTATCGGTGCCTGGCAACACCGACGCGCCGACGACCGCGGCCGATCTGGTGGCTGCAGCCAACGGCTCAACGCATCCATATTTCGCCGCGATTACGTGGTCGGTGCCGGCTGGCTCTCAGGTGCGCGGCATCGGCGACATCGCCGGCGTGCCCTTCATCGCGTCGCTCACGGTCAGTGGTGGCGGCACCGGTACGGTCACCGATTTCGCAAACGATACGCCGGCGTCCGGCCCGAATGATTGGTCAACGGCAGAGAATTGGTCCGGCGGCGTGGTGCCGGTCAGCACCGATGATGTGGTCATCGAGAATTCAGCCGTCAACATCGCCTGGGGCCTTGACCAGAATGCCGTCACGCTGGCGTCGCTCACCGTGAAGAAAACTTACACCGGTCGCATCGGGCTCAACCGCCGGGTGTTCGCGCAGTCGTCGGATGCGCAGACCACGACCACCGCGGCCAAGGATGAATATCGCGAGGATTATCTTCGCATCGGCGCCGATGAGATCGCGCTTGGCGAACACTTCGGCGCGGGCGCGCCGGCCGGCAGCGGGCGCATCAAACTCGACAATACGAAAGCGGGCGCATCCGAGTTGGTGGTTCACGATACCGCGCTCACCGCGGCAGAAACGAATCAAGCCTCAGTCAAATATCTGGCCGCGAATGCCGCCGCGAATATCACCGTTCGGGCGGCGCCTGGTGGCTTCGGTGTGGCCGTCGACGATCCCACCGAGGTGTCGACCATCGGCACCATCCGCGTCGTCGATACCACGCCGCAATCGCGCATCAATTGCGGCCCGGGTGTCACGCTCACGAATTGGGAGCAGGACGGCGGGCAGAACACGCTCGATCTCGCCGCCAATCTCACGCTCGCCGAAGTTCGCGGTGGCACTCTGGTGCTGGACGGCGCGTTCGCCGTCACCACACTCACGCTCGATCAGGGCACGGTCGAGGCGCGCAATGTGCCCACCGCCGGGAATGCGATTGGCACCGCCAACGTCAACGGTGGCACGCTCGACATGACCGAGACCGGTGTTGCGCAAACTATCGGCAGCGTGGTGCTCGGCGAGGATGCCACGCTCGACGGATCCGATTTGGTCACCATCACGAGCGGCACCTACAATGGTGGAAACCTCCGAGCCGTCAGCAGCTAAACGGAAAAAGATGGATGCGGAAAGCGCGACCATTCTCGGTCGCTTACTGGATTTCTGGTGGGCGCTCCTATTCGGCATCGCCGGTCTGGCGTATGCTGTGATTCGCCGCGACCACCGCCGGCTCGAAAATCAGCACGCGACGATGCAGACCGATTTGCGCACCAAGGTCAGTCTGGATGTTTTCAACGCCACGATTGCGCGGCTCGAGCGCGACAATAAAGAGCGCGGGGATCGGTTCGAGAAAGCCGCGGATAATCTGATGGCCGAAGTTCGCCGCTATGCGGATCGTACCGATGCCTACCAGGCAGATGNNGATAATCTGATGGCCGAAGTCAGGCGCTACGCTGATCGTACCGATGCGTACCAGGCAGATGTGCGCGCGATGGTTTCTAACGTGCATGAGCGCGTCGATGCGGTCAGAAAGGAATTGCACTCAGATATCGAGCGAATCCGCGCGAGCTCGAATGCCGGC
>JABAOD010007354.1_pt3 | contig 16865 bp, 11 predicted proteins | sample 7062151 | NCBI WGS metagenome assembly JABAOD01 (sample SAMN14538626, study PRJNA623070) | marine sediment metagenome | biome: marine biome [ENVO:00000428]; feature: marine pelagic biome [ENVO:01000023]; material: deep marine sediment [ENVO:00002113] | place: India: Gulf of Khambhat ... | reverse complement strand
CCGTCGCCGTCTACAACCACTACAAGCGCATCAACAACCAAGGCCTGGTCGAGGACGTCGAGATCGAGAAGTCCAACATCCTTCTCATCGGGCCGACCGGCGTCGGCAAGACCCTGCTCGCCCGTACACTGGCACGATTGCTCGATGTGCCGTTCACGATCGCCGACGCCACGACCCTCACCGAGGCCGGCTACGTCGGCGAGGATGTCGAGAACATCCTCGTGCAGCTGCTTCAGGCCGGCGACTACAACATCGCCGAGTGCGAGCGCGGCATCGTCTACATCGACGAGATCGACAAGATCGCCCGCAAGGCCGAGAACCCGTCGATCACCCGCGACGTCTCGGGCGAGGGCGTGCAGCAGGCGCTGCTCAAGATCCTCGAGGGCACCGTCGCCAACGTCCCGCCGCAGGGCGGCCGCAAGCACCCCCAGCAGGAATACATTCAGATCGACACGCGCAACATCCTCTTCATCAGCGGCGGCGCTTTCTCGGGGCTCGACAGCATCGTAGAGGCGCGCATCGGCACACGGAAAATCGGCTTCGGCCGCGGCCTAGAAGGCGTCCAGGGCACGGCCGATCCGCTGGGGGGGTCGGATCCGTTTTCGAGGGTCGAGCCGGAGGACCTCATCCGCTACGGGATGATACCCGAGCTGGTGGGGCGCCTGCCGGTCATCGTCGCCCTCAGCGAGCTGGACGAGGACGCGCTGGTCGACATCCTCGAGAAACCCAAGAACGCGCTGACCAAGCAGTATCAGAAGATGGTCGAGCTCGAGGACATCCACCTGAAGTTCGAGCCCGAGGCCCTGCGCGCCATCGCCCGCAAGGCGATTGATCGTGGGACCGGCGCGCGCGGCCTCCGCTCAATCATCGAGGAGATGATGCTCGACATCATGTTCGATTTGCCAACGCGCGATGACGTGGTCGAGATTGTCATCACGAGCGACACTGTCGAGAAGAAAACGCCGCCCATTTTCATTCTGGAGCCGGAGGCCAAGCGCAAGGAAGCCTGAGCCGGCTCGATGAGCACCGACCAACGCGCAGCACCCGCCCAAGCGAAGGCATCGTTCTCATGATCCGACCGATGAGCCGTACCCTAGTCACCCTTGCCACCGCAAGCATCGCCCTCGCCTGCGCCTCCTCGCCGCCGGCGGACCAGGAGCCCGGTGTGGCCACGCCAAGCGCCACGGCCGATCGCGAATCGTTGCCGCCGGTCGGCTATGGTACGCTGAGACAGGACGACTTTACCGTCGCCTTCGCCTCGGGCGACGTACAGATCAAGGTCACGCCACTCCACGAATCGGTGACCCGGCTCGCTGCGCCCGACACGTATCAGCGGCTTCACGGCCTGGTCGAGTCGCGCGCCAGCCGCATCCGGGAGGCGAGCCTCAACGCCGGGCTGCGCAGAGACCCGCTGGTGTTCCTCGTGTCCTTTTTCACCTACGCCCGTCAAGCCGAGTTCGTCCCCACAGACCTGCAGCTGTTGAGCCAGGGCCTGCTTTACCGGCCCGTCGGGATCCTGCCGCTCACACCCGAGTGGGGTCGCCAGCAGCTCAAGCAGGAGGAGAGCCAGTCGGCCCTCTACCTCTTCGATCCCGACATCGACCTGCAGGTCGAGTTTCAGGTCGAGTACGGACGAGGGGGTGACAGGGCGTTGGGCTGGGGGGCGATCATTCGCACGCTCGAGGCCGAGCGGGCCCGGGTCATCAGCCGGGCGAAGTAGGGGGGACGCGCAGCCGATCGGCGGCGGTCAAGCGTCGATATCGTACTCCTTCAGTTTGCGGTAGAGCGTCCGCTCACCGATCCCCAGCCTTTCCGAGGCGCGTCGCCGATTTCCCCCCACCGATTTGAGCGTGGCGATGATCGCTTCTCTTTCCAGCTCGGCCATCGTCATCCCGACCCGGAACTGGATCACATCGTCTCGCTCGCCCTCTTCGGTCGCCGACCCGAACCCGAAGACGACCTCCTCCTCTGCGCCGACACCGCCTTTCTCTGGCTCACCGATCTCGCGGCCTCGCGACGGGCGCGCCGCGTCGAAGACCCCCGCCTCACGCACGCCGGTCAGCTCCGGATGTCGCCGCCGGTACGCCTCGAACTCTCTGCGAAGGTCATCGACATCGAATTTGAGCTCGACGAGCGTACGAAATATTAACTCCACTTCGGGGAAGGTCGCTGGAACCGCGTCGCCCTCCCGATCTTGGCGCTGCAACACCGGAGGCTGTGGCACGACTTGAGTCGGCAGGCTCCGTTCCACACCGCGCCGCACCTCGGGAGGGATATCCACGGACCTGATGATCGTGCCGGGCGCGAGCACGACCATGGACTCGACCAGGTTGCGAAGCTCGCGCACGTTTCCGGGCCAATCGTAGCGCACCAGAATATCCAGCGCGTCCTGCGAGATGCCCTTGAACTCACGCTGGTGCTCACGACTCAACTCCCTAATGAACTCGTGCACGAGCAGCGGGATGTCATCGCGCCGCTCTCGCAACGGTGGCATATGGATGTGGAGTACGTTGAGTCGGTAATAGAGGTCACGTCGGAACTCGTTAAGCTCGACGGCCCGACGCAGGTCACGATTCGTCGCCGCGATCACCCGAACATCGACGCGAATCGAGCTGCTGCCACCCACGCGCATGAACTCACGCTGCTCTAACACTCTCAACAGCCGCGTCTGGGGGGCCATCGACATCTCCGCCACCTCATCCAGAAAGATCGTTCCTCCGTTCGCAAGCTCGAACATCCCCTTCCGCAAAGAGCTTGCACCGGTGAACGCCCCCTTCTCGTGGCCAAATAACTCCGACTCGAGCAGCGTTTCCGGCAACGCGGCGATGTTCACGGGGATAAACGCTTGGCCGCGCCGCTGCGATAGCTTGTGGAGACCCCGGGCCACCAGCTCTTTTCCGGTCCCGCTCTCACCGGTGATCAGCACGGTCGAACCGACCGGAGCGATCTGGGCGAGCCGCTCGACGACTTCTTGTATTGGCGTCGAGTTTCCGACGATGCCGATCTGGGCCTGCAACAGCTTTCTCTGGATGAGACGGCGGACGACCAGAGCGACCTCTTCAGCATCGACCGGTTTGACGAAATGCTCGTCGACGCCCAGTTCAGCCTTCAGCCCCGAGGACACGCCTTCCCCCTGCTCGAGCAGGGCGACGACCGGAATCTGGCGGCCGTCGCTGGCCACCTGCGCGATCAGCGCACGCGCAAGAGGGTCCCGGATCGCGCCGGTCAGGATGAGTGACGCCTCACCCTCGTCGAGGGTCCGCAGCGCCTCCTGAGCGTCGGACCCGCTGGAAACGAACCGGACCTCATCCTCGGGCTCGAACGCCGCCTGCAACTTTGCAGCCGACTCTAGATCGGTCGTACTTATCAGGATGCTCGCCATCTCTCCGTCGTGTTAGGCTCGGCTCGTGACGATGCCGGCCTCGAAGCACGCATCACGTGTGTTCGGTATCACCGTGTAAGAGGTCGACGGCATGAGGAACGACGCGCTCCAGCACATCCAACCCTTCTCGCACCGCCTTCTCGCTTCCCGGCAAGTTGACGATCAGCGTGCCACTGCGTTCCCCGGCCATCCCCCGACTCAGCATCGCGTGCGGGGTGCTCGCCAACCCCGTGCTCCGGAGCGTTTCGGCGATGCCGGGCGCCGGCCGTTCCACTATCGATGCCGTTGCTTCCGGTGTCACATCACGCGGACCTAGCCCCGTTCCACCCAGGGTGAGAATGACATCGACCTGCCCCCCGTCAGCCCACCGACACAGCGTTGCGGCGATGTCCGCCGTTTCGTCCGCAACCACAGCCTGCTCGACCAGCGACCAGCCGTGTCGCTCGACCCAGGCGCGGGCGGCCTCCCCGGCAAGATCCTCTCGCGCGCCGGCGGCGACACCGTCGCTGACCGTAAGAACGGCGACCCGAATCACCGTTTGATGGAGCCGCCTTTGTAGAACGGCATGCGTGTCACCTCCGCCGGCACCGGTCGACCCCGGATCAGGATCTCGACTGCGGTCCCCGGCTTGGCGGACTCCGTCGGCAGATAGCCCGTCCCGATGCCGACCCCGACGCTCGGGCCTACGGTGCCGCTGCGGACCGTACCGACAACCGCGCCGTCGCAGCGGATCTCGTAGCCCGGGCGCGGAAAACCTCGCTCTCCCAGAGTGAAACCGCTCAGCTTGCGCGCCACACCCTTCTCTTTCTGCTCGAGAAGCTTGGCGCGACCGATGAAGTCCCCTTTGTCGAACTTCACCGTCCAACCGAGACCGGCCTCCAACGGCGAAGTCTCATCGTCTATGTCGTTCCCATAAAGAGCGTAGCCCAGCTCGAGCCGCAGCGTGTCCCGCGCACCCAGTCCCACCGGCTGAATCCGATCGCGGCCTCCAGCCTCCAACAGCAAGTTCCACAGTTTAGCAGCAGACCCCGGATCACAGTACAGTTCGAACCCGTCCTCGCCCGTGTAACCGGTGCGACTCACCACGCACGGCTCCTGTGACACGCTTCCCTCTGCGAACCGGTAATACCCGATCGACGCGAGATCGACGGCCGAAAGCGGTGCGAGAATCGCCTCGCTCTCCGGCCCCTGCAGGGCGAGCAGCGCGACGGCATCGCTGTCGTCGCGCAGCTCGACGTCCTTGAAGCCGAGGTTTTCACGGCCCTGCTCGATCCAGTTGAAGTCCTTCTCGATATTGGCCGCGTTCACCACTAGGCGGACCCAGTCGTTGAAGCGATACACCAGGAGATCGTCGACGATCCCGCCATCTTCCCGGCACATGACCGTGTACTGCGCCTGGCCCGGCGCCAACCGTGACACGTCATTGGTGACGACCCGGTTCACGAACTCCACCGCCCCGGGACCCCGCACGGCGAACTCGCCCATATGGGACACGTCGAAGAGCCCGGCGCCCTTACGCACCGACTGATGCTCCGCTGAGACGCCGGCGGGGTACTGCACCGGCATCTCGAAGCCGGCAAACGGAATGATCTTCGCTCCGAGCTTCACATGCTCGTCGTATAGCGGCGTCCGCTTCAGTTTCTCAGCCATTTCCGTCCTCTGCCATCAGTCTGATGAGCAACGCTTTCTGGGCATGCAATCGGTTTTCCGCCTCGTCCCACACTCGGCTTTGCGGCCCGTCGATCACCGACGCCTCAACTTCCTCACCCCGGTGTGCGGGAAGACAATGCAAGAAGATCGCACTGCGATCGGCCCGGGACATAAGCGCTTCCGTAACCGAGTAGCCGCTCAACGCCCGACGGCGCGCCTCCGCCTCGCCCTCCTGCCCCATCGACGCCCAAACGTCCGTCGAGACCACATGGGCTCCCTCCACCGCTTCTTCCGGCCGCCGAAGCAGCGCCACCGAGGTTGCGGCTTCGGCGGCGGCTAGAATCCCCGCCTCGGGCTCGTAACCCTCCGGGCACGCCAGACGCAGCTCGAACCCGAAGATCCGGGCCGCGTTCAGCCACGAGTTGGCCATGTTGTTCCCATCGCCGATCCAGGCCACCCGCAGTCTCGAGAGATCCGATCCGTGCGCCTCCACGGCCGTCATCAGATCTGCCAGCAACTGGCACGGGTGCAGCAGATCGGTCAGACCGTTGATCACCGGAACGGTCGCGTGCCGCGCGAGTTCCTCGACCTCCGCCTGCGCGAACGTCCGGATCATGATCCCATCCACATAGCGTGACAGCACCCGCGCGGTATCCGCAACGGTCTCTCCCCGCCCCAGCTGCAGGTCCTGGCTCGAAAGAAAAAGCGCGTGACCTCCCAGCTGATAGACACCGACCTCGAAGGAGACGCGCGTTCGCGTGGAGCTTTTCGCGAACAGCATGGCCAGCGTCTTGCCCGCCAGCGGCTTCCCCTTCGACTCGCCGCGCTTGAGCCGCGCCGCCCCCTCGAACAGGTCCTCGAGCTCGCGCCTCGAGAAGTCCGTCAGCGCGAGGAAATCTCGCTTCGCTCCCGGCCCCAACTCCGCCTCCGCGTTGGTGTCTCTCTGAACTCGGTGACTGCCAATTTAGCAGATATCCCCGTACATGCCAGTGAGCACGGGCACGCCGGGTGGGCTGGGCCGCCGATTTCGAGCCCACCGGGCACCGGTCAGCGGGGCGGGGCCCGGCCTGGCAGCTGGGTCGGTGGGTCGGTGGTGAAGGGGTTGGCCCGCCCGGGGGCGACGGGAATGGGCCAAAGATAAGGGCGAGCAATGGCCCGTTCGGGCCGAAACGGCTATGAGAAGACGAAGCCCTATAGTATGTACCGGCGCAGGTCCTCGTCTTTGACGATTCTCGCCAAACGGCCCTCGACCAGCCTTTCGTCCACGACGATCGTCTCGCGGCCCAGCTCGGGTAAGTCGAACATGACGTCCTCGAGCAGGGTCGTGAGTACCGTGTGCAACCGACGCGCTCCGATGTTCTCCATGCGCTGGTTCACGTCCGCGGCGATGCGGGCGATCGCCGTCACGCCGCTCTCCTCGAATTGGAGGGCCGCGCCTTCCGTTTCGACCAGGGCGCGATACTGAGTGAGCAGAGCGTTTTTCGGCTCGGTAAGAATTCTCACAAAATCCGACTCGCCGAGCGAAGACAGCTCAACGCGGATCGGGAAGCGACCCTGCAGCTCGGGTATGAGGTCGGACGGTTTTGCTGCGTGAAACGCGCCTGCAGCGATGAAGAGGATATGGTCGGTTCGGACCATTCCGTATTTTGTCTGGACGTTCGAGCCCTCGACGATCGGCAGCAGATCACGCTGTACACCGCCGCGCGAAACGTCGGGCCCTCCAGCGGTACCGCGTTCGATCGCGATCTTGTCGATCTCATCGAGGAACACGATCCCCATCTGTTCGACACGGTCGAGCGCCTCATTGACGACGTCGTCCATGTCGATGAGCTTGTCGAGCTCGTCAGCCAGGAGAATGCGCCGTGCCTCCGAGACGGTCACCACCCGTTTCTTGCTCCGCTTCGGCAGCATTTCCTGAAGCATCTCCGAGACGTTGTAGTCCATCCCCTCCATTCCCGGGAACTCGATCGCGGGGAATGACGACTGCGTGATCTCGATCTCTATCTCCTTGCTTTCCAGCTTACCGTCCCGAAGCAGGGCTCTCAGCTTTTCGCGAGTGCGCTTCCTTCTTTCCTTCCGCTTTTCTTCGTCCTCCGCCTCGGAGGCTGCCTCCGTACGTTGATCGATCGCGTCGCCGCGCGAAGAGACGACGAACGCGGACGGGACGGTGAGGGGTTCGTCATTCCGAGGCAGCAGCAGGTCAAGCAGTCGCTCCTCGACACGTTCTTCGGCGACCTCCTGGACGTCGTCCTCACGCTCGGTCCGCACCATGTTCACCGCGATATCGGCAAGGTCGCGAACCATCGACTCCACATCTCTTCCCACGTAGCCCACTTCCGTGAACTTCGACGCCTCGACCTTGATGAACGGCGCACCGGCCAGCCGGGCCAGGCGGCGGGCGATCTCGGTCTTCCCCACGCCGGTCGGGCCGATCATGATGATGTTCTTCGGCATGATCTCGTCCCGGAGATCATCGGGGACTTGCTGACGCCGCCAGCGGTTGCGGAGCGCGATGGCGACCGCCTTCTTGGCCGAATCTTGCGCCACGACGTACTTGTCCAGCTCCGCCACAATCTGCCGGGGCGTCAGCTCATCCTGTGGCGTGGCGCGGGGGCTTTGCGCCGTCTCTTCTACTGGGTAGGTCGGTAGTGAGTCGTTCATCGCTTGTCGGGGCCGAGCTCGATCACGGTGATCTCGGTGTTGGAGTAGACGCAAATCTGGCCGGCGATCTCCAGGCTCCGCCGGACGATTTCCTCGGCAGGCAAGTCGGTGTTGAGAATGAGCGCTCGAGCGGCGGCCAGCGCCATGGAGCCGCCACTCCCGATCGCCACGACCCCGTCGTCCGGCTCTATGACCTCACCGCTGCCCGAGAGCAGGAACGAGTTACGCGCATCGACGACGGCGAGCAGCGCCTCCAACCGCCGCAGCACGCGATCGCTCCGCCAGTCCTTCGCCAGCTCGACGGCCGCCCGCGGGAGGTTGCCCGGGAAGCGATCGAGCTTCTCCTCGAACTTCTCGAACAGCGTCAACCCGTCGGCCACCGAGCCGGCGAAGCCGGCAAGAACGGTCCCATCCTTCAGCGAACGGACTTTCCTGGCCTGGGCTTTGACCACCGTGTCGCCGACCGTCACCTGGCCGTCGCCACCCAAAGCGGCCCGCCCATCGCGCCTCACCGCCACGATCGTCGTACCGTGCATCTTCAGTTCAGCCATCGCTGTTTTCGATCTCCGGCTCACCCTCGCGGGTGCGCGTGCTTGTAGACTTGTTTCAGACGCTCCCGAGACGTGTGCGCGTACATCTGCGTGGTCGAGAGAGACGCATGCCCCAGAAGCTCCTTGATCGCCATCAGATCCGCACCCTCGTCCAGCAGGTGCGTGGCAAAAGAGTGCCGAACCGAGTGTGTGCTCAGGCCGCCCTCTTCGGCGACGGCGGCGATGAGCCGCGTGACGATTCGCTGGATCTGACGGCGTGACAGCCGCGCCCCACGATTCGACACGAACAGCGGATCCGTTGGCGCCGGCGCGCCGAAACGCTCCTCGCGCACGGCCTCGTAGGCCCGAATCGCCGTACACGCCTGTCGACCGACCGGCACAATTCGCTCTTTGTTTCCCTTCCCTCGCACTTTCACGCGCCCCGCGGACAGATCCAGGTCCTTCTTTGCGAGCCCGTGAACCTCCGACAGCCGCAGGCCAGCCGAGTACAGCAGTTCCACCAGCGCTCGGTCCCGAACACCCTTCCAATCCGACTCGCCGTTCCCCGGCACCGCCAGCTCGAACAGCCGCGTCATCTCGCGCTGTGTGAGATACCCCGGCAAGACGCGACCGTGCCTCGGCGCACGGATCTGGCGTGCCGGGTTTCTCTCGATCAGCCCTTCGCGCTGCAAGAAGCGAAAGAAAGAGCGGGCTGACGACAGTTTGCGTGCAATCGACCGACGCTTGAGCTTCGACATCGAGAGGCGGCTCAGGTACGCCCGGACCGCAAGGCGATCGACATCGTCCCACGCCCAGTCGCGGCTGTCAAAGTAGCCATCCAGAAAGGAGACCAGATCGTCGAGATCGCGCCGGTAGGCCTCGATCGTATGACTCGAGAGCTGACGCTCCGCCGTCAGGTGATCGAGGTAACCGCGCAGCTCAACCCTCATCGCTTCGGCTCCGCGCACGCCGGCTCTAGCGGCCCGCCGAGGCCGGCGCACCGGCGTTCGCCCCCATCCAGTCGCGCATGGCCTCCAGGGCCCGCTCCGCAAGCTTCTTTCTACGTTCCCGCTTGCCGCGTACCGCCCCGGACAGCGGATCGAGAAGGCCGAAATTCGCGTTCATAGGCTGGAAGTTACCAGAATCCGCCTCCCGCAGGTAGCGCATCAGGCCCCCGAGCATGGTGGTGGTCGGCGGGGTTGTCGGCTCCTGACCTCGCTGTAGCCGATCGATGTTGATGGCCGCGAGCAGACCGGTCGCCGCAGATTCGATGTAGCCTTCCACTCCGACAAGCTGACCGGCGAAGATCACATCCGGGGTGCCGGCCGGTGATCCATGTGCGGTCAGAAGTCGCGGAAAGTTGATGTAGCTGTTCCGGTGTATTTGACCGAACCGCAAGATCTCAGCGTCCTGCAGGCCGGGGATCAGCCGAATCACGCGTCGCTGCTCGGGGTAGCGCAGCCGGGTCTGGAAGCCCACCAGGCTCCACATTTGAGCCGCGCGATCCTCCTGGCGCAGCTGTACGACGGCGTGCGGGACCTTTCCGGTGCGCGGATCCCTCAGCCCGACAGGCTTGAGGGGGCCAAAACGGAGCGCGTCGCGACCGCGGGAGACCAGGACCTCGATCGGCAGACAGCCCTCGAAATACGGTACCTGGTCCCAGTCGTGCGTTTGATAGATCTCGCCTTCCGCCACCGCCTGAAGCAGGCGGTCGTATCCGTCAGCATCGAGAGGACAGTTGATGTAGGCGGCGTCCTGGCCCTTGCCGTAGCGAGAGGCGCGGTACACCTGGCGCTCGTCGATCGATTCCGCTGCAACGATCGGGGAGATGGCGTCGAAGAAGTAGAGGCCCTCTCCACCCAGTCGCTCACTGATCGCCGACAGGAGGGTTTCCGAGGTCAGCGGTCCGGTCGCGACGATCGCCGGAGGCGGCGGCAGGGTCCGAACTTCTTCGCGGCGGACCTCGATCCGTGCGTGAGCGTGCAGGCGCTCACTCACGCGGTCCGAAAAGAGCTTGCGGTCGACGGCCAGCGCCGCGCCGGCTGGGACCCGGGCCTGGTCCGCCTCACACAGCAGCAGCGACCCGAGAACGCGGAGCTCGGCTTTCAGCAGACCGTGCGCGTTGCCGGTTTCCTCGGACTTGAACGAGTTGCTGCAGACCAGCTCGGCCAGGCGGTCCGTTTGGTGGGCAGGTGTGGTCACGCCCGGCCGCATCTCGTAGAGCACGACATCGTGGCCGTGCTCGGCGAGCCACCAGGCGGCCTCCGACCCGGCCAAGCCGCCGCCGACGACGACAACCTCAGGCACTTTCCTGCGGATGTGGACGCTTCGGTTCAGCCGCTGCTCGAAGCCGCCGCCCCGACGGTCTCGGGAGAGAACTCGTGTTCACAAACCGCGCACCTCAAGTAGTCGCCCTTACGCTTTGAGGTCTTGAGTAGTGTGACTCCCGATCCGCATTCCGGGCAAGGGGCGTCGGTGGGGGTGTCCCAGGTGGACCATTCGCACTCCGGATACCGAGCGCAGCCGAAAAAGATGCGACCACGCCGAGTGCGCCGTTTGACGACTTCGCCCTCTTGGCAACGAGGGCATTTGAGGCCGAGGGTCAGAGGCTGCGTGTGCTTGCACTCCGGGTAACCGGTGCAGGCGAAAAACTCTCCGTAACGGCCGGTCTTTACCGCCATCGGCAGGCCACACTTCGGGCACTTGGCGTCAACGGGCGTGGACGCTCGATCCTTGTCGAGCGGCCGGGTGAAGCGGCAATCGGGATAGTTCGAGCAGGCGACGAACGGACCATACCGTCCACTCTTCACTCGAAGCTCCCCGCCGCATTGTGGACACTTCTCATCGCCGAGATCGACCTCGGGTGGCTGGTCGATCGGCCGTGTGTTGCGGCACTCCGGATAGGCCGAGCAACCGAGGAACCGGCCGTAGCGGTTCCAGCGCACGATCATCGGCGAGCCGCACAGGTCGCAGACGGCGTCGTCGACCTGGAGGATCGTCTTGATGATTTCGGCGCTGCGCTCCTCACCCTCTTTCAAACGGTTGGCAAAGCGACCGTAGAACTCGCGGAGCACCTGGTGCCACTCGAGGTCCCCTTCCTCGATGCGGTCCAGACTTTCCTCGAGACTGCTGGTGAAGTCGACATCGAAGGTGTCCGGGAAGACGCGGATTAGAACCTGGACGACCGTCTCGCCGAGGGGAGTCGGCACGAAGCGCCGGCTGTCCAACTCGACGTAGGATCGCTCCACCAGGGTCGAGAGGATCTGCGCGTAGGTCGAGGGCCTGCCGATACCGAGCTTTTCCAGCTCCTTCACCAGGCTGGCCTCGCTGAACCGCGGCGGCGGCTCGGTGAAGTGCTGGTTCTTGCTCAATTCGAGCAGCCGGATGACCTCACCTTCCAACAACGACGGCAGCGCCTCCAGATCGTCCAGGCGCCGCCCCTCGCCCTCCTCGTGCTCTTCACGATACAGGCGAGTGAAGCCGTCGAACTTCAAGACCGAGCCTGTGGCGCGGAATTGATATGTACGCTCATCGCCGCCTTTCAGGTCGAAGTCGGCGGTCGTCGTATCGTAGACCGCAGGCGACATCTGCGAAGCGACGAAGCGAAGCCAGATCACCGTGTAGAGCTTGAGCTGGTCCGCATCGAGGTCGCCCTTGAGCGATTCAGGCGTCCGGCTCACCGAGGTGGGACGGATCGCCTCGTGCGCCTCCTGCGCGCCTTTCTGCTGCTTGCCCAGGTAGAGACGCGCCGATTTCGGCAGGTAATTCGAACCGAACGTCCGGTCTACGTAATCCCGAGCCATCTGCGCGGCCGACCCCGCGATCCGAGTCGAGTCGGTACGGATGTAGGTGATCAGACCGATGGCCTGACCGCCCACCTCGACACCTTCGTAGAGTTGCTGCGCCACCCGCATCGTCCGCTTGGCCGAGAAACGCAGCCGCTTCGCCGCTTCCTGCTGGAGAGTGGAGGTCGTAAACGGCGCCGCCGGGTTCTTGCGACGCTCTTTGCGGCGAATCCGCGTGATCTGGAACGGGACATCCTGGACGGCATCGACCACCGCGGTGGCGGCAGCCTCATCCGGCAAATCGGGCTTGACTCCATCGATATGGTGGAGCTTCGCCGTGAAGCGGGTCGAGTCCTTCTCCAGAAGCGCCTCGACCGACCAGTACTCCCTCGGCTCGAAGCGGCGGATCTGCTCCTCGCGCTCCCAGATCAGGCGCAGCGCCACGGTCTGTACCCGCCCCGCCGACAGGCCGGGTCGGATCGGCTTCCAGAGGAAGGGGCTCGCCTTGTAACCTACCAGACGATCGAGGATGCGACGCGCCTGCTGGGCGTCGACCTTCTTCAGATCGATCTGGCCGGGGTTGTCGAGACCTCGGGCGACGCCTTCGGGCGTGATCTCCTCGAAGAGCACCCGCTTGAAGCGTCCGCCGTTGCGTTTCGTGTAGCCGAGCTGGTCGGCCACGTGATAGGCGATCGCCTCACCTTCGCGGTCGGGGTCCGTGCCGAGGAAGATCTCGTTCGCGGATTGGGCGGCCTGCTTCAGCTCCTTGATGACCTTGCCCTTGCCGCGGATGGTGACGTAGTGGGGCGCGAAGTCGTTCTCGATGTCGACGCCCAGGTCGCTCTTGGGGAGATCACGGATATGACCCACCGACGCCTTGACGACGAAATCATCATCCAGGTACCGGGTGAGCGTTCGCGCCTTCGCCGGCGACTCGACAATCAGAAGTTTCGAGCCATTGCCAGCAGAACGGGCACGTGTGCCGCGTTTGCTCTTCGCCTTTTTCCTTTCAGCCATATCTCCTGACCCGTCCACCGCTTACCCCGAACCCGGGTCTCCAAGTTCCCCAGGCTCGCCCCCGGCGCTGAGGATGGCTAACACGAATCAACTGCTTGTCAACAGTTGGACGGCCCGCCCCAGCCAGGACAAGCGAAAAGCCGCCCGACCGGCCTCCGCCAGCCCTGACGGGTGCGGAGGTGGGCCCGGGCGGCTTGCCAGACCTGCCCTTCTCTGCTCGGCGCAGCCCTAAACGGCGTTGCCGACGACGGCGCGGAGGGCCGTCTTGAGCGAGCGCGCGGCGGCCGCGCTCAGGGAATCGGCACGATGTCGCTGGTCTTAATCGGGATCACGACCACACCGTTGGCCGTCACGCCGTAGAGCCTCAGCACCACGCTTGGTGGATCGGGTGGCAGACGCCGCGTGATTCTCAGCGGCCCGACGACCGGATCCCTGATCAAGACCTGGCCACGCGAGAAGCTAAAGAAATGGGTGTCCACCATCTCGATTCTCGCGTCCCCGGAGCCCAGGAACGACAGGCGCTCGCTGTCGACGGTGACGCTCGCCTGGTCGTGGTCCGGGTGCAAGGCCGCACCTACACCCGTTGGAGAGATGTTCTCGTTGATCCCCACCAGTCGCAGCACGTTCGGACCGCCGGGCTGGTCGGGTCCGAAGTAGTATGCGTTCGTGCCGCGAGCGACACCCAGGCTACCGTCGTTGTTCAGCCCCAGCCCGAACACCTTTTGTTCGGCGTTGCCGGGCAGGTCGCTGACCTGAAGCGTGTTGGTGATGGTCTGCGTGGCTGACCGATACATGATGATTCGGCCGGCGCGGTTGGGTGTATCGCCCTCGCCGAAGGCGATGAACTCCCTGTCGCCGCTGGCAGCCACAAACGTCGTGTCCTGGAGCGCGATGCTGCCGATGTCGAGATCCGAGAAGATATCGACGTCCCAGCCAGCCGTGGTGTTCTTCAGCGCGACGCTGTCCACGACGTTGATCAGCGCGCTCAGCGTGTCCGGGAAGGCGGCCACGCACGACCGCGCCGCCGGACTCGGGTCACCCCTCGTGTGATCGCACACTTTGAAGCCGCGGGCTCCGGCGATCGGGAAGACCGAGTCAGCGTTGACGATCTGGATCTCGGGCCTCGTTGGGGTCCGGCGGCCGGCGTACGAAATGAAGAACCGGACCTCCCGTTGGAAGGGATCGTACTCTCGGATCGTGCCCGCAAGGTCGGCCAGCGCCGGCACCGTCGAGTACATGATCAACCCGTTCGCCGCCTGGGCGAGAAACTGCGGGCGATCGGAGTACTCAAAGAAGGTGACGGGGTAGATCGGCACCAGGTTCGGGTCCCGGTCCTCGATTACCCGGTATACCTTCAGGTCCTGGGTCTGGAAGCGGTCGACCTCGCCCACGATGGCCGGGGCGCCGACGACGCGCGGCCCCAGACCGACCACCGATATGTTGGTGCCGCCGGAGTTGCTCACCAGCAGCTGATCCTCGCTGAGGTCCAGGTTCACGCCCCAGGGGTTCGAACCGACGGGCACTCCGCTGACGAAAACCTCGTTGCGCAGGTCGAAGGGACGCACGATCCCGAAGTTGAAGTCGGAGAGCAGCAGCAACTCGCGGATCGTGTCCACTTCGGCATCGGAGATCAGCGCCCCCTGTGGGAAGCCAACCGTGCGGCCGGCGACGATCAGTCGATCGATGAAGCCACCGGATACACCAATCGCCTGGATCGGCGCCGCCGTCGTGCAGCGCAGGCTGTTTGGAGAGCCTTCCGTATCCACGGTGGCGCCGCAGTTCGGGGTCGGCGACGCCGCGTCGAATGCCCACCCCGTGATCTCGAAGAACAGCGTGTCGGGGATGTCATCGTCCGTGAACACGGCTGGGGGCAGGCTGTTCGGAGTCAGGGTGAATCGGAACGGCACCGTGCCGCTGATCGAGGGCGAGAACGTCTGCTCCTGCGTCACCGTGGCCGTCGCCGGTCCAGCGGCACGCTGATTCGTGACGACCAGCGTCACGCCCATCCGCGTGATCGCGGTCTCCTGGTCCTGGGCCACGAGGCTCATGATGAGAGAGTCGTCGGACTCCATGCGCGGCGGCTCGTCCTGCCGCCGCTGCACGCCTCCCTCGACCAGCATGCTGACGATGGGTGGGATCGTGTCTCCAGTGATCACCTGGGCCACATTCACGGTGATCTGCGCAAAACCGCTGATCGTGTTGAGGTTGATCGCCTCAGCCGTGATCGTCAGCTGCCCAAGGGACCCCTGTGGGATAAAAAAATCCAGCAACGTATCCACGCTGGTCCTGAACTGTGTGAAGCGCGTCGTATCCGCGGCTGGAATCGTCGGCGGCGTCAGTCCGGTCAGCACGACGTTGAGCTGTGCAAGACCGGTCGGGTCGCTCGCCTGCACACCGACCCGAATCAGTGTGTTGTCGCGCACCGTCTGATTGGCCAGAGGCGATGTGATCACCACCTGAGGTCCGCCGAGTCCGCCTCCCGGGCCTCCACCGACCAGGATCCTGGCCACGTCCACGGCCTCGTTGCCCTGGGCGTCCTGCGCCACGGCGCGGATGTCCACCGGGGTCGCTTGTGTGAACCCGGTGAAGAAGGTCGTGTTGACAGTGGCGGACTGGACGCGTCCGATGAACTTGCTGGTGTCGACCGCGAGCAGCCGGCCGAGAGTCACCGTGTCTCCGGCGGCCGTGATGATCGTGGTGAACTGGCTGGTGCTGCGCAGCTCGGTGACCACGAACGCCACATGGATGAAGTCTTCGGCCTTTACGGTAGTAACCAGGGTATCGCCGGATTGGCTGGCCCCGGTGATCGACACCACCGGCGCCGCCTGGTCATCGAGCGGCCCGAATACGGCGGAATCCTCCTCACAGGCCGGCAACCACAGCGCGGTCATAAGTGCCAGACCTGCCAGTAGCCGCGCCACTCCCCTAGCGCTTCGCATATGACACTCCCTCATGTTGATGCAGAGCGCAGCACGTTCGCCCGTGCTACGGTGATGCTACTGCGTCGTCTACGATATGCGGCGTCACCAGAATCAAGAGGTCGCGCTTCGCATCATCCGACCTCGTGGTTCGGAAGAGTCCGCCGATGAGGGGGAGGTCCATCAGGACAGGGACACCGCTTACGCTCTTCGTCAGCTCGCTGATGGTCAGACCACCGATCACGCCTGTCTCACCATCGTTCAGAATCAGCCGCGTCGTCCCTTCTTGTGTCTGGAAGGTGAAGCCGATGTCGCCCGGCGCCAGCGCGACACCGGACCGCTCGGCGTGCAGGTCGAGCACGACCTGACGGTCGAATGTGATGTGCGGCGTGACTTCCAGCCGGATCCCCGTCTCCTCGAGCTGCACGGTGGAGCGCGGGAACTGGGCCGCCTGGGCGCCGCCGGCCGCCTGGCCGGTGGCGCCACCGGCGCCGTAGTCGACGATGCGGATCGGTGTCCGCTCGCCGACCAGAATGTCGGCCGGCTGATTGTCCATCGTCTGGATCGTCGGCGCCGCGATGATGTCGGACAGATCCAGTCGCTGCAGCGCCTCGATGAAGTTGAACAGCTGGAAGTCGCCGACGGCCACCGAGGTGAGCAGCTGGAGAGCCGGGAAGGTGATCCGATCCCGGGCGTTCGCCAGGGCGGCGATCGACGAGCCGGTGAAGCTGACCTGGTTGGCCTGGCTCAGCGGCTTGACCACGACATCCGGGATGCCGTCGAAGTCGGAGTCGACGATCTCCCATTCACGCGGGTCCAGGGTCGGGCCCGGATTGACTTCATTGAGCTGGTTGCCTTCGACGTCCTTCAGATCGTAGCCGATCCCCAGCTCTTCGATGTCGGTCCGATCGACGAAGATGAT
>JABAOD010015387.1_pt1 | contig 16867 bp, 15 predicted proteins | sample 7062151 | NCBI WGS metagenome assembly JABAOD01 (sample SAMN14538626, study PRJNA623070) | marine sediment metagenome | biome: marine biome [ENVO:00000428]; feature: marine pelagic biome [ENVO:01000023]; material: deep marine sediment [ENVO:00002113] | place: India: Gulf of Khambhat ... | reverse complement strand
CGTGGGATCAAAGCCGGGCTGTTCCGGCCGATAACCCTCTGGCCCTTCCCGATCGAGGCGCTTCTCGGCCTGATCGAGCGGGTCCGAGGCCTGATCGTGGTGGAGGCGGGCAGCGGTCAGTTGGAGGACGAGTTGCGCCTTGCCATCAGCCACGCCGATGTGAAGAAGCTACCCCCTATCCACCGGGTGCAACGTTTCGGCGGCGTGTTGCCGCAGCAAAAGGAGATCGTGGAGAAGATCATGGCCCTGGCCGGGAGCGAAACATGAGCAGCGTCTTTTACGAGCGCTTCGAGCGCCACGGCCACGGCGAAGGTCTCAAGGGCCACGCCACGCACTACTGCCCGGGTTGTGGCCACGGCCTCATCCACAAGTACGTCGCCGAGGCCATCGAAGAGCTGGGCGTTCAAGATCGGACCGTCGCCGTCTCACCGGTCGGCTGCGCCGTGTTCATGTACTACTACCTGGACGTCGGGAACACCCAGGCGGCACACGGTCGGGCGCCCGCCGTCGCCCTCGGCCACAAGCTGGCCAACCCCGAGTCGATCGTGATCGCCTACCAGGGGGACGGCGACCTGGCCGCGATCGGCCTGGCCGAGATCATGCAGGCCACCCAGATGGGCTTGCCGATAACGTTCATTTTCGTCAACAACGCCATCTACGGCATGACCGGCGGCCAGATGGCGCCCACGACCCTCATGGAGCAGCGCACCACCACGTCTCCAACCGGTCGTAACCGGCTCATGGGCGAACCAATCAAGATGGCCGAAACGATCGGCCAGCTGGACGGCCCGGTCTACGTCGAGCGCTGCGCCCTGTTTGACAACAAGCAACGGGTAAGAGCTCAAAAAGCGATCAAGAAGGCACTGAGGCTGCAAGTCGAAAAACGGGGCCTGGCGTTCGTGGAGATACTCTCGGAATGCCCGATACACCTGAAGCTCACCCCGTCCGAAGCCGAGCAATGGGTGAAGGAGCGGATGGTTCCCGTCTTTCCGCTGGGCGTGAAGAAGGACGTCGAGACCGAACCCTGGTTCGACCTTTCCACGCCTAGCTTCGATGTCGGTGAGGTCGTGAAGGTGGTCGGCGCTGCCAGCGCGCCACCCCAGCGCTTCGGCACTGGCTTCCCCTCGCACCTCCACGAGAGTGACATCTCGATCAAGTTCGCCGGGGCGGGGGGCGACGGCGCACAGACCATCGCTCTGTTGACGACGCGCACGGCGATCGCCGAAGGGTTCGATTCTACGCATATACCGAGCTACGGGCCCGAGTCCCGCGGCGGCACCTCCTACGCCGACGTCCATGTCGCGACATCAGAGGTACTGTCCCCGGCCTCGCCCGAGCCGCACATCCTGGTGGCTTTCAACCCACCGAGTCTGGAGAAGTTCGGCCCGCAGGTGCGGCCCGGCGGCATCGTCATCTACGACCGCTCGGTGATCCCGAGCCCACCAGAGCTCGATCCCAGCATCAAGATGGTCGGCGTCCCTTGCACACAGATCGCGCAAGACCTCGGGAAGAAGATGGTGAAGAACGTCGTGGCCCTCGGCGCGATGCAGGCCGCGACCCAGCTGTTTCCCACGGAAAGCTTTCTCGCCACCATGCGTCAGGCGCTCCAGCACGACTGCGCCATGCTCGCTCTCAACGAGGAGGCGTTTGCCTGGGGGGTGCGGGCGTTTGAGACCCGAACGCCACCCGGACCCGATGCGCCCCGCTGACCGCCGCACACCGTCATTGCCGGGCGCCACATCTGGCGCCCGGCTCTTTTTTCGATCTGTCGCCGGTCTACTGAGCCCGACAGCGCCGCGGTGGGCTTACACGAGCCTGTGTTTCGCCTGCCGGGTCCTGGATGCGAATGACCGTCCTTGGATGGAGGCCTGGAGATGTTCATCGGTGTACCGAGAGAAACGCACCGTCTGGAGCACCGCGTCGGGCTGACTCCCTACGCCGTCGCTCGCCTTACCCATTACGGACATACTGTCGTCGTGGAGAAGGGCGCCGGTCTGACGGCTCGCTTCTCCGACAGGGAGTATGAGGCGAGCGGCGCGACGATCGTCTACAGCAGCGAGGAGGCGTACAAGCGCGCCGACATCGTCTGTCGAGTGGGTGTCTTATCCACCGCGGAGCTCGAGCTGCTCAAGCCGGGCCTGGTCATCTGCGCCTTTCACCACCTGGCCGTTATGCCACGCGAGCAAGTCGAGCGGCTATCTAAGCTCGAAGCCACGATCATCGGCTACGAAATCATCGAGGACGCCCAGGGCGACCACCCCATCCTCTCGGTGATGAGCGAGATGGCCGGGCAAATGGCGGTGCACGTGGCCGCCAACCTGCTTCAAAACGAGGCGGGTGGCCGTGGGATTCTCCTCGGCAACGTGCCCGGCGTCGCGCCGCCCACGGTTCTAATCCTGGGGGCTGGCTCGGTGGGCCGCACCGCGGCGGGTCAGGCTCGGGCCAGCGGCGCGCACGTGATCGTGGTCGATGAAGATCTGACCAAGCTCCGCGATCTCTCGCGCGAGTTCTCCGGCCAGGTCGTGACCGCCGTCGCCGGCCTGGCTCAGCTCGAGCGCTTCACCTCGATCGCCGATGTCGTCATCGGTGCGATCTTGATTCCGGGTGCGCATTCTCCCGTCCTGGTGACCGAGGACATGGTGAAAGCGATGAAGCCGGGAAGCGTGATCCTCGACCTTTCTATCGACCAGGGCGGCTGCGTCGAGACCAGCCGTCCGACCACCCTGGATGATCCGACCTTCATCATGCATGATGTGGTCCACTACTGCGTCCCGAACATGACGGCGAACCTGGCGCGGACCGCGTCTCGGGCGCTGGCCAACGCCGTCCTCCCTACACTCAAGGATGTGCTCCGCAAAGGTCTGGCCCAGGCCCTGGCAGAGGACCCGGGTCTGGCGGCCGGCGTCTACCTGTACCGGGGGCGAATGGTAAACGAAAAGGTCGGAGCGACCCTGGGAATTCCCACGGTGTCGCTGACGCAACTGCTCGACCGGGGTAACGCCTGATGAACTGGTTAGATGACTATAGATCGAAGTTGCAGAGCCCGGCCGAGGCCGTAGAAAAGATCAAGAGCGGCGACCGGGTTTACTACGCAGGCAACGCTGCGATTCCTCAGGCGCTGGTCCGCGCCCTGGCCGAACGGAAAGAGGATCTGCGTAACGTACAGCTCAACCACGTGCTGCTGGTCGGAGAGGATCCGCTCTCGCTGCCGGGCATGCAGGACCACTTCCGTCACAACTCGCTTTTCGTTGGCCCGGCCGACCGAAAAGCAGTGAACGAAGGCCGCGGCGACTATGTGCCGATCTTCCTGCACCAGATTCCGCGCCTGTTTCGTCAACGCATCGTCCCACTCGATGTGGCCATGATCCAATGCTCGCCGCCCGACGAACACGGCTTTATGAGCCTCGGCGTCGAGACCCTGGCATCGATCGCCGCCTGCCAGATGGCTAAGACCGTCATCGCGCAGGTGAACGAAAAGATGCCGCGGGTGCTCGGCGACTCTTTCCTGCACGTGAACCGCGTGCAGGCGATCGTGGAGCACACCGAGCCCCTTCCGACCCTTCTGTCAAAGCCGGCCACCGCCGTGGAGAAGGCGATCGCCGCACATGTCCTACCGTTGATCGAGCCCGGTTCTACCGTGCAGATGGGAATCGGCGGCATACCCGATTCAGTTTGGGAATCGATGGAGGGCGACCTCGAGCTGGGCATTCACACGGAGATGATATCCGACGGTGGCATGAGAGCGATCCAGCGCGGTGTGGTGACGGGTACGCGCAAGAATCTTCACCAGGGCAAGCTGATTCTTACTTTCGCGCTCGGCAGCGAGGAGCTGTACGACTTCCTCGACAACAACCCGTTGATCGAGGCCCACCCCGTGGATTATGTAAACGACCCGTTCATCGTCAGCCAGAACGACAATATGGTGGCGATCAACTCGGCGATCGAGGTGGACCTGACGGGACAGGTGTGTTCGGACTCGATCGGCCCATACATCTACTCGGGATTCGGAGGGCAGGTGGATTTCATACGCGGCGCCGCTCGCTCTCGGGGCGGTCGCCCGATCATCGCGCTGCCAGCGACGGCGAAAGGCGGCGAGTTTTCGCGAATCGTGCCGTTCCTGAAGCACGGCGCCGGGGTGGTCACCAGCCGCGCGGATGTGCACTATGTGGTGACCGAACACGGAGTCGCCAACCTGTTTGGCAAAAATCTGCGTGAGCGCGCCGACGCACTGATCTCGATCGCCGACCCGAAGTTCAAAGAGGAGCTGGTGGTCGCGGCGAAGGAACGCAGGCTCTTACCGTGATTGTTTGAGTGAACATCAAACATCCGACATCCAACATCGAACTTCGAAGTTCTGGAGAACACTGGGAGGTGCCGTGAGAGCGATTCTGGTCACCGGTGCGCTCGGACAGATCGGCTCCGAGCTCGTCCCCGCACTCCGCCAGCGCTTCGGCGTCGACAACGTCGTCGCATCGGACATCCGGATGCCTGCCCGCCAGGCCGCCGCCGATGGCCCCTTCGAGCACGTCGACTGCACCGTGCGCCGCATGATCGATGAGGTCGTACGCCGGTACGACATCGGCACCATCTACCATCTGGCGTCGCTGCTCTCCGCCACCGCCGAGGAGAAGCCTCATGTGGCTTGGGACGTCAACATGGGAGGCCTTTATCGGGTGCTCGAAGTCGCGCGTGTGAACGGCTGCGCCGTCTTCTTTCCAAGCTCCATCGGGGCGTTCGGGCCCACCACACCCAGGCTACAGACACCGCAGGACACGCTGCAACGTCCCAACACGATGTACGGGGTCACAAAGGTCGCCGGCGAGCTGCTGTGCGACTACTACCACACGCGCTTCGGTGTCGACACCCGGGGCCTGCGCTATCCGGGACTGGTCTCGTACGTCGCGCTGCCTGGGGGCGGCACCACCGACTACGCGGTGGAAATCTTTTATGAGGCCCTGCGCAATCAACGCTACATCTGCTTTCTGAAACCTGACACACGCATGGACATGATGTACATGCCCGACGCGATAAGAGCTTCGATCGATCTCATGAGCGCCGACGCCGGTCGTCTCCGACACCGAAACGCGTTCAACATCACCGCAGCCAACTTTACACCCCAAAAGCTTGCAGCCGAGATCCGAAAGCATATCCCCGAATTCACCATCGATTATCAGGTGGACCCCATTCGCCAGGCCATCGCCGACTCATGGCCAAACTCTATCGACGATAGTGCGGCCCGTAGTGAGTGGGGCTGGAAACCCGAGTACGACCTCGAGAAGCTGACGCAGGACATGCTGTCCAATCTGAGAAAGAAGTTGGGGCTTGCGTGAACGCGTTCGTCCGGCTGGCGACTACGCCCGCCGCATCACGTATTCATACCAAGCGCGAAGCCCGCGGGGGTAGGTAGCGTCGCCTGAGTACACGTCGGCCAGACGCTCGGCGATGCGCCGGCCGTGGCGACGTAGCAGTCTTGTCCTCAACCCCGGGTAAGGATAGACCAGCCACGCCAACCGGCGACCGGCGCGCAGCTCCCGAAGCACGGCCGTCTCGAGTCGCGCCCGGTACAGTCGCCGCACGTCCCGCGGCACGAAGTTCGTCTCGGCCAGAACCTGGCCGGCGATCTGGCCGCTGCGGATCGCGAAGCTGATTCCCTCGCCCGTCACAGGGTCGGCGAAGCCCGCCGCGTCACCCGCAGCCATCACCCGGCCTCTCGCCAGATCGCCCTTCCTCATACTGAACGGTATGACCGAGCCGTGCCGCTCTTCCCGTTCGATCGAGTCGATTCCCAGCAGCTCATAGTAACGCGCGAGGTGAGCCGGGAGCCGGACCGCGGCCCGCCGTGTACTGAGCACGCCGACCGAAAGGTGGTCTTGCTTTGGAAAGACCCATGCATAGCCGTTGGGGACGACCCCGAAGTCGAAACGCGCCGTGCGACTGAAACGGTCGAACGTCTTCGCGTCGACGCTAATCTCCGATTCGAGCGCCGGAATCAGGCGCCGATCATCCTTCCAACCGGCCGCGCGAGTGGTTGGGCTGAGCGCCCCGTCTGCCGCCACGACGAAGCGCGCCGAAACGGCTCCACCGCTCGTTGCCAGCTCGACCCGATCGCCTCTCTCCTCCACACCTCGCAATGTGCAGCCTTCCCACAGCTCGGCGCCCGCCTCTCGCGCCGCGCAGGCCAGTAAGTAGTCAAGCCGCTCACGCATCGTCATCGAGATGAGCGTTCCCGTCCTCTCGACCACGACCCTGACATCGGAACGCAGATCGCTGATCTCCGCCACCCCGCATTCGCGCTCGACCGCTCCGGACACATCGATCGGAAGCAGTCGGCGCGCCCGGACCACCAGGCCGCCGCCGCAAGTCTTGTAACGGGGCAACCGTTTCTTTTCGATGACGACGACCGACACGCCGGCGGCGGCGAGGCCGAGCGCCGCGGAACAACCCGCGGGCCCACTGCCCACCACGGCCACGTCGTAGTGGCGGCGGGTGCTGGGAGAAATCACGCGCCGGATGGTCCCTCGTTGAGGTCAGCGCTGGGGCCGCTTAGCGGCCTTGCCTCGCACAGGCTATCGCCCCGGCTCCGGTCGCGGCAAGCGGGCCGAACCGTACCCCCCGCGTCGAACTGGGCGATCAGGCAACCATCAGCCGCCGCCTTCGGCTGGTTCCCGCGAATCGATCTCTGACAACTGGAGAGCGGAGGCGTAGAGGCGGGTGAGGTGCTCCACACGCAGGTGTGAATAGGCGATGAAGAGCACCAGAGCCAAGCCGAACGCCGACGCCGCCGTGCGCGCCAGCCAGTCGGGGTCCACTGACCAACGCAACACACGCTCGCCCGCGATTCCCGCAACGCAGCCGATCGAGACCGCCAGGCTCGGCAAGATGAAGCTCCGCACGAAACGCGACATGATCAGCGGCCTTCTAACCTCCGACCAGTGTCCTGGCTCCGCGCGCACAACCCGCTCGGCCCGACGATAGACGTTCTCGCCAACGAAGCGAAGCGGAAGGCGCCGAGTCGCCCGCGCTCGTTGCTTCTTCAGCTCGGCGCCGCGCGGAAATACGAGAAGAGGCCTGCGCCGACGGAGCCAGCGGCCCGAGAGGCTGTAGAGGTGATCGAACACCGCGACATCCCAGATGTCTCCGCAGAGGTAGCCGAGCAGTCCAAGCAATGCCCCGACTCCGAGCATGGGCCCGCGCGCAGCGCCGAGAGGAAGATCGGTGAAGTCTCCCGGCATTCCAGCGAACACCGCCTCCAGCGCCGCCGCGCAGACGACCATCACGAGCACAGCGCCCGGCAGCCCCTCGAGAAGCCTCCAGAGGCGCAGGGTCGTCAGCGTCCACTCCACGGCGCGGCTCAGCGTCATCTCACCAACACCGCTCCCCTCGGGCTAATCGGGTTTGCTGCCATGCCGACGCGCCCGTTCTAGCTTGTCGCCTGCTTCGTCCCAATCCAGCGAGTTAGCCTCCGGCGCCTCCTGAATCTTCTTGCCCCGCGATTCGAGACTCAAGCGCACGAGCAAAGGAAAGTGATCGGATCCGAAGTAAGTCAGGCGCTGCATATCGACGAGTAAGAAATCCGCTGAATGAAAAACGTGGTCGAGAGGGAACCGCAGGAACGGCAATCTGGCGTGGAAAGTCGAATAAAGGCCGCGACCGATCCTCGGATCGAGCAACCCGCTGATCCTGCGGAACAGCCGGGTCGTGTGCGACCAAGCGACATCGTTGAGATCGCCCGCAACGATCACCGGCGCGTCCATACCTCTCACGGTTCGCCCGAGAATGATCAGCTCCGCATCTCTCCGGGTCGACTCAGAGGCCTCGGTCGGCGACGGCGGTTCCGGATGAAGGCAGTGCAACGAGACGACCTGGCCGGAGCGCAGCCGCACCCTCGTATGGATGGACGGGACCCGCTGGCTCACCAGAAACTCGACCTCGGGATCGAGTAGTTCGAGGCGAGACTGCAACAACATACCGTAACGGTTTTCGAGGGGTTTCTCCACATTGTGCACAAACTCGTCCAGCGAACGCAATCTGGAACGCCACCACTCGTCGGTCTCGAGTGTGAGCAGGATATCCGGCTTCGCCGTCCGTACAATCGTAAGAAAGCTATTAGCCTCTCGATTCGCCATCTGCACGTTCGCGACCAGAAGCGATATCGTCGACCGTTCGCTCCAGCCCCGGGACCTTCGGACCTGCCTTCTTACCAGGGGCGTGAACGGTAGCAGCCGCTCCGTCTGCAGCATCACCGCGATCCCCAGGGCGCCCAGCGCGACCCAGTCGCCCACCGACCCTCGACCCGCAACACGCACACTCAGCCAGATTGCCGTTAGCAGCCCCAGCGTCAGGATCTGTGGCCGCGGAAAATCGAACACCCGCACCCACCATTCCGCCCGACGCAGCAACGGCACTAGCGTCGTGGCAACCACGACACAGGTCAGCAAATAGGCAATAGCCTGCACAACCAGCCTCGGTGGACGCAGGACTCAAGAAGAAAGGCAGCCGTTACCGACTGCCTTCCTGTCAGACCCGGATCAACCGGTGCAATTCTCGCAGCCTAATCGCGGCTCGTCGTTCGCGTAGCCGGAGGGAACGAAAGATCGGGTCGAATCCAGCCGTAGCTCGTCTCCAGGCGGCGAGCGTACTGCAACGCCCTCTTGTCGAGATTCTCGGCTGCTTCGCCCAGCGCGCTCCTGACTTTCATTTCGTTGGTGTAGTAGTCCGCCGGATCCTTTGCCGTCTCGACGACGAGATACATGGGCAGATCGGGACCCATGACCGCCTGATATACTCGCCAGCCGGTCGTCATGCCCTTCGATTTGTACAGCGCGATGTACTCCTTGACGACGGCCTCGACCTTCTGCTCTTTGCCCGGCAGCGTGTACCAGTAGTGGTACATCCGATACGGGCGCTCCGCCGTCAACGCTGTGGTCTCCGGTAGATACGAAAGGTCCTCTCGCAGCATCAGCACGAACGACTCTGCATGATCCGTGGCGGCGCTGGCCTTCTCTTGGATCGCCATGAACTTGTCGCGTCCAGCGGCCTCGATCGTCGCCTCCCAGTTCTGCCACGCCTTGTCCATGCCCGAGAAGCCCTGGACGGTTATCACGTAGGCGTAGCCGACTTCAGGTCCCGAGATCGTCGTGAACTGGACCTTGCCCGCAGCCTCCGGTACGGAGGCCAGGAGCTGGATCATCTCTTTGGTCGCGGCCTCGTACTCTGTCAGCATGGCGGGCTTCACATGCTCGGCCAACACCCAGTACATCTGCGGCGGCCCATACTCCTGGGCAGCGAGCCCTCCAGGCAAGCCGAGCCAGACGAGGGCGGCAAGCACAGCCGGGGCGAGTCTTTTCATCGCTCTCCTCCTGAGCTGGTCTGTTAGTGAAAAATCACTCGCGTTTCGAGGCATCCTCGATGTCGAAGGGTGCCGGCTCGCGCCGACACGGCAAGATGGTGAGCCCGGCTGAAGATCGAAGGCCCGGCTTCGTTCGCGCCGGACGCGGCCAGGGCCGTAGGGAACGAACGGTTCCGAGATCGGGCAGGAACGAGCGTCACCAGGGGACCGCGCTGCGGGTTCGCACGAGGTTGAACTCGCCATCGGATCGAGTTTCGCTTTCAGGACCCCCGGAGCCGGGGCCAGCGCCTTCAGGGTCCCGTATCGCTTTAAGCGGGGTCAACCATAACCTCGACCGACCCGGGGGGCAACGGCTCTCGACCGACCCCGCGTCAGGCTTCCGTCCGCGCCCCGGGCAAGATCCGAGCGAGCCGTGCTTGCCCGAGCCGGCTCGGGATGGTAGCCTGCGAACTTCGACGTGACGGCCGTGAGATCAGCCTCGATCCGACGAAGCGAAGGCGAAATGGCGGCGACCGGCTCCCACCCACGATCCGGCTGCGCAGCTTGACTCGGCTCCCGCGCGCGCCCATCCCCCGCATGGCCAAGGCGGCGGCCTCCGTCTCGCTGTTGGCTGCATTGGCCGGGACCGTCGTGATCTTCGCACAGCCGCGCTGGCTCCTCAGCCTCTTGGGCCGGCGTGCGCCCGATGTGCTGTTTTTCGTCGATACGGAACGGCCCCTTGTGGCCCTGACCATCGACGACGGTCCGGACGCCACGAGCACGCCCGAAATCTTGCGTCTGCTGGCTCTGTACGACGCGCGGGCGACTTTCTTCGCGATCGGTGAGCGGGTCCCGGGCAACGAGGACGTGCTGACCCGGATGGTCGCCGATGGCCACGAGCTAGGCAATCACTTGGCCCGCGACGAGCCGAGCATCGGACTTTCGAGCCACCAGTTCGAACGCACGCTGCTCGACACGCATGCCGCCCTTTCCCGCTTCGCGCCGGTCAGATGGGCCAGGCCCGGGTCCGGCTGGTACAACGATGCGATGCTCTCGACCCTGGCCGCCCACGGCTACCGCTGCGCCTTGGGTTCCATCTACCCGTTCGATGCCCAGATCCCCTCGTCCGCCTTTGCCGCGCACTACATCCTCCGCCGCGTGCGCCCCGGTGCGATCATCGTGCTGCACGATGGGGGTGAGCGCGGCGTACGTACGGCCGCGGTGCTGCGGACGATCCTGCCCGAGCTGAAGCGTCGCGGGCTACGCCTGGTGACGCTTACGGAGTTGGTGAGCGACGAGGGGGAGGGGTGACGGGACAGGGAAAGCGGAGACCGCCGGCCCGGCCGGGGAGATGGCCAGGCCAGGCACCAAACCCGAATCAGACCGGCATGGCAGCCACTAGACTAGACCTCGGCGTGATCGGCGTAACGCGCGTACGGCTCCTGGCCCAGGGCCCCGCCCGGGACGATCCGGCGTAACCAGGCCAGGAGGGCGGCGCAGCTCGCCAGGGCCGCCCCGATCCACCAAAACCTCTCAAGAATTCGCAACATAAATCCGTTCTCCTCGTGCCACGCTACGTTGTACCCCGAACTCACCCAAAAAGCTCCCGCCTTACCTGTACTCCAACCTCACAACGGGCTCTCCTTGCCCCCCGGCCGGGGGCCGGATTATCTAATCCCTCCGGGTTACCCGCCAGGCGCGGGGAAGCAGATTGCAAGACGCGGGCCGCATACTCAGCGGAGGGGTAGAGTCAGGTGTCGCAAGCGGGTGGATCTTCGGTGGTCACGATCGTCACCGCGACGTACAACCGGGCCGAGTTTCTTCCCGGGGCGATCCGCTCCGTCCTCGCCCAGGACCAGCCGGCCTTCGAGTACCTGATCGTGGACGACGGCAGCACCGATCAAACGCCCGAGGTCGTTCGTCCGTATCTCGCCGATTCGCGTATCCGTTACCTGCGGACAGCGAACCAGGGCCAGCCGCGGGCGCTCAACCTGGGGCTGCGGCACGCTGCGGCCGAGGTCGTCGGGTTTCTCGACTCGGACGATGAACTGAAGCCCGACCATCTCTCGCGGCTCAGCCGTGAGCTCAGGGCTGGCGGGTACGATTTCCTGTTGGGCAGCTTCGAGCTGATCGTCCCGGACGGTGGACCCGAGCCGCTGGTCACCGACTTCTACAACCGAGAGAGAAAGATCCCGGTGCGGGAAATCGAGTGCATCACCGGGGTGCTGTTCGGCAAGCGCGAGGTGTTTCGAGCGGTGGGCGGCTTTCGGGACACCGCGTTCAGCGACACCGATCTCTACCAGCGGTTGAGGGAAGCCGGTTATCGTTGGACGCACGTCGAGGTCCCTACCTACCGCTACCACTTCGGCCGTTCCAAAGACAGTATGGCGATCCGCGAGTCGGAGGACCCTTAGGCGCGACTCGGCCCTCCACGTCGGGCGGCGACGGCGCCCTCCAAGAACTCATTGACCTTTCGTCCCGCCCGGTAGTGCCGAAGGACGAACGCGACCAGGTCGTCTCGCAACAGCAGGCGTGGATCATCGTACTCGACGTAGTAGTAGAACTGCTTGTTGGCGATGAACGGAAGGTCGTCGACCACCGCAGCGAATTCCTTCGGTAGCCGTTTGTTCTTATCCCCTTGAAGTTCGCCGAACATGTCGCGAAACGCTTTGCTCCTGAGAGCTCGGACCAGGGTCGCACCGTCGCGCAAGATGGTTCGCCGGATCTTCACCAATGTCTCTTTGTCAGGCTGGTAGATACCACCACCGATCCCGACTCCGTTCGCATCGAAGCGGAAATACAGGCCCGGATAGCGCATGTCTTTGCGCCCGCCGCGACTGATCACGGCTGCGACGTGTGTCTTGTAAGGAGTCTTGTCCGGCGAAAAGCGAATGTCCCGGGCTAGGCGGAACGTCGCATCCCCCGGCTCGATAGCAACGTTCGGATCGAGCAAGCTGACTCGATCGATCACCTCGGCCACAAAGTCGGTGAACGGTTCTTTGACGAACCGCTCGTACTCTCGCTTATGGGCGTGAAACCAGTCACGGCTGTTGTTCCGTTCGAGGCGTCTGAAGAAATCAGCGAATTCCGGTGAGAAGTGAGCCATGATCGCTCCGGCGCTGAGGCTGATCGGGTGCCCCTGGTCGAGCTCGGTGCGTTATAGTACTTCGGTCACCAAGGTACGGCCCAGAAGGTACGGCCCAGATGCCGGGACCCGGAATGGCCACATGAGATCAGGTTGCCGACCAGGGCCAGTTCCCCACACCGGCGCCGACGAAAGGGACACGGTACGTATGCGAAGACCCCGACCGACCCACGCCACAGCGTTGGCGCTCGCACTAGGTCTCGCCACCCTCACCGTCGCTCAGGCCCCAGCCGCAGCGGCGCAGACGCTTGACACGGTGGACGTGCTTCTCGTCGTAGCCCATCCCGACGATGAGGCGATGTTCGCGGCCACGGTCTACAAGATCACCCATACGCTCAAAGGGAACGTCGACCTCGCCCTCGTCACCGACGGCGGCGGTGGGTTCCGCTACGCCCAGCTGGCCGAGCCGCTATACGGCCTGGAACTCACGGACGAAAGGATCGCCCGCCACCACCTGCCTGCCATCCGCAAACAGGAGCTGATGGCCGGTGGCCGCATCATCGGGCTGCGGAACTACTTCTTCCTCGACCAGCCGGACCCCGAATACACCGAGAGCGTGGACACGGTGCTCAACCACGCATGGGCAACCGCTCAGGTGCGGTCACGCCTGCATGAGATCATGAAACGTGGCGGCTACGACTTCGTGTTCGCGCACCTCCCGATCCCGAACTTCCACGCTCACCACAAGGCGGCGACGATTCTGGCCCTCGAGGCGGCCGCCGAGCTCTCCCCGGCTCAAAGGCCGGTGGTGCTCGGCAGCTTCGTCGGCAGTCGAGACGACTCCACCGCGTTCTTCCGTGAGTTCAGCGAGCATCCAGGCTACCCGATCACCCGGGTCACGGCGAGCCAACCTTCCTTTACCTTCGACCGGCTACAGCCCCTGAGCCCCGACGGGCGGTTGAATTACCAGATCGTGGTCAACTGGCTGATCGCCGAGCACAAGACCCAGGGGACCATGCAGCTGTTGATCAACCGGGGCGACTTGGAGCGGTTCTGGTTGTTCCAGATGAACGGCGACGAAGGGGCGGCCCGGGCCGAGGCGCTGTTCCGCCGCCTGGAGCCGCCCGCGCCATCGGAGCCACCGGAATGATCCGGCGCGGCGGGGATGGTCAGCGGCCCCGCCGGGCCGTACCTCCGCCAGCTGACGACCGCCTGACTCTTGCCTGATCGGGCGAGAGAGCCACTTGATCGGCACCTGATGGCGGCATGCTAGCATTCGGTCGTCGTTTCGAGCGTAGAGGACCGGCGACCAAATCGGAGGCACGATGTTCAGGTTTCGAAAGGCGCCGCTGTTGAGCACGCTGGCGCTCGTTGCCTGGGTGGCCGTGGTGGTTCTCCAGGGGTAAGGCCTTCTTGAAGGGATGGGGAGGGGGCCCGGACGCGGTGGCGTCCACCCTCAACCGGCGACGCGTCAGCCGCCCCTGGACGCACGAGCAGCGGGTAGGACGCAGGAGCGCGAGAACCCGGTCGGGGCACGGTTCGCCCCGCCGGGTTTTTCGTAACCCGGCGCGCCGCCGCGCGTCTAATCTCCGAATTTGAGCCCCTGAGCCAGGGGCATCTCAGCGCTCCAGTTGACGGTGTTGGTCTGCCGGCGCATGTAGGCCTTCCAGGCGTCGGAGCCCGACTCGCGACCGCCGCCGGTCTCCTTCTCGCCGCCGAAGGCGCCGCCGATCTCGGCCCCGCTCGTGCCGATGTTGACGTTGGCGATCCCGCAGTCGCTACCGCGCGATGAGAGGAAAAGCTCCGCCTCAAGGAAGTTGTCGGTGAAGATCGCCGAGGAGAGGCCCTGCGGCACGCCGTTGTGCAGCGCCAGCGCCTCGGTCATCTCAGCCACTGCTTGCTGGGGCGACGAGGACTTCTTGCCGTACCCTATGATATAGAGGATCGGCGCGAAGGTCTCCTCCTGAACGATCTCGTACTCGTTCTTGGCCGCGGCGATGCACGGCCTCACGTAGTGGCCGCCGGGATAGTCCGCGCCATCCAGCATATCACCGCCGTAGAGAATTTCGCCGCCCTCTTCCTTGATTCGCTTGATCGCGTTCTGCATGTCCTTCACCGCGCCTCGGGTCACGAGCGGGCCCATCAGGGTCTCGGCCTTGCGAGGGTCGCCGATGCGCACTCCCTCGTACGCTTTGACCAGACGCGCGACCAACTCGTCGCGGGTCGATGCGTGGACGATGATCCGTCGTGTTGACGTGCAGCGCTGACCTGCCGTCCCCACGGCTCCGAAGAGGATGGCGCGCAAGGCCAGATCGAGGTTGGCGCTGGGTGTGACGATGATGGCGTTGTTGCCGCCGAGCTCCAGGATCGTGCGGCCCAGCCGCTTGCCCACCACCTCGGCGACGCGGTACCCCATCTGACAGCTTCCTGTTGCCGAGATGAGGGGTACGCGTCGATCGTGAAGTAGACGGTCGCCGATCGACGACCCTTTACCGATCACCAGTGAGAAGATCGCCGGATCCACATCGTTTTCACGGCAGACCTGCTCCGCGATCTTGATGCACGCGATGGCGCACAGCGGCGTCTTGCTCGCCGGTTTCCACACCACGCTGTCGCCACAGACCGCCGCGATCGCCGCGTTCCAGCTCCAGACCGCCACCGGAAAATTGAACGCGGTGATGACGCCGACGACGCCCAGCGGGTGCCACTGCTCGAACATGCGGTGGTCGGGCCGTTCCGATTGCATGGTGAGGCCGTAGAGCTGGCGGGAAAGGCCGGTGGCGAAATCGCAGATGTCGATCATCTCCTGCACCTCACCCTCCCCCTCGGGCAGGATCTTGCCCATCTCCAGCGTCACGAGCTGGGCCAGCTCGCTCTTCAGCTCTCGCAGCCGGTTGCCCAGCTGGCGCACGACGTCACCACGCTTCGGTGCCGGGACCGTTCGCCAGTGTAAGAACGCCTTGTGCGCGCGATCGATGATCTGGTCATACTCGGACTCGGTGACCTGTCGCACGGTGGCAATTCGCGAACCGTCGATCGGGGTGATGACCTCTTGCTCTGAGCCCGATCCGATCCACTCGCCGCAAAACCCGCCGGCGTTAATGTCCTGGATTCCCAGCTTTCGAAGGAAACCGCTATCGACTTCAACTGTAGCCATGTCGACCTGCCGTTCAGTGATTGGGATGCGACTCACTAAGGTTGGGATTGGGTCCGCTCGGGGACACCCGGATTCTATCATCGGCGCGGTCGGGAGGCCAGTTGTCGGCCGCTGCCATTCGACCCGTGGCGCTCAGGCAGCGACACCGCTGGGGGTAGAAAGCGGTGCGCTTCTTGTTGCCACAGCGGCCGCCAAATCGTTAGCTTCAATAAGCCCTTGTCGTCCAGAATCCGGGAGTCCCTCGTGTTATTTTCGCTCGCCAGGACGACCGCCTCTTCGCCCATTCGGCGCCGATGCGCCGGCTCGACCGGGACTTTCCGACGCGATCGCGCTCCCCTCGCCCGACGTGACCGACTCAGACGCTCACGCCGGTCGATCTCTCGCCCACGTATCGTGACTGGAGGTTCTTGATGACTCGCACAGTCGTGGTCGCCGCCGCCTGCGCGCTGCTCGGTCCACAGGCCCTCAGCGCCCAAGAGCCGGTACCGATGGTCCAGGGCATCTACTACCGATGCGACCAATCGAAGGAAGGGCGCGCGGACGAGATCGTGCGGGGGAGTGTTGCGCCCGTCTTCGATCTTCACCTGCAGTCCGGCGACATCAGCGCCTGGGGTTGGCTCTCCCACCGCGCTGGCGGCGAGTGGCGCCGCATCCTGTACTGGGTCGCGCCGGGCCGCGATGCCTTGCTCGACGCCATGGACCGAATCATCGAGCGGCTCAACCGCGACCACGCCGCTGACACCCGGGAGCTGGCGGCGATCTGCCCGTCTCACGACGATTACATCTGGCGATCGCTGGCCAGCTCTGATCAACCCGCCCAGCTGGGGCTGGATCGACCGGTCGCCTCGCTGTCGACCTATTACGAGTGCGATGTCGCCAGTGAAGCGCGGGCTGACACGTTGGTGATGGAAGTCTTCGGGCCGGTGTTCGATCGGCATATCGCCGCCGGCCAGATCGACGCTTGGAGTTGGCTCGCCCACGATGTGGGTGGTAAGCTGCGGCGGCTCGCGGTTTTCGACGGCCAGGACCATAAGACTATTCTGAACGCCCGAGACGAGATCATCGCGGAGCTCGCGAGCCAACACGGAGAAGCGACGCAGGAGTTCGGCCGCATCTGCAACCAGCACGTGGACTACCTCTGGAGCGTGGCGATCTCCCGCCCGTGAGCCGGCGGGAGGCCCCGGTCGTGCGTGCAGGCGGGGCCGAAGCTCGTGGCCGAGGGTTTGCACTGGTACCATCGTGTATACGGACGTCGAATAGGGAAGAAACACCGAAGAGCGGGTCGATTTGCCCGGAA
>JABAOD010001007.1_pt5 | contig 16885 bp, 15 predicted proteins | sample 7062151 | NCBI WGS metagenome assembly JABAOD01 (sample SAMN14538626, study PRJNA623070) | marine sediment metagenome | biome: marine biome [ENVO:00000428]; feature: marine pelagic biome [ENVO:01000023]; material: deep marine sediment [ENVO:00002113] | place: India: Gulf of Khambhat ... | reverse complement strand
CCCAGGTAAGGAGCCATCGGAGGGTGACTCTAAATCAACTCAGCCACCAGGGTTATGGCCAGGGCTAGAGCCATGAAGACGGGTATGAGGGGTACCAGGGCGAGGAGACGTGGCTCATAGCGGAGGTGCATGTAGTACAGGACTACGAGGCTCGCCTTTCCGATGGCGAAGATCATCAGCGAAAATGTCCTGCTGGCCGGCGCGATGTCTAGGCGGGCTATCCACACCTCGATCAGCGTCAGTACCCCCAGCATCACGAAGACCGGAATGTAGGGTCTGCCGATCGCCTCCCCAGCGAGAGGAGCAGCCGCCTCAGCCCTCGTTGCCAGCATCATCCCTCCATTAGAGCAGGTATACAATGGTGAAGAGGAAGATCCATACGACGTCCACGAAGTGCCAGTAGAGCCCCATCAACTCCACGGTGTCGTGATTATCCTTCGTGAAAGCGCCTCGAAACGCCTTGCGCGTGACGTAGCTCAGGGCGATGATGCCCCCCGTGACGTGAGCTCCGTGGAATCCTGTCTGGATGTAGAAGGTTGACCCGTAGGAGGCCGGCCCGAAAGGGCTGCTCCAAGGGGTGAGGCCCTCCGCGCTCAGCTTGATGTACTCGAAACCTTGGATTGAAATGAAGGTAACCCCCAGGGCTAGGGTGAAGAGAAGGCGGTAGGCCAAGGCCCGATGATCCCCCTGGCGGGCGGCGTGAAGGGCCTCCGCCATGGTGAGGCTGCTGGTGATCAGGATAAAGGTGTTGAGGGCCGTAAGTGGCACGTTCAGCACCTCCCCGGGCGGGACCCATTCGGCGGCCGAGCTCCTCACGGCCCAGGATCCTCCAATGATGCCAGAGAAGAACATGATCTCGGACGCGAGGAAGATCCACATGGCGGTCTTACGCGGAGGGAAGGCCTCCAGGGTGCCCTCCTCGCCCTCGAGGACTCCCGGGACATGGGGGACGTGGCGTCCCAGGTAGTCGTCATACACCCATCCCCCAACGCCACCGACGAAGATGGCAAGGCCTACGAAGAGCAGAAGGTTCTGAAGGCCCAAACCCAGAACGGCGACTCCGAGACCCACACCGACAAGGATGGGCCAGGGGCTCCCGTGGTGCTCCTCCTCTGGCTCCGCCACCTTGGATGGGTCCATTGGCCGGACCATTACAGCTTTGCGTATAAGTTTAGTGGTATCGGACGCCTGGACTCCTTTGCCTGGAGCTTCCCTGAATAACGCTATGCTCCGTAGATGACGGTCTCCTCGGGCGGGGGCTCCATGATGAACCCCTCCTCCATGCACATTGTGACGATGTCCCGAGCCCTGCCTATCCGTTCATGAGCCTCACTGTACAAGACCTTCTTCGCCACCTTCCTAGCCGCGAGGCCCTGTTTCTGGGCCATCATTCCGACGGCCACCGCCTCCCGGGGAAACACCTCCCACTCGTCCATGGTCGGGAGGATCCTCTCCTCGCTCAGGCCCTTTTCCTCAGCGATGAGGGCCAGCTCCTTCGCGGCGGCGATGCACATCTCGTCTGTTATGGTCCTCGCCCTCACGTCAAGGGCTCCCCTGAAGATGCCCGGAAACCCGAGGGAGTTGTTCACTTGGTTCGGGAAGTCCGACCTACCCGTCGCCACGACCCGGGCCCCGGCCGCAGTGGCTTCCCAGGGCCATATCTCGGGAACCGGGTTAGCGCACGCAAACACGATCGCATCGTCGGCCATCCCCTCGACGTCCTTCTGCTTAACCACCCCAGGCCCCGGCGTGGACAGGGCGATGACGAGATCGGTTCCCTTCATCGCCTCTTGGATGCCGCCTTTTCGGCCCTCCTTGTTCGTCTTGAGGCACATCTCCCACTTCTGCGGATAGCGCTCCTTGAGTTCCACTCTTCCCTGATGAAGGATTCCCTTGCTGTCCACCATGATCATGTTCTCGGGTTTGAACCCGGCAGCCATCATCAGGTGAGCCCCCCTGATGTTGCTCGCCCCGGCGCCGATCATGGAGACGGAGACCTCCCCGACCTTCTTGCCCACCACCTTGAGGCTGTTGAAGATGCCCGCCAGGACCACCGTGGCCGTCCCCTGCTGATCGTCGTGCCACACGGGAATCTCGGCTTCCGCCCTCAGTGTGTCTAGGATGTGGAAGCACTTGGGCTGCGCTATGTCCTCCAGGTTCACACCGCCGAAGGCTGGTTGCAGACACTTGACGGCCTCAATGATCTCCTCAGGATCCTTCGTATCGAGACAGATGGGATAAGCGTCCACCCCTCCGAGGTAACGAAACAGGAGGGCCTTCCCCTCCATCACAGGGAGGGCTGCCCTGGGCCCTATGTCCCCCAAGCCGAGGACCCGAGTGCCATCGGTGACGATGGCCACCGTGTTGCCCTTGTTCGTGTGGCTGTACACCCTCTCGGGCGCCTTCTGGATGTCCCGGCAGGGCTCCGCCACTCCTGGGGTGTACCAGACGGCGAAGTCATCGAAGCTTCTCACAGGGACCTTTAGGTTCAGCTCCACTTTGCCGTGATAATAGGGGTGAAATCTCATGGCGTCCTTGGAGGGCCTATAGGCCTTGGACCTGAGGAAGTCTACCTCCTCCTGAATGGTGAACCTCTGGGCGATGAGGCCTACGGGCTTGTCATCCTCCATGACGAGAAGACGCCGGAAATCGTGGTGGGCCATCATCTCTAGGGCTTCCCGGACTGAAGCTTTGGGGCTGATGGACACCACAGGCTTGGACATGATCTCCCTGAGCTTGACTTCAGAAGGAATACGACCCTCACCGAGCACCTTCTTCAACATGTCCCTCTCAGTGACGATGCCCAGAGGCTTGCCCTTCCTCCCCACGAGAACGCTCCCCACGTCAGGCTCCTTCATGACCCGAGCGGCCTTGTCGCAAGTATCGTCCGGGTCCAGCACGTACAGGCTGCGTCTCATGAATTTCTCGACCGGCGCATCTAGCTCTATGTGCAGCAGCTACATCACCTCATAGGGTAGTCTACCCATTTCGTGACTCCGGTTGGAGCCAATAACCTCTGCTCCGATATAGTCCTGAGGAGCCGATTTATAGTCTGTGTAAATAAAATATGACTTCGATGCGTTTTCTCGGTCAGGCATCCCCCGGCGGAGGATACCTCGACCGCGGGAAGGTCATATATTCTACATATGACGCTTACCTCTACATACGGCACTTACGAAAGGCCGGAAAAGCTCCCTCTTAGGTCTGAGGGCTGAGTGGAGTGATCCTAGATGTCAAGTCTGAAAGGGCCAAACACGCCTATCCACGTGGGATGCGCCTTGAGGCGGGAGGCGAAACATGATAGCGGTTGAACAGGCGAACAAAGCCCTGCTGGAGGGCGAAGCGGGAATGCGGCTTCTGCTCTTGGGCAACGAGGCCGTGGCGCGAGGCGCCCTGGAAGCTGGCCTAGATTTCGCGGCGGCCTATCCAGGTACACCATCGACAGAGATTAGTGACACGCTCTACGGGCTGGCGGAAGCCGCTGGTTTCACCTTTGAATATGCCGTGAATGAGAAGGTGGCCTTGGAAAGTGCGGGGGGCGCCGCCATGAGCGGGCTGCGCGCGCTGACCGCGATGAAACACGTCGGGCTTAACGTGGCCTCCGATGCCTTCGTGAGCCTGTCATATACCGGCGTGAGAGGCGCTCTGGTCGTGGTGACGGCCGACGATCCGGGTTGTCATTCCAGCCAGAACGAGCAGGACAACCGGCATTATGCCCGTCTGGCCAACGTTCCCATGCTCGAGCCCGCTACGCCTCAGCAGGCCATCGATATGACGCGGGAGGCCTTCCGACTGAGCGAGAGCCTGGAGGCTCCCGTCCTTTTGCGCATGACGACGCGGGTAAGCCACGCTCGAGCTCCCGTTTCCCTGGGCCCCAGAATCCAGCCCCCTCCCAGCAAGGGTCGATTCGAGCGGGACCCGAATCGCTTCATGTTGACCCCCACGGGGGCCAGGCGGAATCACACGTTCCTCCTGGAGCGAATGCAGAGGGCTGCGGCCCACTCGGAATCCAGCCCCTTCAACAGCATCGAGGAACGAGCCCCCTCGCCGGCCTACGGGGTCATTGCCTCTGGTGTTGCAGTGACCCACGTAAAAGAGACGCTCCACGGGAAACCGCACGCCCTGTTCCAGGTGGGCTTCACACACCCTCTCCCCAAGGGCAGGATCGTCCAGTTTCTGAAGCGCTTTGAGCAGGTTGCCGTTGTAGAGGAGTTAGAGCCCTACCTGGAGCAGGCGGTACGCTGTATTGCACAGGAGGCGGCTCTGCGCACGAAAGTCTGGGGAAAGGCTGATGGATTGCTACCTTACAGCGGAGAACTGAACCCGGATATCATCAGGGACGGCTTCTCGGCCATGGGATGGGTAGATGCGTCCTCTATCGCCCGGGGGTCACTCCATCAAGTGGCAGTGCCCCTTCCAAGGCCTCCCGTGCTCTGCCCAGGGTGTGGTCACAGGGCAACGGCCTACGCTCTCAAGAGGGCTGCCCGTCGTCAGGAGCTGATCATCCAGACGGACATCGGATGCTATGTCCTCACTTCAGCCCCCCCAATCGAGATAGGAGACACGCACCTGTGTATGGGGGCCAGTATCTCCACCGCGAGCGGCATCGCCACGGCTACCAGTGGACGAACGGTGGCCCTCATAGGAGACTCCACTTTCTTCCACGCTGGTATCCCTGCCCTCATCAACGCCGTTCACCATGGTCACAGCCTCGTCGTTGCGATTCTCGACAACATGACCACGGCCATGACGGGCCACCAACCGCACCCCGGGGTGAGGTATGATGCCAAGAATCCTGTGTCCGTTGAGGAGATTGTGAAGGGATGCGGCGTTCAGTCAGTCCGGGTGGTTGACCCCTACGATGTCAAGACCACTGTGGAGGCGTTCAGAAAGGCCCTCCAAGAGGAGGCTGTGAGCGTCATCATCTCCCGACACCCTTGCCGGCTCTTGGAGAATCGGGAGATACTTCGTGAAAAAGGGTCCCTGCCCCTTTACACCGTGGTTGAGGATGAGTGTACCCGATGTGGACACTGTATCGATGCCTTTGGATGCCCCGCCTTCTTACCGTTAGATGATGGTCTGGTCGCGATCGACCCTGAACTTTGCACAGGCTGTGGCGTCTGCGCCACCATCTGTCCACCCGGTGCAATAGTGGAGGTAGGGAGGGAGCGGCGGTGAATCCCGTAAACCTGATCATTACGGGCGTAGGAGGGCAAGGAGTACTCCTGGTAACCAGAGTCCTGGCCGAGACTGCATCGGTACAGAGACTTGGTGTGACCGTGAGCGAGGTTCACGGTATGGCTCAAAGGGGCGGAGCCGTTGTCGCCATGGTCCGCTTCGGGGAGGCCCAAAGCCCGCTTATCGGTCGGGGGGAGGCGAACGCCATTCTGGCCCTCGAGCCCATGGAAGCGCTACGCGTCCTCGATTGGGCTTCCAATAGCACCGTCATTGTGGCTTCGACGCGAGGCGTGCTGCCCCTCGCTGTCGTCCTAGGCATGGAGGCTTATCCTCCCATGGATAGGGTCTTCCAACAGCTAATGGCCGTATCCAGAAACGTCTACGGCATCGATGCGGATAAGATTGCGAACTCCCTCGGCAGTCCAGTAGTACAAAGTGTCGTGCTGCTAGGCGCTCTCCTGGGAACCGGCGTATTGCCTGTCGAGGTCAACTTGGTCCGAGAGGGCCTGGCTGGCGCGGTACCGGAGCCTACTCTCGACGTGAACCTCCGGGCCTTGGATGTGGGCTATCAGATAACATCGCAGCAGCGAAAGAGCTACTCGTGATCCCCGGTAGTCCAGGGAGTGCCCTCGATCCGGATCTCCCAGGTTCATTCGGCTCTTAGCGCCGATATCCTGCACTAAAGGGGGCCGATTAGGGATTCGCCGAGCATGCCCAGGAGAAAGCCCGCTACGGCGCCGAGAGTCGGTATCCAGTGTTCTCGCTGATGGGCCAGGGGGGCAACGTCATGGAACACGCTATAAAGGATTCCCCCTGCGGCAAAAAGGAACAGCCACGAGACCAAGCGTGGATGGGGGGCTAGGAGGAAGAACCCCAGCACCCCTGCTACCGGCCCCAACGCTACAAGGGAACTCAGCAGCCTGAAGGAACTGCCCACGGACCGGCCATCTTCCCGCAGCTCACGATAGGAGTTGAAGCCCTCGGGAAGGTTCTGGATGCCGACCAAGAATGCCAGCAGGGGTCCAAGAGGGCCTCCGACAGCGAAGGCCGCTCCCAGAGCAATTGACTCTGGCACGTAGTCCAAAGTCATCGCCATGACCTGACCCGCCTTCTCGCCTCTGACCTCGATAGCGCGATCGACGAAGAGAAAGACGACGGCACCGCCGCTGAAGGCCAAGGAGAACTCGGGAATGGTAGCCCCCTCCAGTCCTTCAGGTACCAAGACCAGGGCCACCGCCGAAAGGAGGACCCCTCCGCCAAACGCCACGATGCCATGGAGGAGGTCTTCGCGGAAGTGCCCCCTTCGGAGGTGCTCTCTTGCGGCTAGTAGGCCCCCTAGAGGTATCGCCGATCCCGCCAGGAGTGTCAGCAGCAAGACTATCGTGAGTTTCACTGTATCAACTGAGCGATTAGGGGCCTCTCCTCTTAGACCTAGTGGTTTCACAGGCCTGCCTATGATTCGCCACTCCACCAATTGAGAGAGCGAGACGGTTCTTCGGTACTCTTATTACTTCACCTTCTGTATGAGGGCAGGGCACCTATGCCTGAACGGAAGGTCTCCATCTCTGAGGCTGTGGAGAAAGATACGGAGTCCATAGCGGCCTTTTTGTGGGCAGCGTGGAGGGAGGCGGGACCCGATGCCCCGGGGTTTGTGGGGGCAAGCGACGCAGTCCTTCAGGAGATTACAGCCCGTGACGCCCTTCTTAAGCGCCTTGGGGGGCCTCACCGACGGATGTTTGTGGCAAAGGAAGGGAGCGAGGTCGTGGGATTCTCTGCCAACCGGCGGCTAGACAGCGATACGGTGGAACTTGCTGGGATTGTCGTCCTGCGGAGAGTTCGAGGTTTGGGAGTTGGCACCAGGCTCCTAAAGGCGGCGGTTGATGGGGCCCGCCGTGACGGATACCGTCGCATGCTGGTTCGTACCGAAGCCGACAATCAACGGGCCAAGGAGTTCTACGAGAAAGAGGGCTTCGAGTTCGTGAGGGCGATCGACGAAGAGATTGGGGACGTTACTGTGGAACTGTGGGAACTTAGCCGTTCCCTCTGAGCCCATCCAGAGATTCCATTACGAGGGTGGCCGCCAAACCCGGAGAAAATTTTCGTTGAGTCGTTCGGACAAGATGTCCAGCTGTGATTGACCGTCCTTACACTAGCGGTCGGAGATGATGACGGCATGCTGCCTGTTCACGTGCTCCGTCAGGATCTCTCGGATCAGGTCGCAGGCGTCAACGATCTTGCGATCTGCAAGGGCGTATACCACGTTGTTTCCCTGCCTTGCAGATTGAACGACGCCCTGATTTCGAAGGACTGCCAGGTGCTGTGAGAGGTTTGCCTGGCTCGCACCTATCGTTTCAGCTAGTTCGCGCACCGTATATTCCCGACTCTTGAGAAGATCGACGATCTCTAGACGGATAGGGTGAGCCATGGCCTTGCAGAAATCCGCCTGGATTCGGAACCGCTCCTTCTCTGCCTTCATAGTCTCGCCTTCGGGATGATCTGCCAGTAGAACTTGTTAATGAGGACCTTGCCCCAGTACCAACGACGACTCAAGGGTGGCGGAATCGGTGGGTGCTCGTAGTCAAACCTCATGCCGATGCCCTTGTGAAAGCCAGCATCACAGAAGCAGACAACCTTTCCATCGTAGCGCTCCCGCGGTTTCTGGCCACGGATCAAGGCAGCAATATTCTCGCCGAGGACCTTCGCCTCGTAGTGAGCCGCGGCACCCGCCTTGCTGATGGGGATGTCGGTGGCGTCGCCCAGAGCCCATATGGCGCCCTCGTGTCCCTTGACCTCCAGTGTGTGTTTATCCGTGGGAATCCAGCCGCCCATGTCCGTCAAGCCGCTCTCTCTTAGGAACTGAGCTCCGCGATGGGGTGGAATGAGGATGAGAAGGTCGTAGGGCACCGACTCCCCCTCGATGCTGTGCACCATCTTCCCATCAGGGTCGACCCGTTCAACGTTGAAGAACGTGGTGTACTTGATACCCTTCTGCTCAAAGATCTCCGTAACCAGAGGGGATACTGTCTCCAGGGGAAAGGCCCGACCTAGGGGGGAAAGGTAGTGGATCTCCACCTGGTCCCGAATGCCTCTTCTCGTGAAGTAGTAGTCAAGTTGACAGGCTGCCTCCGCCGGAGCGGGGGGGCACTTGTATGGGTAGCCCCCAATGGCGATGACAACTCGACCACCCCGGAAGCTCTCCAGGGCATCCCGCAGTTCGAGGGCGCCCTCCATGCTGTAGAAGTGGTGGGCGTCCTCGTATCCCGGTATCTCCTCCGGCGCTAGCTCGGAGCCGGTCGTGATGACCAAGTAGTCATAGGGCAGCCTCTCCCCGCTCTTCAGGTGTACCTCCTTGGCCTTGTGATCAACTAGGGTCGCCTCGTCTACGACTAGCTCCACGCGTCTCCTAAGCAGCTTCCGTTCGTCCTTGACCAGTTTCCCTGGCTTCTGCTTGTCGAAGGCGATGTAGACAAAGCCCGGCTGGTAGACATGCTTGCCCGTCTTATCCACCACTGTGATGTGGGCGGTCCTCGCCTTCTTAGCGAGGACGTTCGCCACCACCGTGCCGCCAACCCCTCCGCCTAGGATTACTACTCGCTTCATGTGCCCACCTCAGCGCTTCTTTCGCACCAGGAACTCGGCATAGTCAGTGTGGTCCTTGATCCCCAGGAACTCGTGTCCTGCTTTCTTCACCCATAGGGGGATGTCCGTCCGGGAACCGGTGTCGCCGGAATAAACAGCGATGACGTCCCCCACCTTCTGCTCCCTGACGGCCCCGATGAGGGCCATCAAGGGTCCGGGGCAGACGCTTCCTCGAGCGTCCACCAACCGGTCGACCTTAACATCCGCTTGCTCCACTCACTTCACCTTCTTTCGCGCTCAGATGAATAGCGTGCTGCTGGCGTCCTTCGCTCGGTCCATGAACTCCCCGACGCCCGCTGTGGCGTCCACCAAGTCGATGAAATCCTCTTTGGTCTGTCCCAGCAGGTCCATGGTCATGGTGCAGGCGAAGATCTTCACGTTACCGAGGTCCTTGGCCTGCTTCAAGGTCTCAAAGACGCTTGGAACGTTCTTCTCCTTCATGACCTGGCCGAACATCGGGGCCATGTCCGAGTAATCTGCGCTGAACTTCGGAGGCGCTCCCTGAGCCCTCTTGGAGAAGGCCTGAAGTCCCCAGAAGGTCAGGAAGATGTCCACATCCATACCCATTGCCACGGCACCGCTGGCCAGCACCCCCACTGGCATCAGCCTGTCAGTCGTGCCGGAGAACACCACCATGGCGAGTTTGCCATTTCCCAAGGTTTTCACCCGCTTTTAGAAGGTTAGAATGTTCTAATATTGATACGCCATTTACTTTAGAAAGAGTATATGCATATGCTTTAGGCCGCCATCAGCAACGATATCAGCTATTCCGAGTCCTCGTACAGGTTGAACACGAATCCAAAGGGATCCTTCATGTAACAACATCCGCCCCTCCCCTCCCACCTGACGACCTCGCATCCAGCGGCGAGAAGCTCAGCCTTGGCATCTTCCGCATCCGAGACCAAGAACTCCATTATGGGTCCCATCACCTCGCCCTTGTCAAGGAAGAGCCTGAACTGGTCTGCCTTCAGCTCGAGGGAGTCACCGCCCCTCTCCACTACCTCCAGGCCCATGACCCTCTCATAGAACTCCAGGGCCTTACGGGGATCCGGCAACTGCAAACAGAGACACCGACTGAACTCGTACGTCATCATACTCAGCTCCCAGAGGCCAGATGGCGCTCGACCCCATTAATGGCTTGGCAAGACGCTGGGACACATGCGCCAGTAGAGGGTTCACCTATGACTCTAGCCGCTGCCTTACCGCGTCACTCCTCAGCTCCCTTAGAGCATCTGAGGCGATCCACTTCGCGACGCGGGAGTCCTGCTCCTGGATCCTCTCTGCGGTCTGCACCGCCATCCTGTTCAGGCTGAGGTTTCGTTTACCGATCTGCCTGAGGGCCCAGTTTACAGCTTTCCTGACGAAGTTACGGGGGTCGAGGGATTCCTTTTCGATGAGGGGGAACAGCGAAGCGAACTTACCATCCTCCGCGCTCTTGTCGTGGACAGCAAGGGCAGCCATCAGGGCAAAGGCCGCCCTCTTGACGAACTCCTCCTCCCTGCTGCTCCACTCTACGGCCTTCCCCCACGCAAACTCCGTCTTGTCGAAGAGGTTGCTGCAGCACTGATCGCAGACATCCCACGAGTCGAACCCCCCTGCCCACCTCTCCATCTGCTCCTCCGTCACCTGAGCGGGGTCATCCACCATGCTGGCCAGTATCCTGGCCTCGTGAATGCCCGAGGACCACAGCCCCTCCGCTAGGCGATGGTCCTTGCCAATCTCCCTGGCCAGTTTTCTCAGCAGAGGGATCCGAACTCCAAGGGCACTCGCGGTAGCGATGCCAAACCTTGCCATTCCCTCGATGGACGCCGCGTCCCCCATTGACCTGAGTCGTGTGAGCACTTCGTCGACATCCATGTGACACACGTATGCCCCTAAGAGGTCACCAACTTTGCGCTTTGATGGTATGGCCCCCAGGGGCCACATTGCAGAGGTACCGCACAGCCCCCCTTAGGCGCCCCCCGAATCAGCCATCAAGGACCCGAAGACCAGCTAGCCCTTCCCGCCGCCTTCAGGACACGAAGGGCATTCAGGGTGATCATCCTGTTAGGGCCGCCGCGGCCCCAGTCTACAACCTCAACATTGGAACCCTTGGTGTCGGGAGGCCGCCAGTAGTACCCCCCGGGCCTCCATCGACCATCAGGGAGGCGCTCGCTCTCGAGGATGTCTAGCGCTTCCTGAACCCTGGCGTCCACCAGCTTGCCGAGGATGGCCATCATCCTGAGGCCCTGAAGTATGTCGTAGTGCCAGTACAGTGGGTAGTGCAGTTTGAGCCACTGTCCATCTATGATCTCTCCAGTCCTCTCAGAGCGAAACATTCGGTGTCGCAGGAACAACTCTCCGCACCGCTGCGCCGCCTCTATGCTGCTCTTCTCCCCGGTGGCCCTGTAATACTCCATCAGGCCCCACAGCGGAGCGAGGCTCTCATAGAAGGAAGAATGACGTGCCTCCTCCCTCTTGTCACAATTCCATCCACCGTCTGGCCATTGCCACTCCTGAAGGGAGTCCGCCAGTTGGGCTACTCGAGGGTCATCCGTCATACCGAGGCGACTGCACACGGCCAGGGCGTTCCCCTCTTGGGAGGCACACCGGCGCGTGAGTCCCGCTATGCGCTTGATTCTTCCACGATGCGTGCTTCCAGTTAGCCACCTGAGAACCTGATTGGCGGCAGCCACTGCGCGGGGCTCGCCGGCTGGGATCCCCAGCTCCACTAATGAGACAAGGCGCCAGTGCGCACCAGCCCACTTCTTATAGGGATGGACACCAAAACCTCCATCCTCCAATTGGCCAGCCAGGAGCCCGCTAACTCGAGGCCCGCTTGTTATCTGTTGCCTGGCGGCCCTGACCTCCTCGCCTTCTAGGGCTTGGTCCAAGAGTTCTACACGAGTGAGGTATTGAATGGAGGGGTCCCGAGAATTCAACAGCCAACGAACTGGGTAGCCATCTCGGTTCATGTGGATGCCTCCCGCGGGAGACGGTCATGACAGCCAGGTCTGTGCGAAGGATAACAATTTCGGTCTTGATTGGGACGGTGTCCAAGGGGTAGTCCACATAGGCGAGCAAGACCTCCAATAGTGGCGGGACAGAACAGTCGAAACCTTTATGTCTAGAATACGGTTCGGCCACCTGTCCGCTGAGAGAGAACGGATGGGATGAGAGAGTATGCTGTTCCACAAAGAGCGGAGCATTTCCGTTATCTGGACTGCGGCCGTTTTGGTGGCATGGGCTGTTGTTTCTTCCGCGCCGATGGCGGGGGCTCAGCCACCCCAGGACGCCATGATTAGAGGAGAAGTGACGGAATCGGGAACGGGGTTCCCGGTCCCCAATGCGCTGGTGAGGGTAGAAGCGGGTGCCTTGGTTAATGAGACGTACACGAACGCCACCGGAGACTATGAGATGTGGCTCGCTGCTGGCAGCTACAACTTCATCATCGTCAGCGGCGCACACTACCTCTACTTCGAGAGTTTCTCTATTGGATCCGGTGAAACCCTATGGAAGAACGCGACGATATTCCCCGCACCTCCAAGGGATGCCAACATAAGGGGATTTGTCAATGACACGGATACTGGAGATCCGGTCACCTGGGGAAGGATGGTCGGCGTTGAGCAGACGCAAGGATACGCCAACTTCTCGTGGATGGACAGCGTCACGGGATACTACGAGATGGACGTCATCGCCGGGGACTTTCAGGTTTTCACCGATTCAGTAGACGGTTACTGGTACTGGGAAACCTCCATTACGCTGGGCAGCGGCACGATCTATTGGCTCAACCTCTCCCTCACGCCTCTGCCGCCAGCTAACTCGACCATTTGGGGGTACGCTTATGATGCCTCTTCCGGCCTACCGATCGAGAACGCTCTCATTCAATTGGTGATTAACAGCACCTACCAGAACTACACCTATACGAATGCCTCAGGCTACTACTCCTTCAGTGTTTTCTCCGGGAATGTCGAGATGATGGCAAGCGCTCCCGGCTACACTTCGGACTCAGCCTCCTTCTCCATAGGCGTTGATGAGACTATCAGGCAAGACTTCAACCTTAGCGCCCTTAACGCCGTGGTTTACGGCTATGTCAATGACACTTCCACGGGCCTGGGGGTACCCTCCGCCGTGGTGAATGCCAACGAAATGACCGGCCTCTTCTGGAACCAGACCCTAACGGATGGCACCGGATACTATGAGATGTGGTTGGTCGCCGGGGATTATTGGCTCGATGCCTGGGCGCCCGGGTACATAGGGAACTCCACGACCTTCTCGATAGCAGCCTATGAGGTCAAAAGGGTAGACCTCGGCCTTACCCCGGTGCCGCCCCAGAACTCAACTGTCAGGGGCTACGTCAACGACAGCTCAACGCTACTGCCAATCAGCGGCGCCTGGGTTGAGATATACAACTCATCGTTAGGGTACTGGAACGGCACAAGCACGGACGTCACGGGCTACTATGAGATGAACACGCCTGCCGGAGAGCTCCAAGTGCAGGCTTCCGCGACAGGTTACTTCAGCAGTTGGACCATTGTGACTGTCGCCGACGGCGCCAGCGCATGGGCAAACCTTTCCCTGGTTCCCGAGACGTCCGTCGTACAGGGATTCGTGTATGATGCCGATACTCTGGCCCCCATAGGCGGGGCTTGGTTATCGGTCACGAACTCAAGTGGTTACTGGAACAGTACGACGACGGACCCATCTGGATACTACAACATGAACACCATTGCGGGCAACCTGACGATGTTCGCCAGCGCGACGGGTTATGCGACAGCGACGCGCGAATTCCAGATCTTGGAATCCGAAGTCCTCAACCTCGATTTCTACCTGGAACCGCTCAGTGCGCGTATAGTCGTGAACGTGACGGACTACCTTACGGGCAGTCCTATAGCAGGTGCTTGGGTCAGCGCATGGAACGCCTCATTCCAATGGTGGACAGGTAACTCCACAGACGCCTCAGGTCAGACCTGGTTGGATGTCATTGTTGATTCCCTAACCGTCCGAGTGGAGGCTGGTGGTTACTACCCCACGGAGATTCCAGTAGTCACCCAGGCCGATCAGACCATATATTTGGACGTCCAGCTCTATCCGGTTCTGTCGGAAACCGCGATGATCCGCGGCTACGTCAATGACACCTTGGGCAACACCCTCCAAGGTGCCCGGATATACGCCTCGGGCTATGCCGAATGGGAGTCAGAGACTGTTTCAGACTTGACCGGGTACTATGAGCTTTGGGTCGTCCCCGCACCCCTAACCATCCTGGCCACCGCTTCTCTACATGGTCCCGGATGGGCCAACATCAGCCTGAGTGATGGCGAGGTGATGTGGCTCAACTTCACCTTGGATGTGGACACAACTCCGCCATCGGTCACCAATCTCACCTCCCTCCCAGATGCGAGCATCTCCACAAACAACCCTGCGACGATTAACGCCACCCTCGTGGAGAAGTACCTGCAGAACGCAGGGATAGCCATTGGGATGTACGCTGAAAGCTACCTGGACCAGGACAACTACACACTGATATTGCAGTATGTCTTGCAGGCAGACGGCGGTCCCTTCCCCACTCTTCCCGTGGACCTTTGGCCCACAGGTCCAGACACCTATGAGATGGGGGCGTTTTGGAATGGAACCACGACGGGTGGATGGCTGGGAGATGGCGTCTCGCAGGAATACCTGGGAGCCGGATACGGAGATTTCGGAGGCACCTCTTACTACGTCCTGTTCGGCCGATATGACAACTCGTCAACTCCCTCCCCCATCGACACGGTTGCATTCTTCAACGATGCAGGGGACCTTCAGTTCATCATCGACATGGCAAATGGCACCTTCGTAGACACCTCCGATCCGACTGCGGTGTTCGGGGCCATGAAGATTATGATCTTCGTCAACTCCACAACGCTGCAGCTCTACGGGGTTGCTTTCGACGTGGATATGTGGTGGTCCACGGCCAGTTTGGTTTTCAATCCCGAGCCATTGGTGCCGAGTGGAGATTACCTCGTATTCGCCTTTGGGGAGGACTACGGTGGCAACTTCGGCTACAACGCGACCGTTGTAATGGTCGACAACGATCCACCGGTGGCGAACGCGGGTCTGGATCAGACGGTGGAAAGCCCGACGACTTTCCAGTTCGACGGGACGAGTTCGACGGACAATGTGGCGATAGTGAACTACACTTGGACGTTCACCTACGGCGGCTCGGATGTGACCCTGTACGGAGCAACACCGTCCTTCCAGTTCTCTGAACCCGGGACGTACCTCGTGACTCTCACTGTGTCAGACGCCGCGGGTTGGTCCTCCCAGGACACCATGTCGATTGTCGTCCAAGACACCACTCCACCTCTTGTGGGTACCCCAGCCGCTACGCCAGACCCTCAGGAGGTCTACCAGACGGTGGACTTCTCCGTGAGCGTCACGGACAACTATCAGGTAGCCGCTATCACCATAGCCATTGTGGACCCTGACGGCGTCTTGGTGGGCAACTTCACCATGACGCCAGCCGCCGGCAACTACACCTACTCCACCAGCTTCACCGAGCTAGGGACCTTCTCCTACACCATATGGGCCACCGATTCTTCTGGCAACCTCGCATCGGCGGAGGGACAGTTTGTCGTCCAAGACACCGTGTTACCGGTGGCCAACGCTGTGGGCCCCCTCAGCGTAGAGGTTGGAGAGGAGATCAGCTTCGACGCTACGGGATCGACGGACAACCACAGGATAGTCAACTACACCTGGAACTTCGGAGACGGGACCTTCGGCTACGGGGCCACGCCCTTCCACACCTACACCGCGGCTGGCGATTACACAGTCACCCTGACGGTTCGAGATGCCGCTGGTAACGAGGCGACGGACACGCTCACCGTGACTGTCCAGGCTGTGGGCATACTGGGAATCTCCCCGATTCTCTTCTGGGCAATCATCGGTGCTATACTGGCCATCGCCGTCATCGTGGGCATCCTGTTGTGGCGTCGCAGTAAGTAGGCCCGCCTGACTGAATCGTGGGATTATCTTTCCCCATGGAGAGCCCTGTTGCACAATGGGACGGTGATAACCATGTGTACGTTAACGACACCGGTTTCGGTGATAGACGGAGGACGCTGGGGTCTTGAGAGCAGATCTCTCAGTTCCGTGTCTAGCGAGGCGCATCGGTCGAAAGCTTTTTGTATTGACAACAAAGTCGGGCACTCGTCCATTGAAAAGGCAGATGGGATGGGCTTAGTATGTTACTCCCAAAGGTATCTAGGAAGCTAAGCCGAGGGTGGGTTCTTCTGATTGCGGCTTTCATGCTGTCAGGAGTTCTTCTCCTCTCGATACCGCTCGCTCAGGCACAGAGCAACGGATTCTTCGACGGCCCCCACACTGATTCCGGGGTGGATGCCGATGGAAACGGCCGATACGAGTACCTGCTGCTCGATGTCAGAGTTAACGTGACGGCCGCGGGGGACTTCACCGTCATTGGGATGCTCTGGGATAGCACCGAGACCACATTCATAACGAGCGCCAGCACCGCCTTCACCTCCGGAGTAGGGCTCTATGTCGCCACCCTTCCCTTCAACGGCACGCACATCTTCGAATCCGACATCGACGGACCCTATAAGGCCACCCTCGAGCTGTGGAATGATACGGCCGTTATAGTGGACATCGATATCCACCTTACTGGCCCCTACAGCCACGTGGCGTTTGGGCCCGTGATCGCCTTTGTCCCTCCCCACAGTGACTGGGGAATGGACACAGACGGAAACGATTACTACAACTTCCTCCAGGTCAACGCGTCCGTCAACACTTCTCTTCCAGGTTTCTACATGGTCTTCAGCATGCTTGGAACCTTCAGCAAACTGATGGACATGAAGATACGTGTGGTGAACCTGACGGCCGGGGACCACGTCCTGCAGCTCAATTTCAGTGGGGTTGGAGTGTTCATCAGTGGAGAGAGCGGGACCTACTTGGCCACGCTTTTGGCCAGCACCCTGATACCCGGCGAGCAACCAGGATTCGTGGACACTGATACCCACACAACTGGTAGCTACACCTTCACCGACTTCGAGTTTGGCACTCTCGCGGATTTGACCGTCACCGTAAGAAACGCCAC
>JABAOD010004952.1_pt1 | contig 16887 bp, 23 predicted proteins | sample 7062151 | NCBI WGS metagenome assembly JABAOD01 (sample SAMN14538626, study PRJNA623070) | marine sediment metagenome | biome: marine biome [ENVO:00000428]; feature: marine pelagic biome [ENVO:01000023]; material: deep marine sediment [ENVO:00002113] | place: India: Gulf of Khambhat ... | reverse complement strand
CACCAGCTCTTCGACCTCGGGACGCACCAGACGTTCGTGGACGAGGCCGGTACGGGAGTCCATGCGGACGTAGTCGCCCACCCGGATGAACTGCTCCTCCATGGGGGCAGCAATCTCCACGACGCGCTCCTCGTCGCCTCGTCCCAGAATGACCAGCCGCCCGTCGGAGAGGATCTCACGGATGCGTACCACTTCTCCGTTGGGATCGAAGTGACGCACGTCGATGATGTTGTAGGCCTCGTTGAGGAGCACCTCTTGGCCGCGCTCCAGCGCCTTGATCTCGATGGTCGGCTCGACGTTTACTCGCAGCTTTCGACCCTGGGTGGAGATGTCGACGGTGCCGTCCTCGTTGATGCCCAGCACGACGCCGAAGGGGTTGGGCGGCGCGGTGAGCTTCTCCACCTCTTCCCGGAGGACCCCGAGCTGTTCTCTGGTTTCCTCGAGTACCGCTTCGAGCTTCTCGTTCTGGGTGGCCGCTTGAGCGAGGCGGTCTCTGCTCTCCGAGAGCCGCTCTTCGAGCACCCGGACGCGCCGAGGAGCGTCCTGGAGGCGGCGCCGCAGGATGGCGACTTCCTCTTCGAGCATGCGAATCGTCTTTCGCAGCTCGGCCGCCTGTCTATCTCGATCGCGTGGCTGTCGATCGTCCATGATTATCTATCGGGAACAATGATGGAGGACCTTCGCATTATATGAACGCTCGCGCTGATTCCCTCGTTTCCGATCCGAGCTTGTTCACCACTCCCTGGTGGGTACAATCCGCCGCTGGCTCTGCAGCGAAGGACCTGCCATGAAAGTCTGGATCGACCAGGACCTGTGCACCGGCNNCGGACGTCTTCGTGCTACTCGACGACGGGCTGGCCTACGTGCGAGAGGGAGACACGATTTTCGCCGAGGCCGAGGGCAACCCTCAGGGGGCGGAGGGACTGGCTCAGGTCCCGGCCGGCCAGGAAGAGCTGACGATCGAGTCGGCCGAAGAATGCCCCGGAGAGTGCATCTTCATAGAGCCGTGAGTCTGCGCGCCGTGGTGATGAACCCGGTGTGTCCCACCATCCGATGCTCGGGGCGGACCGAGCGTCCCTCGGCCACCCACTCCCGGTGCAGGACTTCGAACGACGACAGCTCGATGAACACCTCGGCGGCCCGTAACGCTTCGCGCAGTTGTTGGATCTGGGGCACGGTCGGCAGGTAGGCACAGAAGACCCCGCCGGGTACCAATCCCGCCACCGCCGCCGGCACCACCTCCCACGGGTCGGGAATGTCGAGGATGATTCGATCGGGTTCGGCCTCGACCACAGCCGGAGAAACGTCTCCGATGCGCAACTCCAAGTTGTCGGGAATGCCCCCGAAGAAGCCGGAGATCACGGCCCGGGCGTGCTCGGCGTGGTCGGGCCGTAACTCGAGGCTGATGACCCGCCCCGCGGGCCCCACCGCGCGGACCAACGCCATCGTCAGCGCCCCCGACCCCGTCCCGGCCTCGACGACGGTCGTCCCGGGGGCGATGTCGGCCCACACCAGAATCGGACCGATGTCCTTGGGATACACGACCTGGGCCCCCCGCCGCATCCGCCGGATGTAGTCGGCCAGCCTGGGCCGGAACGCAGTCAGCCGGGCCTCGCTCGAGGATCGCAAGGTTGTTCCCTCCGGCTTGCCCAGAATGTCGCGGTGGGCCAGGAAGCCGGCGTGATAGTGGAACTCCCCGGCCTCCTCCAGTTGGATCAGGTACTGGCGGCCTTTGGCGTCGACCAGCAGGCAGGCTTCCCCGGGCTGGAACGGCTTGCTCACCGCCGTCTCTTCACTCCGAGGGTATGAACGACAGGGCGAAGGCCAGGATCATCGACCCGACCACGATCAGAACGATGACCCGGGCCAGACGCTCCCGATTGCGGAACATGCTCCAACTCTAGGACGGAGGTCGGCGCATCCGGCTAGCCTCGCCCCGTGGACCTCTTCCGCATCGGTCTCATCGGGTTCACCCGGGGCCTGCGGCGTGGCAACCCGGCCCTGGTGGCCGCCGGCCTCGCCGCGACGATCATCGGGTTCATGCGGCGCCGACCCAAGCGCGGGCCCACCGTCCTGTACTCGGCCGAACTCCGGCCCGGCGACGAGATCACAGTGCGGCTCCCCGAGGACTAGGTGTACTCGGCGCCTGCGGCTACTTGGGAACCTCGACGATCTGAATGCGGGTCTGGGTTGCTTTGGCGCCGCGGCGCCGTCCCAGGAGGAAGACCAGGACCAGAACCACGACGACGGCCGCGGCTGCGATGACCCCGGCGTTGCGGGCCGAGCCCTTGGTCTCGTCGATGACGTGCTGGATCTCCCGGAGCTTGGCCTCGAGATCGGAGGGTCCGATGGTCATCGCGACCCCAGCCCGACGATGATCCCCATCACGGCCATCAGTGCCAAGGAAGCGGCGACGTAGGCCAGGCCGCTCCACATCCGATGGTCGGTCCCGCCGGGCATCACCTCGATGATCAGACGGACCCCGGCCACCGCCAGCAGAAGGGCTCCCACCGCGCCGGCCACAGCCGCTCCCAACGAGAACCCGGCGAAGCGCCCCAGCGCCTTCGCCCGCCCCACCGTCTCCTGCTGCAGATACTCCTTCGACATGCCCACGAACTCGGTTACGAGCTCGGGTAGTTCCTTTGCGTCCGCCATCACGACTCCTGCATCAGCCTCTCCAACAGGTCGACCTCCCTTCCCAACAGGGCCCGTTCCCGCTCCAGGCGGGATCGAGCCGTCGGCAGCTCCAGGAGGTCCTGACGCTCTGGGTTCACCAGCCGCATCGCCGAGGCTACCTGATAGGAAGCGGTGACGGGATCCGAGGACAGCTCGAAGTGGACGTCGCCCCCCTGGCCCGCTTCGGCCGACACGACCATGTAGCGCTGCAGGGCGGCCCGGACCTCGCTCACCAGGCCGGCGTCGCCTTCGGAATCACCTTCACCCAGAAAGAGGACCATGGCGGCCGGATACGGCTCCTCGGGGAGGCGATCGACGACTGCGAAACGCTGCTCCCCCACCATCGCCAGCAAGATTCGCCCGTCGGCGAGATCCCGGCGTTCGACGATCCGGGCCAGGGTCCCCACGTCGTGGTAATCGGCTCCCGGCCTGGTCTCGGCCCCGTCCCGTATGAGCACGATGCCGAACCGATCGTCTTCGAGATCTTCCATCATCGTGCGGAATCGCGACTCGAAGACGTGGAGCATCATCATCTCCCCGGGCACCAGCACCCGCTGCAGTGGGAACAGAGGAAGGGTCGCCATCGACGACATTCTATGGAGGGGCTCCGCCTACGCCCGGTCGGCCCCTCCGGGTAACTCGATCGGGGCCGGGCCGGGGCTCCGGGTACGATGGCCGCCCCATGCTCCCGGATCACGGCTTTCAGCGCCGCCGGGCCCGGGCTCGGGCCAACATGCGGCCGCTGATCCTGGGCCAGGCGGTCTCGCTTCTCGGCGACTACGTCGCCTACGTCACGCTTCCTCTCTTCATCGTCCGTCTCACCGGCTCGGCACTCGACCTGGGCTTGACGGCGGCATCGGAAACCCTTCCGCTGCTCCTGTTCGGCCTGGCCGCCGGCGTGATCCTGGATCGCAGCGAGCTGCGCCGCTCACTGATCTTCGCCGATCTGGCCCGGGCTACCGCTTTCGCACTGCTGGCCCTGGCGGCAGCGCTGGACGTGGCCACCACCGTGATGGTGTTCGCGGTCGCCTTCGTCGTTGGAAGCATGAGCTCACTGTTCGACTCCGGGCTCCAGGCCTTCATGCCGCTGACGTTGACCGAGGAACTGTTGGTCACCGCCAACTCACGCCTTCAGCTGGTGCGGACGCTGGCCTGGACGGCCGGCGCGGCCGCCGGCGGGGTGCTCATCCAGTTCCTGGGAGCAGCAGTGGCTTTCGGGGTGAATGCCGGCACATTCGTGTTCTCGGCGCTCATGGTGTCGGTGGTGCGAGTCATCGCCCCCCGGCCTCCCCGCCCCCCGAGCCGGTTTCGCGCGGAGCTGGCAGAAGGGCTGCGATTCCTGTGGCAGGAACCTCGACTGCGCTGGGCGACCCTCGGGGCGGCAGCCGCCAACATGATCTTTGCTCCCCTCGAGATCACCCTGGCACTCTTCGGGCGGGAGCAACTCGGGCTCAGCGAGGCCGGCGTCGGCTGGCTCTATGCGCTCCAGGCCCTCATCGGTGCCGCAGGTGCGGTCATGGCTCCGGCCGTGGCCAGACGTCTCCGTTTGGGGAGGACCTTCGTCGTCGGCCTGGTGCTCATGGCGGGAGGGTTTCTGGCCGTGTCACAGTCCGCCAGCTTCATCGCAGTCCTTCCCATCGGCGTGGCTCTCGTCGGGGTGAGCTGGATCAACATCTCGGTGAGCACGCTGCGCCAGCGTCTGACCCCGGCGGCCCTGATGGGACGGGTCATCGCGGCCTCACGCACCCTCAGCTGGGCGGGCATTCCCGTGGGGGCCGCCGTCGGAGGGCTGATCGGCGAAGCGGTCGGGCTGGTGGACTTGTACGTGGGGACTTCCGTGCTGGTACTCATCCTGGCGGTGGTGCTGGTGGTCACACCGCTTTGGCACCGCCCGGTGGCAGTCGCCGGGGAGACCGCTTAGGGGTCAGGCGACTCGCGCCTCCCGACCGTCGGCCTGTACCCAGGCGTGCACCAGCGGATAGAGACAGACTGCGGCCCCGCCCAATACCGCCACCAGCCCCGCCCCCCGCACCACTCCGGCGATGATGTCGGCGGCGCCGAGCGCCTCGAGCCGTCCCAGTAGGAAGGCCCAGTCGTGATAGCCGCCGATGAGCTGGAGGCGCTCGAAGGGAGCGTCGGCGACGTACACCGCCACGTCGTAGGCCGAGGTGCCGGCCCAGGCCAGGCACAGGCCGGCACCCGCGAACTCATGACGACGAAGCAGGAAGTAGCCGGCCAGACCGAGCGGCACCGCGATCTGGACCACCGATCCGGCCAGCGTGTGGATGAACGCACCCAAGGGCCGCGCCAGCAGGTGACCGAGTTCGTGCATGCCGAGGTCGAACGCGTCCAACAACGGCACCTCTCTCCCCCACACGAAAGGGAACGCCCCGATGAGCAGGCAGGCGGCGGCACCGGCCACCAAGCCTGCCTTGGTGCGCCAATCCATGTCAACCCTTCGGCTGGTGGGCCGGTTTCCTGAAGAACGAACGGGCGATACGGTGGAATCGACCCAAACGGGGAGGCACCGTGTGTGGCTGGCGCACCCCACCGCCTCGGAAGCCCCGAAAAAGCGAAGCCGCCTTCCTACGGGAGCGCCAACGCAGGGTGGAGGACCTTGTCGCCCGGGGCCTGCTGCGCTCCGGACGCATCCGGCAAGCGCTGCTGAGAGTCCGGCGCGAGGACTTCATTCCGCGCCCGTACCGCGATTACGCCTACCAGGAGGTCCCGCTGCCGCTGCCCGGTGCCACTGCCACTATCTCGTGCCCCCACAGCTATCCACTCTTCTACGAACCCCTCGGACTCGACGAGGGGCATCGGTTCTTGGAGATAGGACTCGGCTCCGGCTACGGCACGGCTCTGGCCCGGGAGATCGTCGGGATCCGCGGTCGGGTGGTGGCGGTGGAGATCGACCCGGAGACGCTGGCCTTCGCCCGCGCCAATCTGGAAAAGGCCGGCTACCGAGACGTCGTCCTCGTCCAGGGAGATGGCGGACTCGGATACCGACAGTATGCGCCGTACGACCGCATCTGCCTGACCGCCGCCTGCGAAAGGGTGCCCCCGCCGCTGCTGGCGCAGCTCGACCGTTCCGGCCTGCTCATCGCCCCCATCTTCGAGGGCGGGGCCCAGATCCTCACCGTCGTGGAGAGGCACGGCAGGCGGTTCCGAACCCGAGCGATCTGCGAGGTGCTCTACTCCAACCTGCGTGGGATCCACGGAGTCGGGGCGCCGCCCATGCAGAAGCTGGTGGTCACCTGCCGCAACCTGGAGGGTTTCCGACGGGCACAGGTTGCGATCGAGCGGACCCTCCCCCACGCCCGCGTCTCCGGCGCCGGTTTCCGGGGCGTCGTACTCGTGGAGGGCGCAGGCGACGCCGAGGAGATGGCTGCCCGCGTCACCCGAGATTGTGTCGACGCGATCGGGCGCGCGACGGCCGTCGTGTCCGAGGCGCCCAGCAAGCCGCACGCGCTGCTGAAAGCTGTGGTACAGGTGGCGGAGGACCGTATCGGCGCCGATGAGTCCTTCGCCGTTCGCCTCTACAAGCGCCGCCCCCACGGCTACCGACGGGGCACCCACGACATCGAGCGCGAGGTAGGCGCTGCAATAGGTGCGGCGCTAGAACACCGGCATGGCCGGGCGCCCCGCGTCGACCTGACCGACCCAGACGTCACCATCGGCGCCGAAGTGCTGGGACCGACGACGCTGATCGGCGTGGTCCGCAAGGCCTGGCGAGAACATCCGCCGGGTCGGGATCCGTACGGATGACTCCAGTGGAGGGCGTAGTGATGGGTCCGATTACTCTCGCCCGATGCAGCGACGTCGGCTGATCACTACCGCCGCCGGGCTCCGCCCCGAAGCGTTCGGGCCGGTCGAATGGGGACTCCTGGCGGCGACCGCGCTCATCTGGGGATCCTCCTTCGTTTTCATCGCCGAGGGCCTGGAGGCGTTCGATCCCGGGCTCATCGCCTGGGGTCGCATCCTGCTCGGAGCGGTCGCGCTGGCCCTCTTTCCCCGGTCGCGAATGCCGGTCGATCGTCACGACTGGCCGCGGATCATCGTGCTCGGCGTCTTCTGGATGGCCCTGCCGTTGATGCTGTTTCCGATCGCTCAGCAGTGGATCGATTCGTCACTGGCCGGCATGCTCAACGGTGCGATGCCGCTCTTCTCGGCCTTGGTGGCGACGGTGCTGCTGAGCCGACTGCCCCGCCATCTCCAGGCCATCGGCCTGCTCATCGGCTTTGCCGGGGTGGTGCTGGTGGCCCTGCCCGGCACCGAGGGCGCCTCGGCGGACCTGCTCGGCATCGTGCTGGTCCTGGTGGCCACGTTCTGCTACGGCCTGGCGGTGAACCTGGCCGTGCCCCTCCAGCAACGCTACGGCTCATTGCCCGTGCTGTTTCGGGCCCAGTTGGCGTCGCTGGTCATGCTCCTCCCGTTCGGCATCGCCGGCGCGGCCGGGTCACAGTGGCAGGCCTCGAGCGCCATCGCTCTGGTAGCGTTGGGGGTGCTGAGCACCGGGCTGGCCTTCGTGGCCATGGCCAACCTGGTGGGCCGGGCCGGCGCCACCCGGGGGGCGGTGGCCATCTACTTCATTCCGATCGTGGCGGTCGTGCTCGGCGTCGTGTTCCGCGATGAGCGGGTGGCTCCGCTGAGCCTGCTCGGCATCGTCCTCGTGATAGCCGGAGCGTGGCTCAGCAGTCGTCGGGAAGCGTGATGATCACTCGGCCTGGAAACGGGGGGTCCGCTTCTCTGCCAGGGCTCGTATGGCCTCGGTCAGGTCGGCCGATTCCAGAAAAGCCGCGTTCCACACGGCCACGTAATCAAGGCCCTCGTCGACGCTGAGATCGGCGGTCGCGCGCAGTACCTGCTTGGCGCCCTGCACCGCCAGAGGCGAGTTGGCGGCGATGGCGGCGGCCAGTCCGGCCGCCTCCTTCCACAGCGCCTCGGGGGTCGGGTAGACGCGGCCCACCAGACCCATCTCGAGAGCTTCGGCGGCGGTGATGTCCCGGCCGGTGAACACCAGCTCTGCGACCCGGCCCGCATCGACGATACGGGGCAGCCGCTGCAGGGTGCCCACGTCGGCGACCATGGCCAGGCGAGTCTCTCGCACCGAAAAGGTCGCATCCTCAGAGGCGAGGCGGATGTCACAGGCGGTGATCAGATCGACCCCACCGCCGAGGCAATAACCGTGCACCGCCGCAATGACCGGTTTGGGACATTCGGCCACGGCCGTGATCGCTCCCTGCAACTCCTTGATGAACCCCAGCAGCTCTCTCCTGCGGACCACCGGCGACGCCGGCCTCTCCCCGGTGGAGCCGGCCAGCAGAGGCCCATAGTGGGAGAGGTCGATCCCCACACTGAAGGCTCGGCCCCGGCCGGCCACCACCACCGCCCGCACTGCCGGGTCGTCACCGAGATCGTCCATGACCGCGGGCAGGCCACTCCAGAACTCGGGCCCCATGGCGTTGAGCTTCTCGGCTCGATCGAGCCAGACCGTAGCCACGTGACCATCCCGCTCGATGGCGAACATGAGGTGAGCCTAGAGGGCGGCGGCGGGGCCGCCGATAGACTCGGCCGGTCGAGGAGGAAATCGCGGTCCCGTTCAACGTCGCCGTGCTGGTGCTGCGGGTCGGGGTGGGCCTGATCTTCCTGGCCCACGGGGTGAAGCATGCCGGTGGACGGGAGCGAACCAGCAACTGGTTCGCCGGCATCGGCTTTCGCCATCCGGAGCTGCAGTGGTTCGCTTCCACCGCCACCGAGCTCATTGTCGGTGTCCTCCTCGTCGCCGGCTTCCTCACGAGCCTGGCCGCCGCCGGGATCATCGGCATCATGTTCGTGGCCTTTTGGAGCGTGCATCGCTTCGTCGGGTTCTTCGTGACCGCTCGCCCCACCGAGGGATGGGAGTACGTGGCCACCCTGGCCCTCACCGGCCTGGCCCTCGCCATGCTCGGCCCCGGCGAGTATTCGCTCGACCACGCCGTCGGCCTCGACGATATCCTGGATGGCTGGGTGGGCCTGGGCTTCGCCGCCGGGGGTCTCGCCGTCGCAGCCGGGCAGCTGCTGCTGTTCTGGCGGCCCTCCCCGAGGGGCTCCTGACCAGCCGCCCGGGGGATGAGGGCGCCGCCGGTACCATCGGCCGGTGGCCACCGCCGCCGAAGAGCTCATCGACGCCCTGCGCGCCGAAGGACTGCGGATCACCGCCGCCCGTCGCTCGATCTGCGACGTGCTGGCCGCCGCCGAAGGGGCCCATCTCAGCGCCGCCGACATCGTCGAACGGGCCCGGGCCGGCACCGGTCCCCGAATCGACCAGTCGACGGTCTACCGCACGCTCGACGTGCTCGAGGGCCTGGGATACCTGCACCACGTCCATCTGGGTCACGGCCCGGGCGTCTTCCATCTCACCCGGCGGGAGGGTCATCACCACCTCTACTGCGAGCGTTGCGGCCGAACCTGCGACGTCCCTCTTGACGAGATCACTCCGGTCCTCGATGCCATCGCCGCTCGCCATGGATTCACCGTCCGGGGGGTCCATTTCGCCCTCACCGGCCTGTGCCGGGACTGCGAGCCGTCCCAAAGCGCGCTGGGCTAGGCTGCTTATTGCGAACCGATCGCAATAAGAGACGAATGCACATCCCCGACGGTTTCATCAGCGGCGCCACCGCTTTGGGCGCCGGAGCAGCTGCCGCCGGCGGGCTGGGCGTCGGCCTGCACCGGGCCGGGGCCTACCTGCAGGATCGCCGCGTCCCGCTGGCGGGCTTGACCGCGGCCTTCATCTTCGTCCTCCAGCTGATCAACTTCCCGGTCGCCGCCGGAACCAGCGGACACCTCCTCGGCGGAGCATTGGCCGGCGTGCTGGTGGGACCGTGGTTGGGCATCGTTGCCGTGTCGGTGGTTGTGATCGTCCAGGCCCTGCTGTTCGCCGACGGGGGCCTGACCGCTCTGGGGCTGAACGTCCTCAACTTGGCGGTGATCACCACGCTGATCGGATGGGCAGCCTTTCGGCTGGTGACCGGTCTGCTCCCCCGCAACCGCTCGGCGACCGTGGCCGGATCGTTCGTAGCCGGGCTGCTGTCGGTGGTGGCCGCCTCGGCAGGTTTCGCCATCGAGTACGCCCTCGGAGGCTCGGGCGATGTCGCCGTCGGCGCGGTGGCCACCGCGGTCATCGGCGTACACGTTCTCATCGGCATCGGCGAGGGGTTGATCACCGCCTCGATCATCGGCGCCGTTGTGGCCATCCGTCCCGACCTGGTGGAGGGGGCCCGGCGCCTCGGAGCGGTCACCCCCAAGAAGCTGGCAGCTCGCTGGTTCGGGGCGGCGGCGGTGGTCCTCGGCCTGGTCCTGGCTCTTCTTGTAGCCCCCTTGGCCAGCCCCGAGCCGGACGGACTGGAAAGGGTGGCCCGCGACACCGGCCTGGCCCTGGAGGCCGAGCCGACCAGAGCCGCCGCCTCACCTTTGGCCGGCTACAAGGTAGACGCCGTCGACAGCGAAGCCGCCGGCACCGGTCTGTCCGGCGTGATCGGGGCGACGGTGACGTTCGGGGTCGGTATCGCCGTCTTCGCCCTCTGGCCGCGCCGGCGGCGCGGCCGGTGAGCGCCGGCCACGCCCACGCCCTCTATCTCCACGGCGACAGCCGACTGCATCGGCTCGCCCCCGAGGTGAAGCTGGCCGCTTTGGTGCTGTTCGTGGTGGCGGTCGTCATCACTCCCCGTCACCAGGTCTGGGCCTTCGGTGCCTACGCCCTCATCTGCTTGGTGATCGCGGCGATCGCCGGTGTTCCCGGGCCCTTCCTGCTGAAGAGGTTGGCGGTCACGATTCCGTTCCTTCTGTTTGCCGCGCTGCTCCCCTTCATTGGTGGCGGCGAGCAGGTGGAAGCCCTCGGCCTGTCCCGTTCGGGGCTGTGGGCGGCCTGGAACATCGCCGCCAAGGCTCTCCTGGGAGCCACCGCCTCGGTGGTGATGGCGGCCACCACGCCGGTCCCCGAGATCCTCGCCGGTCTCGATCGGCTGCACACCCCCGCCCCCATTACGGCCATCGCCGGATTCATGGTGCGCTACCTCGACGTGGTGGGCGGCGAGCTGCGCCGAATGCGTATGGCTCTCGCGGCGCGAGGCTACGACCCTCGCTGGTGGGGTCAGGCCCGGGTGCTGGCCGCCACCGCAGGGACGCTGTTCGTCCGCTCATACGAGCGGGGCGAACGGGTGTATCGGGCCATGGCCGCTCGGGGCTATTCGGGCCGCATGCCCCGGCTCGGTACGGGACGGCCCGGCCCCGCCGACTGGGCCCTGGGCGCCCTTCCGGTGATCGCCGCCTGGACCATCGCCGCCGCCGCACTGGTGATCCAATGAGCGTTCCCGCCCTCGAGGTCCGTGGACTCCGCTACCGCTATCCGGACGGCCATGAGGCATTGGCCGGGGCCGACCTGCACATTCACCCGGGCGAGAGGGTGGCCCTGCTGGGGCCCAACGGAGCCGGCAAGACCACGCTGATCCTCCATTTCAATGGGCTACTGGAGCCGGACGACGGCACTGTTCGGGTAGGGGGTGTACCCATCGATCAGGGCAACCTGATGGAGGTCCGGCGCCGGGTCGGCATCGTCTTCCAGGATCCCGACGACCAGCTGTTCATGCCCACGGTGCACGAGGACGTGGCCTTCGGGCCGGCCAACCTCGGGCTCTCCGGCGCCGCCCTCGACGACCGGGTGGCCGCCGCCCTGGAAGCGGTGGCGATGGCCGAGGCCGCCGGCCGTCCCCCGCACCATCTCAGCTATGGAGAGCGCCGCCGAGTGGCCATCGGCGCGGTGCTGGCGATGGAACCCGAGATCCTCGTCCTCGACGAGCCCTCCTCCAACCTCGATCCGGCCGGCCGACGTGAGCTGGCCGACATCCTCGGCAAGCTCGACATCACGATGCTGATGGTGACTCACGACCTCCCCTACGCCCTCGATCTCTGCTCCCGAGCGATGGTCATGAACCACGGGCGGATCGTCGCCGACGGACCCACCGCTGCCATCCTCGGCGACGACGAGCTCATGCGGGCCAACCGGCTGGAGCTTCCCTATCGCTTCGATCTGCCCCGGCGGGGACCCGAGCTCTCCCGCTGAGTAGCGAGAGCAACGCCGCCACAGCCAGGGCCACGGTCACCACGATTATCGGTGTCCGATATCCGCCGGTGGCGTCGGCGAGGACGCCCACGATGATGGGCCCGGCCGCTCCGGCCAGTGCTGCGCCCGTCCACTGCGCCCCCATGATGCGGCCGTATCCGGGGCCCGAGAACCAGCCGGACATCACCAGGGCCCGCAGCGGCAGCAGGGCTCCGAACCCCAGACCGAAGACGACGAAGTGCCCGACCATGCGCCAGGTCGGAGCGACGCCGATCGCCAGAGCGGTGGCCGCGGCCACCGCCACCACGGCGGAGGCCTGGACGGCCACCGCGTCGATGCGGGCCGCCAGGAACGGGGCTCCGTAGCGGCCGGGAAAGCTGAGCGCGCTGGAAACGGCCGCCCACGCCGCCACCGTCGCCACGGCGAACCCTGCTTCTTCGAAGACGGCGATGCGATGGAAGAAGATGGCCTGGAGTGATCCGAACGTCAGCGCGGTGGATGCCGAGAACAGCACGAATCGCCGATCGCGGAGGACCGTTGCGGCCAGTCCGATTTGGCGAGCCGGACCCGACGACCTCCCTCGGCCGGGCGGGAGGAGCCACAGCCCGGCCACCGTGCCCACCACCAGCAGCGTGCCGCCCAGCAGTGCCGCCGTCCATCGCCAGCCCAGCCAGCCGACCAGGCCGCCGGTCACGGGAAGGAAGATCGGCCCGGCCAGTCCCCCGACGACTGTCAGCACCGCCAGCGCCTTGGCCCGTTGTCGTCCCTGGAACCACTGATCGACGGCCACGAAGGCAGGCTCGTAGAACGTCATCGCCCCGGCCGGGCCGAGCAGGAGCCAGGCGGCCGCCACTACCTGCCACGGCTGGCGGGAAACGGCGATGCCCCCCAGACCGAGGCCTCCGAGCACCGCCCCCAGCATCACGACCCCCCGGACGCCTCGCCTGTCGATCCGGCCGCCCACGGCCACGGCCAGCAAACCGCCGACGAGCACCGACCCGCCGTAGCCGAGCGACAGCGCGGTCACCGAGAAATCGGACCCGGCCGCCTCCTCGGTGATCAGAACCGACAGGGCGTAGAACAGGACCCCGAAGGCGACCGCCACCGTCGCCGACAGACCGACCAGCGATCGCCACGGGGATGGGCCGTGATCCATCGGCTCACCATACGCCGCAGTAGGGTCGGCCCATGCGGTACCTCGACGCCGAGGCCCTGCGCCGGGCTCTTCCCATGGCCGAGGCCATCTCGGCCATGGAGCTCGCTTTCGGCGACGACCGGGAGGTGCCCCAACGCCTGCTGCTGCGCCATTCCCTGTTCATGCCCGGGAGGGTCGGTGCCTACACCGGAGTCAAGGTGGTCTCCACCACCCCCGGCAGCCCCGAGGGCATCGTTGCCGTATTCGACGAGGAGGGACGGCCGATGGGGCTGGTGGACGGGCCCACCCTCACGGCAATACGAACCGGTGCCGGTGCCGGCTTGGCCACCCGCCTGCTGGCCCGACCCGAATCATCGGTGATGGCCATGTTGGGAGCCGGGGCCATGGCACCCGACCAGATTTCCGCCGTCGCGGCGGCCCGGCCGATAGAGAGGGTGCTGGTGTGGAGCCGGACACCCGCTCATGCCGGACGGCTGGCGGCCCGCGTGGGTGGCGAGGTGGTGACGGAGTCCGCCCAGGCTGTAGGCATGGCCGACGTGGTGACCACCGCCACGCCGGCGACGTCGCCCCTGTTTTCGCCCGATTCGGTCCGTCCTGGAACCCACCTCAACGCCATCGGTGCTTTCACCCCCGAAATGATCGAGATTCCACCGGAGGTGACCAACGACGCGTTCGTGGTGGTGGACGATCTGACCGCGGCGGCGGCCGAGGCGGGCGATCTGCTGCAGGCGGATCGCCGGCCGGACGGCACCCTGGGCGATCTGCTGGCGGGGCGTCTCGAGGTACCCGATCGCCCATTCACGTTCTTCAAATCGGTGGGCATCGCCAGCCAGGATGTGGCCGCGGCCGTGCGGGCCCTGGAGCGGGCCGCCGACCTCGACATCGGCATCTCGCTCTGACCGATTCGCTACAGCCCCGGCCCGCCTTCGCCGACAAATCGGCCATGGCCCGAGTCACCATCGACTTGCCCGATGACCTGTATCGCGCCGTGAAGACGGCCGGCCTGCCGGTATCCGGGATATGTCGCCGGGCCCTCACCGAGGCCCTCGGTGACCCTCTGGTGGGTGAGCCTCGGTACGACGCGTCCGCTCACGACGGAAACGACGATGCTCGCTACCAGGCCGGTTACGACCTCGGGGTGCGGTGGGCCCGTGAAGAGGCCGGCATCGAGGAACTGACCCGAGTCGCTGCGTGGGCCGGTCAATGGTGGCGCCAAATCGCATTCGACCCCGCCTCCCACTCCTTGCCTACCTTCTACTGCAAGGAAACGGGGCGGGAGCCGCCCCCTCCCGGCCAGGACTACTGGTTCGAGCGGGAGGCGTTCACGATGGGCGTCGTGGAGGGAGCAGCCGCGGCGCTACGGGAGGCGACCGGGTTCTGAGCTCGGCGGCGAGCGTCTCGCTCAGTCGGGCTCGAGGAACTGCTCGATCTTGCTCTGAGCCGCCTCCATCACCTGGTTGACGAGATCGGCCAGGGCCCGGGCCACGGCCAGCTCCTCGCCGATCACCGGCATGGGCCGGTCGGTCGGCTTGCGCCGAGCCTTGCCCATGGATTCGAAATGGTCGCCCCTCAGGTCCAAGATGGCGTGGACCGTGGTCTCGGTCTCGTCCTCGGCCAGGTGCAGGTTGAGCGTCAGGTCCTTTTCCTCCACCGCTACCTCCCGTTGTCTCCGCGGTGTCGGAGAGAGGACTCGAACCTCCACGGGCTATAAAGCCCACTAGGCCCTCAACCTAGCGCGTCTACCAATTCCGCCACTCCGACGGGGAGGCGGATTCTACCGCCCGCAACCTGCGGCCAGAGATCTGGTCGTGACCTAAGCTCCCATCGATGACCATCTACTCGACGTGGCGGGGCCTGATCAACGCCCTGGCCTCACCGGCCCTGCTGATGGCCGTCGGCGGGCTCGGGGTGGCCACCGCCGGGCCGACCTGGCCGCCGCTGGTGATCCTGACCATCGGGTTCGTTCTGGGACTGATCTCCCTCTTCGACTACCCGCGCCAGTCGCACTTCACCGCCCAGGGCATCGAGCGGATCTGCTACCTGCGCCGCCACCTCATCCCCTGGGATCGGGTCACCGCCCTGGAGCGAAGCCGGGTGCTCCCGCCCCGCCGCCGTCCGACGTGGCTGGGGGGCGACCCCGACTCCGAGCCCCGCCCAGGCACGTACGGGGGCCTGGTGGCCAACACCGGGGGTCGGGGCCGGCACCTCCTCGTCAACCACGTCGAAAGCCGCCGGGAATTCGACGAGCTGGTCGCCGCCCTCAGCGAGTGGTCTCCGGCGACCTTCGTCCGGGCCAAACCCCCGCCGGAGTCTGCGGTGCCCTCGGACCTCTACCGGCGCAAGAGCCGCTCGCCCTAGTCGCCCGACCCCGGGGCGTCCTCGAACGGCATGGTGTCGGGTTCGGCGTGTCCGGCCTGACCGAACTCCAGGATCTGCATCTCTCGGCCCAGCCCCCGGACCCGCTCCAGCAACGTCTCGCCGGGCCCGAGCGAGAAATGACACGCCGCCCAGTGATTCGGGCGCACCTCGACGAGTTCCGGCTCTCCCTCCGCGCAAATGGCCTGAGCGATCGGGCACCGGGTGTGGAAGCGGCATCCACTGGGCGGGCTGGCCGGGCTGGGCAAGTCACCTTCGAGCAGAATCCTCTTGCGGCGCCGCTCCAGGTCCGGGTCGGCGATCGGCACCGCCGACAGCAGGGAGTGGGTGTAGGGGTGGGCGGGGCTCTCGTACAGCTCGTTGCGGTCGGCGATCTCGGCCACCTTCCCCAGGTACATGACCATGACCCGGTCGGAGATGTGCCGGACCACCGAGAGGTCGTGGGCGATGAACATGTAGCTCAGCCCGAACTCGTCCTGGAGATCCTCCAGCAGGTTGAGGACCTGGGCCTGGATGGAGACGTCGAGGGCCGACACCGGCTCGTCGAGGATGATCAGCGTCGGGTTCAGGGCCAGGGCCCGGGCGATGCCGATGCGCTGGCGCTGGCCGCCCGAGAACTCGTGGGGATAGCGGTTCCCGTGCTCCGGGGACAAGCCGACCGCTTCGAGCAGCTCGCCGACCCGTTCCCGGGCCTCCTGCTTCCCGGTGCCGTGTATACGAAGCGGCTCGGCGACGATGTCGCGCACCGGCATCCGGGGGTTGAGCGACGCGAACGGATCCTGGAACATGATCTGCATGTGCTGGCGGAGCATCCGCATCCGCTTGCGGTCGGCGTCGACGACGCTCTCCCCCCGGTAGCGGACCTGGCCCGACGTGGGCTCCAGGAGACGCAAGATGGTCCGACCCAGCGTGGTCTTGCCGCACCCGCTCTCCCCCACCACCCCCAGCGTTTCGTGGGGGTCGACGTAGAGGCTCACCCCGTCGACGGCATACACCGTGCCCACCTGGCGGCGCAGCAGCCCGGCCCGAATCGGGAAGTGCTTGACGAGATCGACGACCTCGAGGACGCGGCCGTCGGCCTCTCCGGTCTCGGCGGCGAACACCTCGGAACGGGCGTCGCTCATCCGGCCACCGCCTCCCGGGGATCGAACTCGGGAAGCTCTTCGGCGAAGTGGCAGCGGGAGGCGTGCTCGATCCCGATCTCGCGCAGCTCGGGCTCTTCGACGAGGCAGCGGTCCCGGCGGTATTCGCACCGGGGCCGAAACGAGCATCCCAGCGGCAACCGAATGAGGCTGGGTGGGGCGCCGGAGATCGGGCTCAGTCGGTGGTCGGTGCGTTCGTCGAGCCGCGGGATCGACGACATCAGGCCCCGGGTATAGGGGTTCCTGCTGTGGTAGTAGACGTCCCGGGTCTCTCCCGTCTCGAAGACCTTGCCGGCGTACATCACCTGCACCCGGTCGGCGACGCCGGCGACGACGCCGAGGTCGTGGGTGATCAGGATCATGGCCGCTCCGGTGGCCTCCTGGACGGTCGTCATCACCTCGAGTACCTGCGCCTGGATCGTGACGTCCAGCGCGGTGGT
>JABAOD010000052.1_pt1 | contig 16894 bp, 16 predicted proteins | sample 7062151 | NCBI WGS metagenome assembly JABAOD01 (sample SAMN14538626, study PRJNA623070) | marine sediment metagenome | biome: marine biome [ENVO:00000428]; feature: marine pelagic biome [ENVO:01000023]; material: deep marine sediment [ENVO:00002113] | place: India: Gulf of Khambhat ... | reverse complement strand
CGTCGGACGAGACCGTCTCGGTGGCGTCGGTGACGAGATGCTCGTAGCGGACGGTCCCGTCGACCAGGAAGTGGACGGCGTCGGCGACGGCGTGCTGTTCGATCAGCGTGTCATCCCGCCGAAACGACGTCAGGCGGGTGATCCGCTCGAGGGTGGGGTCCGCCTTCGTGTCGGCGTGCAGGGCGTCGACGAGTGGCTGGATGATCTCGCTCTCGTCGATCGTCGTCACCGCTGGACACCTCTCACCGCACGGTCCTGAACCGGGATGTGGGGTGACCGCAGTCGGGGCATCCCGGGGCGGCCCAGGGTATCGCATCGACCCGCGAGGCCCCGAGGGGAGTCAGCGAGGCACGGGAGCGAGGCCGAGGCGCCTGGACCGCGACACCGTCGCCTGCCTCACGCATCGTGGTGGCTCCCGTCCCATCTGTCACCTCCCCGAGGGGAGGCCATGAACTGTCCACATTGCTGGAGGTCCGGACACTGACGGGGTGAAGCGAGGATGGCGCCGACCTGGCGCCGGGAGAGAGGGAGAACCCCTATGTCACATGTCTATTCGACGCGCCCACGGCTGGGCCGTCTCGTCATCGCCACGCTGCTGGCAGCAGCGATGGTGTTCGTCACGATGCCGCCCGCACACGCCGCGGCCCCGGTGTTCCAGGAGCGATGGACCTTCGAGGAGACGCATCACGACGACTTCCTGTCCGAGGTCTGCGGGACGGACATCTACCACAGTCACCTCGGGAAGGGGAAGGTGAAGTTCTACGAGGACGGGCGGATCGTCGATCACTTCAACGTCCAGACCACGTTCTGGAATCCGGCGACCGGGGACGTCGTGATCCGACAGGAAGCGGCGACGTTCCGGGGCATGGGAGTCGAGACGTTCGATCCGGAGACCATGACTCTGACGATCGAGTTCGAGGACACCTTCGTCGGTCTGCCGTCGAAGTACATGAAGCCGGGCGAAGGCGTCCTGTGGCGTGATGCCGGGCAGGTCACCTTCAAGGGCACCGTGGTCCTCGACGTCAGCGGCGAGTTCCCGGAGCTCATCTCCTTCGAGGAAGACCTCGAGATGAAAGGCCCGCACCCGGAGCTGACGACGGACTTCGACGTCCTGATCGGCATCCTCTGCGGAGCTCTCGGGGCGTAGATCCGATCGAAGCCGACATCGAAGGAGGGACCGGGCGACCGGTCCCTCGCTTCGTTCGGGGATCGCCACCGAAGACGACGCCACCGCCGACGGGGTCTGTTGACTCGCAGCGCTTCACCGCAGCGGCACGGCGTGCCACCGCCCCGCCCCTGGGGGCGGGGTCGAGGCCGGAGGCCGAGGGGGCGGGACCTGAGAGGTGGCGAGGCGTGGGTGTCCTTCGAGTCGAGCTGTCGGGCGACGCAGGTCCACCTCCCCGTCCGGCTTCGCCGTCCGACCCCTCCGCCGGCGGAGGGGAGTTGATCCTCAGACGCCGGCCGGCTCCCGTTGTCGCGCTGCGAGGTGGTCGACGACGTACCTGGCGTCGATCTGCATCCCCGTGAGGGTCTCGGACCACACCGAGTGGAGCCAGTAGAGGCCGACGAAGTAGAGCCCGGGGTGGTCGGCGACGATGCCGCGCTCGTGGATGGGCTTGCCGGCGTCGTCGAGGACGGGGAGGTCGATCCAGCCGAAGCCGGGCTTGTAGCCCGTGCACCAGACGACGTTGTCGACCCGCAGCGACGTGCCGTCCTCGGCGACGGGGTAGCCGTCGACGACGTCGGTGATGTGACCCACCCGCTTCACACCCGCTTTCGCCAGCTCCTGGGGGCGCACCCGAACGAGGGGTGCCGCCTTCCTCAGCATCTTCGGCCGGGCCTTGCGTCCGATGGGTGTCGACGTGTTGAGCACCTTCACCATGGCGAACCGGACGAGTCGGGTACCGAAGGTGCGGCCGAACCACGACTCGAGCTTGAACGGGATGGCCCCGGAGGGATTGCCCGCGATCGTGACGTCGTGTGTGGCGGCCAGGTCATGGGCGATGTCAGCGCCGGAGTTGCCCATCCCCACCACCAGCACCGAGCCGGGCCTCAACTGCTGCGGGTTGCGGTACTGCATTGTGTGGAGCTGGAAGATGTCGGGGTCGAGGTCCGGGGCGAAGGGCGGCACCTTCGGCTTCTGGTAGCCGGCCATCGCCACGACGACCTGCCGCGCCCGGTACGCGGTGTCAGCCGTCTCGACGATGAAACCGTCGGCGTCGTCGCGAGACAGCCTGGTGACCCGGGTGCTGTTGTGGACTGGCAGCTGCATCTCGTTGGCGTACTGCTCGAGATAGTCGGCCACGTCGTCCTTGCCGATGAACTGACTGCCCGGCCCCGGATACGGCATCCCGGGGAGGCCGTTCATTCGAGCCTGGGTGAACAGGCGCAGCGAGTCCCAGCGATGCCGCCAGGCGTCGCCGACACGCTCGGATCCGTCGAGGATCACGAAGTCGATGCCCTTCTGCTGCAGGTAATAGCCGACGGTGAGGCCGGCCTGACCGCCGCCGATGACGACGACGTCGATGTGATGCTCGTTCGCTGCCATGGTTCCCTCCTCTGGGTCTCCGTGGCAACGTATGACGGATCGCCTACGACGACTTCGGGGAGATCACCCATTTCGCCGGCGGCAGGGCGATGGGTGGTTCTACCCAGTGGTCAGAGGATGCCGTGCTCGTAGGCGTACGACGTGGCTGCGGTGCGGGTGGCGACACCGAGCTTGGTGAGCATGTTCGACACGTGCCGGTCGACTGTGCGCTCGCTGAGGATGAGGGTGGCGGCGATCTCTCTGTTGGTGAGGCCGTCGGCGACGAGGGCCAGCACCTGGAGTTCTCGTGGCGACAACGTGTGGGAGTTCGTCTGCGGGTCACCGATGAGAGCACGGGCGCGTGCGGCCGCGGGGGCGGCACCGAGTGTGTCGAACACTTCGGCGGCGCCGGCCGCCTCGAGTTGGGCGGTGTCGGCGTCGCCCATGACGGCGGCCGTCTCGGCGAGACCGAGGCGGGCCAGCGCGACGTCGTACGGCGCCTCGAGCCGGCTCCACAGCGTCTTCGCCCTGGCGTACAGCGCAAGCGCCTCCTCGTGTCGTCCCTGGGCGTGCCGCACGGCGGCCGCGGCCGTCGTGACGAGGGCGGTGAGCGTCTCGGTGGGGTAGTCGGCGGCGATGCCGGTGAGTTCCTCGGTGGCAGTGGCGGCGGCGTCGACGTCCCCGGCGGCGAGGTGGATCTCGATCGCTCCAGGAAGGATCCGGGACCGCTCGACGGGATGGTCGAGCTGGGCGAGGGCGGTGGTGATCGAGGTGACGGCGGCTGTGAGGTCGCCGCCGGCGAGCCGGAGCAGGGCGAGCCCCGGTTGCGGCATCCAGCCCCAGCGGCTCGCCCGCTGGTAGGCCTCCTCGGCAGCCGCGCTGTTGCCACGCAAGCGGTGGACCTCGCCCTGGCGATAGAAGGCGAGGGCCGCAGGGAACTGGCTCATTCCTTTGCGGAAGCGGCGGCCCGCTTGTTCGGCTTCCGCGAGGGCGGCGTCCCAGTCGCCCTTGAACTGCATGAGCTCGGCGCGATGCGTGAGGCACTGGCCGGTGAAGGCGACGAGGTCGGGCTGGCCGGCGCACCACGCGCTGAGGGCATCGGTCCAGCGGTGGGCGCGCCGCAAGGCGTGGACGGAGTGGCAGCCCTCGATGACGCCGCAGTAGATGAGGCCCGTCACGAGGGGGGAGAGGTCGTCGGAGAGGACCGCCACCATCGCTTCGTCGAGGAGTTGCAGGCCTTCGGCGAGGTTGCCCTGGCGGATGCGACCCCGACCTTGCTCGTAGACGGCGAGAGCCACGAGGTCGGGCTCGCCGAACCGCTGTCCGATCTCGATGGCCTGCGAGGTGGCGGTGACGGCGGCGTCGTGGTCCTCGGCCATGGCGGCCTGGATGGCCTGCGGCATCAGCAGATAGCCGGCTTCGACAGTGTCGCCGCCGTGCTGTTCGAGGAGTCGGTGAGCCCGCCCCAGCCAGCCGCCTGCGCTTTCCCACTCGCCGCGCAGCGCGAGGTTGATGGCGGTCCAGAACGCGGCCCGGACGGCCGGGAGCGTCTGGCCGGCGGCGAGGTACAGCTGGTGCGCTCGTTCGAGCGCTTCCACCTGCTCCGGATCTCGACCGAGCATGTACCAGGTGGTGGCGAGCACGACGAGGTCGTCTGCGCCGAGCGGCTCCAGCCCGTCGGCTTCGGTGAGCAGACGGTTGGCCTCGGCCCACGCCTTCTCGTCGGCGGCTGCCCGTCCGCGGCGGACGAGATCACCCGAGTCGGTCACACGGTTCTCCCGCACTCGATGATCGCCGAGGCTAGTTGGGCACGTTCCCCGGCGGTCGTGGCTGTGATCAGCTCACGGGAACTCGGCTACCCACCACAGCGACGGGTTGCCCACTGGTCCGTTGAGCTGGCGCCACAGGTCGGCTCCGGTGAGTGCTTTGCCGTGACCTGCCACGGCGAGATGGATCTCGGCACCCATCGGGTTCTCCAGTGCCGCGCCGTGAGATGCCGGCTGCCCCAGGCGCACGGTGCCCGAGAACGCCAGCGTCGATGTATCGGCGATCCGGCCATCTGCCTGGAAGACGCCGCCGAGGGCCGCGGTGTCGGAGCCGAGATCGTCGGAGTCGCACTTGCCTTCGGTGCATTTGTCCGGGTAGTTGAACGCAATCAGCCACAGTGTGAAGGTCTCCGGCTCCGACTCGCTGCCGGGTGAGACGTCCGGATGGGGGGTGGCCCAGGGTGGCACCATGTCCCCCGACGGATACGTATAGCTCCCGGGCTCGGGTGTCGGCATCTCGGCCTCGACTCTGACACCGTCGTCGCTGCGTTCGAGGGCGGCTGCGTTCTCCGCATATACCTCCTCGGAGGCAGGCATCATGAAGGTCTGTCGGCCATCGGCGTCGCTCGAACACGACGCGGCCATCAGCGCCACGAAGGCGATGGTCACTGCTATTGCTCTCATCTCGACTCCCGAGCGGTTCAAGAAGATGGTTTGACGATCACTGGTAGGAAATCTGACGGGTAGTAGTCCGGTTCGTGCACGAAGCAGTTGGGGACGAATGGCGTTCCATCCATCACGGCAGAAACGGCCGAAGCACCTTGGGGCGCGATGACGGAGATGGCGAGCGCTTCACCGAAGGAGCTGGGGATACCGGTCTGGGCCTCCTCGGTGAGCCCGGCGACGGTTGTGCCGTGATCGACCACGCGCATCCCGATACCGGACACCTCGTCAGTGACGCTGTCCACGTGGGCTCGCACCCGGGTGCCGCGCGGGACGCGGATCTCTCCAGCGACCTCGTCGGCGCCGCGCACTTCGACCACCTGGCAATAGTCGCGACCCATCTCCATGAAGATCGAGACGTCGGCCGGTATCTGCCAGGAGGGCTCGTTTGATGCGTATGGCTGGAACGGGATGTGGTCGATCGACATCTCGCCCTCGACGTTCTTGACCGGTCCGGCGATGCCGAGCGCTTCGAGGTTGTCGACCGTCGGCGCCAGACCCACACCGCCGTCTCCCAGCCCGAGGACGACCTCGCCAGACTCGAGTTCGCCATCGAGGAAGGCTCGCACCATCTCGACGACGGCCGCGTCGTAGCGTTTGATGGTGGATGCGAGCACGTGCTGCCGGTCGATCGCCGATTGCGTCGTCTGGCCCTGGTCGACCTCCGAGCCGATCACCCACAGATGCCGTTCTTCGGTCGACAACTCGCGAGCTGCGTCGATGATGCCCTGGCTCGACCGTCCTGCGTCGTGGAAGATGACGTCGACACCCGATGCGTACATGTCGAGGGCCAGTTCGTACGCAAGGTCGGGGCTGTCGTTGCCTCTCACCCACGGCGTGTCGATGGGCCCGAGGTAGCGGGCGTCGACACGCACCTCCTCGTTCTGCCACTGGACGCCGCGCTCGAATCCGACGCGGGACCGCTCGGTGGCGAGCGTCTGGAACCCACCGATGAATCCGACCGTGCGATCGCTCGTGGCCATTGCGGCCGTGACGCCGGCGAGGAACCCGCTGTCCTCCACCGCGAAATGGGCCTCGGTGATGTTGGGCGCTTCGATCTTGATGAGGGTGGGGTCTATGGCGACGAACCGTACGTCGGGGAACTCGGGCGCCACGAGCTGGACTGCGACGTCGAGGTCGCTACTGGCGATGATGAGGTCGACGCCGGATTCGGCGAGCTCTGTGAGGTCGCCGACCGGGTCGATGAGGGATTCGCGCCGGTCGATGTCGAGTTCGAAGAGGGTCTCTGCGGAGGCGGTGCCGGCCAGCATGAGATCGTTCACGCCCAGGTCTCCCGTCACGCCGTAGACGGAGACGATGCTGGGTTTGTTGCCCGCGAAGACCGCCACGAGGATCCCCACGACGAGGATTGTGAGCAGCGTGGCTCCGACGGCGAGACCCCGCAGGCGGGTACGCGCCTGGCGGTCGAGCTTGGTCTCGCGGGCGAGGCGCGCCGCCTCGGCCTCCTCGACCTCGCGTCGCAACGCAACCGAGGCATCGAGGAACTCGCGCTCTCGCGTGCTCAGCCGCAGGGTGCTCGCCTGGGCCCACGCCTGGTAGTCGTCGAGGCGCTGACCGGAGAGCAGATAGTCCGTCTTCTCTCCGGAGGACCGCCACTCGCCCAGCGCGGTGAGGAAGCGGGCGTGGCGGTGCACGTCGTCCCGGCCCTGATCGATCCACTTCTCGAGCCGGGGCCACTCCCGCAGCAACGCTTCGTGAGCCACTTCGACCGTCGGCGAGCCGCTGACGTGGTCGCGATCGAAGGTGAGCAGCCGGTACTCGGCGAACGTGTCGAGCACCGACTTCAGGTCGACGATGTCGTCGGTGATGGTCACGATCTCGGACGCCGCCACCCGGCGTCGGCTCCATGCCCCGGTCTCGGCGATCGTGACGAGGCGGAGGAAGAGCTGTTTGCACGCCGCCTTCTCGGGTGTGGTCAGCGCGACGTAGAGCTCTTCGGCGCGTCTGGCGATGGCGCCGCGCACCCCGCCCATCTCCGTGTACGCATCGGCGGTGAGCACGGTGCCGGAGCGGCGATCGAAGAGCTCCGTCAACGCGTACTGGAAGAGCGGCAGGCCACCGCTCTGGCCGGCGACGTCGCTGAGCAACCGAGCCAGGAGCGATGGTTCGAGGTTGACGCCTGCCATGGCAGCCGGTCCCTCCGCCGCCACTTCGAGCTCGTCCGGGGTCAGCGGGACCACATTGATGACGCTGTCGCCGAGCATCGAGGCGAAGCTGCCGTAGGCGAGCGGGCGGTCGTAGAAGTCGGCCCGGAGCGCCATCACCACGACGATGCGACGGTGAGGGTCGGAGGCGGCGACCTCGAGGTTGCGGATGAAGCGGGCTCGCTCCTGCTCGGAGTCGACGAGGGTGAAGAGCTCTTCGAACTGGTCGATGACCAGCAGGAGGCGGCCACCCTCGTCGGGCACCATGCGGAGGGCGGCACGGAGCAGGCCCTCGTCGCCGCTCTCGAGTTGCGCTGCGAGACCCTCGGGGCCATCGAGGCGTGACCGCAGCAGCCCGGCTTCGAGCTCGGTGAAGGGGAGGGTGCCCGGCACCATCTGGGCGACGATCCAGCGCTCCGGGTCGCCGACGGCGCCCTTGCGGACGGCCGGCACGAGCCCTGCCCTGAGAACGCTGGACTTGCCGCTGCCGCTGGCCCCGACGAGGGACACGAGCGTCTGCTTGTCGGTGAGGCGCCGCACGATGTCGGACACGAGCCGGTCGCGACCGAAGAAGCTCGAGGCGTCGGACTCGGCGAAGGGGAGCAGGCCCTTGAACGGGTTGATCAGCTCGATCGGCATGTCGATCGGGGTCGGGGCGGTGGTGGGCTTCAGACGGGAGTCGTGGAGGAGCACTTGTTCCTCGATGCGGCGCAGCTCCGGTGACGGCTCGATGCCGAGTTCTTCACCAACGACCCTGCGGTGGCGCTGGTAGGCGCGGAGGGCATCGGCCTGTCGGCCCGACCGGTAGAGGGCGACCATCAGGAGCTCGACGGGGCGCTCCCGGAGCGGGTTGTCGTCGGAGAGTGCCTCGAGCTCACCCAGCACCTCACGGTGGCGGCCGATCCGGATGGCTGAGTCGAGGCGGTCCTCGACGGCCGTCTGGTGGAGTTCCTCGAGCCGCTTGATCGCGGCCTGGGCGAAGTCCTCGTAGGCGAAGTCCTCGTAGGCGCCGCCCCGCCAGAGATCGAGCGCTTGCTCCAACTCGGCCAGAGCGTTCAGGGGATCGGTCACGAGGTGGGCGGAGGCGTCGAGCGCTGCGGTCTCGAACCGGTGGGCGTCGAGCGATTCCGGGTCGATCGACAGTGCATAGCCGTGGTCCCGTGTCTCGAGGACGCTCGACTTGGTGTTGGCCTCGCGGTCCGGCTCGAGGGCGCTGCGCAGCCGGGAGACATACACCCAGAGTGTCTTCTCTTTGCCATGGGGGTCGTCGGGCCACAGCGCCTCGATGATCCGCTCGGTGGCGACGACACGATTGGCGTTGACGAGCAGGAGCGCCAGCAGCGCACGCTGCTGCTTGGGTCCGACGTCCACCAGGACGCCGTCGTCGTCCAGAACCTCGAGCGGGCCGAGGACCTGAAACTCCATGCTGGCCTCCCACATCGACTGTACGCGGCCCGGGGCGTCCTGGGGCAGGAGACCATCCCTGCCTTACTGACGCCTTAATCGCGTGTGGCGACTGCCGCACAAGGTGTCGCTAAGTGGCGGGCAAGGCACGCCCCATACGTTGCGACCGAGGCATCAGATCGGCGCAGATCGGCGCCGGCGAGGACCAGAAGGGAGGTGCCTCATGCGCAGAAGGACGCTGGTTGCTCTCGTCGCCGCCGTCGTGGTGGCGTCGATCGCAGCGCCGGCGGTCGCCGACTCCAGCCCCGACGTGGCCACGACCGACGTGCTCGGTCAGGGTGGCGACGGCGTTGCGGCGGAGGATGGAGCCAAGCTCCAGAAGCACGACGACCGCATCAAGGTGATCTACAAGGTCGCCACGCCCGAGCCGGGGAGTTACGACTACCCGGATGCATCGATGACTCCGCCGTGGTTGGACCATCCGGAGGTCGTGGAAGGTTGGCCCGAGGTCTTCACGCTGTGGGGCTTCGTGTTCAACTATCCGGACCTGTGCGACGGTCCGTGCGACGGCAACGACATCGGCGACACTCCCGCCCAGGGTGGCGTGTATCAGCTCGGTGCGACGGTTGCCTCCGGCAACAACATCGTCTTCAAGGCGACGGTGCGTGCCGGTGACGAACAGTTCGCAGGCGTGCCGCTACAGAACCCTCGCGGTGCCGAAGTGCACGTCGCGATGGCCCCGCATGGACAGGCCCAGTCCGGTGATGCGCTCCACGCGCAGCTCAACGGTCCCATCGGAAACCCGAGCTTCTGGTGGGCGGCCCTGTTCTTCGTCGACCACGGCTAGGGGCAGCAACCCCGCACGAGAGAGTGGCGGTCCTCCGGGGCCGCCACTCTGCTGTGTGGCGGTCGTCCAGGTGAGGCGCGGGGGTGGGGTGTCGGGATGCGCATGTCTCGGGAGACGGAAGCGCTGTCCGGGACGGGGGATCCACCCAGAGAAATGAGTCCTTCCGCCAGTGGAGGGGAGATACCACACCACCCCGCCCCTGGGGGCGGGGTCGAGGCCGTCAGGCCGGGGGGCGGGGGACCTGAGAGGTCGCGATCGCGGTGCTTCGTGGCCCGCCTTCACGACCCTTTGCGCTTCTCGAGCAAGTTGCGGGCGGCTTCGGCCACCTTCGGGTTCTCGCTGCGGGCGAGCTCCTCGAGCTCGGCGAGGTCGGATGTCGCGCCGTCGAGGTCATCGAGGACATCGGCGACGATGCCACCCCGACCCTTCTCGACCGCGCTCTCGAGGAGCGGGCGCGACCGTTCGCCTTTGCGGACGAGAAACATGCCTGCGATCTGCCGGGTGTTCTCGTCGTCGGATTCGAGGGCGTCCACGAGTCGTTCGCCTGCGGTCTTCCACCCCGTGACGCGGTAGACGAGGCCTGTGGCAAGGGCAGATGCCGAGGATCCGACGCTCATACCTCGATTCTATGGGGATCAAGGGATGAGGGCAGCGAGCTGGTGATCCTCCCAGTAGTCCTCCTCGTGCGGGTCGGAGTGGCTGAACCAACCGTTGATCCGTTCGGTGACCTTGCCGGCGTGCTGCGGTGGAGGTACGAGGACCTGCCCGCCGCGGTCGGCCATGATGACGAGGTCGTAGTTCACGCGAAACGAGAACACGTGGTCGACGCGGTCCCACATGGGGAACCACTCGGCGTGGACCGGCCACGACAGCATGATGAGGTGACGGAAGTCCTGGCCTCCGAACTGGTCCCACGTGGCGAGGTTGGCCACGGTCACCCCGTGGCTGTGGGCCATCAGATCGGGACGCTGGAGGCCCTCCCGGTCGATCCAGCCGACCATGCCGACGGCTGCGGTCTCCCGGCGGAAGTGGAGGTAGGAGCCGCTCCACCGGAACGAGTCGCTGTGGAGATCGAAGCTCGGGTGTGCGTCGATGTAACCGTAGAAGTCGCCACCGGGGCGCCACCAGGATCCTCGTCGCGCCCAGGTGCCGTGGGTCATGAAGACGGTGTTGGTGAGGGGCTGCTGCGGACCCTCCTCGGGATCGTCGCCGACCAGCCGGTCGAGGGCCGGATGCTCCGGGTCGATGTTGGCGAGCGCAGTCGCCGCGACATCGACGACGAGCTCGTCTTCGGAGTCGACTCCGTCGACGAGCACGTCCACGAGCGCCTCGCGGGGTTCGGTGGCGATGGTCGCGGCGGCGGCAGCCGAGACCCGTACGAGCTGATGGTCGCTTTGGGTGCCTGCGGCCATGAGGGCCACGGCGTCCTCGGGCTCTGCCTCGTCGCGGGTCTTCATGGCGAGCTGGCGGCCTTTGCTGCGATAGAGGTCGGCGTGTCTGACGCCGTGGTCGATGGTGTCGGTGTCGACGTCGAGCTTGCTCCTGATGGCGGTGTCGTAAGCCGGCCGTTCCTTCTGGGCGAGAGCATCGGCGTCGAAGCCGAGGAACTCGCCCACCTGCACCCGGTCCTGGTAGCCACCCACGACCAGGGCCGAACTGAGGAGAAACGCAGACTGGGTGAGCTGGGCGTCGTCGCTGTCGTCCTCGAAGGCATCCGGCACGTCCATCGGTGCGGCTTTGCGGTACATCGGTTACCTCCCCAGGCAGTCCTTTCTCCGATCATGTCACCCCGCGGTCGGAGCCGGTGCGTCGGTTTTCGCGGGCGCGGCAGCGACGCCCGGCTCTGTGGTGGCGTGCGCCGTTGGGCGGGTCGACCGGGTCTGGACGATGGGTCGGGTGGCGCATAGCGTTGGAAAGTGGGGAGGACCCTGAAAGGAAGGGTCATGCGAAGGTTCGCAGCCCTGCCGCTGGCCATCGCCCTCCTCGTGCTCGCGGCGACGGCGGCGGCGGCGACTCACGGAAACCCGGACAAGGAGCTCCCCTTCAAGGGCTTTGCGTCGGGCGACGAGGTGACGTTCGACTTCCAGATCCCCGAGGGTCGGTGCGTGGAGATGGCCGGTGTGGCCGACTCGCTCACCAGCTTCGTCGGAACCGGTCATGCAACGCATCTCGGTCGGGTCGAAGTGACGGCTCAGCACTGCTCGGATCTCGATACCGGCACCTACGGGGATGGGATGCTCACGATCGTTGCCGCCAACGGTGACGTGTTGAAGGCGACCTACACCAACGGTGTCTCGCTGTCGCCACCGCCGGAGATCGCCTTCGCCGACGACTTCACCTTCGTCGATGGCGGCACCGGCAGGTTCGTCCACGCGTCGGGTGGCGGGTCCGAATCAGGGGTGTTCTTCTTCGCCACGAACGAGTGGTTCGTCCACATGAGGGGAGTCATCGTCTACGACGCCTCGTACAGCTCCGACTGAACGCAGGGGGGTAACCGACCGGAACGGCGAGTGGCGGTCCTTCGGGGCCGCCGCTCTCGGGTCGGCCGGGCGGTCGGTTCAGACGGCCAGGTCCGCCGGGTCGAAGGTGATGGTGGCGGGACCGGTGTCGAGCGTGGCGGGCGTTCCCGAGCCGTGGCGGCTCTGCTCTACGAACACGCCGTTCGACAGTTCGTGGACGATCACGACCGGGCCGTCGGGGTCGACGATCCAGTAGCGCTCGAGGCCGGCCGCGGCGTACTTCGCGGCCTTGCGCACGATGTCCCGGAACGGGTCGGTGGACAGCACCTCGACCGCCAGATGAGGGACGCCGGTGAGGCGCTTGATGGCGTCGGGGCGGTCGAACACCATCACGTCCGGGATGAACTCGTCCGCACCCGGCTTCCAGCCCCAGCCGGTGATCACCTCGACGCCCTCGGGCAGCACCGGACGGATTAGGAACATCAACTCGACGGCGATCCGCTGATGCGGCAGCGTGGGTGAGGCGGCCATCACCAGCTCGCCGTCGATGTACTCGCCGCGCACGTCCGGCCCCAGCGCCTCGTACTCTTCCCACGACATGGGGATGCGGTCGCCCGGCCTGAGCGTCGTCGTGTCCATCGCAGGCACGGTACACCTCCTCGCCCTCCGTCGGTTTCCGGTGCGCATCATGCGGAAAGGGTGTGACGTTTTCGCTCCAGACTCGTAGCCTCGTCCGGGTGAACAAGGCGAGGCAGCTCCTGGGAGCAGCGCTGGGGCCCACCACCAGCGGTCAGCTCGCCATCCCCGGGCTCACCAACGCCGTCCTCATCCGCCGCGACGCTCACGGCGTGCCGCACATCGACGCCGCGTCCGACCGGGACGCCTGGTTCGGGCTGGGGTTCTGCCAGGGGCAGGACCGCACGTTCCAGCTCGAGATCCTCCTGCGCCTCGCCCGGGGCACGCTCAGCGAGATCATCGGCCCCGACGCGCTGCCGGTCGACCGGCTCTCCCGCCGCATCGGGTTCCGGCACATCGCCGCAGCCTCGCTCCCCCTGCTCGACGACGACGTGGGCGCCGTGGTCGAAGGCTTCGCCGCCGGGGTCACCGCCGGCGGCACCCTGGGCCGGAAACGCCGCCCCCTCGAGTTCCTGCTGCTGCGGGCCCGGCCCACCCCGTGGGAGCCGGCCGACGTCGCCGCCCTGCTGCCCCTCCAATCGTTCCTGCTCGCCTCCAACTGGGACCAGGAGCTGGCCCGGCACCAGATCCTCCGGGCCCACGGGGCCGAAGCGCTGCGCCGCATCGATCCGGGCCACGCCGACTGGCTCCCGGTCACCGACCCGCCAGGAACCGCCGCCGGCGACGTCGCCGACCGCCTCGCCGCCGACCTCGCCGCCCTCCGCGACCGGGCCGGCACCGGGGGCGGCTCCAACAACTGGGCCGTCTCCCCGGGGCGCACCGCCACCGGCCGGCCGATCCTCGCCAACGACCCCCACCTCGCGCCCCAGCTCCCGCCCCACTGGTACCTCTGCCACGTCTCCACGCCGGCGTGGAGCGTCGCCGGCGCCGCCCTCACCGGCTCCCCCGCCGTCGCCGCCGGCCACAACGGCTTCGCCGCCTGGGGCGTCACCGCCGGCCTCATCGACAACACCGACCTCTACGTCGAGGAGGTCTCCTCCGACGGCCGCCGCGTCCGCCACGGCGACGGCTGGGCCGAATGCGAGATCCGCCGCGAAGTCATCCCGGTCCGGGGCGCCCCTCCCTTCGTCGAGGACGTGCTCGTCACCCCCCGCGGCCCGATCGTCGGGCCCGCCCTCGACGGCGAGGTCGGCGCCGTCTCGATGCAGGGCACCTGGATGACGCCGGCCCGGGCGCGCGGCCTCCTCGCCGTGCCCCGGGTGCGCTCCTTCGACGAGTTCCGCGCCGCCTTCCGCCACTGGCCCGCCCTCCCGCTGAACCTGGCCTACGCCGACGAGAACGGCACGATCGGCTGGCAGCTCGCCGGACAGGGCCCCCGCCGCCGCCGAGGCCACGGGCTCGTCCCCCAGCACGGCGCGGACCATGAGTCCGGCTGGCACGACGACCCGGTGCCGTTCGACGAGATGCCGCACGCCCGCGACCCGGAGACCGGGTGGATCGCCACGGCCAACAACCAGCCGCTCCCCGAAGGCGAGGGGCCGTTCCTCGGCGCCGACTGGCTCGACGGCTACCGGGTGGCCCGCATCGGCGAGGCCCTCGCCGCCCGCCGCGACTGGGACCGGGAGGCCACCATGCGCCTCCAGCTCGACCAGACCTCGCTCGTATGGCGGGAGATCCGCGACGCCGTCCTCGCCGCCGCCCCGCCCTCCGTCCACGACCTGCTCGCCGGCTGGGACGGCGTGGTCGCAGCCGGCTCCCGCGCCGCGGCCGTGTACGAGCTGTTCCTGGCCGAGCTGGGCCGGGCGCTCGCCGAAACCGTCGCCCCGGACGCCGCGCAATGGGCGCTGGGCGAGGGCTTCACCCCGGTCGTCCCCCACACGCTGTTCGCCCTCCGCTCCGCCCAGCTCTCGCAGCTGGTACGCCACCAGCCCGGCGGCTACTTCCCCGAGGGCTGGCCGACCGCCATATCCGCCGCGCTCCGTGCGGCCGCCGCCACCGCCGCCGGCCGCACCTGGGGCGAGGTGCGCCCGCTGACCCTGCGCCACCCGCTCGGCCGGCGCAAGCCGCTCGATCGCATCTTCGACCTCGGACCCTTCCCGTGGGGCGGCGACGCCAACACCGTCGCCCAGGCCTCCCCCAACCCGGCCGACCCCACCGACGGCACCACCGTGGCGATCGCCTCGCTGCGGATGGTCGTCGACGTCGGCGCGTGGGAGAACAGCCGCTGGGTGCTGCCGGGCGGCCAGTCGGGCAACCCGTTGTCGCCTCACTACGCCGACCAGCTCCCCCTCTGGCAGCGGGGCGACGGCATCCCGATCGCGTGGGACGAGCCGCAGGTGGCCGCCGCCACCGTGCACACCCTGGAGCTGCGACCGCGCTGACCGGGAGCGCCCGGCCGCAAACACCGCTCCGCCGACCCGGTCGCCGCTAGAAAGACCCGCATGCATTGCTCCTGGTGCGGAGGCCAGATGGGCTACGTGCACGGCCACGCCGCCTGCCTGGCGTCGGCGTGCCCGATGTTCGGGCTCAACCAGGCCGAGTGCTGCGACGGCGCGACCGCCGCCTGCGGGGTGCCCACCGCCGCGGCCGCCGCCCGGCCGGCATCGCGGCACGCCGAACGAATGGACCGCCCCTAGACTCGCCCGGTGCGCTCGCGCCTCCTGCTCCTCCTCGTGATGGCCGTGCTCGCCGCCGCCTGCAGCGGCAACGGCGAATCCGCCGCCCCCGGCACCGCCGCCCCGGCCACGACCGCCGCCGCGCCGCCCACCACGACGGCTCCGGCACCGACCGCCGCGCCCCCGACGACCACGACCACCACGACACGGCCGCCCCCCACGACCGTCCCCGCCCCGCCGCCACCCTCGTCGCCGCTCAACGGCCTGCCGGCCGCCGACCCGGCGTTGCTGGAGCGCCGGGTGCTGGCGGTGAAGATCGACAACCACCAGCGGGCCCGTCCCCAGTCGGGGCTCCAGGACGCCGATGCCGTCTTCGAGATCAGGGTCGAGGGCGGGGTCACCCGCTTCATCGCGCTCTTCCACGACAACGACANNGACCCGGTTCGTCGCGCTGTTCCACGACAGCGACAGCAGCTACCTGGGGCCGGTCCGCTCGGGGCGGCCCACCGACGGCAACGTGGTGGCGCCTCTCGGGGCACCGTTCGTGATATCCGGGGCGCAGCCGTGGGTCAGCCGCTACATCGCCTCCCGCGGGGTGAACACCATCGGCGAGGTGGCGGGCACGTTCCGGGTGCGGGGCCGCAGCGCCCCCCACAACCTGTACGCCGACACCGTGCGTCTGCGGGGTGCCGCCGACGGGCGCGGCTACCCCGACGCCCCGCCGGCCGGCTGGTTCGACATCGGCGAGTTCACCGGCACCGACTCCGCGGGCACGGTCCAGCTGCCGTTCAGCGACGGCACCCGGATCACCTGGCGCTGGGACGGCACCAAGTGGCGCCGCTACCACAACGGCGGCAAGCACGAATGGACCGACGACGACGGCGGGCGCGGCCAGGTGTCGGCCCAGGTGCTGATCGTGCTCCAGGGCGCCTTCTACACGGCCTACGACCCCGCCGGCCAGGGCAACGCCGTCCCCGCCACCGAGACGGTGGGCCGGGGCCGGGCCCACGTGTTCGCCGACGGCGCCGTCGCCACCGGCTTCTGGGAGCGGCGCGACGTGAACGACTGGTTCGTGCTCACCACCGAGGATGGCGGCCCGCTCGCGGTGCCGCCCGGCGTGCCGTGGATCTCGGTCTTCCCGAGCCAGCGCGAGGTGACCTGGGAGCCCTACGCGCCGCCCCCGGGCCAGCCAGGCTCCGTGCGGTGACGATCACCCGGCGGTCCCTCGCCGGGATCGCCGCCGCCGTGGTCGCCGGCGACGTGAGCGCCGCCGATGCCACCGCAGCCCACCTCGATCGGGCCGAGTCGCTCCAGGAGCGCCTCAACGCCTTCACCCTGATCGACCGCGAGGGGGCCCTCGCCGCGGCGGCCGAGGTGGACGGCCGCCGGGCCGCCGGCCGGCCGGCCGGGCCGCTGGCCGGCGTCCCGGTCGCCGTCAAGGACCTGATCGACCAGGCCGGCCTCCCCACCACCGCCGGCTCGTCGTTCTACCGGGAGATCCCGGCCGCGACCGCGCCGGCGGTCGCCCGGCTCCAGGCCGCCGGCGCCGTGGTCGTCGGCCGCACCGGCCTCCACGAGTTCGCCTTCGGCTTCTCCTCCGAGAACCACTGGTGGGGGCCGGTCCGCAACCCCTGGGACCCGGAGACGTCGCCCGGCGGCTCGTCGGGCGGATCGGCGGCCGCCGTCGCCGCCGGCGGCGCCGTCGCCGCGCTCGGCACCGACACCGGCGGATCGGTGCGGGTCCCGGCGGCC
>JABAOD010006862.1_pt2 | contig 16897 bp, 21 predicted proteins | sample 7062151 | NCBI WGS metagenome assembly JABAOD01 (sample SAMN14538626, study PRJNA623070) | marine sediment metagenome | biome: marine biome [ENVO:00000428]; feature: marine pelagic biome [ENVO:01000023]; material: deep marine sediment [ENVO:00002113] | place: India: Gulf of Khambhat ... | reverse complement strand
ACCGCAGGGGAGGAGCTGATAGATCCCGTCGGCTATTCGAAGTGCTCGACGAGCCGGTCGTAGTCCGCTTCGATCGACTTCTTCACCGCCCGCTCTCCCAGGAAACTGAAGATGCGAATGACGCCGGCGGGCTGGCCGGAGACATGGGCCTGCACCTTGCAGGACGAATCGGTCAGCGATTCGACAGTCCGAGTGACCTGGATGGGGAACGTGCTCTTGATCGACTCGACTCGCATGCTCTTCCCGGGCACGAAGTCCGTCACCTCGAACGTCGAGATCACGGGCTTGCCCCGGAACTCGGCGACTTGCTCATAGGTCGACCCGACTGCGATCGGAGGCTCCGATGTCCACTCACACGACTTCATGCCGCTCTGCCATTCGAGATTGTTGGCAACGTCGAAGAAGAACGCGGCGACCTCGTCGGCCGGTCGCTTGATTTCTCTCTCGACGTGAATGTCCATGAGGCCTCGAGGTCGCGTGTCGGATCGATCTTGGCACGATGACCCGGGCTCCGCTGAGCGGAGACAGCGACCGCGGCACCCCGATCGGCCTCAGCACACCGACCGGAGCTGTGCACGGAACCTTGCCTCGCTACGGCCTTCGGGCTCTGGCAGGGCCGGCACACGTCTTGCAGCATGGAGGAAGACAAGGGGGTGCCATGAAGCGCCCATTCGTTGTGTTGGTGGCCCTGACTGTCGGGCTTGCTGCCTGTGGGTCGAGCACCAGCGACGCGGAGCCAGAGTCCGGTTCGCCCTCGACCACGTCGACCACGTCGAGCTCCTCGACCACGTCGACCACCACCGCCGTGCCTGTGGCCGTGGACGAGGGCGAGCAGGTCTTGGAGGGAGATGCCGGGACCGTTGGACTGGAACCGCTCACCACTGCCGTCGACGCACTGATCGGAACTATGGGGCCCGAAGTTTGGATGTTCGAGATCGGCCTCGACGGTGACGGTCGCGCTGCGGTGGCCTACCAGACGCTTGCGGACGAAGGCAGCAATCGATTCACCTTCGCCCGGTGCAAGGACCGCAACTGCACCGAGATCGTCACAACAGGTCTCGTCATAGAAGCTGACATGTCGCATCCAGAGGCGGTGGCAGCCAGTCNNCAGTCCTTCCGGAGCGCCGGTCATCTATCTCCCGGTGCAGAGCGACAGTGCCGGGATCGTTGGGAGCATGGCAGTCGCCTGCACCGACGTCGGCTGCTCTGAGCCGGACTTCCTGGCGACAGAGGCAATGGTCTTCGACGCGGTGCTCGGTCACGCCAATCTCATCTTGGCCGCCTATGACGTGGCAGCCGCGCAGCTGGGCGTCCTCGCTTGTGCGGATCCGGCGTGCCAGGAAGGCATCTTCACTGCGCTTGGTTCGTTCCACGGCCCGGGCGTCTCCAGCCTCGAGCTGCTGCCCGATGGCAGGCCGGTCATGTTCTACGGAGGTGCCGCCGAAGAGGGTGAGCCGGGGAATCTCGTCGCTGTGTGTGACGACGATGCGTGTTCCGGCGTGACCATCACCAACCTGGCTGGAGTGGAGCCGGTCGACCCAGACGCCCTCATGGCCGACTACCCGATCCATACCGCCGACACCGGAGCAGCGAGCGTGATGTTCGGTTGTCTGGATGAGGCGTGCGAGACCTGGGGCCAGGCCACCATCGAGGGCCGGCACATCGTGCGCTGGGCTCGAATAGTGACCGACGCCGCAGGCGTCGCCCGACCGGTGTATGTGGTCACGGACTCGCAGACCGCTTCGCTCGTGGCGTGTGATGACCTCGAGTGTGTGGAGTCATCTGAGTTGAAGCTCGGCATCGATGACTTTCAGTTCGCCCGAGCGACGATGGACGAGACGGGAGCGTTGTTCGTTGTTTGTCGGAACAGCAACGATCTGGTTTTGACCGCCTGTCCGAGCCCGTTCGACTGCGAGTCGTAGGCGCCGTCAGGCGACCTGGCCCAACGGCGAGCGGGGCGGTGTCTCGACGAGGGCGGTGATCGGTGGGAGAACGTGGCTGTCGTAGGCCACGCACACGATGCCGCTCCAGCTCCCCAGGCCGAGCCGTTCCTCGACTCGAGTGCAGGCCTCGGCAAAGGCTGCGGACCACTGCCACCGCTCGGCGATGGCGTCAGCGGTGACGATCCTTCCATCTCCCAATCTGAGCGTGAACTGGAATCGTCGCATCGTTCTCCTCACTGATACATCGGCAGTTGCGGGTCAACTGATCTCCTCATTGCATGACGGCGCAGAGCGACTAGTCACTCAAGCGGTGTGCCTGGGCGCGTACGGTGAATCCATGCGCATCGGACTCATCACCCCACTGAACGGCCGCCCCGGCGGCGACCACGTCCCGACGTGGGCGTCGACCAGAGACAAGGCGAGGGTCGCCGAGGAGGTGGGCTTCGATTCCTTCGTGTTCGAGGACGCGCTCCTCTATCGGGGGAAGGAACACGCCAACGGAGTCTGGGAGTCGATGTCCATGGCCGGAGGACTGGCAGCCGCCACCAGCCGCATCGAGATCGGCCAATCCGTCGTGAACTCGCCGTACCGCTCGCCGGCGCTGGCGGCGAAGATGGCCGACACGATCGACGAGATCTCGGGAGGCCGCTACGTGTTCGGCATCGGCGCCGGCAACACCGAGGACTCCGACTACGAGGCCTTCGGGTTCCCCACTGATCGCCGCTACTCGCGCTTCGCCGAGGCGATCGAGATCATCCACAACCTGCTCAAAACAGGCTCAGTTGATTTCGAAGGTGAGTACTACTCAGCCCGTGACTGCGAGCTGGTGCTGCGAGGACCACGTTCGGAGGGGCCGCCGATCAACATCGCCGCCGGCGGTCCGAAGATGCTTCGTCTCGTGGCCAGGTACGGGGACGCCTGGAACTGGTGGGGCTGGGACGAGTCACTCGAGCAGATCGAGGCGCGGGTCCGTCCGCTCATCGTCGATCTCGATCATGCGTGCGAGGAGTTGGGACGGGATCCGGCAACGCTGATGCGCACCTTCGACCTCTACACCGTTGTGCCACCAGGATTCCGCACCGAGGAGGCTGCCATGGACCGCCCCGTCGCCGGATCCGCGGAGCAGATCGCCGAGTTCATAGCCGGCCTTGGAGCCATGGGCTTCGAAGAAGTCCGATGCGATCTCGCCCCGAAGACCGTCAAGGCCGTCGAAGCGATGAGGCCCATCGTGGAGCTGGTGCACGAGGCCGTCTGAGGATCGGCTGAACCGTCTGCTGGCCGAAAGGGCGAGAATGGACACCGACGATGCCCTCCAGACCTTCTGGGGGTGGCTCGTCGAGGCGGCCGAGAGCGAATGATCACTGACTCGAGGGGGAATCGATGCGACAGGTGACGATGGTGATGGGGTTGGTGCTGGTGGTGGCTGCCTGCGGCGGCACGTCGTCGGACGGCTCCGGCGATGATGACGGCGGTCGGTTCGACGTCGATGTGCCCGACGAGGATCAGCTCCTCGTCGGCGGTGACCTGGATCTTCCAGAGTGGTTCCCACCCGGCTTCGACTTCACCAACGATCTCGCCATCACGAGCGTGGCCGGTGGCGATGTTGCGATGAGCCTGTCGGGGGAGAGCGAGGCTGACGTCGAAACCGCCCATGCCGGCGCGGTGGAGGGCCTCATCGATTCCGGCTACGAGCTCTTGAGCAATGAGGACAACTTCGCCGTGTTCATCCGCGACGGGGTCGGCCGGGTTCGCGTGCGGACCTCCCCGACGTTCGACGGCTCTGCCACGGAAGTTTCAGTGGACATCGACCTGTGGACGGACGAGCAGATCGAGGAGCTGCGGATTCTCAGCTCTCCCGAGGTCACCACCCGAGGATCGGCCACTGCCGAGCTGGACGGTGAGGTCTTCATGGCGGATGGCGAGTGCATCATCCAGGGCCGCAACCGGCTGTTCATCGCCGATGACATCTCGATCAGTGCCTCGGTCGACGAGTTCGCCGATCCCCCCAACGTCTATGCCGACGTCACCACCGAGGACGGAGTCGTCTACTACATGAACGTCGATTCCGAGCGCTCTTACGACATCGGCAGCGCCACACCACCGGTCGAGTTCACGGTGACGGGCGTGGTGATCTCGACGGATGGGTCGGGAGACGAGTTCGATCTGGCGGTGGCGGTGACCTGCGAGGGTTAGCGATCGATCGGTCAAGTGGCCTCAGCCCGGTCCAACACCACTGTCGCGGAGAAACGCCAGCACCGCCGCCACCCGACGGTGGGTGTCCGACTCGTCGGGCGAGAGCGCCAGCTTGGCGAAGATCGAGTTGATGTGTTTCTCCACCGCCGAGTTGGAGATGAAGAGCGTCTCGGCAATTGCTGCGTTGGAGCGACCCTCGGCCATGGCGCCCAGCACTTCCTGCTCTCGGTCGGTCAGGGTGTCGAGGAGTCGGTACCCGCTCGTCTTCTGGCGGTTGAGCAATCCCTCGACCACCAGCGGGTCGATGACCGAGCCGCCGTCCACGACCTCACGCAGGGCTCGAAGCAGCTCGTCGAGCTCGCCGACTCGGTCCTTCAACAGGTACGCCAGGCCGGCGGTCCCGTCCTTGAACAGCTCGAATGCGTACAGCGAGTTGGCGTGCTGCGAGAGAACGACGATGCCCACCTGCGGGTGCTTGGCACGGATGTTGTGGGACGACTCGATGCCCTCCATCTGGTGGGTGGGCGGCATTCGGATGTCGACGAGCACGGCATCCGGTGCGAGGCGGTCGACGGCATCTTCGAGCTGCGCACCGTTTTCAACGGTGGCGAGGACTTCCACCTCGCCCGAAGCCTCGAGCAGTTGGCGAGTCCCCTCCCGCACGAGGTAGTGGTCGTCAGCGATGATGACGGAGATCACAGAGCGCTCGCGACGGGAATGCGGCCCTCGAGCACCGTGCCTTGGCCGGGAGAGGCCTTCACGCTCACCGTCCCGGCCAACGCCGTGAAGCGGTCCGTGAGCCCGGCGATGCCATTGCCATGCACTCGCCCGGTCTCGAAGCCCTTGCCGTCGTCTGCCACCCGCAACACCAACTCGCCGTTCGACCGTGTGATCCGCACGTGGGCGGAAGAAGCGTCTGCATGCTTGAGGATGTTCGTCAGGCTCTCGGTCACGAAGAAGTAGGCGGCCCCCTCCACGTCGTCGTCGAAACGGCTGCTCCGGAGTCCAGGAGAGGTTTCCATCGTGACTTCCAGGGGGAGCCGGCTGCACCGGTCCTCAACCGCCTCGACGAGGCCTCCATCAGTCAGCACGGTGGGGTGGATGCCTTGGGCGAGCTCACGCAGATCGTTGAGAATGGTCCCGGCGTCGCGCTGCAACTCGATCAGCGTCGCTTCATCCAGCTCCTCGTTCCTCGCCCTGGCCCGTGCCAGACCCAGCTTGGCCACCAGCGCCACCAACTCTTGTTGGGCGCCGTCGTGGATGTTCCGTTCAATGCGCCGCCGCTCGGCCTCCTGAGCCTGCACGATGCGGGCCGCCAAGCGAGCGTTGGAGAAGACGAGTGCAGCCTGGCCAGCCAGCGCACTCACCAGGTCACGATCGGAGTCCTTGAGGGCTCCCGACATCTTGGGGCCGCACTCGATCAGCCCAAAGTGCTCGTCTCCTCGGTCGATGGCAACCGTCACAGCTGTGGGCGTCGCCCTGGTGCCCGAGGTGAACGGCTGATCGGGCGGGATGTCGACGGTCACCCACCGGAGACGGGCGGCCCGACGGGTCATGTCGGCCAGGTGTTCGCTGAGCGCTGTGCCCGAATCCAGCTGCCGCATCGACCGGTCGAAGTCGGCGACGGCTTCGATGGGAGTGGGCTGCTCGCCGAACACCCACCGGTCGGCAACGTGCTGGAGGCGAGCTCGGGCAGGTTGGAAGGCGAACGCCAATACCACAGTGACCGCAATTGCGATCTCGACCGGGAGACGGGCACCGGCTGCTAGGCCCAGCCCGGCTGCGACAGCTGCGTAGACGATGAAGATTCCCACCGACAAGGCCCCGTACGTGAAGGATCGCCTGATGACCGTGTCGACGTCGAGCCACGCCGGCTGCTCGACGGCGAGAACCACGGTGGCGGGAATCAGCAGCAGGGCGATGGATCCCAGGGTGAGGGCAATCCCGCCGTGGAGGGGGGACATCGTGTCCATGAGGAACGGCAGAACGACGAATGGGAATATGCCAATCGCCAGAGCGGCCGACGAACCGAACATCACCCAGCGGATCTGGCGGCGCGGTCCGGCGGTCTCCCGGCGATACCGTGCGACCAGCACGCCGATGGCCACCAGGAGCACGGCGGCCAGCGGATAGCGGATCGATGCAGTGGCCGGGCCCAGCCAGGCGAGCGGCTCGACGAAGAGTGGGTTCTGGAAGCGGCGGTCGCCGTAGGTGATGGCATCGACGAGCACCTGCTCGTTGGCCAATTGGGCCACCAGCATGGGGATGGGCACAAACCACACCGCACGCGCGAATCGCCGTTCGCCGTCGGTCTCGGGTTCACCGCTGGGGAAGAGGCCGATGAGCAGCGCAAGGCAGGCGAGTCCCACAGTTGCCAGAAGCGCTTCGGCGACGAGCGCCCACGACATCCACGCCTCGGCACCGGTCGAGGCGAGGCCTGTCACGACGATGCGCTCGAGCAACACCGAATAGGCCATCGTGAAGGCCGTGCCAAACACGAGCCAGCGTCCAGCCTTGTGATCTGGATGCCGCCACAGCAGGAATACTCCCGCCACCATGAAGGGGATCGGCACCGTGAGGAGATACTGCAGGGTCGGGGTGGCTCCGGCGGCAATCGATGAGACGAGTGCGGCCACCAGCGATATGGCTCCAGTCACGCCAACGGCCCGAGCGAATCGTCTCACGGACGACATTGTGTGGGGACGACGCCGTCCTGTCCATTGAGGCCAGCCTCACTTCTGCCGATCCAGATCTTGTGGCGAGCCCCACCGGAGATCTGTGGGGGGCACGGTTCCCGCCGGCCCGAATCGTTCGTACGTTGCCCACGTAGTCGAATCCCAGGAGGGACAACGTGGCAACCACCACCATCGAACCCATCACCAGGTCGGTATCGCCGCCGACGCCAACACCGGACTGGCTGCGATTTGCCCGGGCCGGGGCCATCACGATGGTCGTCTGGTCAATCGGGCTGCAGCTGGCGGTGGGGGCGTTCATCCCACCGGTCACGGTCGTCGGAGTCCTGTTCGGCGCATTCGTGCCGTTTCTCAGAGGGGAGCGACGCAGGCTCGGTCTGGCGTTCGCCATCGTCACGACGGTGACGTTGGTCGGCAACTTGCCGTTCTTGCTCGATGACCTGGCCAACCCCGACTCGGCCCCCACCTTCATCGCCGGCCTCCTGTCAGCGGTGGCGGCCGTCGTTGCGGTGGCAGGCGGTCTTGGTGCTTTCTTCCAGTGGGCTACAGCTGCGATTCGGCAACTGGCGGTCGGCGCCATCGGCACGTTCGTCGTCGGTGCGGCAGTGTCTGCAGGCATCAGTGCCGGCACTGAGTCGTCTGTTGCGTTGGCGACCGACACTCCGGTGGTGGCTCTGGGTGTGCAATGGGATTCCGATGTCATCACCGTCACGTCGGGCACGTCGGGAATCTGGATTGATAACCAAGACGGCATCCGTCACACGTTCACCGTGCCTGAACTCGGCCTCGACCTCGAGATCCCGGCGTTCACCGCACAGCGGATCGACATCGAAGGAGTTGCGCCGGGCGAGTATGAAATCATCTGCTCGGTGCCCGGCCACGAGCTCATGACGGCGATATTGGTCGTCGAAGGCTGAGGGGCGAGATCATGAACGAAACGAAGTATCGAGTGGTCGAGCGACGGTTGTGGGAGTCGGTGGGTGTCGAGCCGGAGGAGGAGTTCGTCACGCTGCCCCGAATCGGAGTGAAGGTGCGCGTACAGGCGGCGGGCGACGGCGAGCCGGTGCTCTTCATCCATGGCGGACCGAACTCGGGGTCGACATGGGCTTTGATGGTCGAGCACCTGACCGGGTACCGCTGCCTGATCGTCGATCGACCAGGCACGGGACTCAGTGACCCCTACCCGGTCGACCGCAACACACTTCCGGGCTTCGCGTCACAGTTCGTCGGCGACGTGCTCGGTGCGGTCGGCTTTGACAGCAGCCACGTCGTGGCGTCGTCGATGGGCGGGTACCTGGCGCTTCTGTCGGCTGCCGCAGAGCCGACGCGTCTCCGGCGGATGGTGCAGATGGCCGCTCCTGCGTTGGCTCCCGGCAGTCTCACGCCGCCGTTCATGAGAGCGATGAGCTTTGGGTTGGTGCGGCGGATCCTTGGTGTCCTGCCCCCGAGCGAACGGGCTTCGAACAACATCCTGCGTCAGATCGGCCACGGGGCCACGCTCGACGCCGGAGGCTTTCCGCAGGCCTTCAACGACTGGTACCTGGCGCTTCAGCAGCACACCGACACCATGAAGAACGATGGCAACCTGATCGGAGAACTCGCGTCGGTCCGGGGATTCGACCCTGCCGATGCCATCAGCGACGAGGTGTTCGGAGGAGTCACGACTCCAACCCTGTTCTTGTGGGGTACCGACGACGGGTTCGGCCGAGAGGATGTGGCACGTGATGTCGTCGGGAGGATGCCGAACGCGGCGCTGGTGATGATTCCTGACTCGGGTCACCTGCCGTGGTTGGATGATCCTCGGTATGCAGCCGAGGTGACCAGGGCGTTTCTGGACTCGGAAGATCCGAGGGCCACGGTTCCGGCAGTCGCGGAGCTGGCGCGATGACGAACCATCGAAGCGACTCGGCCGTGGCGTCCTTCGAGGACGTCCGGCCGGGTTTCTGGCAGCGCAATGCGTGGCGGTTCCTTGCCGGACTGGCGGTGATCGTCGTGCTCTTTGGACTGGGCGACCTCATTCGTGGGCTCGACGCCGATCCGGCCATCCCCGAAGGCGTGACCGGCATGACCATCGACGAGATCCGATCCGCCACTCCGGCGGTGGGCGACTTGCTCGATCTGCAGGTCAGAGGTGGGGGGATTCATCTCGTGATGATTGGGGGCCTCTGGTTGGCGCTCATCGCCATACCGCTCAGGCAGGGCGAGCGATGGGCATGGATGGTGCTGTGGGCCCTGCCGTTGTGGGGCCTGGCTGTCTCCGTGATGTTCCTGTTCGTGGATCGGCCGGCCGGAGCGCCAATCCCGCCGCCTGCGATCTCGGGCTGGGTGTTCTTCGTTGCGGGCGCTGCGCTGCTTCTGCGGGACCGTCCAACCGCCCGATAGAGCCGAGACGAGTTGGCGCTGAACCATCACTGAACGACTCGGTCCGCGGGTTCGTGATCCGGAACCTCACCATCCGGCAGCTGCGTCAGAGGCGCATACCTCGACGAAAGGACATCCCATGAGGTTGCGGACCCTGATCACTCTGCTCGCAGCCCTTGCCCTTGCGGCGGCAGCCTGCGCCTCCGGGGCTGACGTGGGCGAGACTGGCGAACTACCTCCGAACCCTCTCAGTGCCTGCCACGAGAGTGAGCCTGACTGCAATGACACGATCGACGAGCCGCTCTTCTACGGCGACGAGCCTGATCTCGGCCCGGTACCGGGCGACGTGACTGGCGGGTTCGTGATCGATGGCGGATTGACGGTCACGGAGGCACTCACGACGGATGCGGAGGGCGTGATCGCCGTCCAGGGCTTCGTCGTTCAGGACCAGTCAGGCTTGCGCTTGTGCGAGCTCCTGGCCGAGTCGCTCCCACCCCAGTGCGGTGGCGAATCGCTGACCCTGTCGGATCTCGGCGCATTCGATCACGATCTGTTGCAGTCGTCGCAGGGTGTGACCTGGACCGATCACCCGGTCACGATCTTTGGTGAGATCGTGGACGGAACGCTCCAACCCACCCCCTTCTCGGCCTGACGAGATCCAGGGACCGGGCGGCACGCAGATGTCCGCCCGGTCCCGACGCGTGTGGGCAATCACCGCCTCCACGAGGCTCGGGCGAGTAGAACATCTCACACACGCGAGGTGAGCCCATGCCAAGCGGCAGAAAGAGACTGGGGGTCGGCCTCATCGGGTCAGGCTCGATGGGATCATTTCACGCGGAGACGATTGCCAGGCGGCTCCCGGACGCCGATTTGGTCGCCGTCGCCGATCCGGCTCCGGGAGTCGCCGCCAGGCTTGCTGAATCCTTCGCCGCCCGGCTGAGCTTCGTCGAGGCCGCTGAGCTCATCGCCGATGACGAGGTCGAAGCTGTCGTGATCGCCGCGCCGGCCCGCCGCCACGCCGAGCTGGTGGTGGCTGCAGCTGACGCCGGCAAGCACATCTTCTGCGAGAAACCGATGGCGGTGACACTTGCTGAGGCGGACCGGGCCACCGAGGCCGCCCGTCGGAACCACGTCGTGCTCCAGGTCGGGTTCAACGCCGCTTTGCAGCCGGGTGGCAGGCGGCCCGGGAGCTCATCGACGCAGGGAGGGTCGGTACCCCACGACAGCTGCGATCGTTGACCCGGGACTCGGGCTTCGACCCGACCCGGGTGCCGCCCAACACCATCTTCCTGGAGACCCTCATCCACGACTTCGACACGCTGCGTTTCCTCAACCCCGGCGCCACGGCGGTCAGCGTGTACGCACTCGCCGATGCTATCGTCGAGCCGGACTGGCGAGACCGGGGACTGCTCGACACGGCTGTCGCGGTCGTCCGGTTCGACAACGGCGCCACCGGCGTGGTGGAAGCCTGCTTCGAGGCCTCCTACGGCTACGACGTCAGGGGCGAGGTGTTCGGATCGGGAGGCTTGGTCACGATGGGAGACGGCCGCCACTCGGATGCTGTCAATGCGGGTCCCGAAGGGAGGACGACCGACACTGCCCGCAACTTCTTCGAGCTGTTCCACGATGCCTACACGGCCGAGCTGGCTGCCTTCGTCGACGCTGCCTCGGCGGGGGCACGACCGATGGTCAGCGGCGAAGACGCTCGGGCCGCCCTGGCCATGGCACTGGCCGCCATCGAGTCCCATGAGACCGGCCTTCCGGTGGACGTCGTCGCCTGAAGGCAGTGAATGCCGACACTGGGCCCGAGGCTCGACCCGCCTCGGACGTCATCTGACCCTCCGAGGCCAGAAACCGGCTCAGGGCAATGAGAGCGCCGCCGGCAGGTCGGTCATGCCGAAGTCATCTCCGACGAAGAGGACCGGCAACTGTCGACTCTCGGCCAGGGCATAGGTGAAGCAATCGCCGAAGTTGAGGGCAGCCGGATGGCGGCCCCTTCCAAACCTCCGAAAGGCGCCGATGGCCAGCTCTGCCTGGTCCCTATCCACCGCAACGATGTCGATTCGACCTTCTCGAGCGAAGCGGTCGGCGATTGCACCACCGACGGGACCGAACCGGGCCTCCAGCACGATTCCCAACTCGACATACGTTGCCGTCGACATCACTCGCTCTCCGGCCTCGTCGAGCGCCGCCAAGACATCGGCGGCTGCGGGTTCCGCTGCGAGGATTGCCATCGCCGCTGAGGTGGCGATCACGACGCCGGTCACGAGGGGAGACCGCGGTCGTCGTACCCCAGAATCTCGTCGGGGTCCCTGTCGTCGAGCATTGGGTACTCAGCGACTTCCTTCATGAGCCGGGAGAGGCGATCCGACACGCTGGTTTGGGCTCGCTCTCGGTCGAGGCGCTCTCGGATGGCGACCAGAACCGCCTGGGTGATGGATTCACCGGTCGTGGCCGCCAGTTCGCGTGCCAGTCGGTCAGCCTCTTCGTTCTTGACACTCAACGGCATGGTTGCATTCTACCTATCTGGGTTGAGAGGTAGAAAGTCAGTCGTACCGGTGTCGAAACATCAGCGCAATCCGTGGCTCGACGTAGCCGGTTGTCTTGGGCACCCCATGTTCGTGGGTGCGCTGACAGGACCCGCCCATGATCACCAGATCGCCGTGGCCGAGGGAGAAGGCACGGCTTTCGCCCCCCGACTTCGATTTGATGAGAAACCGGCGCGCTCCACCGAGCGAGATGGTTGCCACGACGGCGGTGTCTCGCTCCCGGGCGATCCGGTCGCCATGGGGCGCCACCGAATCCTCGCCGGTGCGGTACCAGCCCGCGCTCACCTGATCGAGCCTGACGCCGTATCGGTCCGAGAGCGCGTCGATGATGGCCGGTACGGCGTCATGGACCTCGGGATCGAGTCGGGCGACCAGTCGGGGGGTGACCACCTCCCGGTCGTACATCTGCACCACCGGCTGCGTCCACGGGGCGACCTCGACGAGCCGCTGGTACACCGCTTCGTGGCCGACCAGCCACATCGGCGCGTAGTCGAGCCAGGCGCCCTCGCCCAGATCGATGCGGCGGAGGCTGGAGAAGGAGCGGTCGAAGTCGACGGACACGAGGCCAAACAGGCTTCCTTGGGCGAGCACAGTATCGAACATGTGTTCGATCATACGCTGCGCCATGCGGCTGTGTGAAGGAGTTTGTGAGGTAGATCTCCGGGAACTCACCCGCCCGACGTAGCGTCACAATCGAGAAGGTGAGCATGCGACGAGTGATTGCCCTGATCGTGGCCGTGGCCCTCGCCGCCTCGGCATGTGGCGATGCGGCTGGAGACACCACGACGACCACGACCGGCGAACCAAGCACGACATCGACAACCGAGCCGGGGTCGACATCAACCACCCAGCTGGAACCCGGCGGCTTCGACATCATCGCTGCTGACCTTCCGCGAGTAGTCGAGCAGGTCAGCGCAGAGGATCTGGCCGCGGTCGTCGCAGGGGACATCGCGTTTGGGCTCGACCTCCTGCGGATCGTCGGCGACGACGACAACGTGATGGTGTCGCCCTACTCGATCGCCACGGCGTTGAGCATGCTGTATGCCGGCGCCCGGGGCACCACGGCCGAGGAGATCGCCGACGTGCTCCACCTCACTGTCGACGACGAGACGCTCCACCAGGTGCGCAGTGCCATCGATGCCGCACTGGCCCGGACGCCGGCGCCACGAGGCGAAGAAGACACCCGGGCTCCGTTTGCGATCCGTCCCGCCAACTCCTCATGGGGTCAGGCCGGCTATCCGTTCCTGGAGGAGTACCTGGCGACCCTGGCCACCCACTACGGCGCCGGACTCCATGCCATCGACTTCGCAACTGCCCCGGACGCTGCTCGTCAAGCGATCAACGACTGGGTCGAGGGGGCCACCGAGGATCGGATCGTGGATCTGCTTCCTCAGGGGGTGATCGACACCCTGACCACGTTGGTGCTCGTCAATGCCATCTGGTTCGAGGCCAACTGGGCTGCCACCTTCGACCCCGAGATGACCGAGCCGGGTCCGTTCACGCTGGCTGATGGCACGGTCGTGACCGTGCCGCTCATGCACCAGTCGATCCGGACCGGCTATGCCGAGACGGACACGATGGAGGTGGTCCGCCTTCCGTACGCCGGTGAGGCGGCGATGGTGGTGGTGTTGCCCAAGGAGGGCTCGCCGGCCGAGTTGCTCGAAGGCCTCGAGCCCGATGACCTCCGGTTCACATGGACCGACGCCCAGGTGACGCTGACCCTGCCGAGCTTCGAATTCGAAGCGGATGTGCCTCTCACCGACGCACTGAAGGAGATGGGCATGCTGGCGGCCTTCGTGGCTCCCACGACCGGCGGCGGCGACGGTGCCGACCTCACCGGCATCAGCGCCATCCGTGAGCTGTACGTCACCGATGTGCTCCACAAGACGTTCATCGCCCTGGACGAGAACGGCACCGAGGCGGCGGCAGCAACGGCGGTGATCGCCGGAGTAACTTCGCTCCCTGAATTCGTGACGCTCACCGTCGACCGGCCGTTCCTCTTCTGGATCGAGCACACCCCGACCGGCGAGATGCTCTTCCTGGGCCAGGTGACCGATCCGCGCTGACCATCACAAGCCGGCTGCGCCGTAACCCACGCCGGCGGCCAGGGCGACCACGAACACGCTGATCATGGCGATGAGCACGGTCGAGTACCCGGTGGTCTGCATCATGTCTCGGGCGTCGATCCGGCGGGCCAGTGGTGCCAGCCGCCAGAAGAACGACAGGATCGCCACCACCAGCGCTCCCACCGCAATGACGCGCATGCGGTCGTCTCCGTAGATGAGCACGGCCAGCACGACCAGGACGAAGATCAGCTTGGTCCCGGCCACCCAGAAGGTCAGGTAGCGCACGAGGTCGTGGACGTCACGGTCCTGCTTGGACTTCTCCCATGCCTTGAACACGCCGGCCGAGTTGAACTTGTCCGAGGCCGGGGCGAAGTAGAGGGCCAGCACGTTGGCGATCTCGAGCAGAAGGAACACGGCGGTGGTGACGAACAGCACGGTCATGGCCGACATGGTGGCATCACGTGACTGCAGATCGGGTCTTGCCAAATTGGCAATATGACTCGTATCATCAATTCGTGACGAAGTCCGACACCACCCGTTCGTATCGCTCGGAGGTCAGGGCCGAACAAGCCCGCGACACACGCCGACGAATCCTCGATGCCGCAGTCCAGCTCATTGCGGCCAACCCCACTGAGTGGTCCATCCCGATGGTCGCCGATGCCGCCGAGGTGTCGGTGCCGACGGTGTACCGCCACTTCGGCGACAAGGCCGGTCTGGTGGATGCCGTGGTCCCTCACGTGGGCGAACGCCTCGGCTTTCAACCGCGCCAGCTGCCGGCCGACCTCGACGACATGTCGGGCTTGGTGAGCGAGTTGTTCCATCACTACGACCAGGCAGATCCGCTGATCCGGGCTGCCTTGGCATCTGGCAAGAATCCCATGCGGGCCGAGTCGGTCGAAGTTCGCATGAACCTCCTCCTGCAGTTCGTTGCAGAGGTGAGGCCCGACCTCCCGCCCCATGTGGCTGACTCGCTGGCCCGGGTTGTGGTGATCTTGACCTGCTCCGAAGCGCTTCGGCTCTGGCAGGATCGCTTCGATCTGTCCGTCGACGAGGTGGCCGACCATGTCTCCGGCGCAATCGGCGCCATGGTCGTCGGGAGCACTGCATGAATTCGGTGGTGGCGCTGTCCGCGGGGCTTCATCGCGAGGAGGTTGGTTCCAAGGCGGCCACCCTGGGGACGCTCCTCGCAGAAGGCTTCCCCGTTCCAGCCGGGGTGGTGGTTCCGGCTGATGTCGATGTGGCTTCTGACACACGGCTCGAGGCGTTTCTGCGGGAACACGCCGATGCCCGGCTCGCGGTCCGGTCGAGCGGCATCGACGAGGATGGAGTCGACTCGTCGATGGCGGGCCGCTATCGGTCGTATCTCGACGTGCCCGCCGGCGAGGTGGCCGAGCGAATCGAAGATAGTCGCCGGTTCGCAGACAGATCCGGCGGCGACGGTGGCGGATCCATCCCTGTACTCGTCCAGCAGCTCGTTCCTGCCCGGATTGCCGGGGTGGCGTTCACGGCCGATCCGGTGACCGGCGACCGGGACGTGACCGTCGTCACCGCCAGCGAAGGTCTCGGTGATGCTCTGATGAGCGGCGAGGTGTCCGGCGAAGAGTGGCTGGTGCGCCAGGGTCGAGTGGCTCGCCGGCGCCGAGCCGGGGGAGTAGCCAACCGTCGGTTGATCCGCCGGGTGGCTGCCATCGCCGAGAGCATCGCCGTACGGCTGGGGTCACCCCAAGATGTCGAGTGGGCGTGGGACGGCCGGCAGGTCTGGATCGTCCAGTCCCGCCCAATCACCGGCCTCCCGCCCGCGGCGAGCTGGACGACCGAGGCTGCCGGGGTGTTCCACCGGGGCTTCCGGTTCGGCGAGTGGATCTCCGAACCGGTGACGCCCCTCTTCGAGTCCTGGCTGCTGACCACCATGGAGCGGCGTCTCCACGAGATCCACCGCCACCAGATCGGCCAACTGGCGCGTCCACCTCTCCACATCGTGGTCAATGGCTGGTACTTCTACTCGCTGAACTTCTTGCCGGTGCCGGGTGCGTCGCTGCTGCCCAGCTTGCCGAGGGTCGTGAAGCTGGCCGTGACCACTCCCCGCCGAGTGGCGGTGATGTTCCCGCAGACGGTCACCAAGGGCTATCAGCTCTACGAGGACGACTGGCGATCCGATCTCGAGCCTCGATATCGAGCAGCTGTGTCCGAAGCCGAGCAGCTCGTCGAAACGGCGTCCACTGCCGGACTGGTGAAGCTGATCGAGCAACTCGCCGACCTGGCCGGTGAGTACTTCGCCTCGATCGCAGTGGTGGCCGGCTCGGCATACAAGGTCGAAACCCTCCTGGCGCAGCTCTGGAACCGGCACGTCCGAGACAACCTGGGCATCAGCCATTTGGAGCTCTTGGGCGGCTTGCACGGAACGTCCACCGACGGTCCTCTGCTGGAGTCGCTGGACTGGTTCGTCGCTCCGATCGAGACGGTTCCACTGGACCCGGGGCCGAATGACGTCGACGCCCGCCGCCTGCAGGCCGAGGAACGCGCCCGCGGCCTGTTGGCATCAGCGCCTCGCAGGCTGCGCCGCTTCGAGGAACTGCTCGACCACGCCCAGCACTTGCAGCCGGTCCGCGAGGAGCAGATGGCGGGTCTGGCACGGGCGTGGCCCGTGATGCGGCGGACGGTTGTTCGGCTCGGAGAGTCACTGGTAGCGGGCGATGTCATCGATGTGGCCGACGACGTCTTCTTCTTGACCCGCTATGAACTGGCCGAGGTGCTGGCGACGCCTCGCTCCCTACGAGGCGAGGTCGAGGAGCGACGGTCCGATCGGGACGCCGCCAAGAAGCTGGTGCCGCCGGNNTTCATGACGAAGGTTGCGTTCCAGATCACCAACCGCGCGTTCGGCGCTCAGGAGATCGATGGAGCCCTCGTGAGCGGGGTACCGGCCAGTCCCGGGACCGCCACCGGTCCGGTGCGGCTCGTGCGCAGCCAGAGCGACTTCTCGAAGGTGGAGCCAGGTGACGTCATCGTGTCGCCGTTGACGGCGCCGGCGTGGACGCCTCTCTTCGGGATTGCGGCGGCTCTGGTGACCGATGTGGGGAGCGGTCTGGCCCACG
>JABAOD010013317.1_pt2 | contig 16990 bp, 12 predicted proteins | sample 7062151 | NCBI WGS metagenome assembly JABAOD01 (sample SAMN14538626, study PRJNA623070) | marine sediment metagenome | biome: marine biome [ENVO:00000428]; feature: marine pelagic biome [ENVO:01000023]; material: deep marine sediment [ENVO:00002113] | place: India: Gulf of Khambhat ... | reverse complement strand
CGCACCCGATAGGTGTCATCGGCCACGTTGTTAAACGCATAGGCCCCGGCCGCATCGGTAGTGGCATCGGCAATCTTGATGTAGTTGCCGGTCTGCTCTTGATAGAGCTCGACCCGTACCCCGGCCCCAGAGCCGATCGCTCCAGCGGCCCAGCCCGAACCCTGGGCCGAGGCATCCGCGGCCGCGAAGCTGCGGCCATTACCGCCGCCGTAGTTGATGTCTTCGAAGACGGTTCCGGAGATGGTGGAACCGCCGCCGCCACCGCAATTGATCGAAACGCCCCCTACGACCCAATCATCCCCAGGGCCATCCCAGCTCCATGAGATTGCAACCGTCGGGGCAGCGCCGGCCTCGGTGCTACCCGCGCCGTTCGCCGAGTTTTCAGCGAGTTCCCAATGCTCCGTCTGGCCCGGACCCACAGCCAGGATGCGATCGGCCGTGTCGTCGACGCTCACTAGACCGAACACCAACTCGCCGACAGCAGAGCTGACGTTTACGGAACCGCTGGTGGCGACCGGGCCAGTCGCGAAGGCGGCGGGAAGGCGGAGCGGCGTGGCCTGATTGACGCTGGTGAAGGTCATCACCCCAGCGGTTACGCCATCGTGGGTGCCGGCGCTGAGGTTAATCACCACGTTGCTAGCGCCGACCTGCGGTGCGACGAGAGACCAGATTTCGACCCGGGTGTCGTTACCAGCGCCATCTAGTGCGCCCACAAAGCTGAGGTTCTGTGTGCCGCCGGCGTAGGTGATTGTGCTAACGGACTCCCCGGTGCCCAGGCCGAAAGAGACGCCGACCAACATCAGACGGTCACTGCCGGGTGAAGTGGTGTGGGGAATAGAGAGGCTTGAACCGCCGGTGGTCTGGCCGGTAGAGGCCGTACCATCGATGGCACAGCCGCCCACCGGATCCGTCGTCGTCACCGTCCAGCTGTTTGCATCGCCCGCATCCCCGTCGCCGTTGCCTTCAGTCGTGGGCTGTGCGGCGGTTGCCGTGCCCGAGTCATCAACAGTAGAAAGGAAATCCACCCCGGTGAGGTCCTGGGTGGTGGGAGCATCGGCAGTAAACAGCACCGTGATGCGATCACTCGTTGTGACCTTGGTCGTTAAATCCACGCTGATCGCTCTGCCGGCGGTGTTATCGGTATAGGCCACGGAGACCCCCCCGACTTGCACATCGGTCACGGTCGGCAGCCCGAAGCTCACCGGTACCGTGATCGCTACGCGATCGACCCCGGTGTCACCGGCGCCGATAGTGAGAGCGATGTCATAACTAAAGGCATTGCCCGTGGAGCTCGTGGTGACATCGTTGGGAGCGATCTCGGCGAGGGCGGAGGTTACCGCCGGGTTGAGCGGTATTCCGTTGGGATAGTGATATCCCATGTCCACGGTGCCCAGGTCCGAACCGTTGTCCGTGCGCGTGGTGCGGGTGTCCAGGCCAAGCGCGACCGCGGTCGTGCTTCCGGCATCAACGGCAGGGCTGTCGCTGCCTTGACCGGCGAGGATCTGGCTAAGATGGAAGTCGCCGGCACCGGCATTGATAAAGAGCGGATTCGCCGAAATATTACCGGTACCGGGAAGGACGCCGTTGATGTAATCGTTGTAGGACCACGTTACCGGGCCCACGGCGTTATCGATGTTGGCCCAGATGATGTTGTTCTCATAGTTTATTGCGACAACCGCTGCACTTTCGATCGCATACCCGGCGCCACCGGTGAGAACGCCGGTGTTGAAAAAGGTGTTATTGCGGATAGTGTGGTTCCCACCGCTGCCGTCTGGCGTGATGCCATCGTCGTCCATGTTGTAAATGAGGTTGTTGAAGGCCAGACAGTTTCCGCTGGTGCCGCGAAAACCGATTGCGTCGCGCCCGGTATCGTGGAAAACGCTGTTACGTATTTCGCAAAAATCACTGTTGTTGAAGTAAACGTTGGCGGCAGCAGCGCCACAGTCTAGGTAGTTCGTGAATTCAAAACCGTCGATAGTAATGTAATCGAGGTTTTGGACCTGAAACGCGTAGCACAGCGTATTGCCACCATCGAGAACGACATTCCCCAGCGCTTCGTAAACGATCCGATTGCCGGCGGTACCGCCATTCAGCGGTACGACGAGTTCGCTGTATGTCCCGCTAACGACGAATGTCTTATCACCGGCTACCATGGTATCGGCCGCTTTTTGGATGGTGCGAAACGCACCAGCCGCTGAATTGATTAGACCTGAATTACTGTCGTTACCGTCGGTGCGGACGTAATAAATTGCGGGCCCGCTGCACGTGGGCCCCTTAAGTGCGCTTCCCCACTCGAGCGCGCGGCGCATCAAGAGCCGGCCATTGGCGTCGAGTGCATTGATATCGAAAGCGCCGCCACCCCAGGGTAGATACACACGACGCCCGGCCGCCGTGCCACCCGGAGGCGTAGTCAGCGTGCCGCTGATCTCGATCACCACCAGCGTGCCGTTCGCTGACGCGGGTTGCTCTGCCAGAATTTGCGCACCGGCAGCAATCGTACCGCTGACGACATGCAGCGGCTGCGTTGAAGAAGCGATCGTCAGCGAGCCGAGCAGGAACGGCGAGGTGATGTAGTGGCTCTTGTCCGTAACGTCGATCGTGCTCGACGTGTAGCTCGAAAAGCTGGAGGCGATGCCAAACTCGTCAGTGAGGGCATCCTCGTCATCGACTACGCCAATACAGGTGTTTGTGAGCTTCGTGCCTAAATCAGTCGAGGTGATCTCCTCGGAGATGTACGCAACGTCGGAAGCCGCCACGGCGGCGTCGAAGTTGGCTTGCGGCTCCACGGCTTCAATCAGCGTCACCGTGTAGCCCCAGGACTGGATCAATGCCTGCTTGGCGGCGTCCTGTGGAGTGAGGACTGTCTTGTTGGCCACAACTAGGAGGACGGTTTCCGTCCGGTCGGTCGTCGTCACCCGCCAGGAATTGGCATCGCTTGCATCGCCGTCACCATTGCCCTGAGTGCTGTTCTGTGGGGCATCGATGGTTCCCGTGTCATCGACCGTGGAAAGGAAGTCTTGACCGGTCGCGTCGGGCGCGCCGGGCGCGTCGGCGGCGAACATGACCGTGATCGTATCGGTACTTGTGACTTTAACCGCGAGGTCGACGCTGATGAGGTTCCCTGCGGTGTTGTCGGTGAAGCCGACGGAAACGCCACCCACCCGTACATCACTCACGCTGGGCGGGCCAAAGCTTGCCGGCACGGTGATGGTAACGCGATTCACCCCGGTGTCGCCGGCGCCAATGGTCGCGAGAATGTCGTAGATGAAGGCGTTCCCCGTCGACCCGGTCGGGACGTCATTCGGCGCGATCTCCGCAACCGCAGAGGTGACGGCGGGGGCACCAGGCGTATAGTCCACCGTAAGCAGCGGGCGGTCGGCAGCGATCAAGTTCTCACTGGCGGCGTAGTCGGCCCCGTCCGTAGAGTTATCGACGAAGACCCAGCCCTCGTTGATCTCGCCGCTGGACCAGTTTTGGACGCTGGTCGTAACGTCTATGCTTTGCGCGCCGCCCGAACCACTCGGAAAAGTACCCTCGGCCGCGACCTTGTGCGAGCCAGTGCCATCAGCCCCAGCATTAGCCCACGGGAGCGGGACACTGGTGTCACGGGAATTCCAGGTGACCTGTGCCTCGACCCAGCTTTCCGTAATCTGGAAGACCGTCGGGTCGGTAGTCGACAAGCCCGTTACAACGAGAGTTAAGGTAGCGCTGTTGATCGTGGAGCCAAGCGGGATTTGGTTAGGGCCGCTACCAAAGATATTTGGAAATTTCAGGACCATGTGGGCATGTGGGCCACCTCCATCGACGGTAATTGCTGTACCGGTGCTAAAGTTCGTGTTGGGTGCGCCGGCCTGGAGTTCGGCGTCATCGGTGTCCGACGTAGCACCCTTGCCGTCGCCCTGCTGGTAGGTCACTATCGCCGCCATCGAGGTTCCGGTAAGAAGCACGGAAAGGAACAGGGCGGTGGTTAGTAGCCGTTCGGAAAGGGCTATCAGTGGGCGCAGAGAATCGACGCGTTGCCTAACCACGCGCCGGCCGCGATTTCCAAACACAGAAAGCAAACAGGCGATCGCGGCCAACGCCCACGCCGAGGCGGGTGCAAGGACAAGCAGGCACAACAAAGCCCCTGCTACGCAGCAGGTAGCCATGGGGCGGTATCCTTGTTTGCTTCGCGCCTGCATAAACCGTTGTCAAAAAAAAGGCCTGCTCTTCAATAAGGGCAGGCCTCGAGACCGTGGCGTCTCTCCACTTCGGCAACCGGATCGGCCCTATCCTCAGCGGACGTAGGCCCCGGCTTTGCGAACCTCGCCTTTCGGCCAGGCAGCCCTTATCGGTGTTCGGTATTTCGCGTCTTCAGCTAGGCCATCTCATCATCTCCTCGCGCCTCCCCGCGGATCTCAGGTAACCCGTCTCCCGCGGGTATCTACTAAGGCAACGCAAGCCGCGTGCCACATTCCCGAGCCCCTGGGGCCCTGGATAGTTTTCATCCTTAAATCATGGGGTTATCAAAGGATTAGGCTTCGGGCTCAGACGATGGTGCCAGGAGATAGGGTGACTGAGGGTGTTGTTCGCTTGTTCAAGCTCGGAAAACCACTGATTTGCGCCCTGTGGCGGCAACGTTTGGACCAAATCCGTCAGTCGGGTTTATCGCTAACCCATTGAACGGGATTGGTTTTTTGCACTGGTGGCGGGGTGCCACGGGTGCCGCCAAGGTATCTATCCGCTGGCCGCGACCCCCGATCAGGCGGCTGCGGCCCTACGCGATGGTCTTTGACCCAAGTCAGACGAAAATGACAATTGAGTTGATACAACACGTTGTTTCGGTGATCGTTCGGGCACAAGAAAGCAGATCAGCGGCAGGGGGCCGCGTGGAGCACGACCAGTCAGCGTTTCATTACATTGCGGACCGGCTGACTGAGCACGCTGCAAGCCGCAAACAGGTGGCTCCATGATCGAGCCGCACGACATGCAAGTGAACATCAACGATGAGAGCTAAACCACTTACGGGAATACGCGTGTTGGACTTAACGCGATTATTGCCGGGTGCGGTTTGTACACTGCACCTGAGCGACATGGGAGCGGACGTCATCAAGATCGAAGACCCCTGGGAGGGCGACTACTCGAGGAACTGGGGGCCGCGACGGAAAACGACATCACTGCGTTTCCTCATCATGAATCGCAACAAGCGCGGCCTAAGGTTGAATCTCAAGCAACCCCAGGGGCGTGAGGTTTTTCTCACGCTAGCTGCCAATGCCGATGTCATTGTCGAAAGCTTTCGGCCCGGCGTGGTGGATCGGCTGGGAATCGGCTATGAGCACATACGTGCCGCGAATCCACATATTGTGTACTGCTCGATTAGCGGTTATGGCCAGACGGGTCCCTACCGGGAGAGGGCGGGTCACGATATCAATTACTGCGCTTATGCCGGTATCAGCGATCAGATCGGTGCGCGTGGCGGCCCGCCGGTGGTGCCGAATTTTCAGATTGCCGACCTCGTCGGCGGTACCTTGAGTGGCGTGATGGGTATTCTAGCGGCGCTCGTGGACGCGCAGCGCACAGGTCGGGGGCGCTATGTCGATGTATCGATGACGGACTGTGCGCTCGCGCACAGTTTAATACCGATGATCGCGCAAGTGGAAACAGGTTCGACGCGACCTCGGGGCGAGGATTTTATTTCCGGCGGGCTGCCCTGTTACGGGCTCTACGCGACGGCCGATGATCGTTACATGGCGCTTGGCGCACTGGAGCAAAAGTTCTGGCAGGTCTTCTGCGAAACCGTGAAGCGGCCCGATTTGATCAAGAAACACTGGGTGAGCGTTGCTGAGGCCGATGCCGTGCGCAAGGAAGTAGCGGCAATCTTTCGCACCGACACACAGGCTCACTGGGTTGAGCGATTCGCGGATGTAGATTGCTGTGTCGCACCCGTGTTGACACTCGCGGAGTGCATGCAAAACGAGCAACTTCGGGCGCGCGAGATGTTCGTAATTGATGAGCACCCGACGGAGGGCGATGTGGCACAGCTTGCATTCCCGGTGAAATTCAGTGAGTTCGTCTTCAGCATCGAGCGCTCGGCGCCAGGACACGGTGAGCACAGCCGCGAGATTCTTGCCGAGGCCGGCTACAGTGATCAAAGGATTACCGAGCTTGAGGCCGCCGGCGTGATCTAGCGAGCAGTGGCCGGCATCACCCGGGATCGCTTACACTGCCTACACTCGAGAAACATCCATATTTCCTTAACAACCCGATGGAGTTGTGATGTTATGAGTTATACCGTGCCGATTCGTGACATGGAGTTCGTCTTGGCTGAGCTCGCGGATCTCGAGGGAGTCGCTCGATTGCCGGGATTCGAGCAAGCGACACCGGACCTGGTCAGTGCGATCTTGGAGGAAGCAGGAAAGCTGGCCTCCGAGGTCCTGGCGCCGCTCAATCAAAGCGGTGACCGCGACGGGTCGCAAGCCAGCGATGGTGCCGTGCACACACCTGCGGGCTGGAAAGAGGCCTATCGCAAGTTCATCGACGGCGGCTGGAACGGGCTGCCGCTCACACCCGATTACGGCGGACAAGGTTTGCCCTGGCTGGTGGCGACTGCAGTCAACGAAATGTGGCACGCCGCCAACATGGCCTTCAGCTTGTGTCCGATGCTGACACAGGCGGCCGTAGAAGCGATCGTCACCCACGGATCTGAGGAGCAAAAAGCCCTTTACCTCCCGCCCCTCATCGCCGGCGAATGGACCGGAACCATGAATCTGACCGAACCCCAGGCGGGCTCGGACCTAAGCGCCGTGCGCACCAAGGCGGTGCCAGAGGGCGATCACTATCTAATGTCGGGACAGAAGATCTTTATCACCTACGGCGAGCACGATCTGACGGATAACATCGTGCATATGGTGCTTGCGCGGCTTCCCGACGCCCCCGCAGGTGTCAAGGGAATCTCTCTGTTCATCGTGCCGAAACATACGGTAGCGAAGGACGGGAAGCTGCAGGAGCGCAATGACGTACGCTGTGTGTCGTTGGAACACAAGCTCGGCATTAACGCCAGCCCGACGGCAGTGCTTGCTTTTGGTGACGGCGGGGGTGCCAAGGGCTACCTGGTGGGTGAGAAAAACCGTGGCCTCGAATACATGTTCACGATGATGAATCTGGCTCGCTTGGGTGTCGGTGTGGAAGGTCTAGGCATCGCCGAGCGCGCTTACCAGCAGGCGCTGCGCCACGCCCGGGAGCGCCGTCAAGGCCGGGCGATCGGCGCCCCTCCGGGGGAAACGTCGCTGATCATCGAACACCCCGATGNNACCAGCAGGCGCGTGCCTATGCTAGGGAACGCGTCCAGGGTCGCGCACTGAAAGGGCCGGAAGGCGAGCGCACCACGATCATTCACCATCCCGACGTGCGGCGCATGTTGATGACCATGAAGTCGCAGATCGAGGCGATGCGCGCGCTTGCGTATGTGGCCGCCGCGGCATTTGATCGCTCGTTGCACGAGCCGAACATGGACGAACGCCGGCGCCAGCACGAGCTGGTCGATCTGCTAACGCCGGTGGTCAAGGGTTGGTGCACCGAGCTTGCCGTGGAAATTGCGTCCATAGGCGTGCAGGTGCATGGTGGCGTGGGTTACATTGAGGAAACGGGTGCCAGCCAGCATCTGCGCGATGCGCGCATCACCACGATCTACGAAGGGACCACCGGCATTCAAGCAAACGACTTGGTCGGGCGAAAAGTCATTCGTAACCGGGGTGTTGCAGCAAGAGAGCTTATTGCGACCATGAAAGACTATACGGGCGAGCTCGCCCGCGTGTCCAACCGCGCTGTCAATGACATTCGCAATGCACTGACGGATGGGGTGGAGGCGGTCTCCGAGGCCACAGATTGGCTGTTGGCCTCACACGAGCGCGATCCGCAACTCCCGGCGGCCGCGTCGGTGCCTTACCTGCGCTTGCTCGGAACAGTCGCTGGCGGTTGGCAGATGGCGCGTGCGGCCTCAGTCGCACAGCGCAAGCTAGGAGCCGGGGAGGGGGATGCAGAGTTCTACCAAGCCAAGCTCGCCACGGCCCGGTTCTACGCCGAGCAGATCATGCCGCAGGCCAACGCACTGCTGCAGGTGATCACCCGCGGTTCGGACGCTACGCTCGAGCTCGCAGACGATCAGTTCTGATTGGAACAAACTGCTTTCTCCAACGCCCGCCCCCGTGCAAGGGGAGGGTTGGGGAAGAGGACGGGGAGTAGGCATGGACTACGAAAACATTCTGCTAGAAAAACGCGGTGCCGTCGGCATCATCACCTTGAACCGGCCGAAGGCGCTCAATGCGCTGTCGAGCGCGTTGATGATGGAGCTGACACGCGCCCTAGACGATCTCGAATCCGATACCGGCATTGGCGCCGTGGTGTTGACCGGCAGCGAGAAAGCATTCGCCGCCGGTGCCGATATCAAGGAGATGAAGGACAAGACTTACATGGACGTGTATCTGTCCGATTTTGTTACCACTGAGTGGGAGCGTGTAGCCAGCTTTCGCAAGCCGATAATCGCCGCGGTGAGTGGCTATGCGCTAGGAGGGGGTTGCGAGCTCGCGATGATGTGCGATGTGATCCTGGCTGCCGACAACGCTAAGTTCGGTCAGCCCGAGGTGACCCTTGGCATCATGCCTGGCATTGGCGGTACTCAGCGCCTGCCCCGTTGGGTGGGCAAGTCCAAGGCCATGGAGCTTTGTCTGACCGGGCGCATGATCGATGCCGAAGAAGCCGAAAGGGCCGGGTTGGTTAGCCGAATCGTTCCCGCGGCAGCGCTGCTCGAGGAAGCGGTGAAAACGGCGGAGAAGATCGCGAGCTTTTCACGGCCCACGGTGATGATGATCAAGGAGGCAATTAATCGTGCCTACGAAACCACCCTTGCCGAGGGCGTGCGCTTCGAACGGCGATTGTTCCACTCGATGTTTGCCACTGAGGACCAGAAGGAGGGGATGGCCGCTTTTGTTGAAAAGCGCAAGCCCGATTTCAAGCACCGCTAGCGTTTCTGTCGCACGCTCCGTCGACCGTTATTGATTATTTGCGAGCGTCTGCTCTCGCACGGGACTTACCGCCGCCGGGCGTTGTTGTTGGCAAATTCGCCAGTTCCAGACAAAGGCCGCCGTGCCGACGAGCAGGTTCGACAACGTGGCAGCCACGAAGACACCGTTGACGCCAAAGAGGTGGGCACCGACATAGGCGAGCGGAACATAGAGCACACCCATTCTGGTGATCGAGATCACCACTGCCGGCAGCGGTCGTCCCAGCCCATTGAAGGCGGCGTTGACCACCATGATGATGCCGGCGGTGCCATAGCTGAGCGGTACCAGGTGCAGGTAGCTCGCGCCGACGGCGACCACCGCCGTCTCTTCGTTGAAGAGACGCGTTAGCCACTCGGCGCCGAGGCCCAGTAGAAGCGCTATCAATGCACCGAAGCCGAGGCAGAACAAGGCGCTCAGCTTCATGGCTTCGCGGATACGCTCGCCCTTGCCGGCGCCCAGATTCTGGCCGACGAAAGGTCCGATGACAGCCGACATCGCATAGAAAATCACCAGTGCCATGCCTTCAATACGCACGGCCACGCCAAAGCCGGCCACGGCATGGCTGCCGAAACCGGCGATGATCGCGACGATCACACCCGTGGACAAGGGGATAATGATATTGGTGCCGGTCGCAGGCAGGCCGACATGCAGCACGCCCTTCCACGACGCCCACACGTTCGACCAGGGTGGCCGCTCGTACGTGATCATCGGCATCTTGAACTGCAGGAAGTAGAAGCCGGCGACAAGCGTCATGGCACGCGCCAGCACCGTGGCAAGCGCCGCACCTTGGATTTCCAAGCGCGGAAAACCGAGCCAGCCGAAAATCAGCAAGGGATCGAGAATTACATTTATCACCGCCGCGGCAATCAGCAAGCGACTTTGAAACGTGCTGTCGCCGGTGGCGCGAATCGCGCCCATGCCCACCATGGGGACCAACAAGAACACATAGCCGGCGTACCAGGTAGTCATGTAATCGCTGATCAGCGGCAAGAGCGCCTCGCTCGCGCCGAGCAGGCGAAAAAGCGGCTCGAAGGTCAGCAGACCTACCGACGTCACGACCAAAGACAACAGCGCCGATAGCACTAGCGCATCGGTCGTAATGCGCCGGACACGCCCGTGGTCGCGTTGCCCGATCGCTCGTGCCAGCACCGACGAGGTACCGGCCATCAGACCGATGCCGAGGCTGATGAGAACCATAACCACCGGGAAGGTGAAGCTCATCGCGGCGAGCTCGCGGGTACCGAGCTGAGCGACGAACCAGGTGTCGGTGGCGTTAAATGCCATGATCGCCAGGATGCCCCAGGCCATCGGCAGTGTGAGTTTGAACAGGTGGCGCGAGACGGAGCCCTCGGTCAAGCGGGCGTGGATATTGCGCATAGATCAGTGGGGGGACGTGTTGAGCATTTTGTGGCTTTTACGCGCCGCCCCGAGGACGGCGAGGCTCACTATACCGGATCCTGTCGCAGCGGAGCTAACCGGAGGCTAGCGCTCGGCGATCCTGGTGGATATTCTTGGTTTGGCTGCGCCGGCTAGCGGCTCTCGCGCACCGGTGTGGGAGAACACACGAGGAACCCTGATAAGAGTACGGATCTGTGAGTAGCAAGCTATTTTCCCCGATTACCCTGCGAGAACTTACCCTTGAAAACCGCATCATGGTGTCACCGATGTGCCAATACTCGGCCAATGACGGTTGCGCGTCGGAGTGGCATCTCATGCATCTGGGGCAGTTTGCCGTGGCCGGCGTGGGCTTGCTGATGGTGGAGATGACGAACGTCGAGGCGCGCGGCCGCATCAGTCCTTATTGCATGGGTCTGTACAGCGATGCCAACGAGCAAGCGTTGGGGCGCGTGGTGGAGTTTTGCCGAAAGCACGGCAACGCCAAGCTGGCTATCCAGCTCGCCCACGCCGGCCGCAAGGCTTCGACTCGGCCGCCCTGGGAAGGACGCGGGCCGTTGACGCCCGACAACGGTGGTTGGAAAACGGTAGCGCCGTCGGCCATCGCAGCGAGCGAAGACGCCACCGTCCCCAGGGCGCTCGAGCGTGACGAGATCCGATTGCTCATTGAGGCTTTTGCCAGCGCCGCTCGCCGCGCGGACCGCATCGGTTTTGATGCGATCGAGCTGCACGGTGCCCACGGGTACTTGCTGCACGAGTTTTTGTCGCCGTTGAGCAACCAGCGGGTAGATGAGTATGGGGGTTCGCTCGAAAATCGTATGCGTTTTCCGCTGGAAGTGTTTGAGGGGGTACGTGCCGTGTGGCCGGCCAACAAACCCGTGGGGATACGGGTGTCGGCAACGGATTGGGTCGACGGCGGTTGGACGCTGGATGATACCGTCGTATTCGCTCACGCGCTCAAGGCGCGTGGCTGCGATTGGATCGACGTATCGAGCGGCGGGATGGCACCGCCGGAGAGCATTCCGGTCGGACCGGGCTACCAAGTACCGTTTGCCGAGCGAGTCAAGGTGGAGACTGGCGTGGCGACCATCGCCGTCGGTTTGATTACTGAGCCGCACCAGGCCGAGGAGATCATCGCCAGCGGCAAGGCCGATATGGTAGCGCTTGCCCGCGGCATGCTTTACGACCCGCACTGGGCGTGGCACGCGGCCACCGCGCTCGGTGCTGAGGCAACGTACCCGAATCAGTATCTGCGCTGTCGACCCGCGCGGCGATAGGATGGCCGTGAGCACGCATCACATGTTCGGGTAATTGGGGCCACCGCCGCCCTCCGGTACCACCCAGTTGATATTCTGGGTGGGATCCTTGATGTCGCAGGTCTTGCAGTGCACGCAGTTCGCGGCGTTGATCTGCAGCCGCGGATTCGAACCGTCGTCATCGCGCACGATCTCATAGACGCCGGCCGGGCAGTAACGCTGCTCCGGCGCATCATACTGTCTCAGGTTGATGTCGATCGCCACGCCAGGGTCCTTGAGTTGCAGATGCACCGGCTGGTTTTCTTCGTGGTTGGTGTTTGACAGATACACCGAAGACATCTTGTCGAATGTCACCTCACCGTCGTACTTGGGATAGTCGATCGGCCGAGAATCGCTCGCTTTCCTGAGTGTGGTGTGGTCGGCATGATGGTGTAGTGTCCACGGCGCGCGCCCGCGCAGCAGATAGGTATCGAGTCCGCTGTAGGCAAGGGCGGCGTAGAGTCCCCAGCGAAACGCCGGGCGGATGTTGCGTACCCGGTAAAGCTCGTCCCACACCCAGCTCTGCTTGAGGCGAGTCGGGTAGTCGCTGAGCTCGCCGTCGCTACCCGAACGCAAGGCGTCGAATGCAGCCTCGGCCGCAATCATGCCCGACTTCATGGCCGTGTGTGTACCCTTGATTCTTGCCACGTTCAAAAACCCGGCGCAGTCGCCGATCAAGGCGCCGCCCGGGAATGTCAGCTTCGGGATGGACTGCAGCCCACCTTCGGTCAATGCACGCGCGCCATAAGCGATGCGTTTTCCACCGGCAAAGGTAGGACGAATTGCTGGGTGGGTCTTGAAGCGTTGGAATTCGTCGTACGGGCTGAGATAGGGGTTACGGTAATCGAGGCCGATGACAAAGCCGACGGCTACCTGATTGTTTTCCGAGTGATAGATGAAGGACCCGCCGTAGGTGTGCGCATCCAGTGGCCAGCCGATGGTATGGACCACGAGCCCCGGTCGATGTTGGGCTGGGTCGACGTCCCACAACTCTTTCAGGCCGATGCCATAGGTCTGGGTGTCCACCCCTTCGCGCAATCGGAAGCGTTCGAACAATGTCTTGGTGAGTGAGCCGCGGCAGCCTTCGGCGAACAGCGTATAACGGGCATGGAGCTCCACACCCGGTTGATAGTTTGCGGTCCGTTGACCGTCCCGGCCGATGCCCATGTCCCCCGTTGCGACGCCGCTGACACGACCGTCGTCGCCATACAGCACCTCGGCGGCGGCAAAGCCCGGGTAGATCTCGACCCCGAGGGCCTCGGCCTGTTCGGCCAGCCAGCGGCAAAGGCTGCCCAGGCTAATAATGTAATTGCCCCCGTTATGCAGCTGCGGCGGTGTCGGCAGGCGTATCGCCTTGCTTCGCGTCAGATAAAGAAAGCGATCGCTGCCGGCGGACATATGCAGTGGTGCACCCTTGTCCTTCCACTCCGGGATCAGCTCGGTCAACGCGCCTGGCTCGATGACGGCGCCGGAAAGGATGTGTGCGCCTACCTCCGAGCCTTTCTCGACGATACACACGCTGACATCGTGATTGTGTGCGGCTGCCAGTTGTTTCAGTCGGATCGCTGCGGCGAGACCTGACGGTCCGGCACCGACGATCACGACATCGTATTCCATCGACTCGCGTTGCAATAGAATGCCCCTGGAGCGTGTGAGCGAGTGATTATATCGGTGTTTGCATCCGCTCGCGAAAGCGGCTAGCTTAAGCGCCGCCTTTCGGCGCCAAGCCGTCGAGCTACGCGGCTCAGCACTGGCGAGGACACCACATTGGCCTTCACATTCGAGGACGCGAACAAGCGTATTCAGGGGTCACTGCCCGGCATCTTGGGCATTGAGTTCTTCATGCTCGAGCCCGGTGCGGTAGGCGGCCGCTTGAAACTGCGCGCTGACCACATGGCCCCGAACGGGTACTTGCACGCAGCGACCATCATCGCGCTCGCCGACACCTGCTGCGGCAATGGAACGCTAGCTCATTTGCCCGAGGGTGCATCTAATTTCACCACCATCGAGCTCAAGTCGAATTTTCTTGGCACCGTTCGCGAGGGAATCATCGTATGTCGCGCGCGACTTGCGCATGGCGGTCGCCGTACACAGGTATGGGATGCCACAGTCACGAACGAGTCGGAAGATCGTACGCTGGCTTTGTTCCGGTGCACGCAAATGATTCTCTACCCTGGGTGAGCCGTACGCGCTGAGGCGACGTGGGCGCCGGATCGAATTGGACAGTTAGCATAAACGTTTGGAGGAGCACTATGGACGTCAAAGGTTGTGCAGCCATTGTCACCGGCGGCGGTTCAGGCATGGGCGCGGAGACTGGGAGGTTCCTGGCGAAGGCGGGTGCAAAGGTGGCGTTGTTGGATGTGAATGTTGATGGCGCACAAGCCGTCGCCAAGGAAATCGGCGGTCTTGCAGTCAAGTGCGACGTCACGGATGCAGCGAGTGCCGAGGCGGCGGTCGCGAAGGCTCGCGAAGCGCAAGGCCCCGCGCGCATATGCATCAATTGCGCGGGCATTGCGCCGGCGAAACGCATCGTCGGTCGCGATGGCCCGATGCCGCTCCAGGACTTCAAACGCGCGATCGATGTCAATCTGATCGGCACGTTCAATATCACACGCCTGGCGGCGGCCGACATGTACCGGCTCGATCCCGTGACCGAGAGCGGCGGCCGCGGTGTCATCGTATTCACCGCGTCGATTGCTGCCTTCGAGGGCCAGATCGGGCAGGCAGGCTACAGCGCCTCCAAGGGCGGCGTGGTATCGATGACCCTGCCGGCGGCGCGGGAGTTCGCCAGCGTCGGCATACGCGTGGTGACGATCATTCCGGGTCTCATCGGAACACCGATGCTACTGGGGATGCCGCAGGAGGTGCAGGACAGCCTGGCGCAGCAGGTGCCGTTCCCCAAGCGCTTCGGGCGTCCGGATGAGTACTCCAAGCTGGTGATGCACATCATCGACAACGAGATGATCAACGGTTGCTCCATTCGTCTCGACGGCGGCATTCGCATGCAGGCGAAGTAGTGGAAATCACTGTTAATCGCGCCGGTAACGGCGCCTAGCTCCTGGCTTCGCCGTTTTCACCTGCACTCGCGGCACCGCGCGACGGGTCATCCCTGCCCCGGCGCGCGGGCGAGGCATCCCTGCCTCGCCCCGTCCAGGCTCAAGCCGCGAGTGCAGGTGCGGCTTCGCAAAGTCGCTGGCCGCCGTCACCGGCGCAGCCCGGTGAAACGATAGATCCAGCAGTCGCCTCAGACTGACACCGGCGGGTCTTGGGGGAGAGGTTTCTTATCTAGGTGTAGCGGGCAACACCGATCGGCAGCTCGTTAGCGCGGCGCATCTCTGCGGTCTGCAATAGGGTTGGGTCGTGCAGGCAGTCGATCAAGAAGTCGACGGCGTCGTAGCCCCAAAAAAGCTCGTTGTCGACGATGAAGGTAGGCACACCGAAGACATCATGAGCCACCGCCTGCTCACCATTGCGCCGTAGTTGTTCCTTGACGGCTGTCGTCGTGATGCGGGAGTCGGCATCCGGTACACCTAGACGCGCTATTAACTCATGCCAACTCTGGGACTCATCAGGCCGATGTCCCTCGCGCCAGATGAAATCGAAAATCGCGCGAACCACCCGTGGATCGTTGTCAAGGGCAATGCTCAGTCTCAGCACCGCCAGCGGGTTGAACGGGTGTGCCGGTGGCATTGTGAAGGGGATGCCGTGTTTTTGCGCCATCCATTGTACATGGCGCATGGTGAAGCGGCGCTTGGGCGGCAGCTCCGCCGGCCCTTTGTGATTCCAATGTTTCAGCAGCCCGGCAAACAGCACCGGTATGAAGTTCACAGTCGTGTTTGTAGGCAGGGGCTCGAGACGTTTCAGTGCGAAGTAGCAAAACGGTGAGAGAAAATCGAAGTAGCAGTCGACTTTACGCGCCATGATCGGCGTCTTGGACTACCTGTGCAGTTTTTCCCGCCCCTTCGCCAGACGAGAGGGAGCGAGCGACTTATTGGGGCCGTTATAGAAGCGTGGCCAGTGGAGTCTGACAATTTCGCCGTCGGTGGCCAACGCATGGCAGCTGTCGAGCATCGGCGGTTTCTTGCCCGTGGCATGCGTGTCCTTGCGGCGCGACTTGATCGGATAGATGGTTTGAAAGGCGGTGGTCGCTACCGGGCCGAGCAACTCGACCAAGTGGGTGCAACCGTTGACGCCACCCAGGACCTGGTTAACCTTGCGTCGCCACCCGCGACCGATCTGAACGCCCCGTAGCTGCTTGAATCGTTCCGCGATATCGCCGCAAATGCTGAATGGGCTTGCGTCCGTCGCCGCTTCGATGTCGTGCACGACGAGCTCATCATCGACGGTGAGGCGCAGCCACATCTCATGCACCGGTTCGCCCGGCCTAATCTCACCGCGCTCACGGTTGACGAACGTGTAGCTCTTGGTATCGACCAGATGCCCCTCGATCTCCCATAGGCCATCCTCCCGGCGGTACCCATAACACTGGATCGCGCGGTGGTGGATGTGTTCACGGGGTGCAGCGGGCGGTAACGGCATAGGGATCGTCCTCGGGCGGGCAAGATAGCTAACGTTTACGTAAACGTCAAGCCACTTCCGCAGCCGCCTGGTTTTTGAATCCGGCTAGTCTTTCAGGCTCCCTAACCCCTGTGCCCGCTCGCGCAGCTTGAACTTTTGGATCTTGCCCGTTGAGGTCTTCGGCAGCGGACCGAACACGATCGTCTTGGGGGCTTTGTAATGGGCCAGGTTGTCACGACAGAAAGCGATGATTTCCTCGGCAGTGGTGTTGGCGGCGGATTCCTTTAGGCTCACAAAGGCGCACGGCGTCTCGCCCCACGTGTCGTCGGGGCGGGCGACCACGGCCGCTTCGAGCACCGCCGGATGGCGGTAAAGCACGTCCTCGACCTCGATCGAGGAGATGTTCTCGCCGCCGGAAATAATGATGTCCTTGGATCGGTCCTTGAGCTGAATGTAGCCGTCAGGATGCATCACACCGAGATCGCCCGAGTGAAACCAGCCACCGCCGAATGCCTCGTTGGTTGCGCTTTCGTTTTTGAGATAACCCTTCATAACGATGTTGCCGCGAAACATGACTTCGCCCATCGTCTGGGCGTCGGCAGGCACCGGTTGCATCGTTTTCGGATCCATCACTTGTAGCCCCTGCAACGCGTGGTAGTTCACACCCTGACGAGCTTTCAACTGCGCTTGTTCGCCCCGCGGTTTGGTGTTCCACTGCTCTTTCCACGCACACACGACTGCGGG
>JABAOD010001262.1_pt1 | contig 17020 bp, 12 predicted proteins | sample 7062151 | NCBI WGS metagenome assembly JABAOD01 (sample SAMN14538626, study PRJNA623070) | marine sediment metagenome | biome: marine biome [ENVO:00000428]; feature: marine pelagic biome [ENVO:01000023]; material: deep marine sediment [ENVO:00002113] | place: India: Gulf of Khambhat ... | reverse complement strand
CGGAAGTCAGCTTCATCGAACTCCCTGGCGAGGTACCGAGCTCATGGGTTCGGGCTCAGTGGTTCCTGTGGGTCCTCAAGGATGCCAGCCTGCTACATCCCCACTCCTTCCTCCTGGGCAAGCCCTCCTGGTAGCTGGCTCGACGGGTGAGGCGTTGCTGCTGAACGCGGACCCAGTCTGGTCAGTCACGATGTGAGGTAGATATATATACAACCTAAGGTTCTCCGGGGCCGGGAGGGGCAAAATTTGGCAGAGAGACCAACTGCGGCTATGGTGCTTTCGGTCATTGGCGGACTGTTCATCATACTCTTCGGTGCAGTCATCCTGTGGATAGCAAGCCTCTTTGAGAGCCTCTTGGAGGGTTTGATCTTCATCGGCGGGGAGACTCTGAACGTCGATCCAGTGCTTTGGATCCAGATTCTGGGCGGGGTCTTTGGAGTCGCGTTCGGCCTCATCATCCTTATTGGTGGCATCGTGATGTTCATCAAGCCCGGCGCGAGCACGGCCTTGGGAGTCATCATTCTGATACTCTCCATAGCGAGCGTCCTCTCCACTGGCGGGTTGTTCATCGGAATGATACTGGGCCTCGTCGGTGGAATCCTGGGCATCGTGTTCAAACCATCGTCACCCATGCCTGCTCCTCAGGCTACGTCACCGCCGTAGACTCCTGAGCACGGGTCAAGGAGCCCGACTGTCGGATGGGCTCCTACCCCCATTGCCCGACTAGGCCGCTTCGTACGATAGAGGTCCAGCCTAGGCTACCACAATCCCCCGCAGCAGACTCGGATCACCGCCCTCCAGGAGACGGAAGCCCTCGTTGATATCCTCCAATGAGAAGCGGTGGCTCACCATATCCCCGACCTTCAGCAGCCCCCGGGCGACTAAGTCAATGACCCTGGGAAAGTCCTGGAGGCCGCAGCCGAGAGATCCCATGACCTCCATCTCCCTGAACATGAGCTTGGCTCCACTCAGGGATACGTCCTTATGAGTATAGCCGACAACAACCAGTCTTCCACCCCACCTAAGCGAGTTAAAGGCCTGCTGAATTGTGGTCGGATTGCCAATGACCTCCATCGCCACATCTACGCCCCCATTACTAAGCCTCCGGACTTCCTTTGGCGCATCCTCGACACTGGAGGCGTCGACCGTTTCGAAGGCGCCGAACTCTCGTGCCAGGCGCAGCTTCTGAGGAATCAGGTCTATGGCGATCACCTTCGCCCCGACGAGGGCGGCCATCTGCACCGTCGCAAGGCCAAGGCCGCCGCAGCCGTAGACGGCGACGGTCTGACCGGGATTGACCTGCGCCCGGTTGACGACGGCGTGATAGGGGGTTGATATGGCGTCGCTGACGATGGAGCCCTCCTCTAGAGGAACGGAATCAGGAAGGGGAAACGCGGCGGACTCAGGTACGGTTACGTACTCCGCAAACCCACCATCCCGATGATTGCCCAACATGACCATCTGGCGGCAAAGTGTACCACGGCCCTGCCTACAGTATTCACAATGGCCGCAGGGGATCACAGGAGGCACCAGGACCCGTTGTCCTTCTTCCGGGCCCCCTCTTCCCGCGGCCTCGACGGTGCCGCTGATTTCGTGTCCCAGGATTAGGGGTGGCTTCTTGAAGGTGGGAACGCCGTGGAGGTAGTGTAGATCGGTCCTGCAGATCCCGCAGGCTGCCACCTTGACAAGCACCTCTCCCGCTCCAGCCTTCGGCTTCTCGACCTTCTCGACCTCCAGCTCCTTCCCGCCGCGGAAGACGGCGGCTCTCATCATCGATCCCTCCAAGCGGGCTTCCTCTTCTCCATGAAGGCCTGCAGGCCCTCCGTGGCATCCTCCGTCGCCATGAGCTCCTCGAGGTAGATCTGCTCCGCTCCACGAAGGACATCTTCGGGGCTAACGGGGAGGGATCCCTGCAGCGCTCTCTTGGCTAGTCTCAGGGCGGCACCGCTATACCCCTCGAGTTCCTCACACACTTCCTCCACCTTGGATTTCAGTTCTTCTCGAGGGAAGACCGCGTTGACCATCCCTAGCTCGACCGCCTCTTCGGCAGTCACGCTCCGGCCCGTGAGGATCAAGTATGCGGCCCGCCGACTGCCTATAAGCACTGGGTAGATGGCGGCCCCGAAGGGCGGAAAGTGGGCGAGTTTGATCTCTGGCTGGCCGAGGACGGTATCGGTGCTCGCATAGACAAGGTCGCACGCCATGGCGACCTCTAGCCCTCCGCCGAGACAGTGACCGTGGACCTGGGCGACCGTCACCCCTTCGAAGCCAAGGAGACGCAAAAGTCCCTGGTTAAAGCTGCGCAGCATCGACTCCACCTTGTCCTTCGTGTGGTCGGCGACGTCCACGCCCGCGGAGAAGGTCTTCCCCTCCCCCCTCACCAGGAGGACCTTCGCACCGCTGCCGGAAGCCTCCTCCACCGCCCCTTTGAACTCATCTAGCATCTCGACGTTGAGGACGTTGAGGGGCGGCCGGTTGAGGACTATGGACGCTCTCCGCTCGCCCAACTCGAGGCCGATGAAGCGGTAACCCATCCTCTTCCCCACGGAGGGATACGACCCGGCTACTAAGAGCTTCCGCCGCGGCGTTCCAGTCGCCAGTGGCCCAGGAAGGCCGCCCCCATGGCGCCCGCGTACTGGGACTCGGGGCTCAGGTTCACAGGCCCGCCGAGCTTCATCTCCAGGGCTTTGACCATGCCGGGGTTCATTGAGAGGCCGCCGGTGAGGGTTATCTCCTCCTCCACACCGACCTGCCTGAGTAGGGCCAGCACCCGGTCGGCTATGGAAAGGTGGGCGCCCATGACGATGTCCTCAGCCTTCTTGCCCTGAGTGACGTGGTTGATGACCTCCGACTCGGCCAGGACGGCGCAGATGCTGCTAATGGGCTGGGGATCGGTGGACCGCAAGGACGCCTCCGCCAGTTCAGACAGCTCCATCTCAAGGGCCTTCGCCACCCTCTCGAGGAAGCGACCCGCCCCCGCCGCACATCGGTCGTTCATTCGGAACTTGATGACACGTCCGTTCTCGTCGATCCTCATGGCTCGGCTGCTCTGGGCCCCGATGTCCAGGACGCACCTAGTCTTAGGAAAGAGGAGCCTAGCCCCCCGCGCGTGGCAGGTGATCTCCGTGATCTGCAAGTCCCTCGCAGGGAATGCGTAGCGTCCGTACCCCGTGGTGGCCACGTAGGCGATCTGGTCCCTGCTCAGGCCCTCCGCGGTCAGGACCTCCTGAAAGGCACTGCCAGCCGCCTTCTCCAACAACGGCCCGGTCCTGATGCTCGACCGAACGAGGACGCTTCCCTGGTCGTCCATTAGCACCGACTTGGTCGTCCCCGCCCCGATGTCGATTCCAGCTGTGATGGACATCAGCTTCCCTCCACCTTCTGCGGGGCCGCCCGCGGGGCCGCACCCCTGGCCCTCTCAAGGGCGAAGAGCGCCGCTCCCAGGCATCCCATGTACTGGGAGAGATCGCTCACGTTGATCTTCGTCTCGAACCGCTCCTCCAGGCTCCGAACCATCCCGACGTTCCTGGAGACACCTCCGGTGAAGGTGACCTCGGGTTCGATCCCGATGCGTCGGACGAGGGCGATGGTCCTGCCGGCTATCGCACTGTGCACCCCCTGCAGGATGTCCTCCACCCTCTCACCCCTAGCCAGGTGGGACACAATCTCCGACTCGACGAAGACCGTGCACACGTTGGTGATACGAATGCCCTTCGTCGACTCCAATGATACGGGCCCTATCTCGTCCAGGGTAAGATCCAGGACCGATGCGGAGTTCTCCAGAAACCTGCCCGTCCCGGCGGCGCACTTATCGTTCATGCAGAAGTCCATGACTTCCCCAGTATCGCTCACCTTGATGGCTTTCGTGTCCTGGCCTCCGATGTCCACCAGGGTCCGCGTCTTCGGGAAGAGGAAGTGTGCTCCCTTGGCGTGACAACTGATCTCGGTCACCTGGGTGTCCCCGAAGGCGATCTTATAGCGCCCGTACCCGGTGCCAATAACGTAGCCCAGGTCCCTCTCGGAGATACCGCTTGCGTCGAGGACCTCCTCATAGGCCTTCTCGGAGGCGGTTGTGACGTTGGCCCCCGTGGGCCTCAGGCTCTTTCCCACCACTTCGGCCCCACCATTCAGGACGATGGCCTTCGTCGTCGTGGAACCCGCATCCACTCCCGCAACGTACATCATGACCCCCTCACAATCCGCTGGTGCTCTAGGGACTCAAAGAAAGCATCCACCCGGTTCCTCAGCTGAGCCTCTGAGAAGTACCGCGGGTCGGCTAGGTCCGACTCTATCATAAGGGTCGGGATTCCGAGCTCGTGGCTGAAGACCTCCCGGAAGTCCGCCTGGCCTACGGAGAAGGAGCGGCACGATTTGACCGAGTGGATCACCAGGGCATCGGCCTGGAACTCCTTCACGTACTGATGGAGCAGGGCTGACCTCTTGCTCAGATTCCAGTTGGTGTAGCAGTTGATGACGTATTCCGCAACGCTCTCCATGGGACGGCTGGGATCGTGTCGGATCCCTGTCTCGAAGAGGCCGCCGACCTTGGAGTAGGTGGAGGCCACGCCGGTCACCCCCCAGGCCTTGAAGAGCTCCCAGAAGGACCGGAAGTGGGGCCAGCAGGGGGGTCCCTCGTAGATGACTCGGAACTTCTCGGTCTCGACGGGTCCCACGCCCGCCCTGCTCCGCTCTTCCATCTCATCGATGACGACCCTGTAGTAGTCGATGCACTCCTTCGTCCCCCGCAGGACGTTGATGGGTGCCATGAAAAAGACCGCCTCGAAGTAGGCGTCGAAGGGAGAGGGTTGCAAGCGAGCCATGGACAGGAGCTCCGCCCACAGATCCTCGGCCTGACGGGAGTACTCCATGGTCTCCTTGAGCTTAGCCTCATCGAGGGACTTGCCCGTCAGCTCTTCGCAGTAGGCCACCAGTTCCCACAGCTGCTGGGTGACATACTCCACGTCCTGCTCATAGGTAGCCTCATCCCTCAGATAAGGGACGTCCAGCAGGAACATGGGTACGTCGTAGAAATGGGCCAGGGCCTCGAACCACTTGATGAAGGTGTTGCAGCCGGAGAAGTTGCAGACCAGGAGGTCCGGTCTGGGGATGCGGCCAAGGGGCGTCGCCCCATCCCCCAGGTAGACGCCGATGTCATTCTTCACGTACCCGCAGACATCGCTGGAGTAGCCGATGTCCTCGGCCTTGAGGATGTTGTCCCCGGCGACCCGCTTGACACCGCATTGAAGGGCGTTGATTTCAGGGTAGACCGGTCTGAACCCAAAAGGACGGAGGACCTCCACGACGTTGCCGGGGACGAAGAGGTACGCGATGGGGCCGTCGGTCTTCTCCAGGTCGCTGTAGTAGGCGCCCATCAGCTTCCTCTGCACGACCTTCCCGGCATCCTTCAGCTTCAGCTCCACGGTTTCACCTCACGCGAACAGTATCGACTCCACGAAGGTCTCCACTTGCATTCTGGAAGACTCGAAAGTGCTCATCTTCTCCTCGAACTCCAGGTGGAGGTAGGGGACGTCGGCGGCCTCCAGGGCCTCCTTGTAGAGGACGTAGTCGTACAGGGCGGGCTCGCAGAACTTGGCGGTGGCGAAGATGACGCCCTCCGCCTTCGACTCGTCGATCCAGTCCATAATTGCCTCCCGCCTCCGCTTCTCTGGGAACCGGACTGAAGAAAGGCGCGCCCTGTCCAGGTAGCTCTGGGCCAGGTCCCTGAGTGGATTCCCGTTTACCGGGACAGGGGCCGTGTACCACCGGTAGCCAGGGAGGAGCTCATCGTCCACGACGTAGCAGCCCGCCTCCTCCACGATCCGGAGCAGCTCGAGGGGAGGTTGCTCACAGAAGGAGCCCATCATCAACACTCGGATGTTGTCCCTCGCCTTTTCGGACCTGCCCTCTACCGCTTCCAGAGCCCCCTCGAGATAGGCGACGTGGTCCTCCGCCGGCATGTGTGCTGCCGCCCTGACGAGGAGGTAGGCGTCGTGGGCCGACAGCTGCCAGGGTGTCTCCCTTCGGATGTCGTAGACGCTCTGAATGAGATCCCGCTGACGGTTGTACAGCTCCACGCTCTCCCGGAGGGAGTCATCGTCGGCCGTCTCTCCCGAGAGTTTGCACAACCTGTTCCTGAACCTCTCCAGCTCCCTCTCGAGGTAGTTGACCGAGGCATCGGAGAACACGTTCTGCGGCAGGTGGAGGTACTCCGTCATCACCTGCGGGAAGTTCCTTGCCCAGACGCCAGACAGGTTTCGCGCGACGTCGCAGATGTCGGTGAAGACCATTCCGTCGAGGACCCCGGTGTTGCCCCGCAGCCCCATCTCGAGTGTGCTCCTCGTGACGGAACAGACGAAGGACTGGATCCTGGAATCGGCGTAGTCCACCTCTAGGAGGCCCCATGCGCCCATGATTCCCACCGGCAAACATCCGGCCGCGTGGATGACCTCCTGTGGCACGTAAACGGGAAAGTGGCCGATGGCCCTTCCACCAGTCTCCTCCTTCCACCGGGACACGTACCCGAAGGACAGGTCCTCCGCCAGCTTCCTTGCGGAGCCTAGGTACTCGGACTCGGCCAAGGCATGCCTCCTGGGGCTACAGAGTAGTTATGTTGTAGCTACATCATAAACCTATCCAATACGACGTTATATATTTCGGCTGGCCGAAGGATAAGGCCTCTCCCCAAGGGACAGTCGGGAAAGTGATATAGCAGTCCCCTGATGCCTCAGCATGTCTACGGAGCCCATCAAGGAGAGGTCTCCCGAGGACCTCGCGTTTAAGGAGATCATCTACGAGAAGGCCGACTGGGTCGCTCGAATCACCATCAACAGACCCGAGGTCTACAACGCCTACAGCACGCTGACCCTGCGGGAGATGCAGGAAGCCTTCAGAGACGCTGCCTACGACGATGGAGTGGGCGTCCTGGTCCTCACCGGAGCGGGGGAGAAGGCCTTCTGCACCGGCGGAGACGTGAAGGAGTACTCTGAGGAGTACACTAGGAGGCCCCACGACTACTGGAAGTACATGGTGGAGTTTCAGGGCGCCATCGACATGCTGCGCAACTGCGGGAAGCCCACTATAGCTCGGTTGAATGGCATCGTCGCTGGGGGCGGCAATGAGTTCCAGATGGCCTGCGACCTGGCAATCGCAGCAGACCATGTGGAGATCATGCAGGTCGGGACGAGGGTGGGAAGCGTGGCCGCCGGTGGGGCATCCCAGTGGCTCCCCATCATCGTGGGAGACAGACGGGCGCGAGAGATCCTCTACCTCTGCGAGCGAATCCCTGCTGCCAAGGCTCTGGATTGGGGGCTGGTGAACCAGGTTGTGCCGTACAAGGAGCTGGATAGCGCCGTGGCCGAGATGTGCGAGAAGCTCCTGGACAAGTTCCCCGAGTGCATGAGGTACACCAAGCAACAGGTCAACTTCTGGAAGGACCTGGTCTGGTACTCCACCATCGGGCACGCGAGAGACTGGCTGTCCATCCACTTCGCTAGCCAAGAACCGTGGGAGGGGATGCGGGCTTTCGTGGAGAAGAGGCCGGCAGAGTACCGACGCCTGAGGGAGGAGGCGGCCACCGGAGGGTCGCCATCCTTCGTCTGGGGGGCCTATGAGAAGGAGTGCGGTGAGTGTGGGGCGAAGGGCCTTCCGTCTGGGTTTGAGTACTGCGGTTCATGCGGCGCGAAGATCGAGTAGTGTCGGAAGCGATTACCGGAAGTGTCTTCCTAGCCATCTCCTCTCGAGGAGGACCTTCGCCCAGTGCCACAGACGGCCAGGCCTCCTCATTGATATCGCGGGTTCGGCCTCCCCATAGAAGTTGCCTCTAACCATCCCGGCCCGACCGAAGCCCGTCTCCAAGAAGCACATCCCGTATCCGTCCCACCGGTGCAATCCTCCGCCGACGATCTCGGAGACGATGTTTTGGCATGCAGTCTTAGACTGGCCCTCTGCGAATACCCCGGCCTTGGGTAGAGTCGGGACGTTACCGGATGGTGTCTTGATGCTCGTGACGTCGCCGACGGCGTAGACATCGTCAAAGGATGACTGCATCGTATGCCGGTCTACGGGAATCCAGGGACCGTCCTTCGTCAGGTCGGAGTTCCTCACGGCATCGCACGTCGTATGGGGTGGTATCGCCACTAGGAGGTCGTACTCCATCTTGGAATCTCCCTTGAAGTAGACTAACCTGGACTCTGAGTCGATGTGGTCCATGTCCTTCTTCGTGTGGAGGGGGATGTCCCTCTCCTCCATTATGGCAGCGGCCCCCTCACCGATGGCCTTCCCTGCAGCGGGTAGGGGGGAGGGTTCAGGGGTGAAGAACTCGATTTCCACGTTGCCTCTCAACCCTATCCTACGGAAGTGGTAGTCCATTAGTAGCGCTGTCTCATAAGGGGCCGCAGGGCATTTGAACGGAAGGCGAGAGATCCCCACAAGCACCTTCCCTCCTTTGAAGCCGCTCAGGGCATCGCCCAGTCTAATGGCCCCCTGTAGGTCGTATGGGTGGAGGGCCGCTTCCTCAAAGCCTTCGATGGCGGAGGGTTCGAGCCGTGCGCCGAGGGAAACCAGCAGGTAGTCATATCGGAGTTCGCTCCCGTCCACGATAACCCGCCTTTCTTCAGGCTCTATGGAAGCGACCTCTCCCCGTCGGTGCCGAACCTTCCGCGCCTTGAGTCTCGCGAGCGGCCGCCATACCTGATCGGGTCTCCTCCAACCCATCACGACCCACGGGTATGATGGAGGGAAGTAGTGCTTGCCTTCCCTATCGACTAGCGTAATCTCGACTGTGTCTCGCAAGCTCTTGGAAAGTTCAGCCGCTGCCGAGGCCCCTCCCACACCTCCACCGAGGATGACAATATTGGTCACGTTGATCCCCCGCAAGGTCCATGACTGCTGGGATATAATGTTTCTGGTGGGTACTTCGCCTGAGGGGACTGACTGTTGCCGGGCGAATGCGAAATCCCAACCTCAAGAAGTGGGACAGAGGATATCTAGGAGTTGAACTCTACCCCAGGAAGGTGCATCAATGGTCCAGAAGATAATCGACGTTGTTGGGGTCTCGACCGAGAGCTTTGCGAAGGCTGCTGACGACGCTGTCAAGACGGCTGCCAAGACCGTCAGAAACATGAAGTGGGCGAGGGTCTCGGAGATGGAGATGGGAATCGAGGGTGACAAGGTCCTGGAGTTTAGGACGACGCTGCGCATATACTTCGACGTCGATTGACCTGACGCTGAACGCCTCGGGGCGCAGGCACGGTCGATAGTGGCCCAAGAGTTGGGCTCGCCGAAAGGACTAGTAAGTATTGTCATTGCACAAAGGACATAGGCTTCTCCTCTGCTTTTCGGTAGTCCAAAAAGGAGATGGGGGCCTGAATCTCGCGGAGATTCCCTTGGGGCGACTAGTCAGGATAGAGAGGATCTTGGACTCCGACGTGAAGGAATACCTTCTTCGGTTGGGCATCCTCGAGGGATCCGTTATCCGCTGTGTGGGACGCCTCCGCAAGGGTCCCGTCGTCATCCGCAGGAACGGCCTGGAACTCTCCATCGGGCACCGGCTGGCCAAGGAGATCGTCGTCATCGAGGTTGAGGACGGATGAGAGGCCACCACGGCCACCAGTTTCGTGGAGGGAAGGATCCCTGCACCGTGGCCCTCGTGGGCAACCCCAATACGGGGAAGTCTGTCCTCTTCAGCGAGCTTACGAGGCGGTTCGCGGACATCTCTAACTATCCGGGGACGACCCTTTCTCTCCAGGAGGCTCGGATAGAAGACTGCGTCCTCATCGATTCTCCTGGCGTCTACGGAATCCACGCCGATGGAGAGTCTGAGGACCTCGTGCGGCGGGCAATCGACGTATCCAGAGTCATCGTCAATGTGATGGACGCGACCAGGCTGGAGAGAGGCCTCTGGCTGGCTTTGGAGCTGGCGGAAACAGGCAAGCCTGTCCTGCACGTCCTGAATGTGTGGGACGAAGTGGAGGACTCGGGCTTGAGGATCGACCTTGAGAAGCTTGCCTCCTTCCTTGGGGGCCCCATCTTCACGACCGTGGCCACCAAGGGTACAGGGGTTGGCAAAGTGTCCAAGGCGCTCTTTGACATTCTCCATTCACGGGTCCGGATGCCTCAGCTGATCCCCGCATCCGCTGGCGCGACTCGCTCCGTTGACGCCCCTGCCGCCTTGGCGATTGAGGACTCCCTGATTAGGCGACGACGGATTGACTCCCTCCTGGATGAGGTAATCCTGGAGTTACCCAAGAGGAAGACCTTTACGGACCGCCTCTCGGCAATAATGATACATCCCTTGACAGGCGTCCCGCTGGCCCTAGTCATCCTTGGCGCGGTCTTCTACCTCATTGGGACCTTCGTGGCTCAAGACCTCGTCGGCTTCACGGAGGGCGTCGTCTTCCAGCAAATCTACGAACCTGCCTTGCGGGACCTCTTGGGCAGCTTCATCTCAGGTCCCCTCTACACGGTCCTGGTGGGAGAGTTTGGCATCCTGACCATGACCGTCACCTACGTCTTTGGCCTCCTCCTGCCGCTGGTCTTCTTCTTCTACGTTATGATGGCCATCCTGGAGGACACCGGGTACCTTCCGAGGTTGGCGACGCTGGCTGATCGGACATTCAGCGCAATGGGCATGAACGGCAAGGCGGTCATCCCGATTGTTCTCGGCTTCGGATGCGTGACCATGGCCACGATAACGACGAGGATGCTGAACAAGGGGAAGGAGAGGCTCATAGCCATCGCCTTGTTGGCGCTCGCCGTACCTTGCTCGGCCCAGATGGCGGTAATCCTCGTCCTCCTGGCAGGCCTGGGCTTTGTCTACTGGGCGATGTATGGTGGAATCATCCTTGGGGTCTTCCTCCTCATCGGATGGCTCCTGAGCAGGATGATACCGGGGCAGAGGACGGACCTCATGTTTGAGCTACCGAAACTGCGGCTTCCCCAGTGGAGAAACGTCCTGCGCAAGGCGAAATTCCGCACCTGGGTCTTCATCAAGGACGTCCTCCCCCTCTTCTTCATCGGCGCCCTGATCATAAGCATTCTCCTTGTGACCGGGGCGCTGGCGGCCATGCAAGAGGCCTTGGGCCCCTTAGTGGTGGGATGGCTTGGCCTGCCAGCCGAGGGCGCCACGGCCCTCATAATGGGCTTCGTCCGGCGGGATTTCGGCGCGGCTGGATTCTTCCACATGGCCCTCACGCCGCTGCAGGCCGTCGTGGGTATGATCGTCATCACCCTCTTCATACCGTGCATAGCGAGCGTGATGGTGATCCACAAGGAATTGGGACTCAAGGGCGTCCTAGCAATACTGGGGTTCACCCTGGGCACGGCCTTCCTCGTTGGAGGCATCCTTATACGCGTTCTGACACCTCTCCTTGGGATCTGAGTGGTCCTCAGGGAGGCCAGAAGGGTGCTGAAGGAGGGCGGGGGACTGGGAGTTGTCAGTCTTTCCAGGGAGGACGCAGAGACGTGCCTTCTGAAGTTCTACGAGTGGGGCCATCTACGTAGAGCAATCGATCCGCAAAGCGGGCTTCAGGATTGAGGAGAAGATACGGGCGGGGATGCTAGGCCTCTCAACAGAGATTGTGATTGCCTCAAAGGAACCACAGGGGGTAGAGCATCTCGCCTCGGTCGCGGCTTCAATCGGCACAGACAGTCTCACTCCCAAGACTGGTTCTCATCATCGACTCTGATTCTCGTACTCGAACCTGATAATCACGTCGCGAGCCTTATATGGCCCTGGCTGCAGGCGTTTCAGAGGCGAGGTGCGCTGAGTCATGAGGCGCCTGCCAAGATCCGAGCTCCACATCATCATACTTGCGGTCCTGTCAGTGCTAGGGATACTCTTCTACACAGCCTCAGGCCTCGCTGGCCTGAGATTGCTCTGGGTGGACTTCGGGATGGCCACCTTCTTCCTCTTCATCCCGCCAGTCCTCTACACGAGATTCACACGTCTCAGGCAACGGAAGGTCTCCGCCAGCGTAATTAGCGCCGTGGTCGTGTCGACTGTTCTCTTCAGTGTCCTGATGCACATGGATACGGCGACGGCCCTTCCGGATACATTCTACCTCCACGATGTGGCAACCAGCGGCATATCGCCTTCGGGTAGATACATGAACAGCACCCAGGGGTCCAGCGGGGCCACGATGACCTTCGACACTCTTTACCAGAACGCTTACTGGTACGCAGATGAAACTTGGCCGTCCGGCGGCAACGACATGGTCATCGACGAGGGGGCCTACAGCTTCAAAATGTATTTCAATGAGCTGCCCCGGCCCTGGTGGAATACAAGCTACCTATACAGACAGAAGATCACGGTCACCGCTGGTGCCTCGGCCATTCCTGCCAGCTACGGGGTCAACCTCTCCTTTGCTCACAACTCTCTCGTCCTCGCGGGACAGGCTCAGGCGGATGGAGATGACGTACGAGTTGTCTACTGGACCGGGTCCTCTTGGGTCGAGAGGGCTCGCGCTATGGATGACAACTCTTCTTGGGACAGCGCGTCCACCAAGATATGGTGGGAGACCTACACCTCCATAGCCGCTAGCGGGTCCGACCAGGACTACTACCTCTACTACGGCAACACTAGTGCTGCCAATCCCCCCACTAGTGCGGCAAAGGGAACGGGCGTGAAGTACGTCCAGAGCGGAACCACCACCAGCTCCGCAAATGGCATTGTGAACGTCCCCATCTCACCTGTAAACACCTCCAAGTCATTCCTCATCTTTGGGTCCAGACACAACAGCAATCGACCCGTTGGCTCCTACCTGCGGGGACAGATATACAACTCCACTACGGTCCAATTCGAGCGGGTGACCAATGAGGCGCCCCCAGTGACCATGACCATCAATTGGTACGTGGTGGAGTACTACAGCGGCGTGAACGTCCAGAGAGGGGAGGCATCCATGACAAGCGATCCACGGGACATCACCATTGGTGCCGTGTCCGCGCTGGATCAGGCCTTCGTGACTTGGTCCAAGACGCCAACGAACACCGACAACAGCTTTGACTCAAATGACCCTCAAAGGTGCTGGCTCACGACCACAACGAACCTGCGATGCACCGGTTCCGCCTCATCTACGCACATCGTCTGGTGGCAAGTGATTGAATTCACCAATGCCGCCGACATAGACGTGCAGGCGGGGACCGTCAACCTTTGGAACGGTGCCACATCTGCCTCCGATACATTGAGTCCGGGTGTCGGGACGACGCGGACATTCTTCCTCGCAGGCTACAACACCAGCGGAGGCGGTGCTGACGTGGGCAGCAGGATGCTCAGAGCCAACCTGACCAGCTCCACTGGCATCACCATCGACCGCAGCATTGGCGGGAACGCCGACGACGTAACTGCTACATGGCAGTCGGTCGAGCTGTTCGACGGCACCAGGGTCTTCTACAGCAACCGAAATTTCGGTTCTGGAATCTCCCAGCAAACCGTCAACATCGGGGCTGCCGTCGACCTCAACCGCTCGGTCGCGTTTGCTTCTGTGCAGCCCGCAGGCGGCCAAAACATGGGTAGATCCCCCTACTCTGGCGACGACATCATAGGCGTAGGTTCCTTTACCATCAATTTCACCTCCACCACGCAGATCAACCTCACGCGGGACAACACAGCTTCCTCATCGGATGTGGTCTGGATGGTAGTGGAGTTCGAAAGGGAGAAGGCCATGTCGTCCCTGGGAGGGGAGGAGACCTCGGCCAACCTGCAGATTGTGGTGAGCGTCTACCACACCAAGGCCGACGGGACAGACGCCCAGGAGATCGTCACCTCCTCCGCAGTGACCATCGACAACAGCACGGCAGACCCCCTCACCATAGATCTGGGAACGGGGGCAAGACAGACTTTCTCGGCGAGCGACCCGCGGCGACTGCGCCTTCGTGTCAACGTCACCGCCATAAGCGGGGGCGAACGCTTCGTCCTGGCCTATGACTCCGTTGCGGACCCATCCAATCTAGCGACTCCTTCCGTTTTTACGGCAGCCCTCCTCACCAACCCGACACTTACGCCTGGTTCCGGTTCCACGAGCACCTTCTTCAACTTCACTATCGACTACACGCATCCACTGGGTGTGCCAGCAAACCTCGTCAGGGTCAACGTATCTGACGCTACGAACGCCACCTACTACAACTTCACCATGAGTCCCACTCTGACCCCCGGAATCGAATACTTCGTGCAGCAGTACTGGGCCATCAACGGGACAGTAAGCAACTTCGCCAACGCCCAGTCCTCCTCCGACGGCGGCGCCTCGGCCCTCCTGGCCCAGATGCTGGGCTTCGACACTGGCACTGGTGCCGACGGCTCTGTGGCCTGCAGCGCCACATGCAACATCAACACGGACGTCCTGGGTAGCGGCCGCTCCACCTACGCAGATGGGATCGTGACGACAGTTACCACCAACCCAACGGGGACCACCATTTCTGTGAGTTCCACAAACGGCTTTGCCGCGAACGATGAGATCCTCCTCATCAACCTTGGAGGTGCCTCCGGGGATGCTGCGGACGTCGGCAACTACGAGCTGCTGGAGGTCCAGTCGGTCTCTGGGGGTGACACCATCACCACCACGACCACAATCCAGAACTCCTACGATGGCACGAGCTTCGCCAATCAGAGGGTCGTTGTCCAGCGGATTCCCCAGTGGACCACGCTAACTGTCAACAGCGGCGGTACGCTGACGGCAAACGCTTGGGGAGGTAGCAGCGGCGGGGTCATAATCTTCCGGGCAACGGGGGCCGTCACCATCAACTCCGGCGGCGCCATCAGTGCCAACGCCCTTGGCTACAGGGGCGGCGCGGGCGGTACCTCTGGGGGTAGCCCGACGGGGGGCCAGAATGGCGAGTCCTTCGACGGTTACAATGGGGCCGGTGGCAACAGCGGACAGTCAGGCACTGAAGGAGGTGGTGCTGGCACCAACAACGGAGGGAACTCTCAGGGCACAAGAGGCGGAGGGGGTGGGGGTGGAGCGGAGGCCACCGGTGACTCGACCAATGCGGGCGGAGGAGGAGCGGGTGGCGGCTACGCCGGTGGCGGTGGCGGCGGTGGCGGCTCTGGGGACGGATCCGCCGAATCTGGAAATGGCGGCACCGGAGGAGGTACCGGTACTGGCGGAGGGGGTGGAGGCTGTGCTCCAGGAAACGATGCTGGCGGGGCTGGCGGAAACGCCGGAAGTGCAGGAGGGAGTTCGGGAACTGGCGGTAGTGCTTGCACCGGCGGAGCTGCAGGCAGTGGAGGGAACACCGGGGAAGGCGGCTCCTCGGCTGCCGGGGATGCTGACTCCGGGGGCGGCGGAGGAGGTGGAGGAGGACTGTATGGCCTGGCTGACCTCTCCACGATCTTCTTCGGTTCAGGAGGCGGCGGTGGGGGAGGCAGCAACGAGGCCACCCAGAGCGGGTCTACTGGAGGTGGGGGTGGCGGCATCATCGTCATCATCGCTGACAGTGTCTCCGTGAGCGGCACCCTGAGTTCCAACGGTTCGGCGGGAACAGGTGGTGGAGCGTCCACGAATCCCTATGGCGCCTCAGGAGGTGGTGCTGGGGGGAGCATCCTCATCCGGGCCAATTCCGTCACCAATAGTGGTACGGTCACAGCCGTCGGCGGGGTCGGAGGCTCGAGGAGCGGCACTAGCTCCAATGGAGGTGGCGGAGGCGGAGGTGGCGTCGGGCGAATCCGTATTGAAGCCGACTCAATCACAGGCACTGCCAACCCATCTGCTTCCACCTCGGGCACGCCAGGACAGAACGTCCTGCTGACCCAGTTCAACACAACTGGTATCCGAGACGGTGGCGAGAACACCCTCGTCCTTCGCTACAACTTGACCTCCGCGGACGATACCTTTGGTTTGTGGGTCTGGGACTTCACCGCTTCCGATTGGACCCAGCGTGGAACTTTGGACCAAACGGCAGTCAGCTTCTTCAACTATACGTTGACCTCGGATGAGGTTAGTGGCGGAGTCGTCAGCATCAGATTCAACGACACGTCCGAATCTGGGACCACGAACCTCTCAGTGGACTACCAGCTGGTGAACAACACTTTATGGAAGGCAGGAGTCACGTACTTCTACAACACCACGCTTGCAGCTGGTTGGTACGAGCACTTCTTCTGGGCCAACGATACCAATGGGAACTGGAACATGACCTCCGTGCTCCCCGGTCCAAGCGTCAACGCCGGCCCTACCATCTCAGATTTCCGCCTCGAAAACGCGACGGCTGTCTCCAAAACGGGAGAGCAGCTTGACGTGGACGTGGACTACTTCTTCGTCTTCAACGTCACGGACGAGAACGGGTGGACGGACATCGGGGACGACGGGAACGTCTCCTTGCGGCTCTGGTACGACGGCAACCAGACCCCGGAGCTCACGTACGACCAGCAGACGACGGGGGCGAACTACCGGATCGAGCTGAAGTACGTGGATACGTCCGACCCCAGCGCTGCCTCCCTGGGCGAATGGTCCGTCACGGAGGGCAGGGCAACGTACAACGCCTCTGCCAGCAGCCTAACGTCTATCACGGACGGCTACGAGTTCAAGCTGGCCCTCCGCCTGCACTATCAGGTGAAGCAGGCCAATGACCCCACGAACAACACGGTCGGCAGCTACAACGACAACAACTCCTGGAACGCGGAGATCGTCGCCTATGATGGCACTGCGACCTCGACGCTCCAGACGGCCTCCACCGGGGAGCACATGGAGTTCGGGGTTTACATGTACACCTTCGTGAACATCTCTGCCAACTGGGCTACCACGCTAGGTCCGGGAGACACCCAGAGCACGAACGCCGTTACCGTCTATTACAGGTCCAACGACGACTTCCGAATGCGCATCTGGTTCGTGACCCATCTAGTGGATGGGTCGAACACGATAGACATCACCAACGTGCAGATTCTTGCCGCAGCGGATCCGAACGACAATGTCACCTCAGATATCCAGTTCACCGGCCTCGGGATAGGGAACGCGGAGTATATCTTCGGCTCGGACGTGTGGTGGTTCGCTCACAGCACCGACATTGATGAGAATACGGTCGTGGTTCAGTTCAG
>JABAOD010007715.1_pt1 | contig 17029 bp, 18 predicted proteins | sample 7062151 | NCBI WGS metagenome assembly JABAOD01 (sample SAMN14538626, study PRJNA623070) | marine sediment metagenome | biome: marine biome [ENVO:00000428]; feature: marine pelagic biome [ENVO:01000023]; material: deep marine sediment [ENVO:00002113] | place: India: Gulf of Khambhat ... | reverse complement strand
CATTTCGTGCGCTCATGGGCCCCATGAACGCCCCGCGACCCACCATGGTGTGGGTCTATCGCTACTCCGGATTGGGGTGCGCGTTTGCCGCCGGCGTCATGGTGTTCATGGCCGGCGGGTGGCTGGTGGACAGGGTGGTCGGGTCGTTTCCCGTCTTCATGGTGCTGGGTGCGCTGGTTGGCGCGGCGCTCAGCACGCTGAGCATCTACCGACGGCTCGAAACGAGTCGCGGGCCGGGTGAGGAACCGCGCGACGGGGACCGCGAATGACCGAGCTGGTCTTGGGGCTCGGCCTCACGGCGACGATCTCGGCGGTGGTGTGGCTCGTGTGGGGGGCGGTGGCTGCCGAGGCCGCGGCCGGGTTCGGGCTCCTGGCGACGGTTCTCCACAGCATCGCCGTTGCGTTGCTGAAGCCGGCGCTCCGGGGGAGCACGAAGAAGTTGTTTGGACGGTGGGCCGCGGGAATGGGTCTGCGCCTGCTCGGCGTGGCGGTGTTCGCGGTCTTGGTGATGACGCAGCGGGAGCTGGTGCCTCCGCTGCCGGCGGCAATCGGGTTCGTCGGGGTGCTGCTGCCGCTGCTGTTCAGTGAGATACGGTTGCTTCGATGATGCTGCAACACGAAGTGGATATTGGCGAGATCCTGATGCATCACACGGCGGATGCATACGCGCTGGATTTTTCGCCGTTCTTCGTCTGGAACTACGGTAAGTTCATTCCGGACATCCACGTCCTTGGCCTCACCATCAACCTGACGCCCTCCAAGCACGCGATCTACATGGCGTTTGCCGCCTTACTCGTGTTTCTGACGATGTGGATTGCCGGGCGAACGCTGGAGCGACAGCGAGCTGGCGAAAAGGCTCCCAAGGGCTTTGCCAATGCCATCGAATCGCTGGCGCTCTGGGTCCGCAACGATGTGGCCATCGCGAACATCGGGCATCACGGAGCGCAGTACGCGCCGTACGTCATGTCCCTGTTCTTCTTCCTCCTCTACTGCAACCTGCTCGGCCTACTTCCGTGGGGTGCGAGCCCCACGGCAAACCTGGCAGTAACGGGCGGGATGGCGATCCTGTCCTTGATCGTGATCGAGCTGAGCGGGATCGTGAGGCTCGGGTGGCGTGGGTACATGAAGACGATCTTCCCGCCCGCGCCGGGGATGGGAGGTGCCGGAGCGGCCGCCATCTCCATCGCCATGGCGCCGATCGAGATCATCGGCAAGCTGGTCAAGCCGTTCGCGCTCTGCGTCCGACTGTTCGGTAACATGACCGCGGGGCACTTCGTGATCCTCGCGCTCTTCGGGCTGATTTTCCTGGCTGGGAACTTGGAGGTCTGGCGCTGGGGCATCGGGGCGGGATTGGGCACGGTCGTGTTGTTCGTGATGGGGCTGGAGTTGATCGTCGCGTTCGTGCAGGCCTACGTGTTCACCCTGATCACGGCGGTGCTGATCGGTGTGATCGTGCACGAGCACTAGCTGGGGCGGTAGGGCGGTGGGAAGGTGGTAGGAAGGTAGGTGGGGTGGTCCGAGCGCTTCGTGCCGCCCCGACAGGTACCCGGTCGAGTGACCGGGGATGCCCGCTGGCCGCGAGGCCGAAGGCGGGTCACCGCGACGGAGCCGTAACGGGAGAGGCGGCCACCAAGCGGAAGCGCAATCGACACGGGATCTCCCGATGAGTGATCGAGGAACTGACGAATGCTGAACATGTTTGCAGCAATGCTGGTACAGGCCGAGCCGGCCGGTACAGCCGTGAACGAAGTGCTGGGGGTCGGTCTGGGGATCGGCCTGGCGCTGCTGGGAGCCGGGCTCGGACTCGGCTGGATCGGATCGCAGACGGCGCAGGCGATCGCGCGTCAGCCCGCAGCCGCCAACGACATCCGCGGCACGTCGCTGCTGATCGCGTTCCTCATGGAGGGAGCCACGATCATCGCGATCATCATGTCGTTGGTGGCGAAGCTCCTTTGATCCGACGATGACACTCTCGCTATTGCCGGTTGCGGCGGCAGAAGAGGCTGCCGAAGGTGGGCTCGGGGGGCCGTTCGTGCTCGAGCCGGGCCTCATCATCTGGACGTGGATCGTCTTCGGCTTCCTGTTGTACGCGCTCTGGAAGATCGCTTGGCCGCCCATCGTGCGGCTCACGGAAGAGCGCGAGAAGCGAATTGCCGCTCAGCTCGCCGAGGCAGAGCGGTTGGGGAAGGAGGCGCAGGAGGCGGTCGAGCGGCATCAGAAGCTCCTGGAGGGCGCGAAGCAAGAGGCCCAGGCGTTGATCAACGAGGCCAAGGGCGTCGCCCAAAAAGAGCGCGAAGTGCTGCTGGCCAAAGCGGCGCACGAACAGGAGACGCTCCTGGAACGCGCGCGTCGAGAGATCGAGGCCGAACGCGAACGGGCGGTGAGCGAGTTGCGGCGTGAAGCGGTCGAGCTGTCGTTGGCGGCGGCCACGAAGCTGATTCAAAAGCGGCTGGATGGCGACGCCGACCGCAAGATCGTGGAGCAATACCTCGGGTCGCTGCAGGACGAAGCGTGAGAGATCCGACCATCGCCCGCAACTACGCCGAGGCGTTGTTCGAGCTGGGCGAGCGCCAGGGGGAGACCGAGCATTTCCTGAGCGTGATGGCGGCGCTGGCCGGCGCCATCGAGTTGGAGCCGTCCGTCCGGGTGGCCATCGAATCGCCGCAGGTGCCCAAGGCGAGCAAGGAGCAGATTCTCCGCGGCGCGCTCGAGGATGTCGTGTCGGAGTCGTTCCTCCGGTTTCTGGCGGCCGTGATCAAGCGAGGCCGTCAGGGCCTGCTGCCGATCATCGGTACGGAGTACGCCGATTTGGTCGACGAGAAGCTGAACCGCGTCCGCGCGGGCGTGACGCTCGCGCGTGAGCCGGATGACGCGTTACGCGATGCCATTCGCGAGCGCCTCCGCGAGATCACCGGGAAGGAGGTCATCCTGCGCTTCCGGGAAGACCCCGGCATTCTCGGCGGGGTGATCTTGCGGATTGGCGATCGCATCATCGACGGCTCGTTGCGGCGTCGGATGGCGCGTCTCAGACAACAGCTGCTCAATACGTGAGTGGCGGGCGGATGGTCGCCGCCGGCAAGGTCGGGGCGCCAGACAGCATCACGTAGTCGATATCGAGCGCGACCCCGGGGACAGCGACCCCGGGGTCGCGCCGCTTTCAGGAGGGAGTATGGCACCGCGTGTGGGATTCATCGGCCTCGGCGCCATCGGACGGCCGATGGCGGCCCGGGTCGCCGCGCGGTTCGAGAGCATGGTGTGGAACCGTACGGCGTCCCGAGCGGAGAGCTTCGGTCGGGAAACCGGGACCGCGGTCGCGGCCGACCCCACCGCCCTCGTCGATTGGGCCGACGTCGTGATCACCTGTCTACCTACGTCGGTGGAGGTGCGCGAGGTGGTCGAGGGTGTCGGCGACGCGTGGCGTGCCGATCAACTGCTCGTCGATTGCACGTCGGGCGCCCCCGCCGGGTCACGCGCTATTGCCGAGTGGTTGCGTCGATCGGGTGTCCACTTCGTGGATGCGCCGGTGAGCGGCGGCACGAGCGGAGCGGCCGCCGGGACACTGACGGTGATGATGGGGGGGAGCGAGCCCGGCATCGGTCGCGCCCGCGACGTGGTGAGTGCCTTCGCGGGGAACGTCGTGCACGTCGGGCCCGTTGGGGCGGGGCACGCGCTCAAGGCCATCAACAATGCGTTGCTAGCGGTCAATATCCAGGCATCCGGCGAGGCGCTTGCTGCGCTGGTCAAGCTCGGCGTGTCGGGCAAGACTGCTCTCGAGGTCATCAACGCGTCGAGCGGGCGCTCAAACGTGACGGAGAATCTGATCCCCGAGCGCGTGCTCTCGCGCCGCTGGCCACGTACATTCCGGTTGGCGCTGTTGGACAAGGACATCGGCATCGCGCTCGAGGTGCTGCAGGAGACGGGAGTGGAGCCCACCGCCATCGGCGTCGTACGAGAGGCCTTCGCCAAGGCCCGACGGGCCCTGGGCGAGGAGGCGGATCACGTCGAGCTGATCAAGGAGATCGAGAGAGCGGCGGGGGTAGAGATCCGGTAGAGGGTGGAGCGGACGGGGAGGAGGAGGCCCCCTCCCCGTGCCATGCGTCAGAATTGGACAGCCGGGACCTCCCGTGCGGCCTCGTCGGCTTCGAAATACTCTCGCGCGCTCGCCCCGATCGCCTTGGCCGTGAGCACCTGTGGGAAGCGGCGAATGTAGGCGTTGTACTCGCGCACCGCCGCATTGTAATCCTGCCGAGCCGTGGCGATCCGGTTTTCCGTTCCCTCCAGCTGATCCTGCAGCATGCGGAAGTTCTCGTTCGACTGGATCTCCGGGTTGTCCTCCACGAGCACGATGAGCCGCCCCAGGGCCGTGGTCAGGTTCTGGTTGGCGGCTGCCATCTCGGCCAGATTCCCGCCCTCGATCGCGCCTCCCAGACGGGCCCGCGCTTCGGTCAACTGCTCGAAGATCGCCTGCTCCTGCTGCGCGAAACCCTTCACGGTGTTCACGAGGTTGGGGATGAGGTCGGCCCGTCGCTGAAGGGTAACCTCGATCTGGCTCTGGAAGGCGCTCACCTGCTCGTCGAGGGTCTGAATACGGTTGTACCCGCATCCGGATGCGAGCAGGGCCACGCAGGACGTCAACACGAACGCACGCTTCATAGCGATTCTCCTACTTCGGCGCCGAATCGGCGCCCGCTGGTTCATATCGGTCAACGAATCGGGCGAGTTGCTCGATCTGCTCGATGTAACGGTCGCCCGTCGGATCGTGGGGCTTGAGGTACGGCACGTTGTGTCCCACGAGTTTGTCGATCACCCACTCGAACGCCTTGACATCCAGGCCCGCCACCGCAGCGGTTTCCTGCACCAAAGCCCGGGGGGTCTGTGGCGGTGCCTGCCCGGTCAGCCGCAGCACGGCGCGAAAGATCACGAAGAAGGTGCCGGCGGAATCCAGGAGCAGCTCTTCCAGCGCCTTGCCGTGCGCCGCCGCCGCGACGAACTCCGTGCGCAGACGCAGCAGCTTGCCGCGAATCTCCCGTTCCAATTGGCGCCGGAGGTCGGCCCGCGTGGTCGTGAGCCCCTCAAACGGATCGGCCCCGAGCACGATCTCGTGCGCCTCCCGCATGTCTTCGATCTCCATGGGGAACACGTCGGTGGATCGTCGCCACTCCTCCTCGGCGAACACCAGGGGTGCGGGTTGCCCCTTACGGGTCCACTCGCCGATGGGTGCCTCGACGGCCTTGAGCGCCGCCGGCGAGGCGTCCCTGACGATGAGCAACGTGGTCAGGAGGCGCTCGCCGTCTCTGGTGTCGTGGCGGATCGCCGGTCCGTACAGGGCGAGCGTCACCAGGTTCGGACCCAGCGCCACCTCGACCTGCTTCGTCAGCCGGGTGAGTTGTGCTCTCGCGTCTTTCGCCATTCAGAAGCTCCCTGAAGCGCCGCCTCCGCCGAACCCGCCCCCACCACCGAACCCCCCGAACCCGCCGCCGCCGAACCCACCACCCCAGCCGCCCCCACGTCCGCCGCCACGACCTCCGCCAAGCAGCATGCCCAGGAGAAGCCAAGCCAACGTGTCGGCGCCGGAGCGGCGTCGACCGTAGCGACGTCGGCTCCCGAGCCCGCTCAGGAGAAAGAAGATGATCACGAGCGGCACGATGATCCAGGCGGCACCGCCCGGGGGACCGTCGACGCCGCGCGGGACCTGCACCGGCGGCTGCCCCGTCAACTCGAATCCGAACTCCTCGGCGTAGGCCTGACCCAACAACCACACGCCAGCGACGAGTCCCGCGGCGAAGCTCCCGTTCTCGACGGCAACCCGGCCGATGACGTCCCGGATGCGCCCGGCTCGCGCGTCCGTCACGAAGCCCTCGGCGCCCGTCCCCGTGCCGATCGCCAGCTCCGCCGCGCCGTCACCCGGTCGCTCCCCGGGCTTGAGCAGGAGCACGACGCCCGCATTACGGGCTCGATCGCCCGCCGCGCCCTGCGCCCCGACCCCCCACGCTCTCCCGATGTCGCGTGCCACGTCGATGGCTCGCCGATCCTGCAGATCGGCGAGTGTCACCACCACGATCTCGCCTCGAGACTTGGCGCGCACTTCGTCGATCACAGCCAGCATCTGGCGCTCCGATACGGCGTCGATGATACCCGCAAAGTCGTTCACGAAGCCGATCGGTGCCGGAATCTGCAGCTGGACGAGCGCCGCGAGCAGAAGGAACGCCATAGGGTGGGAAGATAACGGCTGGCAGGACCGGGATCAGCGTCGGGGCCAACGCTCGTCGAGCCGGAGTCCGAGCGACAGGGCGTAATCGCGAGCCGCGGCGAACTCACGGCCGGTCACACGGCGGTCGAGTTCCGGGTATCTATCGCCGCTCACGTGACCCGCGGGTCGGTATTGATCCATGAGGTTTACGTACGTGGCCGGCCCGAGGACTCGCGCGACCCACCCGAGGATCGATCGCGTCTCCTCGAGGCCACCCGGCATCACCAGATGCCGCAGCAGCACACCGCGCCTGGCGATTCCGTCTGCGTCGACGGTCAGGTCGCCGACCTGTCGGTGCATTTCCGCAATGGCCGCGCGCGCGACCTCGGGGTAGTCCTCCGCCTTGAGATAGCGGCGGCTCGCCTGCGGCGACCAGTACTTGAAGTCCGGCATGTAGATGTCCACGATGCCGTCGAGGCTCCGGAGGCTCTCCATCGCATCGTAGGCGCTGGTGTTGTACACGATCGGCAGCGCGAGGCCGCCGTCCACGGCCATCTCCAGCGCCTCCAGCACCTGCGGGACGACGTGCTCCGGCGTCACGAGATTGATGTTGTGGCAGCCCGCCGTCTGGAGTGCCAGCATGGTATTGGCGATCACCTCGGGCGGGAGGCCCGTCGCGGCCGGCCCCGGTCGGATTCCCTGGCTGATGTCGAAGTTCTGGCAGAAGACGCACCGCAGATTGCAGTGCGAGAAGAAGATCGTGCCCGACCCCCGCCATCCCCGCAGGCAGTCTTCTTCGCCGAAGTGGGCGAATGCGCTGCTCACGACGGCGAACCGACCCGTCTTGCAGGCGGCCCATTTGTCTTCGAGCCGGTTCACACGGCAGTCACGGGGACACGCCCGACAGTCGGCGAGACCGCGGATCGCACCGTCGGCCCGCCTCGCCAGCTCACCTGGCGAAAGCCGGAGGTAGGCAGGCTGGGTGGTCGATGTCGAGACCATCGACGCTCGTCGCTCCGTTGAGGCCGGGAGGATGAATCCTCACGTGTCCGTAAGATACGGTACCCCTCGGATCGCCGCTCGTAAGGTCGGAGTCGGCATGGTACCTTTCGCCGTCGCCTCCTCGTCGGAGAGTGTTCGTGATCTGGTTGCCCGCGCTGCTGGGAGCCGTTGCATCCGCCCCGGTCGGTACGTCTATCGACGCCGACACGGCGGGCTACTGGCAGCAGGAGGTGCACTACCAGATCGTGGCTCGGCTCGACGAGCCCACGGGTGTGCTATCGGGGCGAGTCCTCATCCGCTACACCAATCGGTCGCCCGATACGCTCGCGGATTTCTACGTCCACCTCTACCTCAACGCCTTTCGTCCCGGGTCGCGCTGGGCGGACCGCGACAGCCTCGAGGGTCTTCGACGGTTCAACGACCTGGCGGATCCGGACTACGCGTATGAGCGCATTCGACGCAGCAGCATCGACGGCGTGACCGTCCGACCAGAGTTCCCGTACGCGCCGGATTCCACGATCGCTCGCTTCCCGCTACCGACTCCGCTCGCACCCGGCGAGAGCCTCGAGGTCGTGATCGAGTGGGATGCCCGTCCCAGCACCCTCCCGCGTCGTCAGGGCCGACAGGGTCGGCGCTTCGATTTCGCGCAATGGTATCCCCGCGTCGTGGTCTACGACCGATTGGGATGGCAGGCGCACCCGCTGTATCCCGCGGGTGAGTTCTACGGTGAGTTCGCCGCCTACGACGTGACCCTGGACCTCCCCGAGGACCAGGTCATCGGGGCGACCGGCGTCCCGATCGAGGGAGATCCGGGCTGGACCCGTCGCGCGGCCGATCCCGGGGTCGCCGTCGATCATCAGCGCGGCTGGTACGGTGACCACGCCTTCCGCGGCGGGGGGTGCCGCGTGATGGCGCTGGCGGCCGGTCGCAAGTGCGTGCGGTTCTACGCCGAGGACGTGCATCACTTCGCGATGTCGTTGAATCCGGACTACGTGTACGAGGAGGGTCGGTTCAACGACGTAGTGGTGCGCGTGCTGTACCTGCCGCAGGATCGGGAACGGTGGGGCGGCGGTACCGTCGTCGCGCGCACGGTCGAGGCGCTGCGCTGGCTGGACGAGTTGTTCGGACCGTTTCCGTGGCCGCAACTCACGAACGTGCACCGTATCGAAGGTGGCGGCACCGAGTTTCCCATGATGGTGATGAACGGTGGCCCGAGTCTCGGACTCATTCTGCACGAGGTCGGCCACAACTATCTGATGGGGATCCTGGCCAACAACGAGTGGCGAGAGGGATTCCTCGACGAGGGGTTCTCCAGCTTTCAGACGGCGTGGTACTTCGAGGAGCGATTCCCCGACTTCGACGGATACGGCGGACCGGAACGGTTCGTGCTGTACCAGGATCTCGATGACTGGTCCGAACCCGTCAGCCAGGTGAGCGAAGACTACCGGGACTTCGGAACCTACAGCACGATGGTCTACACCAAGGGGCAGCTGTTCTTTCACCAGCTGCGCTACATCGTGGGCGACGAGGTCATGCGGGCCATCCTGCGGGAGTACTACGCGCGCTGGAAGCTCAAGCACGTGACGGAAGCCGCGCTGCTCGACGTGGCCCAATCGGTCAGTGGCCTGGACCTTCGCACGTTCTTCGGCCAATGGCTCCATGGGACGCCGCTCTACGATTACGCCATCGGCAAGGTCACACGGCGGCAGATGGCGGACGGCTCCTGGGAGACCAGTGTCGAGGTGCGACGGCTGGCCGACGGGATGATCCCGGTCGAAATCGGGACCGCGAGGGAGGACGATCGGACGGTGTATGCGCGAGCCTCCGGGAGACCCGAACGGGACGTCGTCCGGTTCCGGACCGCCGAGCGACCGGGCCGCCTCATGCTCGATCCCCGGCTCCGCACGCACGACTGGAACTACCTCAACAACCGGGAGCGACGGTTTCTGAGCTTCCTGGACGAAGCGTGGCGGCTCGACACCTACGTGCACGAGCCCACGCGTCGCGATCGCGTGGTCAGCTCCGCCGCGCCGACCGTCTGGTACAACGACGCCGGAGGTCTCACCATCGGCGCGCGGGTGCGCTCCAACTACCTTGGACGGTTCGACCAACACGAGGCGTGGATCTCCCGGGGGATCACCGGCGACGATCCGATCACCGAGTCGGACGGGGGGTGGGTCGACGGCCGACTCCGCATCCGCAACCCCCACTGGCTTCGGGTTCCACGCAGCGCGCAGTCTCTGGATCTGTGGATGCTCGAGGGCCGCACCGGCGCGGCGCTGTCGTGGGAGTGGGAGCGACGACGCTCGTTCACGGATCCCAATACCCGTCGCGATCGGGTGGCGCTGCAGTGGATGGTCACCCGGAACATGGCGTTTCTGGATCCGGCCCAGTGGGAGAACGGGGGGACGGGGGAGATTGCCCACACGACCCGGTGGGACCGGGCGACGGCGCGGGCCCAGTGGCGGTTCATGGCGACGTACGGCGGCGGCATCGCCTATGCCGCGCGCGATGTGGGACAGCGCCTCGAGCGCCGCTACGATGTGGAGCCGTTCGGCCGCGCGACCGGGAGTGCGGCGGTGCGATGGTTCGCCGCGGGGGGATCGTGGGTGTTGGGGGCTCGAATGTTCGCGGGCGGGTATCTGGGCGAGAACGTGCCGCTGGCTCAGCGCGCGATCCCGGTCGATGGCGCCGATGCCTACGAGCGTTTCGACAACCCGCTGATCCGTTCTCGAGGAGCGCCGTTCGTGCGCGCGGACGTCTTCTACCACGCACCCGGGAACGGCAACCTCCGCGGGTATGCGCCCGGACTCGGCGGGCGCTGGTTGGCATCGCTGAATGTGGAGGTCGAGCGGGTGCTCCGTCACGCGACTCGGGGTCCGTTGCGGGACGTTTCGGTCGTCGTGTTTGGCGACGGCGCCCTGGCGGACTCACTGGCGGTTCCGTCCACTGGGGACGGTGCCGTCACGCCGTTGATCGATGCCGGAGCAGGGGTGCGGCTCGCGCTCCGTATAGGGGACCTGGACGTGCCGCTGCGGGTCGAGTTCCCCATTCTCGTGAGTCGGCCGGCGTACGCGCACAATCGGCGTGGCGGGACCGACGTGATCGAGTTTCGATGGCTGATGAGCCTGGAACGCAGTTTCTGACCGGTTCGGGCGGCGACCGCCGCTCGTTCTTCCGTGAGACGGTCGGGCGGCTCGTGCGCGAGGTCGTGCGGCGGACGGAGCGGCGCGTCTCGCCGATGCAGGCGCTCCGCCCTCCGGGCGCGATCGAGGAGATCGCGTTCCTGGCCGCCTGTACGCGGTGCGGAGATTGCATCGAGGTGTGCCCGGCGCGTGCCATCGTTCAGGCACCTCCGGGAGCCGGGCTCGCGGTGGGCACGCCCATGATCGACCCGTCGATCCAGCCCTGTACGGTGTGCCTCGACATGCCGTGCGCGCGCATCTGTGAAACGGGGGCTTTGGTCGTCCCGGCCAACCTGTGGGACGGCTATCGGTTGGCCGCCCTCGAGCTCGTGCCCGAGCGGTGCATCACGTTTCACGGTGTCGAGTGCGGCACCTGTGCCAGGCAGTGCCCGGTGGGCGAGCGCGCATTGACGCTGGATGCCGAGGGGCGGCCGGTCATCCACCAGGAAGGGTGTGTGGGCTGCGGCGTGTGCGTGCGCGCCTGTCCTACCACACCGTCGTCGCTGAAGCTGCACTTGGACGTCTGAACGGGGGCACGACTGTGAAACTGCCGCATAGGGTCGAAAAGCCGTGGGGGTACGAGCTCATCTGGGCGAAGACCGATCGCTACGTCGGGAAGATCCTCCACATCGAGGCGGGGCACCTGTTGAGCCTCCAATACCACGAACGGAAGGACGAAACCATCTTCCTGCTTCGGGGCGAGATCGTGTTCCGGGTACAGATCGACGGCGAGCTGACCGAGCAACGCATGCGGGAAGGGGAACGGTACCACATTACGCCGGGGACCGTCCACCAGATGGAAGCCGTGGAGACGAGTGATCTGCTCGAAGTCTCCACGCCGGAGCTGGACGACGTGGTGCGGCTGCAAGACCGATACGGGAGGGTGTGATGAAGGTGATCTTACCGGTGGCTGGGAAAGGCACGCGTCTGCTACCGATCACCAAACACGTTCCGAAGCCGTTGGTTCGCGTCGCGGGCCGTCCGGTGTTGGACTACGTAATGGAGACGCTGGCCGGTCTGGATATCGAGGAGCTGATCTTCATTACGGGACACCTCAAGGAACAGATCGAAGCGTATGCCCGACGAACGTACGACGTTCCCAGCCGGTTCGTGGAGCAACGGATTCAGGACGGGACGGCCGGGGCGGTGAACCTCGCTCGCCCGTATATCGACGGCCCGGTCCTGATCGTGTTCGTCGACACCGTGTTCGATGCCGATCTGTCCCTGGCGACCACCCTCGACGCCGACGGCATCATCTGGGTGAAGGAGGTCGAGGACTACCAGCGGTTCGGCGTGGTCGTGACCGACGCCGACGGGTACATGCAGCGGATCGTGGAGAAGCCCAGCGAGCCTATCTCGAACCTCGCCAACATTGGCCTCTATTACATCCGAGACTGGAAGCTTCTCTTCGAAGGGATCGAGCAGACCCTGGCCGGGCCACGACAAAAGGGCGAGTGGTTCCTGACGGACGCCTTCCAATACATGATCGACCACGGCCAGCGGATCAGGGCCGCGGAGGTCAAGGGGTGGTACGACTGCGGCAAGGTGGAGACTGTCCTGTCCACCAACCTGCACCTGCTCGAGCACGGCCGTCGTCGCGTGCCGGAGCGGACCGACACGGTCCGGGTGATCGAGCCGGTCTACATCGCCGATGGCACGACGCTGGAGGAATGCACCATCGGGCCGAACGTGTCGATCGACGAGGGCGCGGTGTTGCGCCGCTCCACCGTGCGTGACGCCATCGTGGGCGAACGTGCGGTGCTCGAAGACGCGGAGGTCCGTCACTCGCTCATCGGGCCCGACACGACGCTCCGAAGCCTGGCTCTGCACAACATGGTGGCGGCCGGCGACGAGATCGGCCAGGCGCCGTGACGGACACCCCCGTTCGAGCCGTCACGGACGAAGGGGATCTCGAAACGGCGCTCGCCGAATCGTTGGCGGTCATCTACAAGCACAGCTCACGTTGCGGCATCTGCACCGGAGCGCTCGTCGAGGTCCAGCAGTTCGCCGCCAGTCATCCAGACGTCCCGGTGTACGTGGTGGATGTCATCGCGCAACGTGGTCTCTCGCAGCGGCTCGCCGAGCGGCTCGAGGTACGCCACCAGTCACCGCAGGCGATCCTGGTGCGCGACGGGCATGCGGTGTGGCACGGGTCGCACTATCGCGTATCGTCCGATCGGCTCGACTCGGCGCTCGCGGAGGCGCGCACCGCGTACGAGCGGTAGGCTCGGCAACACCAGGCTCTGGACGCCCGTGGGCCCGTTGGCCAATATCGAACCGTACCCCGAGACGAAGGGAAACATGAGTCGGCTCGCCGCACGCGTTCTGGCCGTCCTGGTGCTCTCGATGGGGAGCGCGGCCGGCCTCCCCGGTCAGCAGCCGGTCGGTGCACGTGGCGCCGGCTTCACGGTCGAGGCCTACCTCGCCCGTATCGAGGCGTACGACAAGCGCGGGCCTGCCCTCAATGCCATTCTGGTGATCAACCCGCGGGCGCGCGCGCGTGCCGATTCCCTCGACGCGTACTTCGCTCGAACCGGGAAGTTGGCAGGCCCTCTGCACGGGATTCCCGTGATCGTCAAGGACAACTTCGACACCGCGGACCTCCCCACCACGGCGGGGTCGGCTGTCCTCGCGGGAGTGATCCCACCGGATGATGCCTTCCAGGTACGCAGGCTCCGGGAGGCCGGAGCGATCGTTCTCGCCAAGTCGAACATGGCGGAGTTCGCGTTCTCACCGTACGAGACGGTGGGCTCGGCCCTGCCCGGCTATACGCGCAATCCCTACGACCTGACCCGGGTCCCGGCGGGCTCGAGCGGGGGGACCGCTGCCGCCGTCGCCGCGAACTTCGGCACGGTCGGGATGGGGACGGACACCGGCAACTCGATCCGCGGCCCATCCGCACACACGGCGCTGGTAGGCATCCGCTCGACCATGGGACTCACGAGTCGCGACGGCATCGTGCCCCTCTACCTGAGTCGGGACATCGGCGGTCCGATGGCCCGGACGGTGGCCGACGCCGTCGCCGTGTTCGACGTCATCGTCGGCTACGATGAAGCGGATCCGGTCACGGCTGCCGGGCGTGCTCGTCACCCCGACTCGTACACGGATCAACTGATTGTGGACGGACTCCGCGGTGCACGCATCGGCGTCGCGCGTCAACTGGCCAATCGACCGGACGCGGATCCGGAGGTGCTGCAGCGGTTCGCCGAGGCGCTGGCCGATCTCCGTGCTGCCGGGGCCGCGATCGTCGATCCGGTGGCGATTACCGAGTTGGATACGATCACGGGATCCATGTGGTGCCGGAGCTTCAAGACCGACATCCGCGCGTACCTGGCGACCCTTGGGCCACGGGCACCCGTCACGAGCCTCGGCGAGATCATCGAATCTGACAAGTTCCACCCGTCCATCGAGCTACGGCTCCGGGAGCTGGCGGCGTTCGAGGAGCCGCCGGAGCGCGAGGCGACGTGCCTCGTCGCCGCAGCGAACGTGGAGAAGCTCCGAACCGGCGTGCGGCGCGTGCTGCGCGACCACCGGCTGGAGGCCCTGGTCTATCCCAGCTGGAGCAATCCCCCACGGCTCATCGGCGACCTCAATTCGCCGCACGGCAACAACAGCCCGTTGCTCTCGCCACCGACCGGGTTTCCGGCGATCACGGTGCCCATGGGGTACGTGCGTGACGGGTTGCCCGTGGGCCTCCAGTTCCTCGGCGATGCCTGGTCGGAGCCGTCCCTGATCCGGTTCGCGTACGCGTACGAGCAGCGAACGCAACACCGGCGACCGCCACCGACCACACCGCCGCTTCGGCCGTGACGATCCCGCCTGCCCCGAGTACCGCCGGGCGGCTCGCGAGGGCGCTTCCCTACGGGGTGCTGATTCCGGTGGCCCTCGTCCTCGGGGCCGCGCCGTTTCAACCGGAGCCGCATCTGATCGAGAAACTCCGCATGCTCTGGTCCGGAACCCTGACCCGGCCCCTCGACATCTTCGATCTCGTCCTGCACGGCTCGCCGCTGGCGTTGGTGGGTGTGCGGCTGGCCGTCGATTTGACGGGCCGACGGCGCCGCGGCGAACGATGACCTCTCCATCCCCGTTCCGGAGGAGTTTGCGTCGATGACATCCCGGATGAACCGTCGAGAATTCGTGTGCACGACCGCTGCCGCCACCGCGGCGGGGCTCGTGCCCTTCGAGGCGGGGCGCGCCGCGCCGACGGCCCACGTCCCCAAAGCGGTTCCACCGCTGGTGATCGCCGATCTGAGCGGGATTCGGTACACAAATGGTGGGCCGGTGAGCGCGGTCGAGAAGGCCTATCAACTCATCGTCGATGGTGCCGACGTGGTGGATGCCGTGATCGCCGGGGTGAACATCCCCGAGCTGGATCCCGAGGAGACGGGTGTGGGCTATGGCGGCCTGCCAAACGCCGACGGCATCGTGCAACTGGACGCGTGCTGTATGCACGGCCCCAAGCGGTGGGCCGGTGGAGTGGCGTCGCTGGAAGGCGTGCGCACGCCCTCGCTCGTCGCCAAGGCGGTCATGGAGCAGACGGACCACCACTTGCTGGTGGGCAAGGGCGCCCAGGAGTTCGCCCGATCGTTGGGGTTCGAGATCGAAGCCGACTTGAATACTGAGCGGTCACGCGCGCTGTGGCTCGAGTGGAAGCGGCGGATGGACCCCGAGCACTTCCTCGATCCCAAGGCCCGCTCGCATCGCGGATATGAGATCGGCCTGGACATGCTGCGGGAAGGCCTGATCGACGAGTCGCACTATTGGGGGACCGTTCACTGCAGTGCCATTACCGCGAAGGGGGAGATCGGCGCCGTGACGACCACGAGTGGCCTGGCGTGGAAGATCCCGGGGCGAGCGGGAGACTCGCCGATACTCGGCGCCGGGCTGTACGTCGACGGGGCGGTTGGCGCCGCCGGCTCGACGGGCCGCGGCGAGGCGAACCTGTACAATCTCTCCTCGTTCCTGATCGTCGAGCACCTGCGCCGCGGCGCCAGCCCCAAGGACGCCGGCATGGAAGCCTTGAAGCGGATCCGATCCAATACGGTCGAGCGACGTCTGCTCAACGATCGGGGGCTGCCGCGGTTCAACGTGCGGTTCTTCGTGCTCGACAAGCGAGGCGAACACGCCGGGGTGACCCTCTACGCCTCGGGCGAGACGGAGTATGCCGTCTGCACCGAGCACGGTGCCGAAACGCGTCCCTTGGAACCTCTGCTGGAAGGCGCCCCGACGGAGTGAGATCCGACGTGACCTCGACGAGTGCTCTGGCGCAGCTGGTCGATTCCTACCTCGACCTGAAATGGACCATGGATCCCGTGGAGGCGACGGCCGCCGGCGTGTTTTCGCACGATGGCCGCTTGGGCTCGTTTGGCGAGGACGATGTTCGTCAGTTTGCTGCGGCGCTCAAGTCCATCGGCGGGTATCTGGAAGAATGTCCGGTGGAGACGCTGCAGGACGAAGTGGATCGGACGGCCCTGCTGGGCGATCTCCGACACACCGTACACCTGCTCGAGAAGGAGCAACCCCATGTGCGGAACCCGACGTTCTGGGTGTCGCACGTGCTGGAGGGCCTGTACCTCCTGCTCGTATTCACCGATCGGTCGGTGGAGGCACGGTCTCGGGCCGCTGCCGAGCGGATTCGCGCCGTTCCGGCGTGTTTGACCCAGGCGCGTGAGACTCTTCATGACTGTCCCCAGGTCTTCGTCGAGACGGCACGTCGCGTCATCCAACTCGGCGGACCCCTGCTTGAACAGGTGCGGCAGAGCCTGGCGCCCGCCGGCGATGACGGGTTCGACGAAGACTGCCGCGAGGCGAGGCGTGCCATCGACGGGTTTGCATCGTTCTTGGGCGAAGCGTCGTGGAGCGGCGACGGAGACTTTGCCATTGGCGAGGAGGCGTTCAACCACCGCCTTCACTACCAGCTGGCGTTACGGAACACGGCGCCCGAGCTCTGGCGGTACGGGGTCGCGCTCGTCGACCGGGTGGAGCACGAGCTGGCGGCCCTGGTGCGTGAAATCGAGCCCGGCACTGCGTGGTACGACCTGGTGGCCCGGCTGCGCACCGATCATCCGCTGCCGCGTAACCTGGTCGGTGCATACGCCGCCGAAACACAGCGAGCGCTGACGTTCATCCAGGAGCAGGGGATTGCATCGGTGCCCGACGGCAGGCTCGACGTCACCGAGACCCCACGCTTTCTCCAGCCGCTGATCCCGTTTGCCGCGTACCAGCCACCCGGCATCTTCGCCGCCGAGAAGCGGGGGTGGCTGTACGTGACGACCCCGCCCCCGGAACGCGGTGGCCGGAAGGCGTCGCGTGACCACGCACGGGCGGAGCTGCCGGCCACCGCGCTGCACGAGGGCTATCCGGGACATCATCTCCAGTTCCTCGCGGCACAGGCGCAGCCACGGACTATCAGAAAGATCGTCCGCTCGCCGATCACCCTCGAGGGTTGGGCCCTGTACTGCGAGGAGATGATGGGCGAGCAGGGGTTCTTCCGTACGCGGGAGGAGCGCCTGTTCCAGAAGGTGGCCCTGTTCTGGCGGGCATGTCGGGTGGTGCTCGACGTGGGGCTCCACACGCGCGGCATGCGGTTCGACGAGGCGGTGACGTTCCTCGTCGACCGTGCCCAGCTCGACCGGGCGCTGGCGGAGGCGGA
>JABAOD010039928.1_pt1 | contig 17032 bp, 14 predicted proteins | sample 7062151 | NCBI WGS metagenome assembly JABAOD01 (sample SAMN14538626, study PRJNA623070) | marine sediment metagenome | biome: marine biome [ENVO:00000428]; feature: marine pelagic biome [ENVO:01000023]; material: deep marine sediment [ENVO:00002113] | place: India: Gulf of Khambhat ... | reverse complement strand
ACGTTGGGCAGCAGCATTGAGGGCAGACCAATTAGAGCATTGAAGATCTCAGATAACCCGGCAACGGATGAATCGCACGAAGGGGACGTTATCTTCGTAGCACTTCACCACGCACGGGAATGGATCAGTGTGGAGATGGCACTCTACTTGGCCGAGTACCTTCTTGAAAACCACGGTAGTGATCCCCAGCTCACCGCAGACATCAATAATCTCGAAATTTGGATCATCCCAGTAATGAACCCGGACGGATTCGACTATACCTGGACTACCTATCGCTACTGGCGGAAGAACCGCCGGGACAACGGCGACGGCACCTTCGGCGTCGACCTGAACCGGAACTACGATTGGTCCTGGGAGAAGGGCGACCCGACCCCGAGCTCGAACCTGTACCACGGGACCGCCCCCTTCTCCGAGCCGGAGACCCAGGCCCTCCGCGACCTGGCCCTCGCCTCCAACATGTCCGTCTACGTCGCGTACCACACCTACTCCCAGCTCATCCTGTACCCGTGGGGCGACACCTACGACGTCCCCCCGGACGAGATCGTGCTGAAGACCATGGCGAGGGACATGCAGGCCCTCATCCCGAACGTGGCGGGCGGGGGCGTCCCCTACACGGTGATGCAGTCCATCTACCTCTACCCCGCCTACGGCGTCTCGGAGGACTGGTTCTACGGGGCCACGGGGGCCATGTCCTTCACGCTGGAGCTGTACCCGGAGGGTCCCAGCGGCGGCGGCTTCTACCCGAACCCGGTGGCCATCCCTGACGTCGTCGAGGACAACCTGTGGGCCGCCCTGTACGCCATCAACGCGGCCCAGGACCCGGCGGGCATCCTCGTCGACGTGGAGGCGGCTCCCGCCTCCCTCACGGTGGACGCCGGCACGACGGCCACCTTCGACGTCACGATCCACAACAACGCCTACGACCCCGCCTCGTACCTGCTGGACGTCACCGGCGTGCCCTTGACTTGGTCGAAGAGCTTCCCCTCCCAGGTGGACCTCCCCCCGCGGTCCCAGACGACGATCCCGCTGAACGTGACGGCCCCGTGGGACAGCGCGGGCGGGAACGCGACGGTGAAGATCGAGGCCTCCCTGCTGGGGTACCCCGCCTCGGACCGCACGGCCGTCGACCTGACGGTGAACCCCATCACCCGCGTGGTGGGCGTGGACGTAGCCGCCCCCGCCGGGCAGACCGTCGACCCCGGGGCGACGGCGGTCTACGACTTCCTCGTGACGAACACTGGGAACGTGGAGGACACGTTCAATCTGGCGGCCTCCAGCGCGTCCGGTTGGCCCCTCACCGCGCCCGCCCAGGTGACCGTGGGTGCCGGGGCGTCCCAGGCGGTCCAGGTCTCCCTCGACGTCCCCTCCGACGGCCAGGGCGGGACGACGGACGACCTGACCCTCGCAGCGACCTCCGTCTACGACCCCGCCTACAGCGCGTCGGACACGACCACGACCACGATCGCGGTCGTCCGGGCCGTGAGCGTGGTGCCCCCGGGCACTCAATTCCGGCTCCCCTCGGAGATCTTCACCCTGAGCTTCCTCGTTGAGAACGGCGGGAACACCGTGGAGTCCTTCGACCTCCTCGCCACCGACACGCGGGGGTGGTCCCTCGTGGCCCCGGGCTCCGTGGGCGTCTCCCCGTTCGGGGCGAGCGGCGTAGACGTCCAGGTGATGGTTCCCGGGGCCGCCCTCCTGGGGACCCAGAACGCGATCACGCTCCGCGCGACCTCCGGCGTGGACCTCACCGTCTGGGGCGAGGCTTCCACGAGCGTCAACGTCTTGCGCCATTCCGAGGTCACCGTGTCCGCCCCCGCGCAAGGGGCCACGACGCTCCCGGGCGCCGCGGTGAACCACACCTTCCACGTGGAGAACCTCGGAAACGGTCCGGAGCTGTACCTGATGGACGCCTCGGTCGACCTGGGTTGGGCCGTGGCGGGTCCGGCGGACCTGAACGTGCCGCCCTTCTCCTCCGCCGACGTCACGTACGAGGTCACCGTCCCCGCGGGCGCCCCCGCCGGGGCCACGGGCCTGCTGACGGTGACGGCCTCCTCCCTCTACGACACCACCGCCGTCGCCTCGGACGTCATCGGGACGGCGGTCGAGCACGTCTACGGCGTGGCAGTGACGCCGCCCGCCCCCGTGACCGTGGACCCCGCTACCGATGGCGACGAGATTACCCTCGCCTTCACCGTGACGAACACGGGCAACGGGGCGGACACGTTCATTCCCTTCTGGACTGTCCCCACCGGCTGGACCGGGACGGCGGCCCCCTCCACATCGGCCTTGGGCGCCGGCGCGTCGGGCACCATCACGCTCACGGTCACCCTGGAGCCCACCACCGTCGCGGGCGACTATCCGGTGACTTTGGGAGCGTCGAGCACGGGCGGGGCTCCCGGTGGGGCGGACACGATGGTCACCGTCCTGCGACCGGACCTCGTCCTCGCCGCAGCGGAGGTCGACGTCCGCCGCGTATCCGTCGGGGACACGGTTCGGGTAACCGCCACGATCCGAAACTTGGGCGCGGGGACCTCCCCGGAGAGTGGGGTGAGCATCTACCTGGATTCGGAGGAGGCCCCGACCGCGACGGCGACGATTCCGGGCCTCGCGCCGGGGGCGACGGGGTCGGTCACCGTGGACGTCCTGCTGATGAAGGCGGGAGACCACACGCTCACGATCGTCGTGGACCCTGGGAATGAGGTCGTCGAGGAAGACGAGGCCCCTGCGAGCAAGGAGGTGGCGGTGACCGTGGTCGCCCCGGTTGAGGGGACCTCCGCTCTGCCGTGGATCGCGCTCCTCCTCCTCGTCGTGGTGGTCCTGATCCTCGTCGCGCGATGGGCCCGTCTCAAGAGACCCTAGGCGCGTTTCTGCGACTCAGTGGATGCCGGACGTCATCATGTCGTCCAGCTGGATCCGTACGTAGTCCACGTCGCTGATCCAGAGCCCCATCGTCCTCTCCTCGTCCAGCCGGCCATCCCTGAGCACGGTGTTCATGATGAACACCTCCCGATCGTTGGGGAAGACGAAGGTGTGGGTGAGCCAGGTGCTCCCTGGCGGGTTCCCCGGAAGCCTAGCCTCCAGGTGGATGTTCCGGCGCAGACCCTTCCGAAGGGATTGGACATCCTCCGCGTTCGCCTCGTGCACGAGGAGCTTCGCAGGTCTCGGCCCGGCGGAGAGGATGTGCAGGAGCTTCTTGAGGACGGATCCGGCGAGGGGCCGGGTCGCGACCGCGAGGATATCGTCGTCGGCGGAGAGAACGACCTCCTTGAGCTTGTTGTACACCGCCTGGGAGCCCTTGAAGATCCAGAGGTCACCCTCCCCGGGCATGCCCTCATCGGAGTATTGGCTCTCCAGGGTCGCGAGGGTCGCCGTGGCCGTCTCGACTTCGCTGAGGACCGAGGACCGGGCCTCTTCGGCCATGATTGCCGGACTCCGCGCCCGGTAGCGTCGCGGCCGCCCCTTCGTCACCTCCACCCACCCCTTCTCCTCCAACGAGGAAAGAATACGATACACGGCGGGGTGGTGCACGGCGACCTCCCCCGCGACCGCCTGGGCGGAGAGCACCCCGTGCTCGACGAGGACGAGGTAGGCCTTCGCCTCCGTCGGCGTCAGCCCGAGCTTCTCAAGCGACCCCAGATGTCTCTCCGCGTTCATATTCTCCATACCGATGCCCACCGGTACGATTAATGTTTCGATTTTATCATCCTTAGTGTAGTAATACTCGCGAACCTATAAACGGGCCGTTCGAAATCGGAAGGCGCGGATGCACCCCTCATCAAGCCCAGACGCGTTTGATGGGGTGGGCGTCGTGCTCTTGCAGATGGGGGGGCCCGAGAGCCTCGACGAAGTGGAGTCCTTCCTGCGCAGGATTCTCAGCGACGGGGACATCATCCGTCTCCCCCGGTGGGCGCGACCTCTCCAGCCCGTCTTGGCCGCCGTGGGCGCCCTCGCCCGCGGAGCGGCTGTGCGCCCGATGTACGCCGCCATGGGAGGCAGGTCCCCCATCGTTCCCACCACCCTCGCGCTCGCATCGCGGGTGGAAGCGGCGTTGCGGGAGCAGGGACACGCGATCCCGGTCGCGGTGGCGATGCGGTACTCCCGCCCGCGCGCCGAGGCGGCAGTGGCCCTGTTGGAGCAGGCGGGGGTGACCCGCGTCGTCCAGCTGCCTCTGTACCCGCACTACAGTCCCAGCACCGTGGGCTCCAGCGTGAGCGACTTCGCGGTGGCGTCCCGGGGAGCGGCGTGGGCGGGACGGACGACCCTCGTTCCCGAGTGGGGGATGCACCCCGCCTACCTCACCCTCCTCACCTCCTGGGTCCAGGCCGCGTTGGACGATGCCCGAGAGGGGCAGGGCGAGGCGTGGCATCTCCTCTTCAGTGCGCACGGGCTCCCTCAGAGGTACGTCGAGGGGGGCGACGGCTACCCTCAGCGCGTGCGGGCGGCCGTGGAGGGCGTGGCCTGCCGTCTCGAAGACGCTCCGCCGTACGGCCTGGCATTCCAGAGCCGCATGGGGCCCGTGGCGTGGACCCGCCCCTACACGGATGAGGCCCTGCGTGAGCTGGGGGCGTCGGGCGTCAAATCCGTCGTCACCGTCCCCATGGGCTTCGTCAGCGACCACCTGGAAACCCTCTACNNTGTATCGCGAGATCGCCCAGGAGGCCGGCATTCAGCGGTTCCGCCGCGTCCCCGCCTTCAACGACCACCCGGACTTCGCCCGGTTCTTGACGCGACTCATCACGGACGTGATGAGGAGGGAAGCCGGTGGCGGCTGACCCGGACTGCCTCGTGGTGGCCACGTGGCGCCTCCCCGGGCACTCGACGTCCGAAGTCGAGCGGGTCACGGTCCCCGCGCCACGGAGACGGCAGGTCCTGGGGGAGCTTCGGGACGCGCTTCGCCTGGAGGGCCTGTTCTACCTCGCCACCTGCCAGCGTGTCCTCGCCGCGTTCCTGTCGGATCCGCGGGGGAACCCCGATGGCCCGTCCCTCCGCGCCGCCGTGGCGGACGTGGGCCTGTCCGACTCGTCGGAGGCCGTGGCGGCGCCCGAGACGCACCGGAGCGACGGAGCCTTTCACCACCTGGCCCGCGTCGCCTGCTCTCTGGAGTCTTTCGTCCCCGGAGAGCCGCAGGTACTCGGACAGTTCAAGGACGCCTACACCTTCTGCGGCGAGTCTGGCCTGCTGACCCCTCAGCTCAACTGGGTGCTGCAGCGCGTGCTCCATGCCGCGAAGCATGTGCGCACCCGGACGCACCTCTTCAGGGGGAAGGTGTCGACGCTCCCCCTCGCCCTGGAGGTGCTGCGACGCTCCCTGGATGGCCGGGGCCGGATTGCCGTCGTCGGGAGTGGGAAGATGGGGAGTCGAATGGCGGCCGCCCTCTCTCGGAAGTGGCGGCCCGCGACCCTCCACTTGGTCTCCCGGTCCCCCGAACGCGCGAAGGCCTGGGCGGCGGTCGCGTCCGGGATTCCCTGGGAGCTGGACGAGTTCCTTCGAGACCCGCCCTCCGTCGACGCCATCGTCCTCGCGGAGGAGACGGAGCGCCCCTTCCTTACCGCGAACATCGCCGCCCGACTGCTCGACGGAGCAACCGAAGGAGGGCTGACGGTCATGGACCTGGCCCTCCCCAGGAACTGCGCGCCGGAGGTCCGTTCCCTCGATGGCGTCCGGCTGGTGCAGATGGACGACCTGGCCCGGGAGGCGGAGAAGGGTAAGGCCGTGCGGACGAAGGCCGAGAAGGAGGCCGAGACCCTCCTCCGTCTCGAGGTCGGAAAACTCCTCGATCGTGCCCGGCGCCAGGGCCGGGACTGCCGCATCGGGCTCCTGAAGGCGGAGATCCTGGACGCGGGGAAGGCTCGCCTCGACGCCCTCCCCCCCGGCCTCGCAAGGGAGGTCCAGTCGAACCCGGCGTTCCTCAAATGGTACGAGCAGTCCCTGAAGGCCGTCGCGCACGTCTCCATGAAGCGGACCCGGGAGATCCTGGCGGAGGTGGGGGCGTATGAGGACGATTAGGGTCGGGACTCGCGGCAGCCGTCTCGCGATCGCCCAAGCGGCGTCCGTCGTCGCCATGCTGGAGGGCGTCTCCGGCGCTTCGGCGGAACTGGTGACGATCCAGAGCGGGGGCGACCTGGACCCGGTCACCCCCCTCCACAAGATGGCGGGGCAGGGGGTCTTCGCGAGCGAGCTCCAGCACGCCGTCCTCGAGGGGAGGGTGGACGTGGCGGTGCACAGCCTCAAGGACATGCCCCTCCGCGCGCCGGCAGAGGCCCCGGTGACCGCCATCCCGCCGCGGGCGAGTCCCGCAGACCTCCTGCTGACCCGGGACGCCAATGACTTCGGGGCTGGACTCCCGCCCCCCGGGATGCGCGTGGGCACCTCCTCGCCCCGACGCCAGAGTCAGCTCCTGTCCCAGGACCGCGACATCGTCCCCTTGGACGTGCGGGGCAACGTGGAGACGCGTCTGCGCAAACTCCGGGAAGGGTGGATGGACGGTCTGGTCCTCGCAGAGGCTGCCTACGAGCGACTGCCGGAGACCCTCTTCACGGGGCTGGGCGTTCACCGACTCCCCCTTGACGCCTACCCTACCGCACCGGGCCAAGGCGCCCTCGCGATCCAGACCCGACGAGGTGGGGAGGCCGCCGAGTGGGTTGCCCAGGTCGATCACCCGCCGACCCGCAGGGCGGTCAGGGTGGAGAGAGCGCTCCTCGCCGCCCTGGGGGGCGGATGCGGGATGCCGCTGGGGATGACCGTCCACTACAACGGAGCGGGCTGGACGGTGGACGCATCCCTCGCCGGGTCGGAGTGGCGGACCGAGGACCCGCCGCACCTCGCACGCTGTCGTGTTGACACGGAGGACCTAGGCGACGTCGTCCCGGCGATTCTGAAGGCCCTGGAGGGGCCGCGGAGCCCCCCGATCGCCGGAACGAGGGTGACCGCGCGCGGCCAGGTCCTTCTTGTGGCCGATACGGGGACGGTGGGGACGTACCGCCCCCGCTTGCTGGCGGGGGGATGGACCGTGTCGTCTTGGTATCCCTTCGTCTACGAGCCCACGTTCCACGACACGTTGCCGCCAGATTTGCTGCAGGCCTGGGAGCGGTGCACTTGGGTCCTGCTCACAAGCCAGCGGGCCCTCGACGCGCTGGGGCGACTTACGGAGGAAGCTCCGAGGAAGGGCCCCCTGGTGGGCGCCGTCGGGCCGCGCACGGCGGCGGCGGCCCGGGCATGCGGTCTCCCGGTTCACTTCGTGTCCCGGGGAGCCACGGCCGCGGCACTCGCTGAGGAGCTCGTTCCCCTCACCGGAGGAGGAGACCGCTTCCTTCACCTCGCCGGGGTCGAGGCCAGGACCGAGCTCCCTCTCACGTTGCAGGAGGCGGGCTTGACCGTGACGCAGTTCGCCGTCTACCGCCGACGGGGCCAGGGGGGCGCGCCGCTTCCTGGGTCAGGCCCTTTCGACGCCGTGGTGGCCTTCAGCCCGAGGGGGGCGACGGAGGCCGCAGAGCGTCTCTCAGGCATCTCCGTCCGGAGCTGGGTCGCCATCGGCCCCACGACCGCGAGAACCCTCCTTGACCGCGGACTGAAGCCAGTCTCGACCGCCCGTCGCCGTACCCCCTCGGGGGTCCTTGAGGCCTTGGAGGGGACCCCATGACCCGCCCCCGACGGCTTCGACGAACCCCCGCCATCCGCGACTTGTTTGCAGAGACCGCGGTGAGCCGGTCACGTCTCGTCGCGCCCCTCTTCCTCACGCCCACGGCGGGGGTCGTGGAAGACGTGGGTTCCATGCCAGGGATTCGCCGCTACGCCCCCGACACGGCGGTCTCCGCTGTCGGAGCCCACTTGGACCTGGGCTTGCGCGCCTTCCTCCTGTTCGGCACTCCCCGCGAGAAGGACCAGGACGGTCGGTCCGCCGCGGACCCCGAGGGGCCGGTCCCCACCACAATCCGAGCCCTCCGGGAGGCCTTTGGCGACGACGTGGTGGTCTTCGCGGATGTGTGCCTCTGCGCGTACGCCGCCCACGGCCACTGCGGCGTCCCCGACGAGTCGGGGCGCATCGAGAACGACGCGACCCTGCCTCTCCTGGCGGACGCGGCCCTGACCTACGCCCGAGCCGGGGCGGACTTCGTCGCTCCCAGCGACATGATGGACGGCCGGGTGGCCGCCCTCCGGGAGGCCCTGGACGCCGAGGGCCTGGCAGACGTGGGCATCCTGAGCTACGCGGCGAAGTACGCCAGCGCGTACTACGGCCCGTTCCGAGACGCGGCGGACAGCACCCCTTCCTTCGGAGACCGAGCCTCGTATCAGATGGACCCGCGAAACGTCCGGGAGGCGGTCCGGGAGATCCTGTTGGACGCGGAGGAAGGCGCGGACGCGGTGATGGTGAAGCCCGCCCTGGCCTACTTGGACGTCCTGAGGGCGGCCCGCGAGGCGACGCGACTCCCGTTGGCGGCATACAACGTGAGCGGCGAATACGTGATGATCAAGGCCGCCTCAGCGGCGGGAGCCCTCGACGAACCCCGCGTCGTCGTGGAGAACCTGTCCGCCATGTTCCGGGCCGGGGCGGACCTCGTGGTCACATACCACGCCAGGGAAGCGGCGGAGCGGGGGTGGATTCCCTGAGGAGCGCGGAACTCCACGCGAAGGCGGTGGGGCTCATCCCCGGCGGCGTGAGCTCCCCCGTCCGGGCGTTCGTCATCGCCGTGGGCGGGACCCCGCGCTACATCGCCGAGGCCAGAGGCCCCTACCTCAATGACGTGGACGGGCGGAGCTACGTGGACCTGTGCGGGTCGTTCGGCCCTCTGATCCTGGGACACGCCCACCCCGCGGTGGTCGATGCCGTGCGGGAGGCGGCCGCCCGCGGGACTTCCTTCGGGGCTCCCCACGAGGACGAACTCGCGTTGGCGGAGCGCGTCGTGGCTTCCCACCCGTCCGTCGAGCGCCTCCGCTTCGTGAACAGTGGGACGGAGGCCGTGATGGCCGCACTGCGCGTCGCCCGCGCGTGGACAGGGCGGGACCTCCTCCTGAAGTTCGACGGCTGCTACCACGGCCACGCCGACGCCCTCCTCGTGAAGGCGGGAAGCGGCCTCGCCACGTTCGGATCCTCCAGCAGCGCGGGCGTTCCGGCGGGGACGACCCGGGACACCGCCGTCCTCCCTCTCGACGATGAGGACCGCCTGGGGACCTTCTTCGAGGAACATGGGGAGAGCCTGGCCGCGGCCGTGATCGAAGGCGTACCCGCGAACTACGGACTCCTCCCGCAGCGCCCCCGCTTCATGAAGCTGCTGGAGCGACTGTGCCGGGATCACGGCGCCGCTTTCGTCTTGGACGAGGTGATCACCGGCTTTCGACTGGGTCCTGGAGGGGCCGCCGCCCACTACGGGCTGAACCCAGACCTCGTCGCCCTGGGGAAGATCATCGGAGGAGGGCTTCCCGTCGGAGCCTACGGAGGACGAGAGTCGTGCATGGCCCTGGTGAGTCCCGAGGGGCCGGTGTACCAGGCCGGGACCCTGAGCGGCAACCCGATCGCCATGGCCGCGGGGCGGGCGACCGTGGAGACCTTGTTGGAGACGGACCACTACGCCGATCTGGAGCGAACCACCGCCCGCCTCGCGTCGCGACTTCAAGAGGCCGCCTCGGAGGCCGGCGTCGACGCGGCGGTCCCCCACATGGCCTCCCTCCTCTGGATCCTCCTCCAAGAGGGGGAGCCGCCTCGAGCGAATGGGCAAATCCAGAAGGCGTCGGAACAGCGGTTTGGCCTCCTTCACGGGGCCGCCCTTCGCCGCGGGGTGTACCTCCCCCCCAGCGCCTACGAGGTGGAGTTCGTCTCCACGGCCCACGATTCGGAGGCGATGGACGTGGCGGTGGACGGGCTCACGGGGGCGTTTCAGGAGGTGGCCTCGCATGGGTGACCCGAGGACCTCTCGAGACCTCTTCCTGGACGCGTGCGCGGGGGAGGCGACGGAGCGGGTCCCCCTATGGTTCATGCGCCAAGCGGGGCGGGTGCTGCCGGAGTTCCGCGCCCTCCGCGAGCGCCACTCCTTCGAGGCCCTCTGCCGGGACGGGCGGCGGGCCGCGGAGGTCACCCTCCAGCCGCTCAGGCGCTTCGACGCGGACGCCGCCATCCTGTTCTCCGACATCCTGGTTCCCCTGTTCCACATGGACGTGGGCCTGCGGTACGCGGACGGCGTAGGCCCCGTCTTGGAGCGTCCGTTGGACGGCCCGGACGCCCTGGATGCGATCGAAGCGGTCACGGACTGGGGGGCGCACCCCTACCAGGCGGAGGCCCTGGCGCGCGTCCGGAAGGCCCTCCCGGAAAAGGCGGTCATCGGGTTCGCGGGGGCCCCTTTCACCCTCGCCTCGTACCTCATCGAGGGACGGTCCACGAAGCGGGCGGAGGGGGTCATCGCGTTCGCCTCCCAGCACCCTGAGGCCTACGCCCGCCTCATGGATTTGCTCGTGGACACCCTCGCCGCCAACCTTCGCTTCCAGGCGGAGGCGGGTCCTGACGCCCTGCAACTCTTCGACACGTGGGCGGGTCTGCTCCCGCGGGAGATGTATCGCGACCTCGCCCTTCCCTTCGCGGCACAGGTGGTGTCCCGCGTCCACCCCACGGGACTGCCCATCGTTTACTACACGCGAAACGCCGCGGAGACGGTCGATCTCGCCGCCGAGACGGGGGCTGACGTTCTCGGGGTCGACCATACTCTGGGGCTTCGCGACGCCCGACGACGCGTGCCGGAGGGCACGCCCCTGCAGGGAAACCTGGACCCGCGGTTTCTCGTGGACGGGTCCGAGGGCCTCACCCAAGCCGTCCGCCAGGTGCTGCGCGAGGGCGAGGGCGGGCCCCACATCTTCAACCTCGGCGAGGGGATGCCCCCCGCCGCGAGCCCGGAGCGCGTCGAGCGGGCCATCCGGGAGGTGAGAGCGTTTCGACGATGAGGACGGCCCCCGCGATCACGCTGGAGGTCATCGAGCGCTACGATCGCCGCGTGCCTCGCTACACCAGCTACCCGCCCGTGCCCTATTGGTCCGACGCGTACGGTCCCGAGGACCATGCGGAGCGGCTCACCGCCTCCCATGAGGACGGGAGAGACCTCAGCGTGTACATCCACGTCCCCTTCTGCGCCCGTCGCTGCCTCTTCTGCGCATGCAACGTGCGCATCACTCGCGACGAGAGCGTGCCGAGGCGGTACCTCCAGATCCTGGAGGCGGAGGCGGAACAGGTCACCCGTCACCTGGGGGAGGGGAGATGCGTCTCTCAGTTCCACCTGGGCGGGGGCACCCCCACGCACCTGACGCCGGAGCAGCTCCGACAGCTCACGGAGGCGGTGCGGTCCCGATTCGACTTCCGCCCTGGCGCGGAGCTCTCTCTGGAGGTCCACCCGTCGGTGACCACCGAGGACCACATGGCGGCCCTCGCCGACTTGGGCTACAACCGGCTCTCCATGGGGGTCCAGGACTTCGACGCCGTCGTACAGCGACGGATCAACCGATTCCAGACCTTTGAGGAGACCGCCCGCCTCGTGGAGATCGCTCGGGACCTGGGATTCCTCAGTGTGAACGTCGACCTCGTCTACGGCCTTCCCTACCAGACGGAGGCGGGGATGGCGGACACCATGGACCGCATCCTCACCATCCGCCCCGACCGCCTCGCCGTGTATTCGTACGCCCACCTGCCCGAGGCCTTCCCGCATCAGCGGGGGTTCCCCGGTGAGGTCATTCCGAGGGGGCGGGACAAAATGCGGCTCTTCCTCATCGCCCGCGATGCCCTCGTTGGCGGGGGCTACGAGGCGGTGGGTTTCGACCACTTCTGCCTCCCTTCCGACGAGCTTTGGCGGGCGGCGACGGAGGGGACCCTCCGGAGGAACTTCATGGGTTACACGACCCAGGCGGGGGCGGACCTGGTCGGCCTCGGCGTGTCCGGCATCAGCGATGTCCAAGGCGGATACGCCCAGAACGCGAAGGACTTGGCCGACTACACGCGGCGCGTCGAGGCCTCCCGCCTGCCCACCTCTCGGGGGATGCGGCTGTCTCTCGAGGATCTGGTGCGTCGGGACGCCATCGCGGATCTCCTCTGCAACGGGCGCCTTCGGTTCCCGCGGCTCCGGGCCGCCCATGGCGACGTTGCGGAGGGCGTCATTCTAGAGGCCGAAGCGGCTGCCTCCCGCCTCGTCGAGGAGGGGCTCATCGTGGAGAACGATGGCACCGGATGGACGGCGACGGACCTCGGGCGGATCTTCGGCCGCATCATCGCGTCCACGTTCGACGCGTACACCCGCGGGGCCAAGGAGGCCCCCACCTTCTCCCGGGGGGTCTGAATTGGCTCGGGTCGTCATCGTGGGCGCGGGCATCACGGGCCTCACGGTGGCGCACGAGATCGGTCGGAGGGCGCCGGAGGCCGAGGTCACAGTCCTCGAAGCGTCTTCCCAACCGGGAGGGCTCATAGGCACCACGATTCGGGACGGCTACCTCTTGGAGTGGGGTCCGGAGGCCATCCAAGGCGCCTCCAGGGAGACCCTGGACCTCCTTTCCCGCCTCGACTTGGAGGATCGCATCGTCGTCGCGACCCCGGAGTCGAAGACGCGCTACGTCGTGCACCGGGGACGGGTCACGCCCCTCCCCATGGGTCCAGGGGGGGCCCTGAAGACCGGGCTGCTCAGCCCTGGCGCCAAGCTGCGGGCCGCCATGGAGGTCCTGGTGGGGCCGGGGAACGGAGAGGAGTCGGTGGCTCAGTTCGGGAGGCGGCGCTTCGGCGCGGGAGTGCTCCCCCTGCTGGACGCCGTGGTCACGGGGGTGTTCGCGGGGGACCCCGAGGCCCTCAGTCTCGACGCCGCCTTCCCCCAACTCCGCTGGCTTGAGCACGCATACGGCTCGGTCATCAAGGGGATGATGAAGCGGCGGAGCGCGGGGGCTCTCAGCGCCCCTCTCCTGACCCTCGAGGGGGGGATGGAGACCCTCATTCACGCGTTGGCCGATTCCCTGGAGGTCCGCCTCAACACCCGGGTTGAATCCGTCCGGAGGGTGGATGGGGGTCTGGAGGCGGTCACCTCTGACGGCATTGGGCCCACGGACGCGGTCGTCTTGGCGGGAGGTCCCTCGATGGTGGGGTTGGTGGAAGGCGGTACCCGGGCCTTTCCTCCCATGCGAGAGGCTCCCGTGGTGGTGGCAGGCCTGGGCTACGACGCCGCTGTGGCCGATGAGCGGTCGCTCGGCTACGGGGTCCTCGCTCCGGGAAGAGAAGGCCGATTCGTCTTGGGAATCCTCTATACCTCCTGCCTCTTCCCGGACCACGCGCCGGAAGGGAAGGTCCTCTACCGATGCATCCTCGGAGGGGTTCGCCAGGCGGAACGCGCCCTGCTCCCCGACGACGCCCTGATCCACGGTTGTCGACGCGAACTGCGGGATCTCCTCGGGGTGGAGGGCGACCCGGAGTTCGCGCGGATCGTGCGGCATCCTCGGGGCATCCCGCAGTTGGAGATGGGACACGGACGCGTGACGGTGGCCCTCCGGGAGCTGGAGAAGGATGTCCCGGGCCTCTTCGTGGAAGGCACGGGGTGCACGGGGATCTCCACGAACCATCTCATCGCGAGGGCGGCGGACCTGGCGGAGCGGGTTGTCGCTGGCTTGCCCGCCTCCTGAGAACGAGGGAGAGAGCGAGGCCACGACAAATCCTTTATCGCCTCCGCCTCATGGACGGAGCGTGCTTGCCCGCGGTTCGGAGCCCTGGGTCCTGGCCCCCCTCATCATCCTCATGGCCTCCAGCGGCTTCCTGGTCCTCACCCGCACCCCCCTCCTCCTGGCGGTCAGCACCCTCTCGGGCCTGGCCTTCCTGTTCTTCCTAGCGTTCTTCCGGGACCCGCCGCGACCCGTGGGCAAGGGCGTCGTCTCCCCCGCGGACGGGCGGGTCCTCACCGCGGACCCCGAAGCGGGGACGGTGTCCATCTACATGGGGCTCCGGGACGTCCACGTGAACCGCAGCCCCCTCGCGGGCACGGTGAGCCGCATGGACTACCGCCGCGGCGCCCACGTCCCCGCGTTCCGGAAGGAGTCGGAGCGGAACGAGCGGATGGAGATCCGGATTGAGACCCGCTACGGCCGCGTCACCCTCACCCAGGTCGCCGGCCTCGTCGCGCGGCGCATCGTCCCCTACATCATCGAGGGCGACCGGGTGCGCCGCGGACAGCGCATCGGCATCATCCGGTTCGGCTCCCGGGTGGAGCTCACCCTCCCGCCCACCTGCACCCTGACGGTGCGGGAAGGCGACCGGGTGCTCGCGGGCCTCACGACCCTCGCGGAGGTGGCGCTGTGAGCTGGATCCGGAAGGTCTCCCCCGGGGACTACCTCACCGTCCTCAACGGCGTCCTGGGGTTCCTCGCGATGACGTACATCATCGACGGCCGGCCACGCACCGCGATGCTCCTGATCCTTGTCGCCATCGTCGTGGACGGGGCGGACGGCTACGTGGCCCGGCGGCTCGGCTCGAAGCACGGGAAGGGCCACTATCTGGACTCCTTCTCCGACACGATCTCCTTCTGCTTCGCCCCCGCGTTCCTCTTGTACGCGATGTTCTACGACTCCGCCCGGGGGAGCGCCTGGGGGGACCTCCAGAACGCCGTCGCCGTCGTCGCCTCCACCCTCATCGCGACCTTCGGCATCGTCCGCCTCGCGCGGTTCGTGGAGCGGGGGTACAAGGAGCCCCACTTCTTGGGCCTGCCCACGCCCGCCAACGCCTTCTTCCTGGTGCAGGTGCTCCTCCTGTTCGGCACGAACGGCTTCGCGGGGGAGTTCCCCTACGGGGTGATGGTGGCGTCCATCGTCACCTCGTTCCTCATGGTCAGCGCGATTCCCTACCCGAAGATCCGGGGGTGGCTGTTCTACGGGGTCGGGGCGGGGCTCCTGGCGGCCCTGGCGGCTGTCGCCCTCCTCCTCGGGGTGGCGCAGGAGACCCTGGCCTACGCCCTCGTCCTGGTCGCGTTCTCACTTTCGATAATATACATCGCGGGGGGACCCGTCTATGCCAGAAGCCGAGGACCCGGGGAGGAAGTACTTCAACTGCACGGAGGCTGAGCGCGCCGTCTTCGAGGCGGGCATCAAGCTGGGGAGCATCTACCACCAGTACGTGGGGGCTCCCGTCACGGAGGCGAACGTGGCGACGCTGGAGAAGGCCATCGAGGACGGGGCTCGCGTCCAGCCGTTTGTCGAGGACGTGCGGGTGCGGATCGACCGGAAGTACGTGCGGAAGACGAAGAGCGCCTACAAGTACGTGAGCCTGAAGGGGGAGATGCTGGATGTGGAGCTGACGGTGCGCTACGGCGGGGCGCGGGCTCGATGCGCGCTAAAGTATGTGGAGGATCTGGACTACCCGCTAATGCATGTCTTGAGCGTCGACGCGCCGCATTGACCTATGATGTGGCCTGTGGTCAGACAGTCACTGCGACTCAGCCTAGGACTGCTCGCCACTCTTGGGCGGTGCCTAAGGACACGCGGAGTGCTGATCGTGAACGTTTAGAGGAGGGNNGGAGGGGGCCTACGGCGGTGACCTGGCTAGTACCCGACGGGGCGATCCCGACGTCCAGCGTGGTCCCAGACGAGGGCAGCAAGTTCCGGTACGCGCCCTATGCCGCCACGATGTAGATGCATGCTCTCTGCTGCTTTATGTCCTTTCGAGACATGAGACCGGCTTGATCTGCCACTCGAGGTCCGCCAAGGCCTCCTTCCCGATACAATCTTCTAGAGGAACGCTGATTGGTCTCGCCGGATGCTCGACTTGCTCACGTTCCGAGTCATCGCCGGGTTTCTGCTCATCGCGTTCTTCGTCTGGCTGTCCCTGACCTTGCGATACGTTTCCCGCGGAGGACCGCGGCTGGTCCCTCTCGCCGAGAAGGATGAAAAGGCGTTGGAGGCGCTCTGGCTCGGCAACCTCCTCCTCGCGTTCCTCGTGGTCCCCGCTCTCGGAGTTCTTCTGCCTTGGACGATCTACGGGACCGTCCTGAACGTGGCGATCCCGGGAGACACTCTGGTGCAGTTGGCGGGTCTCGGGCTCTTCGTGTTCGCGGCCGCCCTCTCCCTTACTAGCAGCAGGCACATGGGCCGGTACATGGTCTCGAAGATTGCGATCGGAGAGGGTCACGAGCTGGTGACCACCGGCCCCTACGCGAGAGTCCGACATCCTGCCTATACGTCCGCCATGCTCCTCAGTCTGTCCGGAGTCCTCATCTACCTGAACCTTCTTCTCGCAATCAGCTTTCTCGTGACGGTGGCCCTCGCCGTCCACAGGGCCAAGGCGGAGGAGGAGCTGCTCTCGTCCGAAGTGGGATTTGGCTCGCGCTACCGAGAGTACGTTGATCGTACGGGCAGATTCTTCCCCAGGCTGCGTTGACCCGTCCAATACGCGTCGTTTCGAGGAGTGGGGCCCGGCTGAGTGCCCGGTAGAATGGTTGCCCCGACTGGACCTTGCCTGCGAGTGAGTCAGGCTTACCAGAGTCCAGAGCCAGAACCCCCCTAGAACAGACCGTTGGGGGGCCTACACTGGCGAGTCTCGCGCTCCCCCGCAACCCTTTCATGGGCGGTGAGCCGACCGTCCTCCGCTCAGAGAAGGCAAGTGCTGCCGAGTATAGCCGACTACACCCCGCCCAGAGAGTTGATGACGATCTCGGCGAGTTTCTTCGCCTTTCTTTCTGGTGTCCCCTCGACGAACTCCATCTTCCGCTCCGGCCGCTCCGCCTCCACGAGGCCCGCGACGCTCGTGTGGGACCCCTTGAGGCCGATCTCCTCCTCCCTCAGGCCCACGTCCTTCGCGGTCCACACCTCCACCGGCAGCGACGCCTCCGTCCAGTCCAGGCGGTCGAAGTCCGGGAACCGCGGCGAGTTCGCCCCCGCCTCCACGGAGACGACGGCGGGCGTCGGAACCTCCACGATCTCGTGCCCGCCCTCGATGGTCCGCTTCCCCCGGAGGTTCCCGTTCTCCTTCCACAGGTTCGTGACGTAGGTGATCTGGGGCACCCCGAGCCACTCCGCGATGCCCGGCGGCACCTGCCCCGTCGAG
>JABAOD010020990.1_pt2 | contig 17033 bp, 17 predicted proteins | sample 7062151 | NCBI WGS metagenome assembly JABAOD01 (sample SAMN14538626, study PRJNA623070) | marine sediment metagenome | biome: marine biome [ENVO:00000428]; feature: marine pelagic biome [ENVO:01000023]; material: deep marine sediment [ENVO:00002113] | place: India: Gulf of Khambhat ... | reverse complement strand
CTTCGAGCAGCACGTGGCCGCCGGTGAGCAAACCGACGAGGAGGCGCTCGACCATGGCCTCCTGGCCGACCACCCGCTTGCCGACCTCCGCGACGATCTCCGTCGAGAGCGAGGCGTCCACCGTTCGAACGGGCCGCGTCGTCACAATATCAGCCTCATCGCTTGATCCGCTCCCCTCCGTCCTCGTAGCGGAAGATCCACGTGGCGAATCGCGGCGGCGCGATGGCGTCGTCGGGGCACTGGGCCCACCAGTCCACACCGCTGTCGGACCCGCCCGCCCTCATGCCGGCCTGATCGACCATTTGGCGGGCGCGATCGATCCAGACCCCCGCGTTGGGGACCCGAAGATCCACCCATCCCCGAGCGACGGCCTGCTCGATGTTGCCGTCGACCGGCTTGATCATCACCGTGCCACCCCGATACACCTGGGCGTCGGACACGATGATCGGGAGACCGACGGAGATGATCGTCGAGCGCAGCTCAGCATCGTCCGCCACGAGCGCAACGGCCTCCCCGGAGAGTCCCTTGGGATCGCTCTCCGCCAGTGCCCGGACCGAGGGGCGGAGCCGGGAAATAATGAAGGCCTCGTAGAGGATCTTGGTGAGCCGTGGCGGCCCGAGCATCTCGAACGCCACCGAACGGACCTGGTGTTCGGCCTCGAGGGCGCGAAGCCGCTCGATGGCCTCAGCCCGGAGGACACCGGCCTGATACGTGGGGCCGGCGGTCGATGCATCCAGCGCCGCGATCACGTCCCTGCCGGTGGGGTGGCCCTGCAGCTCGGCCACCACATAGGCTGCGATCTCCTCGGGCGTGATGAACTCCATCTGCCGCACCGAGGTCACCGTCTCGAACTCGTCCCGGGCGAACTGTCCGTTTTCGCCCAGATCGGCGTAGACGCTCTCGAGGATCACGCCCTCGTCGCGCCAGCCACTGGCCGTCGGTAGTCCGAACGCCGTGTCGATGGTCAGCGGCTTCGGGCAATCGACCTTGGCGACGGGCTGACCCCGTTGCCGAATCGGCCCGAATGCGATCTCTCGCCACGCGATGGCCGTGGTCGGCTTGATCTCGATCGTCGCGGGAGCTCCCGGCGTACGCGCTACGAGAAACAGCAACAGCGAGTGCGCGCCGGCGACGGCCGACTTGGCCAGCAGCGTTCGAGAGGGACGCTCTTCCGAATGGGTGTACGGGATGTTGAGGCCCATTCCCCCGGTTCCGCTGGTCCCGATCTTCACGTACGCCTCGGTACTCGAGTTCCGCAGACACTCCAGCATGATCTGCACGTGCCGGAGGAGCTGGGGCATGGGGATCGACAGGATGTGTTGCTCGACTTGCTCGCGGGTCACGTGCCCCTCGCGCGCTGTGGCAAGGAGCTCTCGCGAGCTGTGAAACACGTCTCGATACGCGAACGCCGTGGCGGTGTTGATGCAGTCCACGACGGCGTCGGGTTTGTAGCGATCGAACAGCTGATACAGCGAGCTGCGCTCCAAGACGTCGCGTGTCAGGTCGCCAAGCAGGTCGTCGAGCACCAGCTCGCGGGACGCCGTATCGGCCAGCAGGCGCTTGCGCTCCATCTTTGCCAGCGCCGCCGGCAGAAACACGTCTCCCCACGACGTGTCGATGGCCGTCGAGCCGGCGAACTGCCGAAGCCACGCCGCGCCTTCGTCGACCTCGTCCTCGAACAGCGCCACCAACACGATGCGTTTTGGCGTGAAGTCGAGCAGGCGCCGGGCAATGGCGCGTCCTACGAGCCCGCTCCCCCCCAGAATCAGAATCGTCTTCCCGTGCAGTTCCATGGCTCGTCGCGTTGTCAGGGGCCGGGAATCGCCCGCACCGCCTGGAGTTCATGCTTCGTCAGATGTCGCCACTCCCCCGGCGACAGGTGCCCCAGTCGGACCGGCCCGTGGCTCAGCCGCACCAGACGCTCCACCTTGAGGCCGAGGGACTTGCACACGCGTCGCACGATCCGGTATCGGCCCTCGGCAAGCGTCAGGAGCACCTCGGTCGCCGGTCCTCGCTCCACCACCCGGGCATCACGGATGCCTACCGGTCGGCCATCGACGACGATCGCGCGCCGCAGCTCCCTGCGAATGTCGCCCGCGGGCCTCCCATGCACCAGTACGCGATACTGCCGCTCGACCGCGTAGCGCGGGTGCATCAGACGATTGGCGGCCTCGCCATCCGTGGTGAAGAGCAGGAGTCCCGACGTCATCACGTCGAGCCGACCGACGTAGACCAGTCCCGCGATCTCGGGCACCAGCTCGAACACCGTGGGACGGCCACGCGGATCGGAACGTGAGACCACGAAGCCAACGGGCTTGTGAAGGGCCAGCCACGCCGTGGCGGCGGGCCGGACCCGACGGCCGCGCATGGTGATCACGTCGCGCTCCGGGTCCACGGACGTGCCGATCGTCGCCACCTCGCCGTTGACCCGGATCTTCCCCAGTCGAATGAGCTCTTCCGCTCGGCGGCGCGACGCGACGCCGGCCCGCGCCAGGGCTCGCTGCAGGCGCATGCGCGTCACGGCTCGGTGGGCGCGCTCCGTTCACTGGGCGGCCGCAGTGCCACCGACAGCTCCTCGAGCCGCGGCAGCTCGTCGAGCGAGCGGAGTCCGAGCAACTCCAGGAACAACGACGTGGTCCCGTACAGCAGCGGCCGTCCGAGCCCGTCGCCGCGCGCCACAACGTCCAGCAGGCCTCGCTCGATGAGGGAGCGCAGTACACCTTCCACCGACACGCCGCGGATCTCTTCGATTTCGGCGCGGCTCACCGGCTGTCGGTAGGCCACCACTGCCAGCGTCTCGAGCGCGGCGCGCGAGAGCTTGCGGGGGCGTCGCACGATCTGAGCCTCGGCGACGGCTTCGGCAAACATCGGTCGCGTCACGATTTGGAATCCTTCGGCGACCTCGACCAACTCGACGGCGTGACCACCGTCGTCGTAGTGCGTCCTCAGCGCCGAGAGCGCCTCACCAATCTCTTCTCGGGATGCCCCGTCGGTCACCGCGCGAAGGTCGTCCACCGACAGTGGATGCGCCGCCGAGAACAGGGCGGCCTCAAGCAGCTGCGTCAGTCGATTCACGGCGGATCATCACTAAGCCGAAGGGCTGTTGCTGCGCCAAGCGCAGAAAGCCGGTCCTCGCGAGCTCGAGGAGGGCTAGGAGGGACGACAGCAGGTCCGCGATCGATGCGTGGGGTCCCACTATCTCGGCGAGCCCGAGCTCATCACGGTGTTCGAACAACGAGCGAATGCGCGCGGTGGCGCCCTCGACGTCGAGCGGCCGAGGAACGACGCGGTGCAGGATCGGCTCCGGCATGGCTTCGACGACCTGGGCGACGGCCAGGAGCAGATCTCCCAACTCCACCGTGATGGGGCGCGGCGGTTGATCCGGCGGATCCGGAAGCCACCCGCGAGGGAAGCGACTACCGTGTTCACTCGCCTGCGCAGCGAGCCAGTCGGCCACTTCGCGAAACTGCTCGTACTCGAGGAGGCGTCGCACCAGCTCGGCCCGCGGATCTTCCCACTCATCGTCGTCGAACGGCTGGGGCAGCAACATCTGGATCTTGATGCGGATCAACTGTGCCGCCATCTCCAGGTAGTCCGCCGCCTCGTTCAGTCCAAGCTGATCGATGACCGCCAGGAACTGATCGGCAATCGTGGCGATCGGAATGTCCGCGATGTCGATCTCCTGCTCGCGAATCAGATGCAGGAGGAGGTCGAGCGGTCCGGAGAACGCCTCGACCCGGACCACGAACGCCGTGTCCGTGGTGACCCCGCCGGCGCTCACAGACACCCCGGCACCGACGTCAACGCGAACGGCGACACGACGGCGCAAGCCGCGGCCTGCAACGCAAATGCCGGCGTGAGCAGTGTGAAGAGAAAGCCCGGCGCGAGAAACACGACCAGAAGCAACACCCCAACCCCGTAGCGGCCGATCTGCCGATACCAGAGACCGGCGCGCGGCGGGAGCGCGTGATACAGCAAGTGTGACCCGTCCAGTGGGGGAATGGGAATCAAGTTGAAGAAGGCCAACAAGAGGTTGAGCCAGATGCCCCACGCGATCATCCGCTGAATCGGCGCGAGGACAGCCGCGACGCCGGTGGCCTCGCTCGCCAGGCCGAGCACGATCGTCAGGATGACCGCGACGATCACCAGCGCGAGATTGGTCACGATACCTGCTGCGGACACAATCACGTCACCACGACGGTAGTTCCGGTAGTTTCGCGGGTTGACCGGCACCGGCTTCGCACCGCCGAAGATCACCCGACCACCTGAGCCGACGAATAGCGCGAGCGGCATCAGGATCGTCATGAACGGATCGATGTGCTTCAGCGGATTCAGCGTGAGCCGGCCCAGTGACATGGCGGTGGGGTCGCCCTGCCTGAGCGCGGCGTAGCCGTGTGCGTATTCGTGTGCTACCATCGAAAACAGCAGCACGGGAAGCGCCAGGAGAAATTCATGCACGTGGGGATGGTCCGCCGGTCGGCTGCGGCCGTAAGCTAATGGCGGCACGAAGGAGTGTCAAAGGCGTACCGCCTTGACTGGTGGGCACTTGGCGGATACAATTCGCGGTCGTTTTCGGGGTCTGGGAGCCCCGGTGTTGTCCACACTGAGGAGCTGTTGTGCCGAACATCCGATCGTCGAAGAAACGTATGCGCCAGAGCGCGCGTCGCCGCGCTCGCAACCGCGAGCAACGCGCCGCACTCCGCTCGGCGGTCAAGCGCGCGCGCAGCGCCGGGACCGGTGACGAGGCTGCAGGTACCGTACGGCAAGCAGAGCGCTTGCTCGACCGTGCGGCACGGAAGGGCCTGCTGTCGAAGAACAAGGCGGCCCGTCAGAAGAGCCGCCTCGCGAAGTCCCTGCAATCGAAGAGCTGAGCCTCGACCTCACAGCGCCGTCAGCTCGGCGCCACAATTCTCGCAGTACCACTCGGTCGGTAAGTTCAAGGTCCCGCAGTCCGTGCACTTCACGGACTTCTTGGAGGATCCCTTGGCCGGAGGGGGCGTCTCACTGACCGGGCTCACCCCCGCCGTCCCCAGTTGGTCCGCCTGATCCTTCTCGGCGATGGCCGCCAGGTCATCGTTGTCCTTGTCCCCGCGTTTTCCGGATAGACCGGCAGCCGAGCGCGCGCCGCTGATGACGGAGCGCAGAAACGCCATTTCGTCGGTGCCCCTGCTCTTCGCTCCCGGCGCGCGTGATCCGTCCGATTTTGCCCCTCCAGTCGGTGCCGCAGGCGCCGGGGCCGATGCCTCGGCCTTCGCAGGCGGCCCTTCTTCCGGCTCCTCCTCCTCGGTACCGGATCCGGCGATCGCGTCGAGCACTTCCTCGAGGTTCGAGATCTCGCCCTGCTCCACCTTGAGCTCTTCGCGGATCTTCACCAGGGACTCCAGGATCTCGGCCCGGATCGTCGACCACTTGTCGGCGTCGTACTCGCCCACCGTGTGCCGCAGTTCGGCTTCGGCGAGGCTCTCCGTCGCGTCCTCTTCCTTTTTCGCCAACTCGTCGCGCACGGCACGGCGCCGCTGGAGCGCCGTGTCGAGTTCGTCCCGATAGCCTTCGAGCTCCTCCAGGATGGCATCACGCCGCCGGGCGTAGTCGCCCTGCACCTTCGACTTGACGTGCGACGGGGTCTTGTCGGCTGCCATGTCCAGGCGCCGAAGCCACCGCTCGATCTGCCGCTTCTCCTCGAGCAGATTCTGGATCGCTACCGTGGAGGTCTTCGCCTGTTTCGCCATTCAATCCTCGATTACCCGGGTCGTGGCGGCGGAACAGCAGGCGTCCCATCGCCTCGGGAGGGGCGTCCGGTCCCTGCCTCCCGCCCTAAGATATAAGGATTCCGTCCCGATAGGACCCCGAATCGTCAGATTGGGGTCAGGCACCCCGCTGATACACCGTGCGGCCGCCCACGATCGTCCGTTCCACCCGTCCGAAGAGTTCCCAGCCACGGAACGGCGTATTCCGGCTCTTCGACCGGAACCGCTCCGGCTCCACCACCCACCGGGCGGCCGGGTCGAACACCACGATGTCGGCCGACGCCCCCCGCCGCAACGTTCCCGCGGGCAGGTGGAAGATGCGGGCTGGCGCTGTGCTCATGCGCTCGATCAGTTGACCCAGACTGAGCCGACCGGCGTTGACCAGCAGCGTCACGCCGAGCCCGAGCGCCGTTTCGAGCCCGACGACGCCGAAGGGCGCGTCGTCGAACTCCCGCTCCTTCGCCTCGTAGTGGTGAGGTGCATGGTCGGTAGCAATCGCGTCGAGCGTGCCGTCGGCGAGTCCGGCTGCCACCGCCTCGACGTCCGCCGCCGCCCGGAGCGGGGGGTTCATCTTCGCGTTGGTGTCGTACCCCTCGCAGGCATCGTGCGTGAGCGCGAAATGATGCGGTGTTGCCTCGGCCGTGACGTTCACCCCCCGCGCCTTACCCCACCGAATGAGATCGACCGACCCGCGAGTCGAGATGTGGCAGAGGTGGATGTGCCCGCCGGTGAGCTCTCCCAGGAGCACGTTCCTCGCGACCATGATCTCTTCGGCCGCTGCCGGGATGCCCCGCAGCCCCAGACGCGTCGCCACTCTCCCCGCGTGCATCACCCCATGCTTCGAGAGCGCGGGATCTTCGCAATGCTCCGCCACGGGGATGCCGAACGACAGGGCGTATTCGAGCGCGGTGCGCATGAGGTGGCTCGACACCACCGGATGCCCGTCGTCACTCACCGCCACCGCGCCCGCAGCCACCATCTCGCCGAACTCGGCGAGCTTCTCCCCCCGTTGTCCTACCGAGATCGCCCCAATCGGATAGACCCGGGCGGCCTGAGCTGCGGCCGCCTGCTTGACGATGAACCCCACCGCCGCCTGGTTGTCGGTCACCGGATCGGTGTTGGGCATGGCGCAGACCGACGTGAACCCGCCGGCGGCTGCCGCCATGGCGCCGCTGGCCACCGTCTCGGCGTCTTCTCGGCCGGGCTCCCGCAAATGCACGTGGATATCGACGAGCCCCGGCGCCACGACCTGGCCGGCCACGTCGATGACGTCGGTGCCGTCCGGGGCCCGGAGGCCCGGTCCAACGCCTGCGATCTGGCCGTCCACGATCAGCACGTCCGCCACGCCGTCCTGCTGCTGCGACGGATCGATCACTCGGCCACCGCGGAGCAGTACCGGCTTCATGCGCTGCCTCCTCGGTCGCCCTTGGCGGACTCCGCCAATTCTGGCTGACCGCCGGCCAGCAGATATAGGACGGCCATGCGGACGGCTACGCCATTGGTCACTTGGTCGAGGATGACGCTGTTTGGCCCATCCGCCACCCGGGAGTCGATTTCGACGCCGCGATTCATCGGTCCGGGATGGAGGATGAGCAGATCGCGCGGCGCCCGCTCGAGCCGCTCCAGGGTCACGCCGAACACGCGGTAGTATTCACGGAGCGACGGGATATACCCTGCCTCCATGCGCTCGAGCTGGAGCCGCAGGACGTTGAGCACGTCGGCCCACTCGATCGCCTCGTCAATCCGCCGAAAGACGGTGACGCCGAGTTCCTCGATCGCGCCGGGTATCAGGCTCTGGGGACCACACACCGCCACTTCGGCGCCGAGCTTGGTCAGGCCCCAAATATTGGACCGTGCCACGCGACTGTGGGTGATATCGCCGCAGATGCAGACCCGCAGTCCCTCGAGACGATTGAATCGGTCGCGGATCGTCAGCATGTCGAGCAGTGCCTGCGTGGGGTGCTCGTGCATGCCGTCCCCACCGTTGATCACGTTCGAGCGGATGCGCTCGGCCAGAAACTGTGCGGCTCCGGATGACGGGTGTCGGATCACGACCATGTCGATCCGCATCGATTCGAGGTTCCGGGCCGTATCGACGAGGTTCTCGCCCTTCTGCACCGACGAGCCCTGGGCGGCGACGTTGACCGTGTCGGCCGACAGACGCTTCTCGGCGAACTCGAAAGAGATGCGGGTCCGGGTCGAGGCCTCGAAGAACAGGTTGACGATGGTCTTGCCGCGGAGCGTGGGAACCTTCTTGATGGCGCGCTCGCTGACTTCCTTGAAGGGCTCGGCGGTGTCGAGGATCAGCTGAATCTGTTCTCGGCTCAGCGGCTCGAGGCCCAGGAGATCCTTGCCGAGCGATAGGCTCGTCACGACTCTCCTCCCCGAACCAACTCGACCGCATCCCGACCGTCCAGCTCATGTACGAGCACCTCGACGCGATCCGTCGGGGCCGCCTTCACCGTCACGCCAACGATGTCCGCCTGGATGGGCAACTCGCGTCCTCCACGATCCACTAGCACCGCGAGGCCGATGCGCGCGGGCCTCCCGAAGTCCGCTAGCTGATCCAGCGCCGCGCGAATGGTGCGCCCGGTGTAGAGCACGTCGTCCACGATCACGATGGACTTGTGGTCGAGGTCCTGCGGCAACCGTGTCTCACCGACCACCGGACGGGGACCCACCGTCTGGAGGTCGTCGCGGTACAGCGTGATGTCCATGACCCCCAGGGGAACATCCTGACCGCGGGTCTCCGCGATCATGCGTGCCAGCCGGTGCGCGAGATCGGACCCCCGTCGCTGAATGCCGATCAGCACCAGGTGATTCGTGCCGCCTGCCAGGCCGACGATGTCACGGGAGATTCGTTCGAGCGTGTTGGCGACGCCGGTGGCGTCGAGGACCACTTCTCGGTCGGGTGGGGTCATGGTTGACGCGCAAGTTAGAGGGGCGGCGAGAGGGCGTCAACGCACCCGCGCCCCCAAGAAAACGGCCGGATACCGGTGGAAGCAGGGCCGCTAGCGTCGCGTGGTCGGCGACCCGGGGACCGGCGTCACCGGCGGCTCTCCGGCCAACACCCTGCGAACGTTTTCGACCGCCAGATTCGCCATGGCGCGCCGTGTCTTCGTCGTCGCGCTTCCGAGGTGCGGCAGCGTCACGACCCGCGGGTGATTCACCAGCGAGGGGCGTACGTGAGGCTCGCGCGGAAAGACATCGAGTCCGGCCCCCGCGAGCCGTCCGGTCTCCAGCGCGTCGAGCAGCGCCGGCTCGTCAATCAGATCACCGCGAGCGGTGTTGACGAGCAAGGCGCCGTCACGCATCTGCGCAAACCACTCACGGCTTACCATGCCCTTCGTCTGTGGCGATGATGGAGCGTGGAGCGTGACGATATCGCTTTCAGCGAGCAGCTCCTCGAGCGTCACGCGACGGGCACCGGCATCGCGCTCGAACTCTGGACGCGTGTGTGGGTCGGTGTACAGGAGCCGCATCCCGAATCCCGCCGCGCGACGACCCACCGCCTGCCCGATGCGGCCCGCCCCGACAATGCCCAGCGTTGCACCGGCCAGCTCGATCCCGAGGAGCAGCTGCGGATGCCATCCGGTCCAGCCCCCGGCGGCGATCAGCGCCGACCCTTCCTTCAGTCGTCGCGCCACCGCGAGGAGCAGCAGCACAGTCAGATCCGCCGTGGCGTCGGTGAGCACGTCGGGCGTGTTGGTGACGATCACGCGATGCCGTCGCGCCGCTTCGACGTCGATGTTGTCGTACCCCACTGCGCAGTTCGCGACGATCACCAGGTCGGGAAGTCCGGCGAACTCGGTCGCTCCGAACCGACGAGAAAGCAGGGCGACGATCGCCGCCACATCCCCGCGTGGGGTCTCGGCCGCGGCGGGGATCCACTCGACGTCGCGCGAGGGGACCGGCGTGGGGGGGAGGAGTTCCTTGAGCTCGGCGGCAATGAGGACTCGGGCCATGGCACGCACGCGGGTTGGAGAATGCGAGGACGGCGAAGCTCCTCTTTCCGTCCGGCCGGGGTGGAAACTACGCTAGGGGTCGTCTATTATGCACTCCCGGGAGAGGTGTCCGAGTGGTTGAAGGAGCCGGTCTCGAAAACCGGTAGGCCCTTTAGGGTCTCGTGGGTTCGAATCCCACCCTCTCCGTCCCTCGAACTGCGTCACGAGCGGCAACGGGCGACCGTACCGCGTCGCCCGTTGACGATGCCGCTACTCAGCAGTCCATCAGTGCCACGTCGCTCCCACCGTGATCAAGACAATGGCATTGCTGATGTCCGTGACGCGCTGATACAACACGTCGACGGCCGGCGTGATGTAGAAGTTCCGCCCGACGCGCACGTCCCACCCAACGCCGGCAGTCGCTCCGAAGCCGTTGTCGGTCGTGGTGGTCGTCGTGTTGCCCTCGGTCACGCTGGAGGTGAACGTCGAACCGCCGACCCCGCCCTTGAGGAACACGCCGGTCTCCACGGACGGATAAAACATGACGGTGAGTGTCCCGTTTCCCCGCCCGATCGCGACGTCATCGACCTCGGTCCCCCAACCGATCGCCTCGCCGCCAAGCAGCACCTTCTGGGTCGGGGTGCCTCCGAGCCGGATGAACCCGGCACCGCCGGGCTTGGTCTCCTCTGCCACGCCCACGTTCGGACTCACGTTCCATCCGCCACCAAGGCCGAAACCGATCCAGAAGCCTCGATGCTTCGACTCCACCTGAGCGTTTGCCGGAGTCGCCACCAGCAACGCGACGAACAGAACCGAAAAACCAGACACCAGCTTTCTCATTGGAACCTCCCCACCGTGACGGTCGTAGGATCTCGTACCCGACTGCCGGGCTCCGCGTTCCTGGCCTTTGCCGGGCCGACCGTCTGCCCGTACCATTGAACGACACCACCAACCGGTTCGCCGACCTGTCGGAGAAGAGTCATGGGTGCGATGCGCACGCTGCTACTCAAAGGATCACAGAACCACTGGCTGGCCACGCGAGTGCCAAGGCGCAAGTTCGTGCAGCGGGCGGTTCGCCGCTTCATGCCGGGCGAGACCCTGGAGGCGGCGCTCGCCACTGCCGAGCGGTTGCGAGGTTCGGGCATGGACACGGTGGTGACCCTCCTCGGGGAGGCCATTGCCGACCGCACGGAGGCCGAACGTGTCACCGCTCACTACTTGGATGCGTACGAGCGGATCGAGCGCGCGGGGCTGCCGACGGAGATTTCGGTCAAACCCAGCCAGATGGGCCTGGACGTGGGAAGCGACGTGTGTGCGGCCCAGCTCGATGCACTGGCGCGCCGCGCGGAGGAGGGTGGCGGCTTTCTCTGGGTCGATATGGAAGCGAGCCCGTACGTCGACGCGACGTTAGAGCTGTACCGGGGCCTCCGCGAGCGTTATGCGCACGTGGGTGTGTGCCTCCAGTCCTACCTCTACCGGACGGCGGAGGACTTGGAGCAGCTATTGCCGCTCGCGCCATCGATCCGACTGGTCAAGGGTGCGTACAGCGAGCCACCCAGTCTCGCCTTCCCGCGCAAGCGCGACGTCGACGAGAACTTCATGCGCCTGGCCAAGCGTCTCCTCAGCCGGGAAGCCCGGGAGCTGGGGGTGCGGGTGGGATTCGGCACGCATGACATGCAATTGATCGACCGCGTCCGCGACTTCGCCGAGGGCGCGGGTCTCCCGCCGGATGCCTACGAGGTGCAGATGCTGTACGGCATTCGGCGCAGCGACCAGGTGCGGTTGACCGCCGAGGGACAGCCCGTTCGCGTTCTGATCAGCTACGGGAGCGCGTGGTTCCCCTGGTACATGCGGCGACTGGCAGAACGGCCCGCCAACCTCTGGTTCGTCGCGCGGAGTGTGATCGCGGGCTGAGCCTCGGAGGCACCGAGGTCAGCGACGACCGACGGCCACGCCGATGAGGAACTCCTCGAGCGTGTCCGTGCCGGCATTCCCGCCGAGTGATCCGTACTCGACCCGGTATCCGATGCCAACCGACACCGGCGCACGGGGGATGTTGGCGTGGAGCCACCCCTCCAGACTCCGTCCCTGGGAGAAATCGGACCCCGTATTGACGTCGCCACCGAGCGCGTACGACAGGGCCAGGGTGCTCCTGAGTGTCGGTCGCAGCAGCCACGTGTCGACCCCGAGACGTCCCTCCCACGTGAGCCACCGCTCCGTTCCGGCGTCGGAGACGTAGCTTCGCGCCTGCGGGCCGATCCCGAGAACGAGGAATTCGAGGGGCCGCACCTCAAGCCACACGGCGCCCTGCACGAGATCGGAGCGGGCCTGATCAGTGTCGCTTTCCACCGGACCCTGGAGGTATCTGGCGTTCACTTCGACGTACCAGAGCCGCATGCCTGCCTCGAGGCCAAACACGGTCCCCGTCAGTCGGTCCACGGCCGTTAGGACCTCGCGGCTCACGGTCGGAAAACCGACCACGGCGCGGGCCGAACCGCCGAAGCCCTGCGCGGCGATGGGGGTCGTTAGCGCCGGCACCAACGCGACGATCACGGCGGCAGCCCGCCGAACGCCGTCCATCAGCGCGCCACGTCGATCACGGAGGGCGGCCCGGCCCGCACCACGATCTCCGATGTGGACCGGCGCGCCGCGTTCAGCTGCACCACCTCGTCCACCCGTGTGCGCCACTCCTGACGGAGTCGCTCGTTGGCCCGCACGTTCACCGCGATGGGACGGCCGGGTCGCTGAGTGAAGAAGCCAATCACCCCCGTCAGGGCCACCGTCCCGGCGACCGCCATCCGGCCGGCCGACAGATCGGTATCGGGCGCCAAGGCGAGGGGCAGGACCGCGATTCCCACGCCGCCGACCACGCCACCGATGAGGGCTTCGAGCCCCGGGCCACCGGTCAGCCGCTCGGGCAGGAACAGCGAATCCGCCGGCGCCGGGGGGTGGTCGAGTGTATCGGCCGGAAGCGATTCGATGTCGAGCGGCACGCGCAGGACGCGCAATACCTGACCCGATAGGCGCGATTCGATCGATAGCAGGTACCGCCCACTCTCGAGGGGCGTTCCACTGGCGTCGAGCCCGTCCCAGCGCAGCTCGAGGCTGTCGGAGATCAGCCCTTCGTAGACGCGCCGCGCGGTCGTGCCGTCGCTCCGTTCGATGGTGGCCCGGATCTCGTGAAACGAGCTCGCGTACAGGCGCGGCGCGTACTGCCCGGACCCCGGGGCAATCGTGGCGACCGGGGGGACTTCCGCCTCCACCACTTTCGTGTTACGCCTCACGCTCGCATAGAGCCCCGCAAGCTCCGGTGGGAACACCAGGGGATCGAGCTGGAATCGCGGCTTCAACTGGACGATGCGACGGAACGCCGCCGTCGCCGAGTCGGTCCGCCCCCTGACAAACTCGGCCGCCCCAAGGTAACTCAGCGCTTCGAGCCGATCGGCCTCGGTAAGGGAGTCGACACCCTGGACCGCCAGCCCTCGGCGAATGAGGCCGACCGCCGTCGGGAGATCGAGATCCCGATAGGCCTGAATGCCCCGTCGCACGAGATCTTGAGGCTCCTGCGCCGCGCTCGGCTCCGCCAGGACGAGGGCGAGCAACGGGAGCAGCAGCCACCCGCGACGTCGGCTCATCGATCCCGTGGCACGAGCACGATGTCGGTGAGTCGAATCACCTGTCCCGATGCTACCTCGAGCTGTCGCTCGAATGGCTCGAATCCGTCCCGCACAACGCGGATGGTGTGGAGCCCGGGGCTCAGGGTGAGATCGGCCTTCGGGGTGTTGCCGATGAATTGACCGTCGATATAGAGCTCTCCCCAGGGCGACGCGTTCACGAACAGGCGTCCCGGCGACGCGGGTGCGACGGCGGCCGGCGTTGGCGCTGCCGGTCGTGGTGCCGTTGCCGGCGGCAGGTCGACCTGATCGGTATCCTCCTCGGTGGGGACAGCGTCGGAGGCTGGCCGGCCAAGCTGCGGCACCGGATCGAGCGTCTCCCACTGCGGCTCCCGTGGAGCGTCGCTGGCGGACTCCGGTGCAACCATACTGCGCGCGCGCTCCAGCAGCGGTGCGGTCCATGCGAACCACTGGGGCCGCCACAGCAAGAGAGCAACAACGACGCCAAAGACGAGCAGCGCACCGCCGATCGTGACCCGCGCGCGTGTGAGGCGCGGGGTGGGCTCGTCGACGACCAGCACCGGCGTGTCCGCTGCCGACGGCGCCTGTCCGGCAGGCGGACCGAGCACCGATGGTCGCGGTGCCCCGCTCAGCGCCGTGATGAAGTCGAGTACCGTCGGAAACCGGCCGGTCGGATGCTTGCTGAGCACTCGACCCACGGCATCCATCACGCTCACCGGAAGGTCTCGCCGGGTGTCCGAAAGACGGGGCGGCGGCTGGGTCGCGTGCAGGCTGGCGACCTCTTCGAAGGAATCGCCGAGGAACGGGACGCTTCCAGCCAGACACTGATAGACGATGACGCCGAGCGCGTATTGATCCGCGCTCGCCCCGACCGAGCGTGCATAGAACTGTTCCGGCGCCAGGTATTCCGGCAGGTGAAGGACGGGCGCACTGCCACGCGCCGGTCGGGGTCGGCCGAAGACTTCGTTGATCCCGAAATCGATGACGCGCACCCAGCCGCGGTCATCGACCAGGATGTTGCTGGGCTTGAGGTTGCCGTGCACCGCGCCGCGCCGGTGGGCGAAGTCGAGCGCGCTCCCCACCTGCTCCGCGATGCGCACGCAGGTTTCCAGTTCCATCGCACCCGTTCCTCTGAGGATCTCTTCCAGAGACCGCCCACCGACGAACTCCATGGAGTACCACAAGAACGATCGGGCGACGCCGTAGCTCAGCACCGGCGCGATATGGGCGTGCCGCAGCGAGGCAACGAGCCCCGCCTGGCGCTCGAACCGCTTGGCGAGCTCGTGATCCACGAGGTGAGTCACGGGAATCACCTTCAGCACGACCTCGCGGTCCCCGGTCAGGTCGCGCGCCACGTATACGAACGAGCGCTGCCCGAGACGGTGGACGCGCTCGATTCGGAACCGGTCGGCCAGTGCCTGCTGCACCGCCTCGCGGGCCTCGTCCACGATGGCCTGCTCGACAAGCACCGTGGCCGGCGGCACGAACCCGCACAATGGGCACTCGTGGGTGTCAGCCGGGAGGTCGGCGACGGAGCAACGGGGGCAGATCATGACGTTAGTCTATCGGTTGCCAGGCGTGTCCTGGTGTGACCGCTTTTCGCGCACACAAACTCCGGAGGTCGGTGACTGATGTTGTAACCGACTGTATTATAACGGCTTGGATAGACACACCTCTAGTAAAGGTACAGACTCGTGCGCCCTCGGCAATGATGAGCTGAGCCCCAGACGGCACCATCAATCGTCGTCCGTGATCGTCCCCGTCGCCTGATCGGTATCGGTCACCAACGGATCCGACGCATTCAAACTCACCGTGAACGTCTCCGGCCCCTCCACCACCACATCATTCAGCGTCGCCACCGTGAACTGCTGCTGCTCCCCCGCCGTCCCGGCGAAGCTCAGCTGCCCCACCACATTGTCGTAGTCCTCCGGACTCACCAGCGGGGCCGCGCCCCCCGTCGCCGTCCCATCGGTCAACGTCACATCCACCGTGAAGCCCCCAGCCACCGCATTGTCCAGCGTCACCGTGAACACCAGCCCCACCCCCTCGGCCGCACTCACATCCGCCACCGTCACCGCCGCCGCATCGTCGTCCGTGATCGTCCCCGTCGCCTGNNNNCGCGTTGGCCAGCCCCCCCAAACTGACCGTCACCGTCTCCGGCCCCTCCACCACCGGCGCCGTGTTGTCATCCACCGCGCTCAACGTCACCGTCCCACTCGTCGCCCCCGCCGCAATCGCAATCTGCGTCCCGCTCCGCGTATAGTCCTCCGTCAGCGTCGCCGTGCCCCCAAACCCCAGATTCACTGTCACCGGCAACCCGCTTGCCCCACTCAACGTCGCCGTCACCGTCGCCGGATTGTCTGCTCCCGCCTCCGCCAACGTCGCCTTGTCCACACTCAAACTCACCGTCGGCGGGTCGTCGTCGTCCGCAATCGTCACCGTCACCTGCTGCGGCGTCNNCCTGCGTGCTCGGCCCGCTCAGCGTCGCCCGCAGCGTCCCCACGCCCCCCAGCTCCGCAATCGTCGTGTCCGGCGCCAAGGTCACCGTCGGCTGCCCCTCATCATCGGCAATCGTCACCGTCGCCGTCTGGACCCCATCCTCCGTCGCGTTCGTCACCGCCGTGATGTCCACCACCACCGTCTCGTTCCCCTCAAACACCCCGTCGTCCACCGCCCGCACCGCCACCGTCCCCGCAGTCGCCCCCGCCGTGATCACGATCTGCGTCGTGTCCCGCGTATAGTCCGCATCCACCGCCGCCGTCCCCGTAAAGCCCAGCTGCACCGTCACCTCCTGCGCGCTCGCCCCACTCAATGTCGCCCGCAGCGTCGCCACCCCCGCCAGCTCCGCAATCGTCGTGTCCGGCGCCAACGTCACCGTCGGCGGGTCGTCATCGTCGACGATCGTTCCCGTTGCCACCGCAGTCCCCAATGTCGCGTTTGTCGGCCCGCTCAACGTCACCGTGAACGTCTCGCCCGCTCCCTCGTCCCGATCGTCCCCATTCACCCCCACCGTCACCGCCTGGCTCGTCACCCCCGGCGTGAACGTCACCGTCCCACTCGTCGCCGCGTAGTCCCCATCCACTGTCGTCGCCGTCCCGTCCGCCGTCGCATAGTCCACCGTCACCACCTGCCCACTCGCCGCCGACAACGTCACCGTAAACGTCGCCCCCGTCGTCGTCGCCGCCGCCCCCTCCGTCACCACCGAATCCACCGCAATTGAGACCACTGGTGGGTCATCGTCGTCGGTAATCGTCACCGTCGCCGTCTGCGTCCCCTGCTCCGTCCCGTTGGTGACCGACACGATGTCCATAACTATGGTCTCATCGATTTCGTCCAACGGATCCTGCACTGCCGTCACCGTGATCGTCCCGCTCGTTCCACCCGCCGGAATCACGATCTGCGTCCCCGAGCGCTGGTAGTCGTCGGTCAGCGTCGCCGTCCCCGAAAAGCCAAGGTTGACCGTCACCGCCCGCCCGGACACCGCATTCAGCGCCGCAGTCACCGTCGACGTCCCCGCCGCCTCCGCAACCAGCGCCGGAAGGACACTCAGCGTCACGGTCGGCAGCGGGTCGTTATCCTGAATTGTGATCGTCTGGCTGCTGGGTGTACCCAAGGTCGCGTTCGTCGGCGTCCCAAGCACCAGCACCACAGTCTCATCGTCCTCGTCCACCAGGTCGTCGACGACGTCGACGGTGATCGTGCCGGAC
>JABAOD010009809.1_pt2 | contig 17039 bp, 20 predicted proteins | sample 7062151 | NCBI WGS metagenome assembly JABAOD01 (sample SAMN14538626, study PRJNA623070) | marine sediment metagenome | biome: marine biome [ENVO:00000428]; feature: marine pelagic biome [ENVO:01000023]; material: deep marine sediment [ENVO:00002113] | place: India: Gulf of Khambhat ... | reverse complement strand
TCTGCCGGCGCAGGGATTCTTTACTGCACAAGGATTCTTAGCCGCCAATAGTACAGCTTGCGACGCACCTGTGGACAGCCTTTCCTCGGAAGCGCCGCTCATCGGCGCCATCGTCGCCAGGCTCGCCATTACCGACACGGCGAGTGGACTTTTCGTCAAAGGAAACTTTCTGTGGCGTGCTTTCATGATAAATAGTCCTCCAGAACTAATCTGAGTGATTCCCAATAACTAGAGGGCATCAGGCCCACCGCCGTCTTCCCACCCTAGTGAATCGGCAGTCAACGATCACTGCGCTCGGGTCGGCCGCAGGGATCAGACAAGCAAACTCACGCTTCTAACGCTTCTTGCCCGCGCAAAGGTTCTTGGCCGCACACGGATTCGCCGCACAAGGATTCTTAGCAGCACAGGGATTAGCGGCACACGGGTTCTTGCCCCCGCACGGGTTCGCCGTCGTGACTTTGGCCGCACAAGGATTCTTGGCCGCACAGGGGTTGCCCGCTGATGCGAAACCCACGGGAAAGGCTAGCGAGATCAGTGCACTCAACACTGTGGTTTGTAGATGCCTCGAATGGAATTTCATTGCTGCTCTCCTGATGATGGGTTGACGGAGTTCACCGCGTTACTGGCAGCTGTGCCTGACAGTTCTTGTCGGCGGCCAGGCGCAAACCCGCCATTGGCATACAGGACCATCCGCCCGAGGGTTTCCTTACAAGGCCGTGATGGCTAGATAGGGCTAGTTCATGCTGCGCTGCAATGTAGGGCGTGCGATCACTCGGCGCGCGCTCGTCCAAACCGATGACCGGCCACGGCGCGACACTGGTACAAAATAAGGATGATCGTGCTTTCCGGCAGCGAGGTGACAGGGAATGCAATACTCAACGCGCTTGGCGCCGTAGCCGTTCGTCTCTTCGAGCACCGTGTCATCAGGTTGGACTTGGACAAACTTCCAGTCGCCTGTCACATCATTAAGCGCTGCGCTGGAAACCTTTCCCTGAACTGTGGGTAAAGAGGCCTGTACCTAGGCCATCCGGAATAGTATCTTGGAGCAGGTCAATCGACTGCGCTGCCGGGTTGAGCCGCCGCGCATTATTGCGACTGATCGCTGCCAAAATTTTCAAAAGCTGCATTTACGCGCCAGAGAGCGTTTTCCTGGCGCTCAACCACAGAGGCTACGCTGGAAGAAGTGACGATCCGCCGCTGGCAGCCCTCACAGCGACGCACTGTAACGAAACACCGAGTTCGTTCTGACGGCGAGTGGCTAAAGCAATGCTAATGCGCAACGCATTGCTGGGGCTGTTTGTTCTGTTGTCCGGCGTCGTGGCGAAGGGTCAGGATGCGCTCGCCCTAAATATCCTCGTTTACGGGGCCACAGGCAAAGTAGGCTCCCATGTCGTCGATGAGGCACTGCACCGGGGCCATCACGTCACGGCGGTCTCACGCGATCCATCGCGCATTCAGTTGCAGCATCCGAACCTGAGAGCAGTGCAGGGTGATTTGCTCGACTCGACGAGCATCGCGGAACTCGCGGTCAATCAGGATGTAATAATCGTGTCAGTGCGAGGGATAGTGGGTAAGTCAAAGACGCCCGAGAGCGCGCTGCAGCGCATCGCCGTCGAAAAAGTCGTTGACGTATTGCGAACGATGGGCGACTCGGCACCGCGTCTGATCCATGTGGGTGGGGCTGGCAGTCTCGTTGTCCAGCCCGGTGTCCTGTACGCAGACAAGCTGCGGAAGACCTTCTTGCCTAAAGGACTTGAACTGGAGATACAGGGACAGATCCTTGCGCTCGAGTACCTGCGAACCGTGAAGGATGTGAAGTGGAGCTACGCAACGCCGCCAAAGAACTTCACTAACGGTAAGCGCACGGGCACATTTCGTATTGGTGGAGACAAGCTGATGAAGGACGACCGCGGCAGGAGCAGGATTTCTCGTGCCGACTTCGCCGTTGCCTTGATCGACGAAGCAGAGAAAGCCGAACACATCAACGAGCGCTTTTCGGTCGCTTACTAGAACGTTCAGGTAAACGTGCCATCGTCATTTTCGCCAATGCGGAGGAACTTGCCATGCGCCGCCATGGCTTGCCACGCAGGGGTCAGGCCGACGCCCGGCCGCTCTTCTTGGTCGTGAAGAACGGCACGAAGATCTTCCGGGCTGGCTCAGCGGAACGCCAAGCCCGTTATCGCAGATCTCAATCGTGACGTTTGCGCGCAGATGGAGCTGACCTTTGAGCTCAATCTTCGGCTGACCGAGGTGAGCGATCATCTCCTACGGGATAAAAAGGCTTGCTTCGCTCCTTAAACTGTATATAATTACAGTACTGTACAACCGCCCAGATCTGAAGATAGATGGACACCCTAACTCGCCGGCAAGCACAGATTCTACAAATGATTCGTGCCTTTGCCGCCGAGCACGGTTATCCGCCCACTCGCGTCGAGATCGCCGACGCACTCGGGTTCCGCTCGGTAAATGCCGCTGTCGATCATCTGAAAGCACTTGCGCGCAAGGGCGCCATCGAGCTGTTGCCTGGTGCCTCCCGGGGCATCCGCTTAAAAGAAGGCGTGGGCTTACCGGTGGTAGGCCGGGTGGCCGCCGGCAGTCCGATCCTGGCACAACAACACATCGAAACCTATTACCGCCTCGATCCCAAGCTTTTCAAGCCGCGAGCTGATTATTTATTGCGCGTGCACGGCATGAGCATGCGTGACGCCGGTATTCTCGACGGTGACCTGCTGGCTGTGCACCGCACCGTGGAAGCTCGCAACGACCAGATCGTAGTAGCCCGTATCGAAGACGAGGTGACGGTCAAACGGTTCCGACGTAACCGCCACCGCGTAACACTGCTGCCCGCCAACCCCAAGTTTTCGCCGATCCGTATCGATCTGCGCCGACAACCTCTGGTCCTTGAAGGCATCGGCGTCGGCATTATCCGTAACGGCAAACTCTTATGACCCTCGACACCCTGCTGCAGCGCCGGGACATCTGGCGCGGGGGACAGTTGCCCGCTCTGCCGGCGCAGAGTTTGCCGACGGGGTTTGCCGAGCTCGATGCCTCACTGCCGGAAGGGGGCTGGCCGCAGGGTGCACTGACCGAGTTGCTGGCACTGCGGGCAGGGATCGGTGAGTTGCGTTTGCTCATGCCGGCCCTCGCCTGGCTGAGTCGGCAGGATCGCTGGCTGGCCTGGATCACACCGCCGTTTTTGCCTTATGCCCCGGCGTTGGCTGCCGCCGGCATCGATCTGTCGCGCGTGTTGGTGGTCCATACGCAAGCGAAAACCGACGTCTTGTGGGCCACGGAACAAGCCTTGCGTTATGGTCGCTGTGGCGCCGTGCTCGCCTGGCCGAGGCAGATAGACAAACGCGTCTTACGCCGCCTGCAACTGGCTGCTGAAACTGCGCGGGGCTGGGGATTTCTATTTCGTCCCCTGCGTGAGACCGGCTCACCCTCCCCGGCTGCTTTGCGCTTGCACCTGGAACCGGTACCCGGAGGGTTAACGGTTCATATCCTCAAGTGTCGCGGAGCATGGGCCAACCGCTCGATTACGCTCAAACTATAAATGCATGGGCTCAGCCATTCACCAGCAAGGGCACGACCCAAGGAATGCGACCACGGAACGTGTCGGCAGCGAGACAGCGCGCTCGCATACACCGCCTGGCTTTGCGTCAAAGCCGTCAACACCAGCTCTTTGGCTGGGAGCCTACTTTCCTCATCTCCCGCTTGAGATCTACGCCCGTGCGGCCATCCATGAGACACCGCTCGTCATCAGTAACACAACGGGCAGTCGTCCCTGTGTGCTGTTTTGCAATGGCTTTGCGCTGGCCTGCGGCATACGGCCGAACATGGCTGTTTCTGCCGCTTACGCCCTGGCCGCCACCCTGAACGTGCGACCTCGCAACGAGGCCGCCGAGCGCGCCGCATTGGCGCACCTTGCCGCCTGGGCCATTCAGTTCACGCCTGTTATCAGTTTGGTTTCGCCAAATGCCATGGTTATGGAGGTCGGCGGCAGTCTGAAGCTATTTAAGGGTTTGCGAAACCTGCTTGCTCGCCTGAAACAAGGCATCCAAGAGCTCGGTTATGCAGTCCGCCTCAGTGTCGCCCCCACACCACTGGGCGCTACACTGCTCGCGCGCGCCGGTGTTGAACAATCTGTAAATACTATGCACGAGCTTCGCTCGCGGCTTGTTTCATTACCGATCCAGTCCTTGAATCTGGACACTGCAACCCTAACCAGGCTCGCCAAACTGGGGCTGCATCGCATCGGTGATTGCCTGCGCATGCCGCGGGATGGATTTGCTCGACGCTTTGGGCCACAGCTCCTTCTTGATCTCGATCAGGCGTTAGGTAAGGCGCCTGATGCAAGACCGCGCTTTGTGCCGCCGCCGCGCTTTGCCAGCCGCCTGCTCCTTCCCGCCCCGGCAGACAGCTGCGAGGCATTGGCGTTCGCTATGCATCGTCTGCTGCTCGAGCTCTGCGGTTTCTTGCGCGCGCAATCGGGGGGCATCGAAAAGCTGACCATGGAGCTATGCCACCTAAAGGGTCTCCGTACACGGATTACCCTGGGGCTCGTCAGCGCGAGTCGCGATGCCGCCTATCTGCACGAGCTCTTAAGACTACGACTCGAGCGCCTGACATTAGCCGCGCCCGTCGAGGCAATCCGCCTGCGCGCCGGCGCCATTGTGTCCTTGCCTGCCCGCGATCGTGATCTATTCCACGCACAGGACTCCGCCACAGACAACGAGTTGAAGGTTGCGCACGCGCGCACCATCGATTGGCTCGCTAGGCAATCGCTATCGCCTGCGGATCAACCGCAGCTCATTGAACGTCTGCGTGCAAGATTGGGGGATGATGCCGTGCGTGGGCTTTGTCTCGTGCCCGAGCATCGGCCCGAGCGCAGCCACCGGCTCTGTACGCCCGGTGAAGCTGCTGCTTCCGCTGCCCGCTATGGCAGACGCCCCTTATGGCTGTTGCGCGAGCCGCTTCCCTTGAAGACGCGACAGGGTCATCCCTGGCTCAAAGGCAAACTGCACTTGTTAGCCGGACCCGAGCGTATCGAAAGTGGCTGGTGGGATGGCCAAGATATTGCGCGCGATTATTTCGTGACAGTGAATCCGCAAGGCTCATGTTTCTGGATTTTCCGCGATCGCGATACTACGCCGCGGTGGTTCTTGCACGGCCTATTTGCTTGATAAACCCATCACCCTTAGCAGACTTGTTGCAGACAGATCACTTCGCCTTAGCTTTCAGCAAAATGTCCACACGCCGGTTGAATCGCCGGCCGTCCGGCGATGCATTGCTTGCCACAGGATAATCTTCGCCGTAGCCGATCGCCGCAATGCGGGCGGGATCCACCCCACGCCCAACGAGGTAATTCTTAACCGCTGTCGCGCGCCGCTCCGAAAGCTGCTGATTGTATGCTTCGCTACCGGTTGAATCCGTGTGCCCCTGCACAACCACAGCCGTCTTATTGAACTCCGCAATGACCCCTGCACACTGATCCAAGGTGGCTCGACCGCTGGCATCCACAGCCGCTGAGTCAACCTTGAACAGTACATCGGAGTCGAAGCGAACGAGCAACGCATTGCCGTCCAACCGTTCGACGGAAGTGCCGGGAATTCGGGCCAACTTTTCCTCCTGCCGGTCCATGTAGTACCCGACGCCACCGCCAACCGCAGCACCGATAGCAGCGCCAGCAAGAATCTCGTCCAACTCTCGCTTACCGCTGAGAATGGCCGCTCCCGCCCCGGCGGCCGCTCCAATACCGGCACCCTTAGCCGTCTTGTCGCGCTTTGTCGTATACGGTTCCATTTCCCTTTTCATTGTCTCACAGCCCGCAAGGATCGCTACCGCCAACAGGCTGCCCAACAAGACGACCGTGCTTCGAGACATCACCGAGAACATAGTACTTCACTCCTTTGCAGTTGAAGCAACACACACCAGATAAATAGAGAAAATATTAGTATAGGCGGCCCCGTGAATAAGCCAATGCCACTTGCTAGACATCGCTTCATTATTTCAAGGCGGTTTCTCTGATCGCCGGCGACTCTATTGCGGTCTTGTCTTGCTGGGAGAGGTGCCTTTGCATGGGCGAGCTGCTCCACCTCCCGAGCCCTGAGTATCAGCGCGGCCTCCGGTGTCAGGTCCGTCTGGCCGGAACCGATGGCCAGCGCGAGGCGGGGATCAATACGCTGCCCTCGAACAATCGGCGCTGCGTGCGGTAGACCGACGCGAGACGGGCATGCCAGCCGTCGTCAGTTTGCTCGACCTGCGCCCCGACGACAGTAAGCCCGGAGGGCTGCAAGATGCGGATCTCCCCGAGGTCGTTCCTACTGCCGCGCGTGTGCCGGTGCACCATGCTGCCGTCGATCCGCGCCGCCACACCGAGGCACAGGGCACCGGTCAGCGGCAGGGCGCGATGGACATTACCCATCGACACCATGCGCGCCGTCAGGTCGCCCGCATCCGCCCGAATCGTGCGACCGCTCAGGTCGACGGCGTCGCGCGGCTCCGCCACCAGGCCGATCTTCGGGTTGCTCGGGCTCTTGCGGCGGATGTGCTCCACGCTGTCGCCGAGGCCCATTGCGACACCAGCGACGCAACGAATCGCCTCCAGCATCTCCATGAGCTCCGCCCGCGCGTCGAGATCGACGGGCGCTTCGGTGCCGGTAATGCCGACCCGATCGGCCTCGATGAACACGCAGGCATTGGCGGCATCCACCAGCGACGCCTCGACGCGGCCGAGCCCCGGAACGTCGAGCACATCCAGCGCCTGGCTGCTCGGCAGCAGCTTTCCGGTGCCGGCGCCGCCGGGGTCGCGGAACTCGAGGCGCACCGGGGCGCCGGTCCCGGCGACACCCGGTATCTCCAACGAACCCTCTACGGCTGCGCGCCCGTCATCGAGCGGAAAGGTCGCATCGATCAGCTTGCCGGTATTGGTGTTGTGGATGACGACGTGGGCCTCGTCGCCGCGCGCTTCGACCAACGACTCGTCGACCGCGAACGGGCCCATGGCGGACGACATGTTTCCGCAGTTGCTGTTGTAGTCGACGCAGGCGTCGCCAACGGAAACCTGCGCAAAGGTGTAATCGATGTCGGCCTCGGGATGCGTGGGTGGCCCCACCACGCAGACCTTCGACAGCGAGGAGATGGCGCCGCCCATGCCGTCGAGCTGGCGCCCATTCGGGTCCGGACTGCCCAGGGCGGCGAGAAAGATCGCATCCCACTGCGCGCGATCCGCCGGCAGATCCTGCTGGTGGAAAACGATGGCTTTGCTGGTTCCACCGCGCATGAAAACGGCGCGTATCGCTTTCTGTCTCATGAATCGCTCGCGGCGTTGCGTCCAGCGATGCGGCCGAATACCGCGCCGGATACGAGGCCCGTACCGCCCGGATAGTTGTCGTGAAACAGGCCCCCCACCATCTCGCCGCAGGTGTAGAGGCCCGGGATCGGCCGCCAGTCCGTGGCAATCACCCGCGCCTGCTCGTTGATCTTCAAGCCGCCGAAGGTGAAGGTAATACCGCCCGTCGCCGAATAGGCGACGAACGGCGGCCGGTCGAGCCTTACGGCCCAGTTCGTCTTATTAATCGAAAGGGTCGTCGTCGCCAGTCCGTCCTTCTTCGACGGGTCGAAGCCCTTCTCGTCGCATGCCGCCTCGTTATATTCCTCGAGCGTGCGCAACGCCTGGCGGCGATCGTCGATATCGAGCTGCTCGATCAGCGCTTGCAGCGTGTCCGCGGTGATCGGCTTGCTGGTTTGATAGCGCCCTTCCAGCAGGTGTACGGTTTTCTGATCGAAGATCTGGTAAGCGAGGCTTCCCGGTTGCCGGAGGATGGCACCGCCATACTTTGCGTAGGTGAAGAATTGCAGATCTTCGCCCTCGTCGACGAATCGCAATCCGCGCCGATTGATCATCACGCCGAAGGGATAGGAGAGACGATTGCTCTTGTCCGTGAGCTCGCGGTCGGCGAAGGCACCCCACTCGTTGCTGATGGGCGTTGAGTGACACCCGCTCCACTGGCCCCATGGCATTGCCCCCAGCGCCAGTGCCATGCGCAATCCGTCGCCCTGATTGTGCGGGGTGCCGCGCACCTTGGCGTGATCCCAGGGATGCCCGAGATACTGAGCACGCCACTGGGCGTTCGCCTCGAAGCCGCCGCAGGCGAGAATCACGGCCCGCGCCGTGTGCGTCTCGATACCGTCATCGGTCTTCGTGCGCACGGCGCAAACCCGCCCGCGCGCGTCGGTCTCGAGCGCCGTGGCCGCCGCGCCGTAGCGTATTTCCACACCCATTTTCTCGGCGCACTGGAACCACGAACGCGACAGCCCCGCGCCTTCGTGCTGCGCGCGGATGACGGCGCCTTTGGGCCACTTCACGATATTGCCGATGCGTATGCCGCCAAGCGAGAACGCAGGCTCCATCGGTATACCCGCGAAGTCATGCATCCAGCGCACCGTATCGTAGGAGTTGTCGATGAGAATCGACGCCAGCGTCGGATCGCTGCGTCCCCCGGTGACGCGCATGAGATCCTCGTGGAAATCACTGCGGGTGTAGGGCTCGACGCCGGCCGTGAAGCCCGGCAGCTGCTGCTCCGCGTCGGGTACGAGAGGCTCCAGGTTAGCGACGTCGTTGTAGGCAATACGCAGCAGTCCACCACTCCAGTGCGTATTGCCTCCACGCATTTCGCGCGGCGCCTTCTCGAGTACGAGCACCTTTCGTGCGCCGTGCTCCGTGGCAGAGACACTCGCCGCCAGCGCCGCGTTGCCCGCACCGACAACAATCACGTCGTAGTCACTCACCGTTTGACCTGCGCCCTTCGAATCGAACTTCGAGTACAACGGCCTAGGAGCGTGACTGTAGGTCCCGACGTTGACTTAGTCTGCACCGTTGCTCCTTTGCCAGAAACTCGATTCAACGTAGGTGGTGCGAATGATACGCCGGTCGACGCCACGCCGGTAGAAGCGCCCGATAAAACGAGCCCTTCTGCCGGCGGCCCTGAAAGGCCGCTTCAACCGGTGTCACCGCGGCGCCAGCTGACGAGGCACCGGCAGAGTCATGGTGCGCAAGCGCGGCCCCTAGATGAGATGTCTATGGCTATCTGGCCTTGAGCAGAATGTTCACCCGCGCGCTCGACTGACCGCTCGCTGCGGGAAGTGGATAGCGGTCGCCATAACCAAACGCGGCCATCCGCTTCTCACTTAGGTTGTAACCCTCGAGGTGGTTTCTAATCGACTTCGCCCGACGCTCGGAGAGCCGTAGATTGCGTTTCTCATCCCCTGTCGTCCCCGTGTGCACCTGTATCACGATGGCGGTCTTTTTGAGGAACATGAGTTTTTCCGCCATGTTACTCAGCAATGTGCGGCCTGCGACGTGCGTATTATTAGAATCGTCACGAAACAAAGCCGCCGGATCGATTCGCACCACTAACATGTCGTCCTTGACACGCAACAAGAGTAGGTCCGGAAATACGCTCAACGATTCTTGCACTTGATCTATGTAGGGACCAGCACCGCCGACGGCGCTGCTCACCGCACCGCCCGCGAACATGGCATCGGCCGCTTGCATCCCCGCATCGATCGCCGCCGTGGCCACGCCCGGAAACGATGCCCTCTCGGCGGCTGCCGCCATGCTGGGGGCGGCCGTGGTGCAGAGCCACAGGCCGATCCAGAACCAGTGCATCTTCTCCCGCAGCTTGCTCTCTCCGGTCATTGAAATCATTGCCCCTGCACCGATAAGATTTTCACCGAGGTAGCTCGCTGAGAAATCTTTGATACGCCGCAGACTGCATCAATACTGTCCGTCCTGCCCGACGCAAGCGGTCTACCGCTTCGGCCGGCAGATTAAAGGCGGTCGGCAGCTCTCTCAGATAGGCACGCTCCCGTTCGTCGTTGACATGATCGAAATTGACCTCCACCAGATAGGCACCGACGTCCGCGCAGCCGTCCATTGAATGTGTGCGCCTGTCTGCCTGCTCGCCACATTGCGCCAATTGGACCTGCTCACGCCATCGTTCCAAAAGTTGTTTCAGCAACTCCGTGGTCTCAAAGTTCGAGCGGCTGATCGCAAAGGAGGTCGTCGACTTCAGCACCTGCTTCATTTTCGGCGCTCGCAGACGTTGGTCCCACCCGTGATGAGGCAGCGATTCTGCATTGACAATGACGAAGAGCAGTCTGCGCGCCCCCTGGCGTCCCACCAGACGCATCGCCTCCACGGCATCATTGATCAGTATCACGCGATCCATCGGTCCCCGTACACCCAGATTGTCTGACAGTCCCCCATCCAACAGGTGAACGTAGGAGCGGTCGGTAGAATCCAAATAGGAGAACAGCCGGTCGGCCAGTTGAAAGCGGCGCCCGGCCTGGTCGCCGGCGTCAAGCGCCTCGAGGAACCAGGACGGCGGGCGAAAGGCGCACGTCCCAGCATAATTGCGTAGCGTGATCGGCGTAAATACCAGCGGTACCGCCGATGAGGCGGTCACCGCGCGCGCAATGGAGAATCTCCCAATATCGGAGCAAATGAAATCAAATTGAAACTGCAGGAACATGAACTGCGTACCCAGCGACATATCCGTAGCGTTGATAATAATCGCCGGCCCCTTTCGCGCCGCGATGTCAGCGAAGGTCTTACCATCGAAGATGTGCTTATCGTAGTAAAGCGCTGCCAAATCGCTGCGGCTGAATCGTGCCGACACAAGCCGCGCCCAGTTGGCGGGCGAGAACAGCTGTCCCGTCAAACCTTTGTCTATGTTGCGTGTCAGGAAGCGTTCTTCGAAATCCTGGAAGATACGATCGCCGTAGAGCCCGTAGTAGGCAGCCGTAAAACTGCCGCCGGACACAGCCGAGATCACATCGACCTCGTCGAGCAAACGCCGCTGTCGACCGCCGGTCGTGATGGTCGTAGCGGCCAGCTGCTCGAGCACCCCGTAGGCCAGTGCCGCCGAGCGCGTGCCGCCGCCCGAGAAGGTGAGGACGACAAGAAGCTCGCCCGAGTTGCCCGGCACGCCGAGATTCTGCAAGCGGTAGCCGTGATTCGGCTCGTAGCGCTGCAATGGCGGGTTGACTGGAAAGTGTGCGGTGCATCCGGTCACAAAAATCAGGCTGACCGTCAGTATCCCGCGACCCATATTCTGTGTCGAGCCTCCCTGGGTATGTCGGCGCCACTTTAGCAGTGACGCCGTCTGCGAACAATCACACGTCCTTTCGAATCTCGTTGCGCCGGGCAATCGTTCTCGATGGCCCTTACCCGACCTGCTCCAAGCACTGCTTAGCCCGCACCCTTGTGCTCTTCATCGACATCGGGCACCAATTTTTCTAGCTGCGAACGCAAAAACTCTCTGTCTTCCACGTCGTAGCCAGGAACAGGCGAGAAATCACCATGCTCTAACATTTGTCGTACTTCTGTGTACGTGTAAACAGGCTTCTCGCGCCGGTGCTTAGCGTGCCAGATTGCCAGCCGCTCTTCCTCTTTCTGGCTCTTTTCTTTTTCGGCCTCTTGATACCGGAAAATGTAATAGTCACAGTCTTTGTTGTATCTCGAATAACCCATGTAATCTGCGTGCATCAATCGAGGGGAGCTAACGCTTCGCATCACCCGACGGCGAAAGCACAGCGAGGCATAAGGGGGGCTTTTTGTAGTCTGAATGCATGCGCTTGTTATTTTTATACCTGGCTTGGCATCTGTACTAACTCTGACACCTCAAGTGAACCGCCAATATCAAGAAAAGGGCAAGCCTTTGCAATCGACAGTGCCGCCTCCATAGAATCCGCTTTAATGATAGTGAAACCAGACATTGACGTTGTGCCTCCAGGAGTAACCGTACCATCAGAGTTTACTGTGCTCGTATGCTTAAGCGGATTCGCAGGACTAACTGCTGCGTCGCCCAATGAAGATAGCCATTCTTTATATTTCGCGAAATGTTGCTTACCTTCCTCTGGGCTAGATGGCTTATTGCCGCCTAGATAAGTAATAATGTATTGAGGCATTTTATTCTCCTTCTCTTGATATGGCTCGACTGTCATACCGCGTCAGGTTGAAAATATAGTTAGCCAGTGTTATAGGCCTTCTCCCATTTGTCCACAATCAAGATCGCTTGAGAGAGCAGTTGCGGCAGTTGTTGAATCAATTGTTCGATTGGAACCGCCTTCAAGAGTGTTTCTTGTTCCCAGTACTCCTCTCGACTCCGATCATCATAGGCAGATACCCATACCGTGTAAGACGGCGCGTTATCATCTTCAAGGAAGATTTGTATTAGTTTGGTGGGGTGACTACCCCAACGAAACGTTCGATCCGGCCAGTTCCTCTCGTTCTTAACGAGCGTGAGACCCTCGCGTTTAGCAAATTGTTCGAGGATTCCGTCTAGCCGTTCAAGCGGTGTTTCAAGTCTCTGCCACTCCGCGTCTGAGCCATAGAATCCATTCGCCACTTTCGAGCCCTCGCTCGCTAACGGTCCAAGCTGAGCTGCCTGGCGACTCGGCCCCAAAGCATCCGCCTAACGCCCCAAAGGCGGTCCCAGCCAAGTTCCCTAAGTCTCATGATCATGATAGCCAGGTCGGCTCCAGCGCCTGGTTAGGCCGCCGAAGAACTGATCAGCAGGGGTGAAATCAAGACCGCCCGATCCATCTACGTACTGAACGCTTGTATTTGAGATATTCATCACCGAATAGCTCCTCTAGCTGGCGCTCCTCCTGAGGGATTACGCGAAAAGCGAATATGGACCAGAGTAGCAGAAGCGCAACGAAGACCGCAGGACTGCCATAGAAGAACGTCCATCCGAGCCATACGAATAGGCCCGACACATACATGGGGTTCCGAGAGAACCGATACGGGCCGCCTGTTACAAGGTGGGGTGGAGAAAAGCCTACGCGTACCGAAGTGCGATAGCTCCTGAAATGGAAGGCAAGGCACCAAGCGTAGACCGCAAGACCCGTAGTGACTGCAATAAGCCCGGCAATATTCCACAACGCGGGGGTTCGTTGAGACCAACCCAGGCGAGGCCCAAGCTTGGAAATCACCCATGGCAGAAGGATCTGGATTACCAGAACAATCACAGCCCAAACAAATGGGATCACCGATCGTGGAAGCGTCAGTTCGCGGCGTTCTTTCCGTTTTCGAAGTTCAGGTTTCATTATCTAAAGTTCCAGTTGACGGTGGAACGAGAATAAACTGACGGCGTTATGTTCGTGTGTTGGTATGGGCATTGGATAGCCGTTGAATAATAAAGTAGCCCACAATTAACCAACCAAGCACCGCCACTGGCAGGTGCCACGTAAAGGTAAACGGTCCAAAGTGAAAAAATGGTTTCGATTCCTCAAGTTTCTTCATCGCCATAAGTGGCAATCGCATATGCAACTATCGGAGTCTTACGTCCATCTATAAGACTGCAAACAGCCTGCCTAGGAAGAGCCACACCGATAACTTTGGCTCCATCGAGCGTTTCAGGGCATTCGTCAATTTCACTCATCTTCTCGATGGATAACGTGCTACTGACCTGCGCGCGGCGTCTTATTCAATGAGGCAGGTTTCTGGCGGCGATTGTCCACCCTTTCTTGTGGCTCCATTTGGCGAAGAGGTCCCATCCTCCTTCGGGATTTTCACGGAAAATGCGACTGCTTCTCCTGTAGTACGCCGCACCACAGGGACACCTCGAGATAATCTTCCAACCAGGGCCAGACTCAGCTTGCTGGGTTTCCCAGGGTTCCCCACATGGACACGGGGGTCTCTCCGCTGGGCCACGAAGGAAGTTCGAATCGATCCAATTGTATGACCAATAGACAGATGGAAGCAGAGCGCCTCCTGCGAAAAAACCGATCAAGCCACCAAGCCAGCCATAACCCTGCCCACCAACTATGGCACCCGTCGTTGCGCAGCCCAAGATGAACAGAAAAATGATAATCTCAATGAGAGTCACTGCACTACTCCGTGTCAGATCCAACGTTGGAGTTCACCTGCCTGCGGACGCGGGCGGAGCCCGCTGTAGCAGGTCGGGTTCAACGACGGGTTAGGCCTCGCACAAGCCGCTTTGCCTCCGCAGAGCGAATCGCAACCACTCACAGCTGACGCCCCCCATTGGCGGCCCACCACTGCTTGAGATTCGGATTGATCTGCCGCCAAAGTACGCCATGGTACGAAGGCCGCAAGATCTGAACGAGTGCAAGGGTGAGTGTTACCACTAGCATCGCAGCCAGTGTGTAGTTCCACGGCGGAAAGCCGAGGTAGAAAGTGCTCCCAGCAAGAAGCACGAAAAGCACCGCCCACAGGAGCTCGAGCGGCCGGCTCATACGCAGCACATTGCAGAACAGAAAGAAGTGAGCGAGCGTGAAGAGTAGCGCCACCGCGAGCCGTTCATCCAAACGCGCTAGCAAGACGGAGGCGCAAATGCCCGCGATTAGGATTCCGACATCCAATTCCGAGAGTCGAAAGCCCGGCTGGAAGTCGAGTGTGCTTCTCATTGGCGAGGCCTAACGATAAGCGTAAGGGGCGCGCGCGTTTCTTATGCGGCTGGTGTATTAAAGTATTTACAAAGAGGCGCCGGCTCCCCTTTAAAATATACCTTGATAGGTCTCAATCGGGTTTCTGCAAGGAACTTGCTCACCTTTGAGGTGGAACCCGATACTCCCAGGATATAGTCTGGCATTTGGTTTACACCGCTAACTATTGATCGCCATTTGGGTCACGATGAAATCTAACTAGAAATAGACGTACTAACATCCAGCTTATAACACGGATGAAATGAACTCCATTTGGCGATTTTGACCCACGAACAGTGACTTACAGCCGAGATCGCTGCCCAGCGTGATGCGTGCTAGGCCGACCGGAATCCCATTGACGACCAGCCACTAGAAACTGTATATAAATACAGTATCAGTGGTTTTACCTGACGGAAAACAAGGGGGATCGCCATGGCCGTCATGTCCGCGCCAGCGCCTAACAGCCAGCAGCAAGCCTCTCACGGCACGCCACAGTTACTTGAGCAGGTGCGAACTGCTATTCGCCTTAAGCACTACAGCCTGCGCACGGAAGAGTCGTATGTTCAGTGGATTAGGCGTTTTATCCTATTTCACGCTAAGCGCCATCCGCGCGATATGGGGGCAGAGGAGATCACACGTTATTTGAGCCACCTTGCCCGTGTAAGGCACGTTTCCGCCTCGACACAGAATCAAGCGCTAAACGCAATTTTGTTTCTTTACCGCGAGATTCTAAAGGTCCAACTACCATGGATAAATAACATCGATCGCGCTAAACGCCCGGCGCGACTACCGGTTGTCTTTACGCAATCCGAGGTACGCGCGTTGCTCGCACAACTTGAGGGCACCCCATGGTTAATGCTGAGCCTGATCTACGGCGCGGGCCTTCGCCTAAGCGAATGCCTGCGACTGCGTGTGAAGGATGTGGACTTTAACTACCGGCAACTATTGATCCGCGACGGCAAGGGACAGAAAGACCGGGTCACGATGCTTCCCGGCGCCTTGATTGAACCCCTCCGTACTCACCTCGTTCGGGTTAATCGGCTTCATGAGCGCGATCTGCAAGAAGGGTTCGGTTCCGTGTATTTGCCATTCGCTCTGGAACGTAAATACCCCAATGCCAACCGAGAATGGGGCTGGCAGTATGTATTTCTGTCCTATAAGCGCTCGATCGATCCGCGCTCTAGCGTCGAACGAAGACATCACGTCTCGGAGTCCGTCGTTCAAAAATCTTTGAAATCGGCGATTCGTGCAGCGGGGATCATCAAACCCGGCAATGTGCACACCTTACGGCATTCCTTTGCTACTCATCTGCTAGAGGCCGGTTATGACATTCGTACCGTTCAAGAACTCTTAGGGCACAGCGATGTAAGAACAACGATGATTTACACACATGTGCTTAACAAGGGCGGCAAGGGCGTCCACAGTCCGCTGGATCGGATCACAGCAAATTGACTCGATGCGTTCCCAACCGTCATGGCCGCCCTGCCCGCTTACGCCGAGTTGCATTGCGTCTCCAACTTCAGCTTCCTGCGCGGGGCGTCGCATCCGGAGGAGCTGGTCGAACGCGCTTGCGAGCTCGGTTACCGGGCGCTGGCGCTGACCGATGAATGTTCTGTCGCCGGCATCGTCCGTGCCCACATCGCTGCCCGTGACCATGGCTTACACCTGATCATCGGCAGTGAGTTTCGTCTTGTCGACGGTCCTCATTTGGTCTTGCTCGCGACCAACCGAAAAGGTTACGGCAATCTTTCCGAGCTTATCAGCCGCGCTCGGCGGGCCGCGACAAAGGGGACTTACCGCCTGCGACGTGACGATCTTAGCGCTGGTGTACCCGATTGCCTGGCATTACTGATCCCGGATGACGCGCTCGATTCACAGATCATTCAATGGTTCACATGCAGCTTCACAAGCCGCGCCTGGCTGGCGGTCGAGCTTTTGCGCGGGCCTGACGACCGCGCTCGATTAAGAGAGCTCCAACACTTGGCTGCCGAGCACGGTCTGCCCCTCACCGCCGCCGGCGACGTGCACATGCATCGCCCCGCCCGCCGCGCCCTGCAGGACACGCTGACCGCCATTCGCCTCGGCACCCCCGTGCAACAAGCGGGTCATCATCTTTATCCGAACGCCGAGCGCCACCTGCGGCGACGCGAAGAGCTCGCGCGCTTATACCCGCCCGAGCTGCTTGCCGAAAGCGTGCGTATTGCCGAACGCTGCCGCTTCTCGCTCGAGGAACTGCGCTACGAGTATCCGCACGAGCTCGTCCCCGAGGGCAAAACCTCAGCCACGCATCTACGCGCGCTTGTCGAAGCGGGCATGCGCGAGCGCTGGCCCGATGGCGCCCCGGCGACAGTGCGCCAGCAAGTCGAGCACGAGCTGCGTCTCATCGCCGAGCTTGATTACGAGCCCTACTTTCTCACCGTTCACGACATCGTCCGCTTCGCGAAAAGCCGCAACATCCTCTGCCAGGGCCGGGGCTCGGCGGCCAACTCGGCGGTCTGCTACTGCCTGGGGATCACCGAGGTCGATCCGGCGCGCATGGACATGCTGTTCGAGCGTTTCATCTCCAAGGAACGCAATGAGCC
>JABAOD010002360.1_pt2 | contig 17109 bp, 18 predicted proteins | sample 7062151 | NCBI WGS metagenome assembly JABAOD01 (sample SAMN14538626, study PRJNA623070) | marine sediment metagenome | biome: marine biome [ENVO:00000428]; feature: marine pelagic biome [ENVO:01000023]; material: deep marine sediment [ENVO:00002113] | place: India: Gulf of Khambhat ... | reverse complement strand
CCGGCGCCGTAGAAAGCATCGGAGATCACATCGCCACGGATGTGCGCCGAGTCGGCCGGCCAGTGGCGGTCCGGCTCGCCGGGCGCGCCCCGACGCCGGTGCGACTTCAAGTCTTCGCTCGATTCGATGATGCGGCGAACTTCGTGGTCCATCCCCAGGCTGGCGGCCGTGATCAGGGTCAGCCCGCTTGCCCCGTGCGCGAGGAGCAGCCTGGCAACCTGGGAGGAGCCCAGGACCGCGGCCCAATCGAAGGGGGTCGCTCCCCATGACGTGCGGGCCTCGGTGTCCGCGCCCGCCTCCAGCAGCACCTTCGCCAGCTCCACGTCGTCCTTCTCTGCCGCCCAGTGCAAAGCGGTTCGGTGGTCGTCATCCGTGGCTTTGACCAGCGCGGAGTCGGCTTGGAGCAAGCGCCGGCAGGCTGGAGTATCTCCGCGCTCCGCTGCCTGAAGGAACTCGGTCGGATCGCTCACGGCTGAATCCTCGGCCAGGGCAGCCCGTTCGCATCAAACATGGGCAAGGGCGCTCGAGAGTACGTCGGCTTCGGCCTCGCACCAGTCGGCCCTGGCATTGTCGTTCTTGCCCCGCTCGTAAAGCTCGTAAGCTCGACGCTCGATCTTGTGCCGAAAGCGGGAGACGAGATCGGTCCGGGCCCCATGGTAGGCCTCCCATGAGGGCACGGCCACCGGACGCCCTTTCAATATCTTGCGGATCGCCTCCTCGGGATCGATCCGTTCCGCCAGCGTCAGATACCCGAGCACGATGAGGGGCGCGCGTCCCATGCCGGCGGTGCAGTGGACGTAGGTCCGATGGCCCGCGGCCTGGAGACGCGCGAGCGTGGCAACCGCATGTGGCAAATTATTCCGCATGTCGCCGATGTCGAAATCTCGGATGGGATGGCGTGCCATCGTCAACCCGAGCTTCTCGCCTTCGGCAAGCATTTCGTCGTAGTCGATGCCCCAATAGGCCAAACACTCATCATGCTGTACCGACATGACCGCCGAGACGTTCGTCCCGGCCTTTATCCTGGCCAGATCTTCCGGCGTCATCGGACAGGTTCCGATGAGGATGTGAGGTGTAACTTCCCCCCAGTTCAATGACCAACTCCACATCATAGCATCACCATTTGCTGAGATAACCAGCCAGCCTCAGACTGGCGCGGACCGTGACGTTGTACTCTCCGCCGGTTGTCGGTCAAGGCCCTCGGTTGAAGAGCGCCTGGATGCGCCGGGTCTGCTCTTCGGGAGATACGTCTTCGATGTGCGTCGCGATCCACCAGATGTTGGCGGCTGGATCTTTGACGCCGCCGTATCGCTCGCCCGCGTGCCTCGTGTCCGTCGGCCGCACGCTCGCCGGCCAGTTTTCGTAGGCGAGGTGATAGACTGCGGCGATGTCGTCGTAGAAATTACGCGGATACATCGGGTCGTGGAGATCAGCCTCGCGCATTAGAACCGCTGGCTTGGTCTCCTTCGTTTGGACCCGGAGGGTCGCCCGATTCATCCTCCTTCTGCTCCTCGTGGACCTTCGCCTCGATCACTTCTTCGAAGCCGGGCTCGAAGATCGAGTGGATCTCCATCAGATGGTAGGTCGATGCGCCGCGCCGTGGCTTGAACCGGCGATAATAGATCCACCCTTTCTTTTCCGCCCACAGAAGCAAACGATCGAGGGCGAGCAGCGCGACGACGATTACCAGGCCCCAGAGCAGCAGCCGCATCGTTTCGAGCACTCGGGTCAGAGCTGCACAAAACCGAGAGTTGGTCTCACAGCTCGGTACGGCCGTCGGCGCCGGCGAGCCTTATTCCGCATCACGGAGCACCTTATAACGCAACATAACGATGCCGCTCGGATACGTTTCGGTGTCTTCGAGATCGAGGCGGACCGATCGCGGCATCGACGGCAGGAGAGGAATCCCCTGGCCCAAGAGGATCGGAACCACCCCGACCTCTACCGTATCGACGAGATCCGCCTCGACCAGGCTGCGAAACAAGGAGCCCCCGCCCATGAGCCAGATGTCCTTGCCTTCTTCGGCGCGGAGAGCGGCCACGGTGGAGACGGGGTCGGCGGCGACGGTGACGTCGGGATGGTCCTCGGCCTTCAGCGTCTTCGAGAAGACGTAGCTCCGCATCCCGGGCATCGAGCCCGAGCCCGGGCTCATGCGCTGGGCGACCTCGAAGGTGCGCCGCCCCATCAGCACCGTGTCGATGGTCTTGAAGAAGGCGGCGAAGTCGATGGCGGGATCCATGATGATCCAGTCGTGCTCGTCACCCGGGCCCGCGATATAAGCGTCCAGGCTCGTGGCGACGGAGTAGCGCACTCGACGCATCGCGACCTCCCACGGTTCAACGCGTTGGCGGACGCCAGTCTTTATGTTCCTCATGCGCCGGGATCGGTCGGCGCTTCGATTCGCGCTCGATCATCCGTTCCGATAGCCACTGAAACCACTCCCAGCGCGTACCTCGTCCGGTTTCGCTTCGTACGTCCTCTACCAGGCGTCGAAGCTTCGTCCATGACTGAACGATGTTTCCGCTGTAGAAGTCATCGACCAGATCGAGGCTCGCCACGCCGCGAAAGACCAGGATGCCAAGGCTCTCCCAGGTTCCCAACAGCGCCTGGATCGACATGAACTCGTCGCCCAGCCGCTCCTGCAGCTCGGCCTGTGACAGGCCCTCGGGCAGGGAGTCGAGCACCAGCAACGCCTCCAGCATCTCTCGGGTTTGCAGCGAGTGCATGAGCGTCAGGGCGGCCTCGCGGCTACGCTGGGCCCGGATCTGCCGCACCTGGATCACGCCGAACGCCACGGCGAAGATCACGGCCAGGGCTTGGGCCACGTTCGAGAGGGCGCTGAGATCCATCGGAGCCTCGGGGTCGTCGCTTGACGTCGATCGTCCACATGGAGCCTGACGAGGTCGCAGAACAAGCTGCGGAACCTGGCGGTCGACCCGCAAGCTTGCGAAGCAAACGAGCCCTTGCGGCGCCTAGAATTCGTCAACGCTGCGCGCTATACTCGGGCCGACCCGGTCCGGAGGTGAACGCTGCGCCGCTCCACGAAATCGATTTTCATCTTCTGGTTGCCGATGGCGGCGACCTGGCTGATGATGTCTGTCGAGGGACCCTTCCTCGCCGCCGTCATCGCGCGCCTCGCCGACCCGAAGTTCAACCTGGCGGCTTACGGCGTCGCCTTCGCTTTCGCGGTGTTGGTCGAAGCGCCGGTCATCATGATCCTCAGCGCCTCGACCGCCCTGGTCGAGGACAGCGCCAGCTTTCGCAAGCTCCGCAACTTNNNCCGCCCGTCTTCGAACTGGTGATGGAAGACCTGATCGGCCTGCCGGAGTCGGTGGCACGGCTCACCTTCGTGTCGCTGATGATCATGATTCCCTGGCCGGCGGCCATCGGCTACCGCCGCTTCTACCAGGGTCTGTTGATCCGCGACGGCCTCACCCGCCTCGTCGCCTACGGCACCCTGGTACGACTGACGGCAATGGTCTCGACGGCGTTGATCCTCTATGGGCTCACCGACGTGCCCGGCGCGTACCTGGGCGCGGCGGCGCTTTCCGCCGGCGTGAGCGTCGAGGCGCTGGTCAGCCGGCTCATGGCCCGGGGCACCGTGCGCAAGCTGCGCGCGACGGAAGCCGTCGGGACGGAGCCTCTCGACTACCGCCGCATCACCGGCTTCTACCTCCCGCTCGCCCTCACCTCGCTGATCGGCCTGGCCGTGCACCCGATCGTGACCTTCTTCATGGGGCGGGCGCCTTACCCTGTGGAGTCGCTGGCCGTGCTGCCGGTGGTGAACTCGCTTTCGTTCATCTTTCGGGCGATGGGGTTGAGCTACCAGGAGGTCGCCATCGCGTTGCTCGGAAAACGGCACGAGCATGTGCGCGAACTGGCGCGGTTCGCAGTCGTCCTCGGGCTCTCGGCGTCCGCCGGTCTCGCCCTCATCGGCTTCACGCCGCTCGCCTACGTCTGGTTCGAGACGGTCTCGGGGCTCACGCGCGAGCTAACCGCCTTCGCCATCACCCCCACCCGCATCCTGGCGCTGCTACCGGCGTTGTCGGTGCTGCTGTCGTTCCAGCGGGCGATTCTGGTGCAGGGCCGGCTGACGCGGCCGATCACGCTGGCCACGGCGCTTGAGGTGGCGGGGATCGTTCTGGCGCTGCTGGCGCTGATCCAGGGGTTCGGAGTGGTGGGCGCGACGGCGGCGGCGATCGCCTTCCTCGCCGGACGTCTGGCGAGCAACTCGTATCTGGTGCCGCCGTGCTTGCGTGTGCTGCGGGCGTCGAAGCGGGCGAAGGCTTAGACGGCGGTTACCGAAGCGCCGTCGGCGGGCTCGACCGCGAAGAGTTGGTCCTCGAGCGCGCCGTCGAACTCGTGCGTCTGATAGAAGCGCTGGGTCAACGCTTTGAGGACGCGCTCCACTCGGCGCTCGTCACATAGCGCGACGGCACAGCCCCCCATGCCGGCGCCGGTGAGGCGAGCGCCCGCCGCGCCCGCGCCCTGGGCGATCTCCACCAGCTCGTCCAGCTCGGGGCAGCTCACCTCGAAGTCGTCCCTCAGACTGGCGTGCGATTCCGACATGAGAGCGCCGAACGCTTTCAGATCGTGGCTGACCAGCGCTCGTTCCGCGAGTTGCACGCGCCGGGCCTCGCCGAGCACGTGGCGAAAGCGCCTCAAGAGCGTCGCGTCCAGGTTGTCGTCGGCGACCTCGAGCAGCTCGTCGATCGTGGCCTCCCCGGTGAGGGCGGTGTAAGAATCGATGCGATCCCGAGCGTCGAGTGCGTCCGCCACGCGCTCCAGCGCCGCTCGGCACTCGCGGGTGCGCTCGTTGTAGATCTCCCGAACCACGCCCGACTTCTCGGCGCGCACCAGGCTGAAGGCGACGATGAAGCGCCAGTCGGGTGTGATCGGGTGCGCGGTCAGGCGCAGCGGCCCAAAGTCGATGCGGCTGGCCGAGTTCCGGCGCGCTGCCAGACAGATCGCCTGGTCCATCCCGCCGCCCCGCGTCCCGACGTAGTGCTCCGCCTCGGCCAGCAGCTCGGCCAGCTCCATCCGCTCGATCCAGATGTCGTTGGTGTGGAGGATGGCCAGCGCGGCGGCGACCACCAGCGCCGAGGAGGAGCTGAGCCCGGCGGCGGCGGGGATGTCGGAGTGCACGAGCCCGTCGAAGCCGTCGAGCGTGCCGAAGCGCCGCGCCAACCCCTGCGCCGCCGCCTTGACGTAGTTACCCCAATCGCCGTCGGCGTACGGCTCGATCTCGGGTCCGATCTGGAACGTGCGGGGCGGATAGCGACCGTCGGTGCTGGCGATGGCGACGCCGCGGTTGGGCCGTTCGCGATAGGCGTGGGCCACGTGACGCTGTAGGGCCACGGGCAGGACCGACAGCCCGACGTAGTCGATGTGGTCGCCGATCAGGTTGACCCGGCCCGGCGCGCGCACCAGATGTGAGGGCCCCGGCGGCCCGTATCGCTCGCCGAAGTCCGCGATCAGGCGGTCAAGATAGGCGGCCTCGTCAGGCCTCAATATGCACCCCGCTGAGTCGCCATTGATACCCGCAGCCCTAGCCGCGCCGATCCACAGCCGGACGAGCGGATGCCGGGTTCGGACGGTCGCCACGGATGGAGAGTTTATCGTATTATAATGTTCCCGCCACGTCGTCGCCCGAGTCGAGGTCGATGGAGGTGAGGATGGACGAACAACACCCGACCCAGCAGCCCGAAAACGTCGACACGGTGGCGAGGATCATCCACGGCGCCATCATCGGCGGCCTGGTGATCGCCCTGGCGGTCTTCCTCTACCTCCAGCGGGCGGTGGGTCAGGATTTCGCGGCCGGAATCGGGCGCGGGTTGAGGATCGCCGGCTATGTGATCCTGGCGACGGCGGCGGTCGGCTCGCTGCTCGTGCGCGGCCGCATCAGCCCGCCGGCCGGCGGCGCCGACGTGGGCCGCTGGTGGACCGATGTGATGCCGCAGGCCGTGGTGGTCTGGGCGCTGGCCGAAGGGGGTGCCCTGAGCGCCATGGTGCTGGGCTGGATCATCGGGGACACGACCCTGCTGGCGCTGGGGGCGGCGGTGGGTCTGGCCCTCCTGTTCGTCACCCGGCCCGGCCGGCTGCGAAGCGAGTCCTGAGGGGTTCCAACCTTCGCACCCAAGCGGATATCTCATGGGGTGGAAGGAGGACCCGGGCCCTGGAGAGTGGCGGTTCTGAAGGCGAAACGAGACGCCAGGCAGGCCGACGGGGACGACGCGGCGCGGGCCGCCGCGGGGGATACCCACGCCTTCGAGCGGCTGTACCGGCGGCACGTGGACCGGATCCACAGCCTCTCGCGCCGGATGATCGGCCCGGAGCTGGCCGACGAAGTGACGCAGGATGTCTTCGTCCGCGTCTGGGAGAAGCTGGGCAGCTTTCGCGGGGAGGCGGCGTTTGGGACCTGGCTGCATCGCGTGGCGATCAACGTGATCCTGGGCCGGCGGAAGAAGCTGGGGATTCGCCGCGAGCGGTTCGTGGACGGCGATCTGGCGCTGGGCCGGCTCCACTCGAACCCGAAGGGCAGCGAGGCGAAGATCGATTTCGAGGCGGCGTTGCAGCACCTGCCGAACGGAGCGCAGCAGGTTTTCGTCCTGCACGACGTCGAGGGCTACAAGCACGGCGAGATCGCGGAGATGCTGGAGATCAGCCCGGGCACATCGAAGTCGCAGCTCCACCGGGCGCGGATGATCCTCCGCGAGCACATGGAGCGGTGAACAGCTTGCTGGGAGGCGCCGACGGAACGGTGCCGGGTGGGGGCGCTCTACTGAATGAGCGCGTTGAACGGAAGGTTCGAGATGAGTGACCGCTGGACCGATCGATTGTCCGACTACCTGGACGACGAGCTGGAGCCGTCGGAGCGTCAGGAGCTGGAGGGCCACCTGGCCAGCTGCTCGGAGTGCGCGGACGCGCTCGAGGGGCTGCGGCGGGTCGTGGCCCGGGCGCAGGCTCTGGAAGACCGCCCGCCCGCCAGCGACCTCTGGCCCGGCATCGCCCAGCGGATCGGCGCATCATCGGACCCGGTCGTGGAATTGGAAGCGCACCGTCGTCGAGTGGCGGCGTCACGGCGACGGTTCGCTTTCTCGGTCCCGCAGCTGGTCGCGGCCAGCATCGCGCTCATGGTGCTTTCGGGCGGCACGGCGTGGGTGCTCTCGGGATCCGCGTCAGGCCGCGCCGGAGAGGCGGCGTTGGCCACCGACGCCCGGCCGGTGGCCGCGACCCCGTCAACGCGCTTCGCCGGGTCGGACTATGATGCGGCGGTGTCCGAGCTGCAGGGGATTCTGGCAGAGCGGCGCGACCTGCTCGATGCGGAGACGGTACGCGTCCTGGAAGACAACCTATTGATCATCGACCGGGCGATCGCCCAGGCGCGTCGCGCACTGGAGCTGGACCCGGCGAGCACGTACCTGAACGAGCACCTGGTCACCACCATGCAGCAGAAGCTGGAGTTCCTCCGGCAAGCGGCGCGGATGGCCGGGGCGGCGAGCTAGTCGAAAAGGCGCGAGAGTCATGGTTACGAAACTGTTGCTGGGAGCGCTGGTCGCGGCGATGGGGGCTCAGGATCCCGAGGCTCAAAGACAGTCGCGGAGCCTGGATGTCCAGATTCCCGCCATCGATCTGGCGATCCCGGGACTCGACATCCAGATCCCCGAGATCGATCTCCAGGTGCCGGCCTTCGACTTTCACCTCCCGGCCGTCGACGTCCAGATCCCGGCTTTCGACCTGGTCGTGCCGAGCTACGAGTTCGAGCTGCCTGAAATCGAGATCCGGATCCCCGAGCTGGCCCTGGCGCTGCCGGTCGTGCAGGTCTCGATCCCGGATTGGCATTACGGGGGCAAGGGATGGTGGGAGGGGTACGCGTCTCACCCACAGGACGCCGAGCTCGACACCATATTCAACGTGAACCCGCGCGCCCGGCTCGAGGTGCGTAACCACGCGGGCGAGATCGTCATCACCAGCTGGAACCGGAACGCCGTGCGCATCGAGGCGAGCCACTCGAGCCACGATCGGGTGAAGATCTTCACAGCCGAATCGTCGGTGAAGATCAAATCAGAGACGCGGCACGGGCTCCCGGACGTGGTCGATTACCGCATCACGGTTCCCGCCACGATGCCCGTCGACCTCTGGGGTTTCTATACCGACATCCAGGTGACGGGGGTGAAGAGCGGAGTGCGGGTCGAGACGCTGAACGGCGACATCCAGGTCCGTGACTGCGCTGGAGAGATCTCGTTGCGGTCGGTGGAAGGGGATGTGACCCTTCAGAGCTCGAGCGGTCGGCTCGAGGTCAACAACGTGGAAAACGACATCACGATCACCGACTTCGAGGGTGAGTTGTTCGTCGAGTCGATCGATGGTGATATCCGGCTCGAGGGCATTCGATCGAGGCAGGTCGAAGCGAAGACGGTGGATGGTGATCTGTTCTACAGCGGGTCGATCTCCGATGACGGGCGCTACCGGCTGACCACGCACGACGGCGATGTGCTGGTGGCCGTGCCGGAGAACATCAACGTCACCGTATCTGTCGCCACCTTCGACGGCGAGTTCGAGGCGGACTTTCCGGTGCGGCTCGGTACAGCGGAAGCGGGGCGCCGGTTCAGCTTCACGATCGGCAGCGGCGCCGCCCGGCTCGAGCTGCATTCTTTCGACGGCGACATTCGACTACAGAGACGTTAGCTCAGCGTAGGGAGGATAAAGATGAGGACGGTCGGAGTCATCGGTCTGCTAATGCTGCTGGCGGCCTGGGCGCCGCCCACCGCTCAGCCGGACCGCGACGCGGCACCGCAACGCCCGGCCCTGGCGGCGGAGAATACGATCGCCCTTGCCGCGGCCGACGAAAGGCAGTGGGAGTGGAAGGGGCGGGTCGATCGCGGCAAAGCCGTTGAGATCAAAGGCGTCAACGGGGCGATCCGGGCCGAGCGCGGCTCCGGGGCCGAGGTCGAGGTCCGGGCGCGGCTGCGCGGTAAGAGAGACGACCCCAACACGGTGAAGATGGAGGTGATCGAGCACGCGGACGGCGTGACGATCTGTGCCGTCTATCCCAGCCGGGATCGTGACGAGCCCAACGAGTGCCGGCCCGGCGGCCGCGGTCGGATGAACGTGCACAAGAACGACGTCTCGGTGGAGTTCACGGTACGTGTTCCTGCCGGCGTCAACTTCATCGGCCGGACCGTGAACGGCGATGTGGAGGCGCTGGGGATCGAGGGCAGCGTGAAGGCGCACACCGTGAACGGCGGTGTGGACGTCTCCGCCAGCGGGCTGGCCGAGGCCACGACGGTGAACGGCTCGATCACCGCGTCGCTGGGTCGAGCCGACTGGCAGGGCACCATGGACTTCACCACGGTGAACGGCAGCGTCACCCTGGAGCTGCCGGCGAACCTGAATTGCGACGTGAGCATCTCCACCGTGAACGGGCACATCTCCAGCGATTACCCGCTGATGGTGGAGGGTCGGATCTCGCCGCGGCACGTGAAGGGGACGATCGGAGAGGGCGGCCGCACACTGGTCGTAAAGACCGTGAACGGCAGCGTCCAGCTTCGCCGAGCCTAGCATCGGATCACTCCTGCGCTTAGCGGGTCAGGGGGGCGCTGAACGGCGCCCCCTTTTTGTGCGGCGCACGAACCGTACGCTCCGTGGACGCTCGCATCACGAACACCTAGATTGGCCCAGTTCCCCTACCATCCGTACTTCAAGAGACACCGGAGGATCGAGCGATGTACTTGAAGCGCCTGCTCGCGGTGCTGGCCGTCGTCGGGTTCGGCTTTTCGGCTGTAGCCGTTGAGGCCGTCGTCGCACAAGACGACGCGCCGGACGAGAAATGGACCGTCGACGAGATCCTGCTGGGTGAATCGGCGAGCCAGTATCGCATCTCGCCGGATGGGCGCTGGCTAGTTTGGGTGAAGACGGCGATGGACAAGGAAAAGGGCCAGCGTGTCTCGAACCTTTTCCTCTCGATGGGCGTGGAACGCGAGGTTCAGCTCACCCGCGGCGATCACACGCACACGTCGCCGCGCTGGTCGCCGGACGGCAAGTTGATCGCCTTCCTCAGCACGCGGCCGCTGCCTCAAAAGAAAGAGGATGCCGCCTCTTCGCAGCTCTGGCTCATCGACCCGGCGGGCGGCGAACCGTGGCCGCTCACCGACTTCGAGCGGCGCGTCCGTAGCTTTGAATGGCGAGACAGCGTCACGATCATCTTCATGGCCGAGGAAGATCCGAGCCTCTACGAGAAAGAAGTGAAGAAGCGCAAGGACACCTCCAAAGTCGTGGAAGACGCCGAACACGAACCCCCCGTGCGGCTGTTCGCCCTCTCGATCAAAGACAAGAAAACCACACGCCTCACCGAAAACGATGATTGGATGCGCAGCTTCGCCCTGTCGCCCGATGGCCGGCAGGCGGTGGCCGTTCACCAGCGCAGCCTGTCGTGGGTGTACGATCAGCGGGTGCCGCACGTCACGTATCTCTGGGACCTCGAGAGCCGGCAGGGGCGCCAGATCTTTGACGGCACGCGAGTCCTCCCCTCCGACGTGCAGTGGGCGAATGACGGTAGTGGGTTCTACTTTGTCAACGACTCGACGACACACCCGCGTTATCGCGAAGCGACCATCAAACTGATCATGTTTTACGACCCGCAGCGCGGGGCGGCGCGGCTCGTGGACCTCGGATGGGAACGCGGCCACGGCTTCGACTACGCCGTCACCGCCGACGGGTTCGTCGCACTGCTCGCCGATGGGGTTCGCTTCAAGCCGGCGCGCTTCACCCGCCGCGGTGACACATGGCGACGCGCCTGGATCGAGGGGACACACGCGCGAAGCATCTTCGGCATCGCGCTCGGTGACGACGGCCGGACGCTGGTCTACACGCACACCACGGCCAACACGCCCGAGCAGCTGTATCGGGCCGAGCTGCGCGGATCGCGCATCCAGGGCGAAGCTCAGCTAACGAAGCTCAATCCCGGCTACGCGAAGAAGCCGATGCCGCGCGTCGAGATCGTGCGCTGGATCGGCGCCCGCGACGAAGAGGTGGAGGGGGTCCTCTACTACCCGCTGGACTACCAGGAAGGCCGCAGGTATCCGCTCATCCTCAGCATCCACGGCGGCCCGGCCAGCGCCGACCGGGACGCCTGGAGCATGGGTTGGTCGCGCCCCATCGTGCTGCTCAACCAGAAAGGCGCCTTCGTCTTGAAGGCGAACTACCACGGCAGCTCGTCCTATGGGCTCGACTGGGTGGAATCGATCTGCTGTGGCAACTACTACAGCCTCGAGATCCCCGACCTGGAACGAGGCGTCGATTATCTGATCGAGCGTGGCCTCGCTGACCCGGAAAAGCTCGGAACGATGGGCTGGAGCAACGGCGCCATCCTCTCCATCGAGCTGACGACACGCAACCCGCGATACAAGGCAGCCTCGACCGGCGCTGGCGATGTCGAGTGGATCAGCGACTGGGCCAACGTCGACTTCGGCGCCGCCTTCGACGGCTACTACTTCGGGGCCGCGCCCTACGAGGACCCGCAGCGATACATCGAGCTGTCGCCGTTCTTCCGCATGAAGGACGTGAAGACGCCGACGATCATCTACTTCGGCACCGAAGACCGGAACGTGCCCACCGACCAGGGGTGGTCGCACTACCGGGCGCTGCAGCAGATCGGCCAGGTGCCCGTTCGCTTCGTCCTGTTCCCCGGCGAAGCGCACGGCTTGACCAAACTCGCCCATCAACGGCGCAAGGTCGAAGAAGAGATGGCCTGGTTCGATAAGTACCTGTTCGGTGACCACAAACCGGAGAACGAGGCCGTAATGAAGGGCTCGCCACTGGCCGAGGCGTTGAAGCGGGCGGAGATCGCAGAGAGCGACGGCTACTATGGCGTCAAGAACAACGGTGTGCTCGTGCCAGAGATTGTGAAGCATGAGGGGTTCGAGATCGGTCGCTTCGAGGTGACCCGCGCCCAGTTCGCGGCGTTCGACTCGAGCTACCACTACGAGCCTGGCACGGGGAATCACCCGGCGAACGGCGTGAGCTTCGAGCGGGCGCAGGCCTACGTGGCCTGGTTGTCCAACGTCACCGGGACTGCACACCGGCTGGGCACTGTCGCGGAGCTGAAGCGAGTCTACGAGGCCGCCGACGGAAAGGAGAACACGCTCGATTACTGGGCGGGCTATACGCCCAACCCCGATGACGCGGAACGGCTGTCCGAGAAGATCGCCGAGCTGCGCGGAACGGCGCCGCTGTTGAAACCGGTGGGGAGCTTCCCGGGTCGCGGCGCGACCCCGGTCTACGATCTGGGCGGCAACGTCGCGGAATGGGCTGTGGGCGAGGATGGCCGCGGGAAACTGCTGGGCGGGAGCGCTGACCGGCCCGGCGACGGGAAGGGCAACATGTCGGAGGCTGCCGTGCCGTACCGGGGCCTTCGAGTCGTAAGAGGTGGCCGGTCGTGAACGCCGTGGCGGGGCGCGACGGGTGAGAGTCGGCGACGGAGGGTCGGGCCGTCAGCGCGCTGGCGGGTCGCTCGGCAAGTTCGGGGTCGTACTCGGCGATGTGGAGGCGGCCCGAGAGTCGATCGCCGGGATCGCGGTGTCGACCCCCGTGCTCGATGCTCCGGAGCTGAAGCAGCGGGCCGGCGCCGAGGTGCTGCTCAAACTGGAGAACACGCAGGTCACCGGCTCGTTCAAGGTGCGGGGCGCCGCCAACAAGATGCGGGCGCTATCCGAGTCCGAGCGGGCTCGCGGCGTGGTGGCCTGCTCCAGCGGTAACCACGGGCGCGCGGTGGCCTACGTGGCGCGAGCCCTCGCCGTCCCGGCGACGGTGTGCGTGCCCGAGTGGGTCGATCCGACCAAGCTGCGGGCCATCCGGTCGTACGGCGCCGAGACGGTCGTCGAGGGGAGCACGTACGATGAGGCGGAAGCTCGCTCGTTCGAGATCCGTGACCGGCGCGGGCTGGTCTACGTGCACCCGTTCGACGATCCGTGGGTGATCGCAGGGCAGGGCACCATCGGATTGGAGCTGCTGGACCAGGTCGCCGGCCTGGAGGCCGTCGTCGTGCCAGTGTCCGGTGGTGGGTTGATCGGCGGCATCGCGCTGGCGGTGAAATCGCGCGACCCGGCGATCCGCGTCATCGGCGTCTCGGCGGCCAACGCGCGAGTCATGTACGAGAGCCTGAAAGCCGGTCGCCCGATCGCCTGTGTCGAGGAGCCGACACACGCCGACGCGCTGATGGGTGGAATCGGTCTCGATAACCGTTACACGTTCCGGCTCGTCCGCGATCTGGTGGACGAGCAGCTGCTGGTGAGCGAAGAAGAGATCCGCCGGGCGGTGGCGTTTGCGGCGCTCGAGTACAAGGTGCTGGTCGAGGGTGGGGGCGCCGTCGGCATCGCCGCAGTTCTCGCCGGGAAGCTTCAGGGTCGCGGCCCGATGGCCGTCGTCGTGAGCGGCGGCAACATCGATCCCCGAAACCTGACGCAGATCCTCGCCGACTCTGCTCGGGTGCTCTGACGTCCCGACGAAAACCTGCGGACCCGAGAAGAATGGCGGGGCTTTGGTATGTGAATCATGAATTCCGCGTGAGAGGTCGAGATGCATTCGATAAGACGAGTCGCGGTCGGGCTGCTGGCCGGGGCGCTGCTCGCTGCGTGCGGTGACGGCATGCCGGAGCGGGAAGCCGACCTCATCCTCACGGGCGGCCGTGTCTGGTTCGGCCCCGATGCGCCGACGGAGCCCGACGCGGGCCCCACGGCCATCGCTATCGCCGGCGGCAAGGTTCTCGCCATCGGCACCGACGCGGAGATCGAGGCGCAGGCCGGCGCGTCGACGCGGCGGATCGCTCTCGAGGGGCGGCGTGTGGTACCCGGCATCATCGACAGCCACACCCACTTCATCGGCGGGGGCTTCGAGCTGGCCGGCGTGCAGCTCCGCGACGCGGCCACCCCCCAGGAGTTCGCCCGGCGCATCGGCGAGTTCGCGGCGGCGCACCCTGACACCTGGATCACGGGCGGCCAGTGGGACCACGAGCTTTGGGACGGCGAGCTGCCGCGGCGCGACTGGATCGACTCGCTGACGCGTGAGAATCCGGTGTTCGTCTCGCGTCTGGACGGGCACATGGGCCTCGCCAACAGCCGGGCCCTGACGCTGGCCGGGGTCACGGCCGAGACGCCGGACCCGGCGGGTGGCACCATCGTCCGCTACGCCGACGGCCGGCCGACGGGCATCCTCAAAGACGCGGCCCAATCGCTGGTGTACCGGGTGATGCCGGCGCCGTCCGAAGCGGAGAGCGATCGAGCGCTGCAGGCCGCGGTCGATCACGCGTTGGAGCGGGGCGTCACGATGGTGACGGACATGGGCTCGTGGGCGGATCTCGAGACGTATCGGCGCGCGCGGGATCGGGGCGAGCTTCGCATCCGCGTCTACAGCATCGTGCCGATCGCCACCTGGCAGCGCCTGACCGAGTACGTCGACCGGGAGGGCCGCGGCGACCACCGGCTCTTCTGGGGCGGCCTCAAGGGGTTCGTCGACGGGTCGTTGGGCTCGACCACGGCCTGGTTCTACGAGCCGTACGACGATGCGCCGGGCACCTCCGGCCTGGTGGTGAGCGATACGGCGCAGCTCGAGCGCTGGATCGCCGCCGGCGATTCGGCCGGGCTCCAGGTGGTGATCCACGCCATCGGCGACCGGGCGAACGATTGGCTGCTCGAGGCGTTCCGTCGGGCCCGGGAGGCGAACGGCGCGCGCGACCGGCGATTCCGAATCGAACACGCCCAGCACCTGACCCGCGAGGCCATCCGCCGCATCGCCGCCGACGGCGTCATTCCATCGATGCAGCCCTACCACGCCATCGATGACGGGCGCTGGGCGGAGAAGCGGATCGGGCCGGAAAGGATCAAGACGACCTACCCCTTCCGCAGCTTGCTGGACGCGGGAGCACGCTTGGCGTTCGGCAGCGATTGGACGGTGGCGCCTATCGATCCTCACGCCGGCCTCTTTGCCGCCGTCACACGCCGGACCCTCGACGGCGCCAACCCCGAGGGCTGGGTGCCGGGCGAGAAGATCGGTGTGGCCGAAGCGATGACGGCGTACACGGCGGACGCCGCCTACGCGGCTCACCTCGACGCCGTGCTGGGAACGCTGTCGCCAGGTAAGTACGCCGACCTGGCGGTCCTGTCCGACGACATCTTCGCCATCGACCCGGCCGCGATAGCCGACGTGAAGGTCGAGCTGACGATCGTCGAAGGTGAGGTGGTCTATCAGCGGACGACCTGATCGTCGCCTCAGGCCGACATCACCCGGTCCCGCAGTTTCGCGGGCAGCTTCTCGCAGGCATAGCGAACCGTGGTTCGCGACAGCCGCTCGATGTTCTCGATCAGGTAGTCGGCCACCCTCTGCGGCTGGGTCCGCGACGCCTCCTTCAGCAACCAGCCGATCGCCTTTTCGACCATGTCATCGCGATCTTCGGCCAGCCGATCGCAGATGGCGAAGGCGGCGTCGTGATGTTCGCCGCGCCGGGCGTGCTGGACCAGGGCGACCGCGGCGGCGCGGCGCCGCCAGCGGTTGCGGCTTCGAGTCCAGGGGCTCAACCGACCGACGAGCCGGGGCTCGGCTTCGATCAGGTGGGCGAGGAGATCGCAACAGAGGCAGTCGGTCTCGGCCCAGTTGTTCAGGCTGTCCACCCAACCATCGAAATGTCGCCAGTGCCGGCGCTCGAGGAAGCGATGAAACTTGGAGAGGATGAGCACCGCGAGTATGCGCGCTTCCACGATGCCGCTCTTCCAGAGCGCGTCGGCGATCTCGAGCATTTCGTCCATCTGGAGCCCTGCGCCCCGATACTCCCGAGCCGCTTCCGCCGCCAATCGGCGCACCTCTGCCGCTCGCAGCCCCAGCGTCCGGGCCGACTCTTTGAAGAACCGCTGCTGGGAGCGGCGGAACTCCGGGTCCGCGGCTTCTCGCAGCCGGCGCTTGAGTCGCGCCGCCGTATTCTCGATCTTCTTGCCCATGCGAGCCGACCTCTCACCCTGGACGGGACACGGTATCCGCCGCGCGCGCTGTCGATCTCATGCTGCCGGCGCGTTCGGATCTAAGCAAGCCCGGCGGGCTCGATGATTCAGGCGATCGCGCTCCTGGAGTTCCTCCGCGACCTGGCTCCGACGGTCGAGTTCGGCTGGCCCGGCCGTCTGTTCGTCTTCGTGCTGCTGGTCATCGTCCCATTTCTCACGCTCCTGCAGCCAGCCGAACGCGCGATCCCCTTGCCTCCACGGCTGACGCTTTATGCCTCGGCCGTGCTCGGGATCGGGTTCCTGGCGCTGCTCACGATCGTGGTGATGGTGGTGGAAGGCGCCGGGTTCTCGGAGATCGGACTGCGCGTTACCGGCGCCGGGACGTTCCTCGGCTGGACGGCGGCGGTAACAGTGGGCACGCTGGCGGGCAACTTCGTCATCAGCCAGACGGCGGCACGGCTCGGTTTGCGTGAATCGCGGCTCACCTATCATCTGATGCCTCGCAACGGCCGTGAGCGCTGGGCCTTTCTCGCCGTCTCGGCCAGCGCCGGGTTCGGCGAAGAGCTGACCTACCACGGTTTCCTGCTGGCCGGTCTCGCCGCCTGGTTGGGTAACGGATGGTGGGCCGCGGTCGTCGCGAATCTGGCCTTCGGTATCCTCCACGGCTATCAGGGTCCGGCGGGGGCCGTACGCGCCTTCGCGATGGGATACGTGCTCTGTCTCCCTGTCGTCGTCGGCGCTGGTCTGTGGCCGGCGGTGGCCGCGCACTTCCTGGTGAATGCCTTGCTCGGTCTGGGGATGTGGAGGTGGATGGTGCCGGTGGAGCAGCGGTTGCCTGAGGCGCACGATTAGAAGGGAACGCCGACCCAGAGCTTTGCGGCGGCGACGTCGGTGGTATTGTGGTGCGACCGCGGAGGCCACAATCCCCTTGCGGCACCCTGTGAGAATGGAGATCGCGTTGATGTCACTCCTCGCTTCCGCCGTAAGAAGAATACCGGCGGCGTGCTTTGGCGCGCTCTTCGCCGTTGCCGCCGCTAGCCAGCACGCGTCGGCGCAGACGCCCGCCCCTCGCGCGGGACCGGCCGACCCATCCGAGCTCGAGGCCTTTCTCGACGGGCTGATG
>JABAOD010007911.1_pt1 | contig 17121 bp, 13 predicted proteins | sample 7062151 | NCBI WGS metagenome assembly JABAOD01 (sample SAMN14538626, study PRJNA623070) | marine sediment metagenome | biome: marine biome [ENVO:00000428]; feature: marine pelagic biome [ENVO:01000023]; material: deep marine sediment [ENVO:00002113] | place: India: Gulf of Khambhat ... | reverse complement strand
CGTGGCGTAGGCCGCGCTTGCCGGGTCGAGTCCGGACTCGCCATCCTCCACGACGACCCAGGCCATCGCACCCTCTAGGGTCGGCTCATCGGACCAGCCGCCGGGAGGCGAAGCATCCACGTAGACGCTGGCAGAGTAGGGTTCCGAGGCGTTACCGGCGGCATCCTGGAACTGCACGAAGACTTGATGCGGCCCTTCTACCTCGAAGACCCACTCTTTGGCCTCGGCGAAGGGCTCCCAATCTGAGAAGGTTTCCCCATCGGAACTGAAGCGCATGGCAGCCACTCCGCTCCCTGCGTCCTCCGCCACGAGGGCGAGTCCCGCCGTGAGGGTGTCGATGAACCCCGAACCGTCGCCCACGGCCAGGCTCCCGGTGGGGCCGGCGTTGTCGGTGACCACCGTGCAGCTCGACTCGGAGGTGCGTCCGCCGGCGCCATGGGCAACCGCCTGTAGTGTGTGCTCGCCTTCTTGGGTCGAGGCAGTGTCCCACTCCCAAGTCAGCTCCTGGCCGCCTGCCTCGGCGACGAGCTCCCCATCCAGATGCAGCTCAAGACGCTCCACACTGGGGCTGCTGCTGGAAACAGAAACGGTGGCGGTCCCCACCAGCACCTCCCCCTCGCCCGGGCAGGCGAGGTCCAGGCGCGGGTCGTGGCCCAAGAGCTTCTGCCACGCCAAGTCTCGGTAGCTGACCAGCCGGTCGTAGGCCAGCCGACCTGGGCAGGTCGTGTACAGTACGTCGCGGTGTCCAAGGATGTTGNNAGAAGTGGCAAGGGGGTGGATTCCAAAGCGGTCCGACAGCCAGGAGACGAGCTCGGTGAGAGCCCGCTCCATCTCCACTGGGACGTCCGCCTGAGAGAAGTCTCCCAGGAGGGCGACTCCGATGCTCCCGTGGTTGAACTGGAGGGCGTGGGAGCCAACGACCCCGTCGCCCCCCTTTCGGCCCTCGTAGATGTTGCCGGCGAAGTCAATCAGGTAGTTGTAGCCGATGTCGCCCCAACCCTGGGTCACGGTGTGGTAGTAGAAGACCGCGCGGACACCGGCGGCGGGGTCCTCGGCGAAGTTTCGGGTGGCGGTGTGGTGCAGGATGATCTTCTCGGCCGGCTCCACCTGCGGGACCAGCGTGACCAGGTCCTCGCGGGCCCCCCAGCCGGCGCGTGAGATGATCTTCGGCCGCGGCACTCCCTCGGCCACGCCCGCCGCCTGGATCGAGGCCTGCGCCTCCTCAATGGTGGGTCCGGGCTGGGTTGAGATGAGATACAGGGTGACCTCTTCGAGGATCGGCACCTCAGATCCATCGGTGGTGCTGAACAGGGCCCGGTACTGGACGAACCGGGACGGCGCCACGAAGACGAGGCCTCCTTGGAATCCCTGGCCCGACTCGAGGGTGGCGTCGGCATCGAGGAGGACCTCCGTCCATTCGCTCCAGGACTCCCCATCATCGCCCGCGCGCACCTCAAAGGAGAGACTGCCCGCCGCGGGGACGACCGCTTCCCACCGGCTCCCCACCGCGTCAAACGTCCGGGAGGCCCGGCGCACGGGCGAGGTGTACATCCCGAAACCGGCGGTGGGATCCAGACGAATCTCCCCTCCTGCCTCGTCGGACAGCTCCACTCCCTCGGCCTCTCCTTCGGCGAAGTCGCCCGCAGTCGTCTGGGTCCAGGCCTCAACAGGCGGTCCCACTCGACGCACCGAGAAGAGCTGTTCCGCGTCTGGGATCACGCTCATGAGGACCAATGCCCAGAGCGTCAAGATGAGTGCGGTCAGTGTCTTCTTCATCGCCTATCCCTCCGCGATGCGGGTGATTTGCGAAGGCCGGGGCCAAGGAAGCCTTTCGGCTATCGCCTCGGCCTCCCGCGCGATCTGAGCGTCCAGCTCCTGCCAGAGGAGCGGTTCCCAGATCTCGATGCGGTCGCCGATCCCCACCAGGACGGCCTCGTCTGCTATGCGTGCATAGGAGAGGAGGGTCTCAGGAACGAGAAGCCCGCCCTCCGGATCCAATCTTCCCACTGAGGCCGCGGCGTGGAGATGCCTCGCCAGATCCCTCGCTCCCCGCCGCTCGAGTTGCAGCGCCCCGCTGAGGATCGCCGCCCAGGCCTCCCAGCCGGTTCGAGGCTGGAGCCACAAGCAGCGGTCAATGCCCTTGCCCAGGACCCAGCCCGGGGCCAGCTCGGGCCACCAGGCTCCAGGCACCTGGAGGCGTCCCTTCCGGTCCAACGGCACCGAGTGGCTTCCCAGCAACATCAGTTTCCGTCCGTCTCGCCCGGATCGTGTCCGGCCTCGGGCTTCATATCCTGTGTCAGGTAGTGGATACGGATCTCCCGCAGCTCCGACTTCAACAGGTCCAGGCTGTGCTCGGTCTGGGAGATGAGCGTGCTGGCATCTCTCTGGGCCGATCGGATCAGCTCCTGGGCGCGCGCCTCCCCCTGCTGGACTATGGCCTTCGACCGAATCTCAGCCATCTCGACCAGTCGGCTGTCCTCCACCAGCGCCTCGGCCTGCCGACTCGCTTCGGAGGCGATGCTCCGGGCCTCGCTCCGCGCTCCAGCGAGGATCTCGTCCCGTTCCTGAAGGACCTTCCTGGCACGTACCACGGCCCCCGGCAGAGAGCCCCTTAGCCGGCCGATCAGGCGAAGACCGGCTTGGCGGTTCACCCAGGCTCCACCCATCCGCGGCAGCGTTCGGCCGGCGGCCAGGATTGCCTCCAGCCGATCCAGATACTCGATCGGGTCGGACCCTGACGGCGGACCGTCGTCCCGCGGCTCGGCGGCCGTGATAGCGGCGATCTTCTCCCTAAGCTCCATCAGCTCTCCTCCCAACTCGAGAACTTGCGGCCTTGCCTCACCATGCGGTCCAAGATTCGTCGCGTGGACTCCGCGTCGTCCCCTGCGATCCGTTCCACCCGGCAGCCCCGCGCCACGAGCTCCTCCTCTGTGTCGGCGCTCACGCCTCTCTCATCCCCGATGATCGTGACGTGTCGGGCCAGTCCCGCCTCATCCGGCCGGAAGCCGCAGGCGGGCTGGAAGGTCCGTATGTATTCGGTTGCCATTCGCCAGTACCAATCTGAGACCCCGAAGTCCCAGGTCGGGAACAGGACGTAGTGCTGGATGGATCCGTTCGACGAAGCGGGCAGGCTCGAAGTCTCCTGCGGTTGGCGGGCGGCAGGCACAACCTCCGGCAATGGCCTTGGCGCCGGTGGACGCTGGATCGGCTGTGGAGCCGGCTCCGGGTCCGGCGTGCTGGCAGGTGGGTCGGAGGGAACCTGGGCCTGCTTCGCCAACATGCGGATCGCCGGCACAGGCGTGCCGTCTTCAGCTTCGAGAGGGCCCAGGTTGACGCACAGCAGGTATCGCGGCAGCGATCCACGTCTCGCCAGGAGCGCCGCCTCCGCCGCTCTCTGCATCGGCCCCCCCGCCGGCGGATAGCTCGCCACCGCCACCACAGGAAGCGAACGGCCAAGCCGCTCCTGAATGATCTCGTCGTACCATGCGAAGATCCGAAATCCCCGGTGGTCNNCGCGCCAGCGGCCAGCGGCTCGGCCCGCCCGCCCCCCAACTCAGGTCCCGGTCGAGAGAAGTCACCGTAGCGACCCCGATCGACGCCAGGAGGGCGGGGTCTTCCTCCACCAGGATGTCCAGAGCTTCGGCTAGGAACGCTGTGTCCCAGTAGTCGCCTCCCGGCTGCATCGGTGGCAGGAGCGGGATCAGTCCCGCCTCCACCGCCCGCGCAAGCGAAGGGCGAAGGATCCCCACAAACCGGCGCACCAGTTCCGGCTCGCTCCACTGAGCCCGCTCCCACGCTCGGGCCAGGTTCGGATACCGGTAGAGGTACAGGTACCGACCCCCGGCCTCGGCGTAGGCAGAGAGCGCCGTTCGCAGAGCCTTCTGATCGATTCCGGAGACGGGCGTGCGATCCATCCCCAGAACAGGCTCGATACCCTGCGTCGACAGCGCCGCCACCAGGTCAAAGGGGATCGAGTGGTCCAGCGAGGCTTCCACTGTCACCCATCCGATCCCGGCCTCGGCCCAGTCTCGGGTGCGGTCCTCGAACCGACCGTCGCTGCCCGCCAGATCTCCGGCCTTCACAAGGAAGCCGATGCGACTTTCGGTTCTAGGTAGGGGGAAGGATCTCATCTCCATCGCTTGCCTCTACCTCGACACCACCAGCTTCCCGATCCGACCGTCCCCGTCCGAGGTCAGGACGGCTCGATGGCGCAGGCTTCTCCTCCGAGGGTCCACTTCCAGCGGAGTGCGATGCTCAGCGCTGGCCACCCAGCGCTCCGTAGGCGGACTGCTGTCAGCGGCCGATCCCGTGCGGACTGGGCATATGGGACAATCGCCACAGCCACAGGCCGAAACTTTCTTCACGGACGCCTTCGCGGACGCGAGAGCCGGGACTTGGCCGCTGAGGTACGACTGCAGGGTCCGCCGGATTGACGTAGGTGCCTCTGCCTCCTCCGACGAACCCCCGTGGCCGCATATCACGGCCGGACACTGCACTGGGTCGCTGTCCCCCATTCCGCGACGTCGGATCCGGTGCGTTGCAGACAATCCCAGGCTGGGATCTCCGTACAGGACGAACGTGAGGAGAGTCTTCTGGTCCTCCGCATCCAGGTATCCCTGCTCGGCACCGGCCTGCTCGATCAGGCCCAGCTTGGCCCGACGCAACGCCTCGCCGAGGGCGAAACCTTCCCGCAGACCCAGGAACAGGTTCACGGCGAGGAGGTCCGCGCCCACCAGTGGCGGGGCCAACGAGCCGTAGGCCATTCCGGTGGATCCGATGAAGCCACGGGCTCCGGCCGCCAGAAACGCCAGCGCCACAGAATCCTGGATCCCTCGGTCTGCGATCTCGGCTCCGTAGCATGCCTCGCTGAAGACCACCGCCTCCGTCGGATCGGCCCAACTCAGGTTCAGAGGCGTCAGCGCGATGGGAAAGACGGGAGCGTCCTCCTCATCGCTCGAGCCGTGTCCGTACCAATAGGGGCTCCCCGCCACCCCGTGCAGGTTGAAGTAGGCGAGCGCGGGAATCCGATCGTATGCCTCGAGGAACTCCTGGTCCGAGAAGGGCGGGGACACCTCAAGTCCCCGGCCGTCGCCAAGGGCCTGCATCACGGCTGAGGAGGCATCCCGCCAGACTCCCGCCGAGACCGCAAGCGGCTTGGAGCCGTTTCCAGAGAAGAGCCGGCCCAGCCTCCCGCCGCGGCGTCGGCGCTTCCGGTGGGCGGTGGCGGTGCGAACGATGAATTCGGTCAGAGCCTCCGAGGAACCCAGGTCGGGGATCCGTCCCACGGCACGATCGGGAAGCAGGTAGTTCCCCGTCCGCGAAGCGTAGGGAGCGTCGGTGAAGACCTCCTCGTCCCCATCGTCTGAGGGATTGGGGATTCTGAAGAAGGGCACGATCCCGTCGCCACCCACCAGGAGGAGATAGTCGGCGCGCTGGCCGGTCTCCCCCAGCCGGACCTCCAGGTCTGCCAGCAGCTTGGCAATCGAGGCAGGATCCTCCGGATCGATCGGCCACGGACAGGCCGAGCTCGCCCAGCGACTGAGGATCGTCCACCAGGACCAGGTGGGCGTCGATGCCAGAGCCTCTACGAGCGGCAGCGGCCAGGGCCGAGAGCCCCTCGGTGATCGCCATCCGCCCTTCCTCGCCGAACGCCGCCCCGAGCCGCGCGCGGCTCGACACGATCGCCAGGCTCGAGCTCAGCTCCCCGCCGCCAGCCCCGTTGCCCAAGGGGGAGATTTCGGGCTCCGCGATCTCGGGCAGGATCGGCAGATCTGGATGCTCCTCCACTGGCACTGAGGCCGGTTCGGGCGAGGGAACGCGCTCCGCCGGTTCAGGCTCCACTGCCCCGGCCGCACCATCACGGTCCCCACCCTGGACGGCCGGCTCGACCTCTTCCGCAGGACTCACGGTNNTCCATGCTGGGATCCAGCTCCCGAGCCGCGTGGAACCGCTTCGCTCCCTCGATCCAATCACCGGCTCGCAACTTGAGGTCTCCCAGCATCAGTTGGACCCGAACCAGGTTGGGGTGTGAGGCAGCGAGCGAGGCCAACACCGGCTCCACCTCGGTCCCCCGCCCCTCCCGCCAGGCGACCTCGGCCTGGGCCAGTCCCTCGGGCACCGACATCGAGCCCCCGGATCCCTCCACGAGCCTCTGGAGCGCCTCCACGGCCTTGGGGTTCGTCGGATCCGTCGCCACAACGGCCTGATAGTGTCTGGTTGCCTCCGCCCCGCGGCCGGACTCCTCCAGGATCCGCCCCAGGGCCAAGCGAGCCGCCTGATGCCGGGGAAACCGACGTATCAGCGCCACGAGAAGTGGCTCCGCGGCTTCCGGCTGTCCCTGCTCGTGCCGCCGCAGGGCCCGCTCCACGATGCCTCCCGTCTCCACGGCGCGCATCTAGCTTCCCCCGCCGTGGACCCAGGCCAGCGCAGTCGTGGCGGCCAGCTGCTTGAAGGCATTTGCGTTCTTGGGATCGAGCCGCACTGCTTCGCGGAACATCTCGGCGGATTCGGAGTACTGCTTGAGCCGCTTGTAGAGGAGGCCAGCCCGGAAGTGATGGTCGGCCTCGCCGGGCTCGGTCTGACAGGCCAGCAGGAACTCTCGGAGGGCCCGGTCGTAGTTGCCTTGCTCCTCATGGGTCCTGCCCAGCTCGCTATGCGCCTGACCGCTGGCAGGGTCGAGCTCCGCCATCTTCCGGAAGTGAGCGACCGCCTTGTCCGTGTGGCCCAGCCTCCGGCACAGTGCGCCCACCTCGCTGTGGTAGGCCTTCTCCTCGGGAGCGGCACGCAGCGCCTTGTGGTAGGCCTCCAAGGCATCGTCGAAGCGATCCTGATCCAGATAGGTGCGCGCTCTCGAGATGTAGGCCGGCGCGTACTGGGGATCGCGCGAGGTGGCCTCGTCCAGGGCCTCAAGTGCGGCGTGGTAGTCGCCCTGTCGATGAAGGACCTCGGCTACCCGATGGGGATACGCCGGATCCTGGGGCTCCAGGTCGCTCGCTCGCTGGTAGTGCGCCAGGGCCTGTTCCAGGTCGCCCCGCTTCTCTTGGAGGTGGCCTAGGTGGGCGTACGAGGCCGCCTTGGCCCCGCCGAGTGAGAGCGCCTCCTCGAAGCATGCGATCGCTTCCTCGAACCGCCCCATCCCTTCCAGGGCGACGCCGAGCCCGAGCCACAGCGTCGGGTCCTGAGGCTGCGTCTCCAAAGCTCGGCGGTAGGCATCCGCCGAATCGGAATTCCGTCCCACCTCTTGGTAGGCCGCACCGAGGGCGGATCGGGCCCGTAGGTCGTTCGGGTCGAGGCGCACTGCCTCCTCCAGGTGCTCGACCGCCTTGTCCCAGCGCCGCATGTGAGACAGCGCGCTGGCAGCGGCCCTGTGAAACTCGGCTGCTCGGGGAGCCAGCTCGACCGCCTTCCGGTACTGCTCGAAGGCGGACTGATGCCGCCCGGCCCGCTCGTACAGACCGCCGAGCACCGCCCGCCATCGTGCGACGCCTGGACCGGCCGCCACAGCGCGCTCCATCGCCTCCATCGCTTCTTCGTGGTCCCCGGCGGACTCCAGCGTACCGGACAGGGCGTGCAGGTAGCGGCCGTCGTGGTCGGATCGATCCACGGCAGCACGAAAGGCGGACAACGCGCGATCATGCTCTCCCAGAGCCTCGTGGATCCGGCCGAGCTGGTAGTGGGTCTCGGCCTCGTCTGGCGCCAGGCTGTGAGCGGCCTCCAGCTCGCGCCGGGCGTCCTCGTACCGCCCCAGCTGTCGATACACCGAGCCAAGGGCGCGCCGTCGCTCTGGTGACCCAGGCTCCAGATCCACGGACTTCTGGCAGAGCCTTTCTGCTTTGTCTCCGTCTCCCTGGGCAGCGTTCAGAAGACCCAGCTCAGAGTAGGCCTCCGCCCAATTCGGCTTGAGGTCCAATGCCGCCTGGAGCGAACCCGCGGCCTTGGCGTACCAGTGGTCAGATGCGCCATTCTCCGACGCCANNTCTGACGCCTTCCCAAGGGCTCGCTCCACGGCGCCCAACCGCAAGACATAGGTGGGATCGTGCGGCGCGAGCCGACTGGCCTCGTCGTAGAGACGCTGGGCATCCTCTAGTCGACCCGCTCCCTCGTAGGCCTGGCCGAGCCGGAAGGTCGCTCGCGGATCGGTCCCCTCCTCCGTAGCGAGGGGCTCGAGAACATGGACCGCCTCCAGGGCGCGTCCGCTCGCCAGGAGGGCCCCACCCAATGCCTCGCGGATCTGTGCATCGTGGGGGATCAGATCCAGCGCCCGCTGGTAGAAGCCCAAGGCCTGCTCAACCTGGCCCGCCTTCTCGCGCGCCCGACCCAGAAGGTAGAGAGCCTCCGGGTCCGCCGAGTCCATCTCCAGGGCACGTTCGAGGGCCACGGTCGCTTCCTCCGCGTGCTCCCGCTCCAAGAGGAGCGCGCCCAGATCGCGGTGGTGGATGGCGTCCTTGCCGTCGCAAGCCACGGCCTCCTCAAATTGGGTGCGTGCGGCGTCCCAGCGACCCGCCTCCCGGTAGAGTTGGCCCAGCCGATGGTGCAGCGGGGCGCTGCCGGGCAGGTTGGCGATCGCGCGCTCCAGGACCGTGGCGGCCTGGGCTTCTCGACCTAGCTGGCGCTCCAGGGCAGAGAGAGCCAGATGCGGTTCGGCAGATCGCGGCTGAAGTGAGGCCGCCTTTCGATAGCTGGACCGTGCTTCCTCCAGCTTTCCCATCGCCTCCTGCAACCTGCCGAGACCCAGCAGAGCCTCCACAGGCTCACTGTCAAGGGCCACAGCCGTGGCTAGTGCTTCCTCAGCTTCCTCTCGGCGGCCCAAAGCGCTGAGAAGGTTTCCGCGGGCTAGGTGGACCGTGGACTCCTCGGGAGCGATGCGCTCGGCCTTGGCCACCTCGTCGAGAGCCGCGGCAAGGTCGCCCCGCTCCTCCAGGATCCGCGCCAGGTTCAGGTGAGCCTGTGGATCGTCCGAGTCCGTGCTGCGGGCTCGCTCCAACGAGGCCTCCGCCTCGTCCACGCGACCCATCTGGTCCAGAACTCGGCTCATTCGACCCAGGTGACTGGGGTCCAGGAAGAGCGACTCCCCTGCCCCCTGGTAGGCCTCCAAGGCCTCGGGGTGCCACCCGTTGCTCTCGAACCCCTCTCCCAGGGTCTCTCGGAGTGCGGGATCGTGCGGATTCAGCGCCACCGCCTCCTCAAGTGCGGCCACGGCTTCTTCCCCGCGGCCGAGATCCAGAAGAGTCCGTCCCATCCACTGGAGATAGCGGGGCTCATCCGGCGCCTGCGCGATTGCCCGTCGGCCGGCGGAAAGCGCCTCTTCCATGCGGTCGGCCGCCTGGTACAGGTTGGCGAGTTCGAACTGGAGCTCCGCGCCGCCCTGCTTCCGCCCCACCGCCTCCTCCAACGCAGAAAGCGCTTCGTCGAGATCTCCCTGGGCGCGACACACTCGGGCATACCCGCGATGGTGCCTCGTGTCAGCGGGATCCAGGGACATCGCTTGCCGGTACCGCTCGCGGGCCTGCTCTGTCTCTCCCTGCTCCTCGAAGGCCTGGCCCAGCAGATGTTGGGCCTCGGCGTCCGAGGGATCGGTGGCGAGTGCGCATTCCAATGCCTCCCTGGCCTCGTCCGTTTGACCGGCCCGGAGCAGAACGCGTCCCTTGCGCCGGAGATGCCCCGGCTCCTCCGGCTCCACGCGGATCGCCTCCTCGTACTCGCGCAGCGACTCCTCCAACCGACCCTCTGCCTCCAGGATCTCTCCGATCCGGGCGTGGATGGCGGCCGATCCACCATTCCCCGCCCCGAGAGCCCTGCGCAGGGCTTCCAGGGCCTTTGTCGCATCGCCCATCTTTTGGAGCAGGGATCCCGCGGCCAGAGGAAGCTCGCCGTCGTCCGGCGCCAGCTCTATGGCACGCTGATACGCCTCCAGGGCCTCGCCGTACTCCTCTCGGCCCTCGGCGACCGCGCCCCAGAGTCGCAGAGTGAGGGCGTCGGTGGGGTCGAGCGTCAGTGTCCGCTCCAACGCGGCGCGAGCTTCGTTGAGCCGTCCCATCTGCAGGCTGACCGCTGCCAACCCCCGCTGATGAGCCGGATCCTCAGGAGCGAGACGAATGGCGCGCCGGTAGCTCCCTAGCGCCGCGTCCAGTCTTCCATCCGCCTTCTGGATCTCGCCCAGAAGTGCGTGTCCCGTCGCCAGGTCCTTCCCCAGGGAGATTGCTTCGCGAGCCGCGGCCTCCGCCTCCTCCAGACGCGACATTCGCAAGAGCAGCCTTGACAGAGCCAGCCGGTGCACAGCAGCCTCTGGATCCAGCTCGATCGCGTGACGCAGGGCCCTCAAAGCGCGCGAGCCCTCCCCCTGAGAGGCGTAGGCGATTCCCAGCTCGCGCTGGATCTCCCCCCGCTCCGGAGCGAGCCGAGCGGCTTCCTCAAGCTCTGCCGTGGCCGCGTCTCCGCGACCGAGCTCCTGAAGTCCGGCCGCCAGATGGGCGCGTATCTCCGCATTGCCCGGGTCCATGTCCCGGGCCTTCAGATAGGCTTCGACCGCCTCCTCAAGGTCGCCTCTCGCCGCGTGAATCCTCGCGTGCTCGTGGTGGACGGATGCCAGGCCTGGGCCCAGATCCAGGGCACTGGAGATGGTGGACAGCGCTTCGTCCAGCCGCTTCAGGCCACGCAGCGCCTCCGCTTCCAGCACCAGGAAGCCTGGCTCCCCGGGAGCCATCTCGCGGCCGCGACGACACCAGCCCAACGCCTCGTCAAAGCGATTGAGCACGAGATGGACCCGGGCCAGTCCCGCAAGCGGTGCCGGTCCCAAAGGATCCTGCGCGTGCGCCTGCTCCAGGGCGGCCAACGCCTCGCTGCCGCGGCCAGCCACGATCAGCGCCATTCCCAAGTGGAGATGCCCGTGGGCGTTCTCCGGCTCCAGGCGGCTCGCCTCTCGATAGGACTCTACAGCCTGGGAGGATCGGCCTTGGGCGGCGAAAACCGCTCCCTGGACGCGGTGGGCCTCAGCGAATTGCGGGGCTCCCTCCACGGCGCGCTCGGCGAACCGAGCCGCCTCATCGAGCTCCCCCTGCTCAGACAAGACCCGGGCCAAGCCAACTTGATACAGGGGCTCGTCGGGATCCTGGCCGGCGGCCTGCTCATAGGCGCCCTTCGCCTCCTCCAGCCAACCCTGGCCTTCGTAGGCCCGAGCCAGTTCGTTGAGCACCGAAGGGTCGGAGTCGTCTTGAGATCGGGCCCTCTCGAGGAACTCCCGTGCCTCTTCGAACCGGCCCATCTCGTTGAGCACCCGACCCACACTCGCAAGGTAACGAGCTTCCTCTGCCTGCAGGGCCGCGGCGCGGCGGAAGGCCTGGAGCGCCTCGGCCATTCGCCCTTCCGCCTCGTAGGCAAGCCCAAGCTGATGGTGGGTGTCCACGTAGGCTGTGCCAGCCGCGGCCACGGCTCCTTCCAGCTCCTCCACGGCCTGGGCGTGCTGATCCATCTGCTGCAGAACCAGCCCGCGGTTGCGCCGCCGGAAGAGCTCTTCGGTGCGAACCCCGGATGGATCCTTCTCCCAGGAGCCCAGATCGAGGGACCCTTCCTCCAGGCTTCTCTCCAGTAGAATCGCGGCCGCCCGATGGCAACCCTCCTGCTTGAGAAGCCTCCCCAGCCGATAGGCGGTGGCCCCATCCACGGCGGGGCCGGAGGCGGAGAGAAGGTCGGTGACCTTGCCCACCTGGCCCTCGGGCGGCTCGTTGTCGGCAATGCTGCGGGCAGCGAGCCGGAGGGAGGCCTCGTCTCCCTTGACGAGCAGGGCTTGAAGGTAGGCCAGAGGATCCGGAGCGAAGGCGTAGCCTTGGACGACGGCGCCCTCGGCCATGGGTTCCCTGCTGAGGGCGGCGACTCGCTCCCAGCCACCGCTTCTTCCCAGGGCCTGTCCCGCGAAGTGCTCTAGCACGAGCGGATCCAGAAACGCCACCGCCCCTCGCCCGCGCCGGACCAGAAGGCCAGTCGCCAGAATCCGCTCCAGGAGAGCACCAGCACCTCGGCCGTCCGCGGAAACCTCTTCGAAGCGCTCGAGCCAGGCCTCCCGTGGCGCGTGGTTGCGGCCCTCCGCGAGCAGGCCAACGGCAGCCGTCTCCAGCGCCGCGTCAGCCCCCTCTGGCATCTCCTGCACCAATCGCTCGACAGCGGTGGAGATCACGTCGCCCGGCCTCCACCAGCGGCGAACAGCGTCCGATTCCCGCGCCAGCTCGACCAGCGCCGACAGGAAGAGGGNNCCAGAGGTCTGGCCGCCGGCGCAGCCGCTCCTCAACCTCCTGTGCCAGAGGCCGCTCCAGCCGCTGCGCAAGGTAGCGGCGAACGTCGTCGTCGGAGAGGGGCAGGATCTCCCAGGTGGAGATCTCGCCCAGCCAGCGCCGATATATAGAGAAGTCCGCGCTTCGGCAGGCTACCACCGCACGCTGATCTCGGAGGGTGGTACCGACCAACCGTTCGATCTCCTCCAGAGCATAGTGGCTGGTGATGCGATCCAGGTTGTCGAGCAGCAGGGTCACGTAGCCCCGTCCGAGGAGGGAGCTGAGAGCCGAACGCTCCATGTCGGGATCGCCCAGAGAGGCGGCGATTCGCTCGCGGATGCCATCCCCTTCCTCCATGGGCGCCAGGTCCACCAGCAGAGGCACGGGACGATCCCGCTCTCCCGGCATGGCGTCCTCCGCCAAGACGGTCACCAAGTGTTCCAAGAAGACCGTCTTGCCTGCCCCCGGTCNNCCACGGCTCGGCCCGCATCCAGGATCGCCCGGGTGGCGTCCGGGGCGGGACTGTCCGCGAGGGGTCGCGTCAGCCGAGGTGGGATGTAGGGGCCGCCAGCACCTCCGGAGCGCTCCTGCACCCCGGCCAGATGCCGGCGCAGGACCGCCAGGCCCGAAGGGGCGGCCCCTTCATTGCGTTCCGCCATGGGCCCTCCCCTAGAGCCCCGTGGTGAGCCAGAAGGCGACTATGCTGATGGTGACACCCGCGACCGTGAGGAAGGCACCGATACCGGCAGCGGTACGGATCAGCCGGTTGATGGCTTCCACCAGGTTGGAAGCGGAGTCGATGATTGGCGCCACGGCATCCTGCGTGACGGCCCGGCCACTGATCTTTATGGACTGAGCCGAGAGGTGCTTCATGGCGCTGTGGTACTCCTTGGACAGGATGATCCACAGACCGGAGACGGTGCAGACCACCCCGATCAGGAACAGGATCACCGCCATCCCGACCTCGAGGTCAGCGGCTGGCATTGGGACCTCCTTTCGCGATCCGCACGGCACGGCGGACCAGCTGCTTCATCTCCTCCATCTCGAAGGGCTTGCTGACATAGGCAGAGACTCCGACGCGTTCCGCCTCCGCCTCCACATCGCTGCATCCATAGGCGGTCATGAGAATGGCCTGGGTTCTGGTCTGGAGCCCTCGGGCGGCGCGCAGCAATTGGATCCCGCTCAGGCCAGGCATCCTCAGGTCGGCGATGATCACGTCCGGCTGCCTCTCAGCTACCGCCTCCAGCGCGTCCTCGCCTGAATGGCGAACCTCAACCTCGTACCCCGGCTCCTCCTCCAGCGCGCTGCGCAGGAAGTGGGCCAGGGTTCGCTCGTCCTCAGCGATGAGGATTCGGGAGGTTCGTGCGTCTACCCTTTTCTGCGTGATCGCGGTCGCCACTCAAGTTCCTCTACATGAGATACTCGCAAGATCCGTGCCAGCCCCCTGCCGACCGAGATGGGGCGGGCTCCACGATTGGGGAGCAGCAAGATCCGTGCCTGACAGGCCCGATTCAGGCGTGGAGAGAGCGCCCGACTGCTCCTCGGCGGCTCCCGGATCGACTACCGCGGTTCGGTGAGACGGGGTGACACTGGGGGGACTTCCCCAACTGGGGGAAATCCCCCATCAGAAGAGGGATCGGCGCGCAACAGGAGCTGTGTGCCAGCGCCGGCTGGACGGACGAGGGCAGCGAGCCAGGACGCGTTCAGAGAGCTGTGCTAGCCGAAGGTGGAGTACGTGATCCGGGGCCCGCGGTGGATGAGGACGCGAGGAGAGGCTACTTCAGGCCGTACTTCGAAAGGGAGTAGCGGAGGACGTCGCGGGTGACGCCCAGGAGGCGGGCAGCCTCGCTCTGGTTTCCGCCGGTCCGCTCCAGCGCCTGGGCGATCATCCGCCTTTCGAACTCGGCGACCGTCCCCTTCAGATCGATGCCCGCATCGTCGAGGGTCGCCTCAAGCGACGGGGCCAGTGGCAAGAAGGCCCTGTCGGTAACGATCTCTCCGGGCAGGTGAGCCGGCTGAATCTCATCGCCGTCGCAGAGGATGACCGCGCGCTCCATCACGTTGCTCAGCTCTCGGACGTTGCCGGGCCAGTCGTACCTGCGAAGGAGCTCCATCGCCTCCTCTGAGACCCCGGTCACGTTCTTTCCCATGGCCTCTGCGTACTCGGCCAGGAAAGTCAAGACCATAGGGTCGACATCGCCCGGTCGGTCGCGAAGCGGCGGCACCTCGATCGCGACCACCCTGAGCCGGTAGTAGAGATCCTCGCGGAACTCCCCCGAATCCATGGCGGCTCTCAGGTCCCGGTTGCTGGCGGAAACGACCCGGATGTCCACCTGGATGTCACGCTCGCCCCCTACCCGACGGAAGGACTCGGTCTCCAGCACCCGGAGCAGCTTGGCCTGCAGATCCGGCCTCATACTCCCGATCTCGTCCAGAAACAGTGTCCCGCCGTCGGCCGTCTCCAGCAGCCCTTTCTTCTGTCGCTTGGCGTCGGTGAAGGCGCCGCGCTCGTGGCCGAACAGCTCGCTCTCGAGCAGGGTCTCCGGGATCGCCGCGCAGTTGATGGCCACGAAGGGACCCTCGGCGCGGTCGCTCTGACGATAGAGGGCGCGGGCGATGACCTCCTTGCCCGTGCCGCTCTCCCCCTGGATCAGCACGCTGGCCTTGCTGGCCGCAAGCCGCGCCACGAGCCTCTCTATCTCTCGCATAGCCGGGCTGTCACCGATGACCCAGGGACGATCCCCATCGCCCCGGCCCCGCAGCCGGGCAAGCTCTTCGCGCAGGGCACGCGACTCCAGGGCGCGCGCGATCGTCAGCTTGAGATCATCAAGATCGGGGGGCTTCTCAAGATAGTCATAGACCTTGAGCCGCATGGCCTCCACGGCGCTGCCAACCGATCCGTACCCTGTCATCATGATCACCGGCAATTCGGCATCGCCGGCACGGATGGCCCGGAGCACCTCCATCCCCTCCACATCGGGCAGCTTGAGGTCGAGGAGGACCAGGTCGATCTCGCGCTGTCCTACGGCCTCCAATCCCTCCCGGCCCGTCCCCGCCGCGACTACCTCGTAGCCCTCCTCGAGGAGGGACTCCCTGAGGAAATGGCTGAGGGTGGACTCGTCCTCGACGATCAGGATGGTGCGACTCACCTTACCCTACCCTCCCAGTGGGATTCGGACGACGAATGCCGTGGCCCCCATTGGGTCACTCTCGGCCTGGATTTCGCCTCCATGGGCTTCGATGATCCTGCGGGCCACCGCCAGGCCCAGAGGGGCTCCCGCCTCCACCGAGAATCCCGATTCACTGCCATCGGAGGAGCCAGAGGCCGCCCCGGCAGCCTGGTCCCGTCGAATCTCGATCTCGGCGTACCCGTCCCCGTCGGCAGGGTCGCTCACGGCCGAAGCAGTGATCGATCCCGATCCAGACTGGCCAGCGATGAGAGCAAGAAGAAGGTGGCGAAAGGCCCGCTGGAGCGCATCGGGGTCGCCCTGGACTGCCTTGAGGTCACGGCCCAGGTGTGTCTCGATCCCCGAGCCGCGGGCCTCGGCCTGCGAGCGACAGGCCTCGACGGCTGCGTGGAGGGTCTGCCCGAGGTCGGTGGGCACCGGCTGCAACCTCACCGGGCGCGACAAGAGGAGGAGCTCGTCGATCACCCGCTTCACCCGCAGGCTCTCCTGGAGGATCATCTGCAGCCCTTCGTGGCCCTCATCATCGGGATCGCTCTGCCCCGCGAGGTGCTGGATCCCGGTTACGATGCCAGCCAGGGGGTTCCGGATCTCGTGAGCCACCGTCGCCGAGATCGCTTCCAAGGCCGAGCCGTAGCCGGCGCGCTCCCGAACACGCTCCAGTCTGGCCTCCTCTTCCAGGTCGTGGAGCACGACCACTGATCCGGATCCAAACTCTGCATCCCAGAGGTGAAGGGACACCCTCAGCCGCCTGTCTCCTATCTCGAGTTCCTCCCACCACGGCGCCCAGCGCGCGGCTCCGTCATCCGGGGCGCCAAGGGTCTCCGACCCCAGCAGCGCGGCCAGCGAACGGCCGACGAGGCGGGAGGGGTTCCCCAGAAACCGCTCCGCCCTCCGGCTGGCCACGACGACCCGTCCTTCTCCGTCGAGCACCAACGCGGCAAGGGGCAATGAGCGCCAGGCCTCCTGCCGCAACCGACCCCGCACCTCCAGTCTCCGGCTCGCCCGCCGACGCGCCTCGCTCTTGTACCGGGTGAGGCCGGCCCCCAGCCGGCGGCCGAAGCCAACCAACTCCTCGAGGTGGCCGGGGGTGAGCGCCTGGGCCGGGTGGCCCACCACCAGCAGCACCCCGAGGAGTTGGCCGTTGCCTGAGACGGGTATCAGCGCGCCGGTTCCCACTCCGGGAGCTTTCGAGACCACGCTCCAGTACCAGGGATCCGCCGAATCCTCCTCCAGCAGGATCGGCCCGGCCTCCTCCCGGAGCCGCTCCACCAGGCCGTAGCCGGAATGAAGCCGGCGGCTCGCCCGCTCCTCGAAGGAGGCCGAGGGGAACAAGCGATGGTCGACAAGCCGGTACTCATCGCGGGCGGCATCGAGCAGGAACACGGCCGCGCGGCCGACTGGAGGAAGGTCCAGCGCCGCCTGCAACCCCGCTGCCACAGCTTCCTCCGTGCTATCTGCGGTGAGCAGGCGGAGGGTGAGGTTGTCGAGGCGAATCAGAGACTCCCAGCGGCGCTGAGTGGCCCGTGCCTTCTGGGATTCGCGCCGTCCGCGGGACGCCGGGTCCAAGTCAGCGGAGATCTCAATCTCGGTCCCGGTTCCTTCCTGCTTGTCGGAGAGCTCCGGGCCATCGGGCGAACGGACGGTCCCGGACCAAGTCCTGCTCCCGGACG
>JABAOD010014608.1_pt1 | contig 17185 bp, 17 predicted proteins | sample 7062151 | NCBI WGS metagenome assembly JABAOD01 (sample SAMN14538626, study PRJNA623070) | marine sediment metagenome | biome: marine biome [ENVO:00000428]; feature: marine pelagic biome [ENVO:01000023]; material: deep marine sediment [ENVO:00002113] | place: India: Gulf of Khambhat ... | reverse complement strand
TCGCGATGGCGTTGCTGCTGGTCGCGTCGATCCTGCCGGTGATCTGGGAAATGCTGAATCCCTGAGACCGTCCGCCTACTGTTCCTGCATCAATTCCTGTTCCAGCGACAGGTAGACACCATAGGCATTTTGGCGATTTGCCTCGAGGAATGCCGGGTATTCGAAGAAATCTCCCCAGTCGGTTGCCTCGTAAGCCTCGTCGAAGGGTATCCAGTCGATCACGGCCTGGCGCATCGCGGCGCGCATGAAGGAGAGATACTCGAGGGTAAGCGACACGATCTGGCGCGGGTTATTGGCCGCGGCGCCGTGGCCCGGGACGATCGCGCGCACCTCGGTTTCTTCCATTTGTTGCAGAATTTCCAGCCACCTGGCCGAGTTCGCACTGCCGAGAAACGGGATTCGATCGGCGAAAATGATATCACCGGAAAAAAGCACCGCGTCGGTCTCCACGTAGAGCACCATATCGCCGTCGGAATGTGCGCTACCGAGGTTGACCGCGCGCAGGGAAACGTCGCCCAACTGGATGCGCTCCTCGCCGTCGAGAAACCGGTCCGGCAGCACGATGCGGGTATCTTCGTCGATCCAGGGCGCGAGACTGCGCCGCCGCTCGTTGAGGCGCTGCTCCGCCACTTCGCTCTCGAGGTAACGCTGCGCCCCGGTCGGGGCGATGATTTCGGCGCCGGTCTCGACAAAGGCCTGGGTGCCGTACATGTGGTCGGCATGGTAGTGGCTGATATACAGCCGCTTGATCGGCGCCGAGCTGACCGAGCGAATCGCGGCGAGTAGTTTTGCACCCAGCGGCGGCGTGCCGAGGCTGTCGAATACGACCACGCCTTCCGGGGTCACCACGAATGCCGCGTTCGACACGAAACCATAGTTATCGGTGGCGACACCGCTTATCCCCTGCACGTAATAACAGTGTTCGGATACCCGGATCGGTTTCATCTCGACGGGCACGTCGGGGTAGTTTGCCGCATGAGCCGGCAGATATCCGAGGTAACAGACGGCCGCGACCAGCAGCCTCGACAAAGTGTGCATGTTTACGACCCGGTGGCGTTAGCGGCGATAAAATTCTCGATGATTTCGGGCTCGACCGCGCCGGCCTGCTTGGCCATCAATTCACCGTCCGGCCCGAACACGAGAAAGCTCGGCGTGCCGACCCAGCGACTGCCGGTCAGCAACTGGTAATAGGCCATCACGGTTTCCGGCTCGGCGAGCAGGTTGTCGAACTCGAGCCCGTACCGCGCGACGAACTTGCGCGCGTCGGCTTCTCTCTCGCTGCCGTCCAGGGTCAGGCCGATGACCCGCGTTGCGATTTGCTCACTGCGCGTATGAAACCGCTGGTAGGAGCCTGCCTCGCGCTTGCAAATTTCGCAGTCCGAGGCCCAGATCATGACCACCAGCCATTTGCTGTCACGCTGGTAGTCTTCCAGGGTCTGGAAAACATCGGTTTTCAGGTTCTTGAAGTGGGGCGAGGCCTGGGATAGGCCGGCATACGGAATCGAAAGTAAAACCAACGCCCACGCGAGCCCGAATCTATACATCTCTGGCTTTCTCCGCAATGATGATCTTCGAGTCCAGACGTCCCGACTCACCGGCAACCCGAACGGTTACCGGCGGTCGGTAATCTGGGAACCCGAGCTGCCTTCGCCGATCAGGGCTTGATATAGGCGTACCCCATTTGCTGCAGCTTGGCAACCTCGGCCACGCCACTGGGGACGATATCTTCCTTGGCAACGTCGTAAAGATCGGTCTCGACGTTAACCTTGCGGCCGCGCACGGTGTTGGCGCAGACATGGAAGGATACGCCCTGCCCCTTCAGGTCGGTGACTTTCGCGGTCATGGTTTCGTCCGCGTTGGCGTGCTTGAATTTTTTCAGCTTGTCCAGTGAATCCGGCTCGAGCAGCAGCGCGAGCCCATTGCCGTGCAACACCACCTTGAGATCGAGATTCTGCGCGCCTACCGCGTTGATATGATTCTGTATATTGCGTAACGCCCCGGCCTGCTGCTTCGGGTTGTCGTAATTGATGTGGTAAACCACCTTTTGCTTGCCGTAGCCTTCGGCCAGCGCCTGTCCGCCCAGTATCGGCGACACGACAAACACTGCTGCAAGGAGCAACTTGGTAAAACTTTTCATGATTTCTCCGCTTATCGTCAAACTGCCTGGGCCAGCATAATCCCATCCCCGGGTGGGCACAAGCCTGCCAAAAGGGATAGCCGCCGCTCGGACTGAAAGCAGGCGCGATATGCTGCCGGGCCGGGGTTCACCGCATTTACCTGCTTCGCTGCAGGAGCCTTTCGGCGTTGCGAAACGCAATATTCTCGGCAATGGTGTGCGGTAAATTGGCCAGCCAGCTTCGCGCCCAGTCGGCGTGCTCGCCGACGTAAAACCAGCGCGTCGGCGTGTAGGTGTCGCTGCCGAGCATGAAGCGCGTGGGAAATGCTTCGAATAAGCGTTGCCAGTCGTTATCGAGGCTGCCGCGAAATGCGATTTCTTCACGAACCGACAGGTCCGCCCAAAGGTTAGGATACTTCTGCATCAGCGCCCCGATGGTCGCCGGATCCTCGAACCCGGCGTGCGCCCAGAGTACCCGCGCTTGCGGATCAGCGCGGAAAATGCGCTCGACCGCGTCGACGTCGACGTGGGCGTGCAGAAACATCCCGTGGCGCCGTGCGAGCGCGATGGCATGCTGGATCACGGGCAGGTCTATCTGTTCGCCGTCGGCATGAAATTCACCGATCCCGGCGTAATTTCCGGCTTCGATTTTTTGCGCCAGCATGTCCGCGACCGAGGCGTCGTACATCCAGCGCGATTGTTCGCCACGGCCCCGATAAGGCCGTAATACCGGCACTACGAGCTCCCTCGCCAGCTGGTGCAGTCGCTGCGTTCCAGCGTCGCCCGAACTCGACACCAGCGCCCTGTCGAGCCCGGCCTGGCGTAACAACTCGACCGCACGTTCTGGCGAAATCACGCTCCAGGCATCCTCGTTGTAATGCACGTGCACGTCGATCAACGGCATGCCTTCGTCAGCCGCAACCGACGCAACCAGGGCAGCCAGGGCGAAAATCGCCGCGTATGCCCGGCCGCACGCCGTAACCGGACGGTATTTGATGCGCGTCACAAAAAACATGATCGGACCCGTTCTTCAGCGAAATTTCAGATAGTTAGCCTAGGCTGATTAATCTTAGGGAAATGCTGCCCCGGGTAAATCGGCATCGGCCACCGACGGTAGTATACTGGTCAGGAGCTCGAACGGTTTATGAAACTATTACTCGTAGAGGATTCCGAGCGGTTGCAACGCTCTCTGGCGACCGGCCTGCAAAAGCAGGGCTTCGCCGTCGACCAGGCATTCGATGGAGAAGAGGCGCTTTCGTACATCGCGCTGAACGAGTACGACGCGGTGATTCTCGACCTGATGCTGCCGAAGATCGACGGCCTGACCGTATTGTCCCGCCTGCGCGGCGACGGCAAGGATTGTCACGTGCTGATTCTGTCCGCCAACGACCAGACCGAGGACCGCGTGCGCGGCCTCGATCTGGGCGCCGACGATTACCTGGTCAAGCCCTTCTCCTTCGACGAGCTGGTATCGCGCCTGCGCGCGTTGAATAGGCGCCGCTCCGGGGTCAAGAACCCGGTGGTCGAAATCGACGGCATCAAGGTCGACTCGGTAGCGCGCCAGGTCAGCTACGCCGATGCGCCGATCGCGTTGACGCCACACGAATACCGCCTGCTCGAATTCCTCGCGCGCCGCCGCGGTCGCGTGTTTTCGCACGATCAGTTGATCGACCAGCTGTACGACGCAAACAGCTATGTCACGCGCAACGCCGTCGAGGCGCATATCAGCGCCTTGCGCAAACGCCTGCAGGCCGCCGGCGCGCCGAAACTGGTCAAAACCCGACGGGGATTCGGTTACCTGATCGAATAGGCGACGATGTATTCGATCCGCAACAGGCTCAACCTGACGATCATAGCGAGTATGGTGATCGTGCTGAACCTGGCTGCCGGGTTTCTCTACCTGCGCGTCGCGGGCCACGTCGAGCGGGTTTTCGACGATGCGCTTTTCGACAAGGCGCAGGCATTGATTTCATTGACCGAGCTGGACGAAGAGGGGCTCGAGTTCGACTTCGCCGAGGAAGGCGTGATGCTCGAGTTCGTAGAGGGGGAGTCGTTGCAGTACTACCAGCTGTGGGAACGGGGCAGCGAGTTATTGCTCAAGTCGCCCTCGCTGCAGGATGCCGACCTGCCGAAAACCGGCGTCGCGCTCGGCAACCATCGTTACGCGGACCTGACCCTGAAGGACGGCCGCGCCGGGCGCCTGATCGAAATCAATTTCATGCCGCGCGTCGAGGAAGAAGACGACGAGGAAGAAGTGTTCGGCGAGATGCCCGAAAATAAACCGGTTACGCTGGTTTTCGCACGCGAACGCGGATCGCTCGACGATACCCTGTTCGCGATCGGGTTTACCATTTTCGGCGTCGTCCTGATCGTACTCGCGCTGGCCGGCTACCTCGTCTGGCGCCTGGTCGGCAGTGGATTGTCTCCCCTATCGAGTCTGGCGCAGCAGGTGAGCGAGATCGACGAGTCGAATCTCGACGCTCGACTGACCCACGAGGGGCTGCAAAGCGTCGAACTCGCGCCGATCGAAGATCAGCTGAATCACTTACTCGAGCGTCTGCAGTCCGCCTTCGAGCGCGAAAAGCGATTCTCGGCAAACGTCGCGCACGAGCTGCGCACGCCGCTGGCCGAACTGAAGACGCTGGCCGAGGTCGGCAAGATGGTCCCGGAGGACCGAGAACAGCTGGCCTCGTTTTTCAACGATGTCGACGAAATATCCGGGCAAATGGAAAAGGTCGTGATCACGTTGCTCGAACTGGCGCGTTCCGAGGCCGGGCTGCTGCGCAGCGACCCCGAGGATATCGAGCTCGAGCATTACTGTGACGAAGTCTGGCGGCATACCGTTAACGGGCGGAATGCCGACAAGACGCTGGTGAAGAATATACCACCCGGGTTGGTCATCAGCACCGATCGCGAGAAGCTTGGCATGATCCTCAGCAACCTGTTCGTCAACGCGGTCAGTTACAGCCCGGACCATGCCGAAATTCACCTGTCCGCCGAGATCCGCAATGAAAACGTGGTGCTCGAAGTCAGAAACGCGTCGATCGACCTGAAGCCCGAGGATATCGTGCACATGAAAGACCGTTTCTGGCGCAAACAGAGATCACACCATGCCAACGGCCACTCGGGGCTGGGCTTGACCCTGGTCGACGCGCTGGCCAGTATCATGCAGCTGGATGTCAAACTGCAGCTCGACAACAAGCAGACTTTCATGGTAACGATTTCCGGGCTGCATGCATCGGTGCACGGCTAGACCCGCGTCCGGCGTCGCCTAAAACTCGTAATCCAGCTCGATCGCGACGTAGCGGCTGGTATCGCCCTGGTTGCCTGCGTAAGCCGCGCCGGGATCGAACTCGGCAAAGATCACGATGATCTCCAGGTCCGGCACGGTGGTAATCGTCGCGACCAGGTCGATCTCGCTGCCGAGATCCTTGCTCAGTCCGTCGGGGTCGGTTTCGATACTGACATCGCGCATCTCATCGGCCAGCTCCTCCTGGCGATAGTCGAACCTCGTCAAGGCCAGCCTGACCCCGTCGTAGCCGTCCCACTCGACACCGAAGGAACGTATGGCCAGGTTGGAAATCTCCGGCTGGAACAGTTCGCCGTAAATTTCGGCTTCACCCTGCAATCCGTTTTGCCGATAGGACTTGTCGCGCCTATCGTCCGGGTTGCCGTCGCCGGAGCCGATCACCCGGCCGAGGGTGAAGCGCCAGTCGCCGAGCGCGGCCGGGCGCCAACCGAGGAACAGGCTCGACGCGGTGCCGCCGACACGGCCTTCCTCGCGTTCCTCGATTTCGGCTTGCCCCATGTTCGGGTCGCCGAATTCGTATCGCGTCTCGTCACCCGATACGCGAGCGCGATGCAGTTCGACTTCGATTTCGCCGATCTCGTCTATCTCGAAACCGCCGAGGTAGCTGATCCCGGTCCAGGCCAGGTCCGCGTCGATCTCGTCGACTTTTCGCGCATCCTCGAAATCACCGACGTTAAACGAGCGCGACTCGTCGGCCTGGTCCAGGTAGTAAAACTGCAGCGACTGGTCGCTGCGGAATTCCCAGGTCAGGCTGGCCAACAAACGTTCCAGCCCGTCGATTTCGGGATCGATGAAGTCGTCGTCGGTGGTTTCGCGCGCCTGTTCCCGGGCGAAACCCAGCATTGCTTCGAAATCCCGGTAGCTCGATTCGATTCGGATCGCGTCAAGCTCTTCTTCCCACCACATCCAGCCCTCGCCGGTGCTGGCGAATTCCATGCGTCCTACGGTCAGTTCCGATTCGACGTCCTCACCGAAGGCCAGGGTCGCACCGATTTCCTTGCGTTCGAGTCCTGACAGGGTTTGCTCCCGGCCCACCGATTCGATCGTTTCGGTTTCGTCGACGAGGCCGCCGATGAAAAATAGATGAAGATGATCGTTAACCTCGTACCTGAGATCGATCTCGAGCTCGAAATCCTGTTCGACCAGCCGGTCTTCGCTCGGATCGTCGCCCAGACTCAGGCCGTCGAGCTCGGTACGCTCTAACGTCAGCGTGAACGCGGTGTCCAGCGGTGCGCCGTCAGCCGCCGCGGCCGGGAGGTTGAATCCCAGGCTTAACAGTCCAATTAACGGGAACAGGTTTCGCATGCACTAATCNNAATCGGTGAAGTGAATGCCTGGTTCTTGTTTGCTGAGGCCCGGCATGAAAGCTTGATAAAGGAGATTGCAGCGAAACCTTGAAAAAAGCATAGCAAACGAATTCAAACTGTGCACATCTTGGCGCACTCAAATTCAGTCATCACACGAAATGTGCGGGGGCGGCGCTGACTTGCGCCTTGAATCGGCTTAATCGTCGATATCGACCCTGATGATCTCGCCGTCAAGGCTGATGATCGCCTCCAGATTCTGTCCGTCGTGCTTGAAATCCACCTCGTATACTTTCTGCCCCTTGTATCGCTCTTTTTCGATTTCGGTAATTTTGGCGCCCGGATACGCGGTCTCGACGATCGCCTTGACCTCGCTTTTTTTCAGCGCCATCGCCGGGCCGACGAACAAAGCCATCGCTATAATTAAAATGCCCTGTCGTTTCATCCTCGGGACCCCGAATAAAATCAATCGTTCTAGCCGGATTGTATAGTACAGGCAACGCAACCGGACAGTGCCGGCGGCCTCATTTCAGGCGCTCAGGCTCTTGACCAGGGGATCGGAAAATACGGTGATCTCGCCGCTGTCACGATCGTACAGGTTGATATTATCCAGGTAGGGCGAATAGACGTGCAGCGTGACCAGGTTCGAGTTCTCGCTGTTGCGAATCTCGTGGATGTCGTCATCGAAGGAACCGCAAACCTCGCCGGCCCGCATCGTGGTTACGCCGACCTCGACCAGGCGCCCGCTTTCACGACGAAAGCTGGTCTCGGTCGCGACACCTTCGATCACGCGCACCGCGCAGGAAGCACCCCGGTGATCGTGGATCGGGCTCGCCTGGCCCGGTCGCCAGCACATGACCAGCGCATAAAACTGCGGGCCGTTCGCCAGCAGGTTGCGACGGTAGTGCTCTTCCGAAAAATGAATAAAGTCCCGCAAGGTCGTGGCCGATATCGATTCATCCTGCAGGCGGGCCTGCAGGGCTTCCAGTTCGATACGCTGGTCGAACGATTTCAACCACGCGACGAGTTCGTCGATGCTGCGCATGTCAGTATCCCAGTTCCGGACGCACCACGTTATGCAGGGTCTTGCCGGCAACATAGCGGCGCAGGTTGTTGAAAAAAAGCTGCAGCGTGATCGGCACGTAATGATCACCGTCGTCGGCCGAGACGTGCGGCGTCACGACGAAGTTCGGCGTCGACCACAGGGGCGAGTCGGGCGGCAGCGGTTCTTCGTCGAACACGTCGATGACCGCGCCGGACAAATGCCCGCTCGCGATCAGGTTGGCGAGCGCTTCGTAGTCGAAGGTCGAGCCTCGCCCGACGTTGATCACGCCGGCGCCGGGTTTCAACGATTGCAGTCGCCGAGCGTCGAACAGGCCCACCGTCTCCGGCGTCGCCGGCAGCGAGACGAAAACGTAATCCATGCGCGGCAGCATCGCGTCGAGCCGATCCATCGCAACCATTTCCTGCACCTGCGGGTGCGGCTTGCCGTGGCGCGAAACGCCGATGATATGCAGCGGCAATTTCGACAGTTGCCGCGCCGCGCCGCCGCCGATGCTGCCGACGCCGATCAGGCCGACGGTCTTGCCCTCGATCGGCGTCGAGAACAGCGAGTTCCACTCGGCATTGCGCTGGTTGGTCATGATCGCCGGCATTTTGTTGTGCAACATCAACACCGCCATCAGCGCGTATTCGCCCGCCTTGTCCGCGTGCGCACCCTTGTTGTTAGTGATGGTCACGCCGTCCGGCACCCAGTCCATCGGGCACAGGTGCTCGACGCCGGCGCCGATGCAATGGATCCACTTCAGTTTCGGCGCGATCTCGGCAAGATCGGCGGTCGGCAGGTCCCAGGTCAGCAGGACCTCGGTGTCGCGCATCGAGTCGGCCCAGTGTTCGGTATCCCAGTCGACGAAAACCTCGAGGCTTTGCGCGAGATCGGGGAACTCTTGCAGGCCCTGGTTGAATTTTTCGCGAGTGATGGTGAACACCGGCTCGCTTTCCGGCGTCGACGGAAAGGTATCCGGCCCGGCATGATTGTTTTTTACATGCACCTTGATCGTCATGAGACCAGGCCTGCCTCGTATGCCCTGAGCGCGTCGATGATTGCCCGGTCACGCTCGCTCCCCGACAGATTCTCGGCATCGAACTGGATTTGCATGACCTGTTCTCCGATCTCGGTCAACCGGCGCGCATCGTCCGCGCTGTTCGATGGCACATGCAGCACCGTGTCTCCGCCGTAGGTCGGCACCGGGTTGGGCCAGAATTCGTCGACCCGCGGCGGTCGCGCGCCGGCCTCGAGATCGCGGCACAGCTTGCGCAATCTCTTGCGGTACTGAATGATGCCCTTGTCGCTGGGCACGAGGTGTTCCATTTTCTGGTCGGCAATGCGGCCCATCCCCTCGACCGCCTCGGCGTCGCCCGGAAAACGCTGGCGCTTTTCGTAGCTGCGCTCCATCAATTCGCCCTGCTCGATCAACTCGGGGCCCTCGGGGGTATTGTACTCGTCGGGATCTGCGCGATTGCCGAACACGGCCCAGGCGAAAGCGGTCGTATTATCGTCGTCGACCGGCACGACCCAGCGCGCGAACGCGGTGCGCCCGTAGTAGATCGGTTTCGTGCCGTCGGCGGAAAACGCGGCACCGGCCTGGGTATAGTTAGGCAACACCAGCTCGTTGACGCGCACCCAGACATGCTCGCCAACACGACGCACGTTGGCGCCGAGAAAACTCATTTCCCGCTGGTAAAACAGCAGCTCGCCGATCTCGCCCATGCCCTCGGAAAATTGCGCACGGCTCATGCGTGAATGCAGAAAGCTGGTATGAATCGGATCGAGAATCGCATCCTGCACCTGCAACCAGTTGCAGCGATAGTCGGCACGATACGGCACCAGCGTCTGCCCTTCGATCTCCAGCGTGTCGTATACCGGGAACGCCGGCAATTCCCCGGGCGGACCGAGGTAAGCGAAAACCAGGCCGCGGTACTCGCGTACCGGGTAGGCGCCGAGCGCGGTCTGACGCCTGACCAGATCGGCGACGCTTCCGGGCTGTCCCGGGACCTCCAGAATGCTGCCGTCGATATCGAACAGCCAGCCATGATAACAACAGCGAATGCCTTTCGCCTCGCAAACGCCGAACTCCATCGACGCGCGTCGATGAGGGCACTGGCGATGCACCAGTCCGAAACGNNCGAGCACGCGGATCAATCGCGGGCGATCGTCGAGCTCGCGGGTCAGCGCGACCGGCTGCCAGTATCGGCGCAGCAACTCGCCACAGGCGCGTCCGCGCGCGGTCCTGACCAGCAACTCGTCGCTGTCGCCGCGCGGATTCAGTTCGTAACCCCTGAAAATCTGCTGCTCCGTCATCGTCCAAGGTTTTCTCGATATAGCGAGGAAACTTACCCCATGCTCTGTCACGGCACAATGCCGGGAAGACTACTCTTTCGACTTCGGCGCGAACTCGCCGATACTCTGCTTGACCTCGTCGGTGAGCCGATTGCGACTCTCGTCGGAGGCGAAAAACCAGGTCAGGATCCAGCCCACGAGCACGGCTACCGCGAGCAGTTTCAATAACATGGCAACCTTTTCCTGGCTTCTGAACTTTTCCAGGCGCGCCCGGTTCGCGGTGTAGTTGCGATAAAAGAATCCGATGACCTTGAAAAAAGGTCCGTAGAGGAACTCGATCCACCTGGGATATGACTTTTGCACGATTAGGATTCCAGCGTTCGCGAGCGCAGTTCCGCGGAGTCGACGCGGTATTCTACCTCTCGCTCCTGATCATTGATAGACGGGAACCTGGAAGCATACATTGCGCCCCAGGGTATCAATCAACGCTACATCGTCGAAAGGGTATTGTCATCTGCAACGTAGCGACTAAGCTCTGGTCGACGTCGTCCGGTCCGAAGCAAGCGGAAAGAAGCGCATGCGAAAATCGAAATCCCGCCAACACGCTGGTGAAGACTGCGCAATAAAGACGGGTAAGCCTACTATAATCAAATGTTTATATGGATGAGTTGATCATCATTATTAGCTTGTTGGTGCTCGTCGCGGTCGGCCTGCCGGTGCTGCTGATCGTGCTGGTCTTCTCGACCCGCGGCAAGATCGGCGAGCTACAGGCGCAACTCGATAAGCTGCGTGCCCGCGTCGGCGAGCTCGAGGCTCGCCCGCCTGTCGCGCCGGCGGAATCCAGGGCCCCGGTCGTTTCCGGTGAAGACGAGCCAGGCGAAAGCGTAACGCTCGCAGCCGACGAGCCGGCAAGCGTTGTCGACGAACGCGATACCGCGTTGCCGGAGGACGGCGTCGAAGCCGAACCGACCGGTGTCGACCGCGGCGCTGCCGTACAGCCTGCCGCCGCGGCAACTATCGCCGCTGAGCCTGATGCGGTTAAGCTCGACTCTCCCCCTCGCATGGCCAACCCGGTCGATCAGGTCGAGATCCTGCTGCGTCGCATCGGCGACGCGGTGAAGTCTTATTTTACCGACGGCAATATTTTCGTCCGCGTCGGCATCCTGATCCTGTTTTTCGGTGTCGCGTTTCTGCTCAAGTACGCGGCCGAGAATTCGCGCATTCCGCTCGAATTTCGCTTCATGGGCGCCGCGGCCGGCGGCCTGGGTTTGCTGATCTTCGGCTGGCGCCTGCGTCTGCGCAAGCCGGTTTACGCGCTGCTGCTGCAGGGAGGCGGCATCGGCGTTGTCTACATCACCATTTTCACCGCGTTCAAGCTGGCGCACCTGTTGCCGCCGTTGCTGACTTTTGCGCTGCTGGTATTCTTTTGCGCATTTACGGTCGCGCTCGCGCTGTTGCAGGATTCGAGGGCGCTCGCGGTATTCGCCCTGGTCGGCGGTTTCCTCGCGCCGCTGCTGGCCTCGACCGGCAGCGGCAACTACATCGGGCTGTTCAGCTATTACGCGGTGCTGAACGCCGGGGTGCTCGCGGTGGCGTGGTTTCGCGCCTGGCGTTTGTTAAACCTGCTCGGATTCGCCTTCACCTTCGGCGTGTTCATCCTCTGGGTGGCGCTCGATTACCAGATCGAAGACATGTTACCGGCGGGGGCTTTCCTGCTGGTGTTCTTCCTGATGTACAGCCTGATCGGCGTGCTTTACGCGTTGCGNNGGCCTGTTCATGGCGATGCTGCGTCACCTCGACTACGGCATCGCCGGCGCGTCGGCCGCGATGGGGCTTTACTACATCGCGCTGGCGCGGTACTGCTGGCGGAATATCGGCGCCGAATTTCGCCTGCTGGCCGAGGCGCTGCTCGCGATCGGCGTGGTCTTCGCGACGCTCGCGATTCCGTACGCCCTCGACGGCCACTGGAGCAGCGCCGCCTGGGCGCTCGAGGCGGCCGGCATCCTGTGGGTTTCGATCCGGCAGCAGCGAGTTTACGCCCAGTGTTTCGCGATCCTGTTACAGGTCGGCGCGGCGGTACTGTTCCTGCTGCGTAACTTCGACGACATCGGCAGCAGCGCCTGGATCAATCCCTCGTTCATGGGCGGTAGCTTCATCGCGCTCGGTGCCCTGGTTTCATCCCGCATGCTTTACCTGCAGGCGCGCGATTTCAAATTGCGCCTGCTGCACGTTCCGTTTTACGTCTGGGGCATGGGCTGGTGGCTGGCGAGCGTGATAACGCAAATCGACGCCTACGTCGAGCATCAGATCATGGCTCTGCTATTGCTGTTCGGCGCCACCGCCGCGCTGCTGGTTTACCTCGACCGCCTGCGGCAATGGGACTGGATGCCGGCGTCGATCAACGCCGCGCTGTTGTTGCCGGTGCTGAGCGTGATCGCCCTCGGTTCGCTGGTCGATCACGGCCACGTTCTGTTCTCCCCCGACTTTTATTTCTGGGTTTCGGCAGTCGTGCTGAACTACTGGATCATCGAAAGACTGGAGAGCGTCACGTGGCCGAAATGGGTCAATGTCGCACAGCACACCGGTTTCGTTGTTTTCCTCGCGCTGCTGCTCTCGCATGAACTCCTGTGGCGCATCGATCGTCATGTCAGCAGCCTCGGCGAAGGCTTTATCGCGCTGCTGGCGCTCGGCTTGCTGATCACGATCTCGCTCGCGCAACAGGGACGCCTGCCGGCGATAAAGCGTCTCGGCAGCGAACTGCAGCTCGGCATCATCGCCACCGCCTCTATCCTGCTGTTGCTGTGGAGCCTGCTGGTCAACGTCGCCAATAGCGGCGACGCGTCTCCACTGCCGTATATTCCGTTCCTCAACCCGCTCGATCTGGCGCATATCGCGTTTTTCATGCTCGTGCTGGGCAGCCTGAGACTGTTGCCACCGTCACTGACGCTGCAGCGGGAACATATCCTGATCCTGCTTGCCGCGCTGATCTTCATCTGGCTGACCGCGGTATTGATGCGCAGCATGCACCATTACCTGGATGTACGCTTCGATCTGTCCACGCTGCTGCAGGACACGCGCGTGCAAACCGCGATCTCGATCCTGTGGACCGTCATCGGCATGGGCGCGATGCTGTTCGCGTCGCGCAAATCGCTGCGCACGCTGTGGATCGCCGCCGCCGGACTGGTTGGCGTGGTCCTGGTCAAAATGTTTTTCGTCGATCTTGGCGCAAGCGGCACGGTGGAGCGCATCGTGTCGTTTCTCGTGGTTGGCGGACTGCTGATCGCAACCGGTTACTTTTCACCGATTCCGAACAAGGCCGAGCCCGTTGCCACCGAGGTCGAGGGACCCACACATGCGTAATTCGCTTTTCGCCTCGATCCTGGCACTGGTGATCAGCCCGCCATGCGCGGCTGCAACCATCCAGTCCTTTGCCTACCAGGCGCAGCTCGGAGAATCCGATCAGGCTTTGCAACGCGTCATCCTGCCGGTCGAGGTCATGTTACAGCTAACCCGAGCGGATCTCGCCGATATCAGCGTATTCAACGCAAACGGTAAAATGCTGCCACACGCCACTACAGCGACACCGCGAACCAGTCGAGAGCAAGTGATGTCGCTGCCGTTCCACGAATTCAGCCGATTCGAACGCGAGCACTCGCGGACGGTGACCCGACGTAAACAAAACCAGCAAAACGGATCGATTTCCGAGCTGCAGACTATCGAGACCGTGCCGGTTCAGACGCGACGCAACGCCTACCTGGTCGAACTGATGCCAGAGGACGACAGTCCGCAGTTCGATCGCATCGGACTCGAATGGACCCACCTACCGGCCAGCCAGTGGCTGGAACTGCGTGTCGAGAGCGGTAATGAACTCGATAGTCTCCGCGTTATCCAGCGAAGCAAGAGTCTGACCAATCTCGATACCAGCGATATCGGCTGGCGTAGTATCAGCGGCATCCCGCGCAAACAAAAATACTTGCGCCTGACGCCGGTCAATACCGTCGAGTCATTCGAACTGCAGGCGGTTACCGGACATTACCGGGAATACGAGGTACCGCCAAAACTCGACTACCCGGTAACGCCCGAGCGCGTCGTCGAAGACAACCGGGTTTATTACCGTTTTGAACTTCCCTCGCGGGTGAGGCCCGAGGCGCTGCGGATCATCCCGGGCGACGAACATAGCGTGATCAGGGGCGACCTTTATGCAAGCTGGGGCGATCTGGATGAAAGACGCCGCATCCACAGCGGATTTCGCCAGCACAATATCGACGATGCAGAAATAAAACCCAGCAAGCCGATCAAACTCGGTCGACGAGATCTCGAGCAGATCTGGTTCAGCAGCGAAGTCGAGCCCGATGCGCTCCCGCGGGTCGAGTTGATCTACCCGCAGTACGAGGTCATTTTTCTCGGCGATGGCAACGGACCTTACCGGCTCGCCTGGGGCAATTACGAGATCGAGCCCGGCCAGACCGACTTGCGCGGCCTGCTCGACGGCAGCGTCAACGATGCGCTGGAGCGCGGTGCCCTGGTTGTGCTGGGCGATATCGAAACCGCCGGCGGACCCGGACGACTCGCCGCGCAACCCGCCCTGCCCTGGCAAAAATGGCTGCTCTGGTCGCTGCTGATCCTGGCGGCGCTGGTAACCGGTCGTATGGCGTTGCGCCTCTACCGGGAAATGAACCGGCCCGGGCAAACCTAGCAATTCCGATCCATTAAATTCGGGCGCAATGAGACACCAGGCCGGGGCACCGCTCTTGTCGATTCGACCCCATTATTTGAACTGGCTCCCCGCAGGTCTTAAACTGCATCGCTGCGAATAATTCAAATCCGCCGTGACCGGCCTGGTCACGCCGACGATTCGAGGAAACCCCGATGCAAGATAAACCGGTCGTGCTGGTTACCCGCAAGCTACCCGATGCGGTCGAGGAAAAGCTTGCGCAACATTTCACCCCGCTTCTGAACCCCGACGATCGCCTTTACTCCCCCGAAGAAATCCTGCGCCTCGCCGATAACGCCGACGCGATACTGCCCTGCCATACGGAAAAATTCGGCGCGGAAATGATCGCCCGCTTGCCGGCGCGGGTAAAAGCGATCGCAAACTATTCGGTCGGCGTCGATCACGTCGACCTCGAGGCCGCCAGGCAAAAGGGCGTCATCGTCACCAACACGCCCGACGTGCTGTCCGACGCCACCGCCGAGATCGCGATCCTGCTGATGCTCGGCGCGGCGCGCCGCGCCAGCGAGGGCGAGCGCCTGGTGCGCAACCGGCAATGGAAAGACTGGAGCCCGGCCTTCATGGTCGGCCGCCAGGTTACCGGCAAACGCCTCGGCATACTCGGTCTTGGCCGGGTCGGCCAGGTCGTAGCGCGGCGCGCGCGCGGCTTCGACATGGAAATCCATTACCACAATCGGCGGCCGCTGGACACGGCGCAGGCGGGGGGCGCGGTCTACCACGATAGCGTCGAGAGCCTGCTCGGCGCCAGCGACGTGCTCTCGATCCACTGCCCGGCAGCGGACGCGACCCGGGGATTGATCAACCGCGAGCGTATCGCGCTGATGCATCGTGACGCGATACTCGTGAATACTTCGCGCGGCGGCGTGATCGACGACGACGCGCTGGTCCACGCGTTAAAGGCCGGTGTTATCGCCGCGGCCGGGCTCGATGTTTACAATGGCGAGCCCGATTCGATTCATCCCGCTTACCGCGAGCTGGACAACCTGTTCCTGCTGCCGCACATCGGCAGCGCCACCCGCGAGACGCGCCTCGCCATGGGCGAGCGCGCGATCTCTAACCTGGTCGCCATATTCAATGACGAAGAACCCGGCGACCGCGTAGCCTGAATCGTTTTGCTCTCGACGCGGGCCATCGATAAATTAAAATTACTGTGCATCGGGGATTAGTCGCCATATAATCGTGGCGCAAACCAGGCGTGACTTGGCAACCCGGGGCAGTAACGTAACCTGTAGATCAATATCTGGTATACAGTATACCGTCAAATGTGGTTTAATCTTTTGCCCAGCCATCCGCATGGCTATAAAAACAGGTACCGGCGAAGCGGAAACGGGCCTCCATTGCCCTGTTTCAAACGCGATGCATCGGAATAAATCGCCGCGCCATTTCAAAACCAATAATTGAGGAAAGCAGTTATGACCGAAACCAAGACATCACGCCGGAAGTTTTTGACCACCGGTGCCGCTGCGATCGCGGGTGGAGCCGCTGCCGCATCGTTTCCGAATATTTCCGTGGGACAAAGCCCCGTCGTACTGAAAGTACAGGCGGCCTGGGGCGGCGGTATCTTCCTCGAATTCGCCGAGGACTACGTTCGCCGCGTCAACGAAATGTCGGGCGGTTCGCTGAAAATCGACCTGCTCGGCGTCGGCGCGGTAGTCAAGACCGCCGAGATGCAGACCGCGGTGCACAAAGGCGTACTCGACGGTGCGCACCTGGTAACCGCTTACTGGTACTCGAAAAGCCCGGTTGCGTCGCTGTTCGGCACCGGCCCCTGCTTCGGCTGGTCGGCCAACGAGCTGATGGGATGGATCCAGTACGGCGGCGGCAGGGCGCTTTACGACGAGCTGATGGAGAGCCTGCGGCTCGACCTGGTTGGCTTCTTCTCCGGCCCCATGCCGGCACAGCCGCTGGGCTGGTTCAAAGAGCACATCACCGGCAGCGGCCAGATGAAAGGCCTGAAGTACCGCACCGTCGGCCTCGCCGCGGACGTACTGCAGCAAATGGGCATGTCGGTGGTACAGCTGCCGGGCGGTGAAATCCAGCCGGCGATGAAGAGCGGCCTGATCGATGCGGCCGAATTCAACAATCCGACCTCGGACAAGGATTTCGGCATGCAGGACGTGTCCNNCCTCGGCAGTTTCCACCAGTCGCAGGAGTGTTTCGAAATCATCTTCAACAAGCGGCGTTTCAACAAGCTGGCGAAGGAGCATCAGGCGATCCTGGAATACGCTTCCGAAGCCGCCTCGGCCGACATGGCCTGGAAAGCCATGGAGCGTTACTCGCAAGATCTCGTGGAGCTGCAGGAAAAGCACGGTGTCAACGTCTACAAGACGCCCGACAGCGTCATGCAGGACCAGCTCAAGGCCTGGGATGTCATCGTCGAGAA
>JABAOD010016984.1_pt1 | contig 17209 bp, 13 predicted proteins | sample 7062151 | NCBI WGS metagenome assembly JABAOD01 (sample SAMN14538626, study PRJNA623070) | marine sediment metagenome | biome: marine biome [ENVO:00000428]; feature: marine pelagic biome [ENVO:01000023]; material: deep marine sediment [ENVO:00002113] | place: India: Gulf of Khambhat ... | reverse complement strand
TTCGAATTGATCGCGTGCGGCGCGTAACGGTAGATTGAATTGGTTCTCGGGAATCGCCTCCGCCCGCGCAGGTTGAGCCCCCAACGCCCGCTCCACATCCGCCTCGCGCACTTCCGATTCCTGTCCAAGTACCAACAGACGCTGCACCACGTTGCGCAACTCGCGAACGTTGCCTGACCAGGCATGGTTACGCAGCCGGTTCATGGCGGCGGTGGAAAAGCGGCGATAGGGCAGCTGCTCCTGCTCGACCATCCAGTCACGATAGTAGTTCATGAGTTCAGGCACGTCTTCACGATGTTGGCGCAGCGGCGGCACGTGCAGTGTCATCGCATCGATGCGCTGGTACAACTCCTCACGCAAGCGTCCCTCTTTCACCGCTTGTCCCAGATCCTGGCCGCTGGTGGCAATGACGCGCACGTCGAGCTCGACCGGCTTGCCTCCACCGACACGCACAAAATGCCTGTCCTCCAGTGCACTGAGGAGGCGCGCTTGCGTCGCGAGCTCGAGATCGGTGATTTCCTTCAGCAGCAACGTACCCCGGTTTGCCCGTTCGAGCATGCCCGGCTCGATGTCACTGCCCTTGTAGCGGCCGAAGAGCTGCGGCAGGATTTCTTTGGCCGGTACCGCGGCGAAACTAAGCTCAGCGAGCGGGTAGCGCGAGCGCGCGCTGCGATGATGGAGGTAACGCGCCGCGACCATCTTGCCACTCCCCGGCTCGCCGGTGATGAGCACCCAGGCGTCTGTGGCAGCGATGCGCTCGATATCGTCGCGCAGTTGCCGCATCGCTTTGCTCTTGCCCACCGGCACGGCAATGAGCGAGGCGCCGGCAGGCTGCGTGGCAGTCCGCTGACCGGCGTTATCCCGCAGCGCGCGTTCGACCGTCGCCAGCAGTTTGCCCATCGATAAAGGTTTCTCCACGAAGTCGAAGGCGCCCAAACGCGTAGCCTCGACCGCAGTGTCTACCGTACCGTGGCCGGACATAATCACTACGGGCACTAGCGCACCCGCGCGCGACCACTCCTTCAACAGGGAGATACCATCGGTGTCGGGCATCCAGATATCGAGCAACACCAAGTCAGGCTGCTCGCCACTGTAAGCGACCCGCGCGCTGGCGGCGTCTTTGGCGGTGACGACCTGATACTGTTCGTCCTCAAGGATCTCTTGGACTAGCCGGCGGATTTCCGGCTCATCGTCAACAACAAGAATGCGTTCGCTCGTCATGCACGTTTCTCCCGCGAGGCAACGGAGCGCACGGGTCTGCGTGCACCGTCGCCCGCGGACACGGCTTCGGCCAGTGGCAGCATGATACTGATACGCGCGCCGCCGGCGGGCAAGTTTTCAGCCGCCAGGGCGCCATTATGCTCCTCGACGATCCTTTTCACGATAGCGAGACCGAGGCCCGTGCCCTTCTCGCGCGTGGTCACGTAAGGCTCGAACAGGTTATCCATGAGCTTGTCGGGAATGCCGGGACCGTTGTCTTCGACGGTCAGGTGCACGCTGGCACCGTAATCATTGATGACGTGGTGTGTGCGGATGCGGATGGTCGGCGTTTCCTGTGACACCAGCGCCTCTCGTGCATTGAGCAGCAGGTTGTGCAACACCTGGCGCAGTCTTCCGCCATCGGCGTGGATGGTGGGCAGGCGTGGATCGAGATCCAGTCGAACCGTCAGCGAGGCGGTGCCTTTGGCGCGCCGTCGAGCCCCGCGTGCACGCTTTGGCGTCGTCGCAGCCGTGGCCGTGTCGAGCACCTCGGCGCCATAAAGCTCGATCACGTCGCGAATGAGAGCATTGAGGTCCATAGGCGCCGGCTGCATGTAGACAGGTCGCGCATAGTCGGTGAACGCGTTCACCATCGATTTCAGCGCCTCCACCTGCTCGATGATGGTGTGCGTTGAACGATCCAACGTGCGTTGCTCGGTGTCCGTCAACGCTGCCATACACTTGTGGCGAATACGTTCGGCGGAAAGCTGAATCGGGGTGAGGGGGTTCTTGATCTCGTGTGCCAACCGGCGTGCGATCTCACGCCAGGCGGCGTCACGTTCTGCCTGAATGAGCGCCGTGACATCGTCGAACACCAGGACATAGCCGCCCTTTCGGCGCCGCGGCCCGGGCAGCATCGTCCCGCGTACGATCAGGGTACGCCGTCCCCCCTGCCCCGGGAGCGTCGCTTCGGTCTGCCACTCATCGCGCCCCTGCTCCATGGCTTCGCGCACGGCCTGACTGAAATCGGACAGCTCGGTGTGGGTTCGGGCGATCGACGTCAAGGACTTGCCTTTCAAGGGCTCCAGATCTATACGCAGAATCTGCCCCGCCGCGGCATTGTGGGTGCGCAAGCAATTACGGCCGTTGAACGACAGCACACCCGAAGAGAGGTGCGTCAGCACCGTCTGCAGATACGTGTGCTGTATTTCGGCCTCGGCGCGGCTGCGCTTGATCTGGTCCTGCGCTTCTCGAATCTTGCGCGTCATATCATTGAAGGACTCCACCAGAATCCCGAATTCATCTTTGCCTTGCACCGGCAGCTGTTTGCCATAGTCGCCTTGCGCGACCGCGCGCGTGCCGGCCGCTAGATCACGTATCGGTGCCGACAGCCGACGCGCAGAAAAGATGGCCGCCGACGCTGCAATCAACACCGTGAGCAGAGCAACGAGACCGAGGGTGAGCGTGAAGCCGAACTTCAGTGGCCCGCGCAGGTAAACGAGTTTCTGGTACTCGGCGAACGCAGCCTGCACACTTTGGCTGAGCTCGGCATAGCGGGTAGGCAGTGGCTGCAATACCTGCAGGATACGCAGCGGGCCGCCGACCTCGCGCGGCGTCACCGCCACTACGACGCGCAACTGCAAATCGCCTCGGTGGATCGCATCGAGGTTGGCGTAAGCTTGGCCCTGACGAACTTGCGTGAGGATGGCATCGCTGGGTCGATCCGGTATGAGCTTAGTCGCACCCGGCCCGGCCTCGCTGCTTGAAGCGATGATGCGCCCCTCCTGTGAAAGCAGCGTGAGCTCGGCGATCGCATACTTGTCGCGCAGAAAATCGAGTGCCTGCACCGCCAGTTTGCCGGGATTGTCCTCGAGCTCAACCGCTATTGCTTGTGCATCCTTCAGCAACTCTTTTTTGCTTGCGTCTAGAGCAGCGCGTCCGACCGCCAGCGCGTCGTCGAGCGCTTGCTCCGTTTTGACGTCGAACCAGCTGTCGATACCGCGGTTGACGACCTGCAAAGAAAAGATCAGCACCACGGTGACCGGGGCCACAGCTAGCACGGCAAACATTCCGAGCAGGCGCAGGGTCAGTCGCGACCCGACGACGCGTGCGCGAAACTGCATGGCCAGGCGGTAAAGGCTGACGAGAATGAGGCCGAGCAACAGCAGGATGCTGAGAATGCTTACGACGAGAAAGACGGAGTACAGCGGTCCCAGCAGCGTAGAGCTCTCGGTGGCCACAATCATCAAGAACAGAGCGCCCAGCAGCAATACCGATAACACGGCAAGCGGCACGACGCCGGTGGCATAACGCATTAATGCTGTACGTTCCATACTGTCCAACCGCTACTGAGGCGCCAGCTGAGCGAGGTGTAGGCGACCGGTCGCAGCGGTGCCGGCAGCGAGTCCACGTCCAGGCTCGCGCGTACGCGCAGGTAGTACCGAGCCTGGTCCTGCACGTCGCGGTCCAGCGGGAACTTCAATTCATCTAGAGACCCCATGCTCGCCAGCGCCGTTTCCAAGGAGGTGAAACTCTCTACTGCATCAGGATCGCGCCGGTGTCCGCTCAGCAGATACTGGCGTGACAGCGCATGGTAACTGATTCGGCGCCGCAACACCCAGCTGCGTAGACGCGCATCCCACAGCAGAAAACGCGCCTGAAAAAGGTCGATATGGATAACCACCTCAATCGGGATCCCCTTGCTCAAGGCCTCCTGAACCTTGGTGGTCAGGCCGAGATCGAGCTTGCCCGATAGGCTAAGGGACTGGTCGACGATACGCGGCGACACCTCGGTGACCTTGAAGTCTGCCTGCGCGCCGAGTGTGGTCAGCAGCAAGGCAGCACACACGATGAGGCCCCCGCTAGCGCTTTTGCAAGCAGCCATAGTAAAAGCCATCCATGCCCTCCTGACCGGGCAAGATCTGCATGCCGGGTTCTCGTGCCAGGGCAAACGGCAACGGTAGCGCCACCGGGACCGCGTCAGGGTGTTGTGCCAAAAATGCGTTCATTTGCCCCTCATTCTCCGCTGCCAGGATCGAGCAGGTTACGTACAACAGCTTACCCCCGCGTGCGAGCAGCGGCCAAACCCCGGCCAGGATCGCCGCCTGCTGTGCGCATAGCTTGCTTATTTCGGCAAGGCTCCGGTGCAGCTTGATGTCGGGGTGGCGCCGAATGACGCCCGTGGCCGAGCACGGGGCATCGACCAGGATACGGTCGAAGATGCGTCCATCCCACCATGCCTGCGGATCGCTGGCATCGGCGGTAAGCACACACGCCTTGAGCTGCAAGCGCGCGAGATTCTGTTCGATTAAAGCCAGGCGCAGCGGCTCCTGGTCGAGCGCGACCACCTCGGCTAGCGCCGAACAGCGCTCGAGGGTATGACAGAGCTTGCCACCGGGGGCGGCACAGGCATCGAGGACCCGCTGGCCTGGCTGCAAGTCGAGCAAAGCCGCCGCCAGCTGTGCCGCCTCGTCCTGCACCGATACCCAGCCGGCGGCGAATCCGGGCAGCGCCGTCACTGCAAGCGGCTGTGCCAGCACCACCGCACTATCGGTATGCACCAGGGCCGCGGCCTCTATGCCCTCGGCACGCAGCCGCTCGAGGTATTGCTCGCGCGTGAGCTGACGCCGGTTTACGCGCAGCGCCATCGGCGGGCGCTCGTTGTTGGCGCTCAGGATCGCGCGCCAGTGATCAGGCCAATCGCGTTGAAGCTCGCCCACCAACCAATGCGGATGGCTAAAGGCAAGCGCCGGATCGGCGCACAGCTCTGCGAGCAGCACGTCTTTCTCGCGTAAGAAGCGACGTAGACAGGCATTGACGAGCTCCCGGTACCAGGCTTTGTTGAGCACGGGTACAGCATTGACGGTCTCCGACACCGCCGCGTACTCCTGCGTACGCATGTACAACAGCTGATAGAGACCGACCAGCAACAGCGCACTGACATCGGCATCCTTGCGACGCAAGGGTCTGCTCAGCAGGCGTGCGGCGATGGCTTGCAGCTGGATGGCCCAGCGCAGCGTGCCATAGGCGAGCTCTTGGATCAGCGGTGTCCGGACGCTGGCCGCATTCAGCGCCTCATCGAGCAAGCGGCCACGGTGCATGACCTCGGCGACGATGTCGGCCGCCACGGCCCGTGCCTTGGCCGCCTCAGTCGACATCGATCGCCGCTACGACGCGGCCAGCGTAATTCATCCAAGGCGCTCCCCCGGTCGCGGGTGATGACCGTTTATAAACGCGTGTGCCGCGATGGGCCTACCGCCTTCAAGTTGCACACGTCGAAGCGGTAACACCCCGTCACCGGTGCCTACGCGCAACGCATCGGAATCGATGGACGTCACTGTCCCTGGCAACGGCTGCGGGTGCTGGGTGGGGTGCTCGACGCGGCCCACTTCCCAGACACGCAACAGGCGACCGCGGAAGCGCGTATAGGCGATCGGCCACGGGTTATAGGCCCTCACCTTACGGTGAAGGACGGTCGCCGCTTCGCTCCAGTCGATATGCGCCTCCGCCTTGCTGATCTTGGGTGCGTAGCAGGCGGCGGTCTCATCCTGCATCTGCGCCTTAAGTGCACCGGTACTGGCGAGTTGGTGCACGCTTTGTATCAGTAGCCTCGCACCGAGCTCGGCCAGGCGATCGTGCAGTGTTTGCGCCGTATCGTCCTCGCTGATCGCGGTTTCGCTTTGCACAATGATGTCACCTGTATCTAGCCCCTCGTCCATCTGCATGATGGTGATGCCGGTGCGGCGGTCGCCGGCCTCGATGGCGCGCTGGATCGGCGCCGCGCCGCGCCAGCGCGGCAGCAGCGAGGCGTGGACGTTGATACAGCCGTGACGCGGTAGCGCCAGCACCATGCCTGGCAAGATCAGCCCATAGGCGGCCACCACCATAAGCTCCGGTGCTAGCGCTTGCAATTGCGCCACTGTCTCCGGGCCCAGGCGTGGGGGTTGATACACGGGCACGTCCGCCGCGAGCGCCAGCTGTTTAACGGGGCTGCTGGTCAGGCGCCGCCCGCGCCCGGCCGGCCGATCGGGTTGGGTGAGCACCGCGCATACCCGATGCGGGGCGGCAGCGAGCAACGCCCGCAAGGTGGGCACGGCGAAGGCGGGAGTACCGGCGAAGATGATATTCACGGGGCGTTCAGTGCACGTGCCACTCGGTTGCAGGACACCACCAACGGATCGGAACCAGCCGCTACCCTGGCTACATAGCCAGTCGCTCTTGCTTTTGTAACTTCTTGCGAATCCGTTGTTGTTTCAGGCGTGAGAGGTAATCGACGAACAGCTTGCCTTCCAGGTGGTCGATCTCGTGCTGCACGCAGGTGGCGAGCAGGGCGCTTGCCTCCAGCTCGAACGGCTGGCCCTCACGATCGAGGGCCCGCACGGTGATGCGCTCAGCCCGCGTCACGTTGTCATAGATTCCGGGCACCGAGAGGCAGCCCTCTTCCAGCGTCTGCTCGCCCTCGCGGGAGACGATTTCCGGATTGATAAACACGTGCAGATCGTCTTTGGTCTCCGAGGTATCGATGACGATGATGCGTTTGAGTACATCGATCTGCGGTGCCGCGAGCCCGATACCCGGGGCCTGATACATGGTTTCCACCATGTCGTCGACCACGCTGCGGATGTGCGCATCGACGTGGGTGACCGGCTCGGCCCGGCGGCGCAGGCGCAGGTCGGGATAGTGTAAGATCTGTCTAATGGCCATGGCTAAGGTCTTTCGATGCCAAACGGCACCTTTGGTTCGCTCTCCTGTGAAACTGGATGACTATTGCCGTATATGTTATTGAATAATAGAGCGCTTTTACAGACACTGCCGTTGGCGGCTACGGAAAAATTGGACTACACTCATCCGCTAAAGAGTAATGCTAAATGATAGATAAGATCCCAGCCGTACGGAACCCGTTGGTGAGCCTTGTGTTCGCGATGTTGGTCGTTGCGGCCGGCACCAGTCTTGGGCAGGAGCAGAGCGTCGAGGTAGTGGAAAAGGGCGATGTCGTCCAGCTGCGCCCCGACCATCCCGACCGCTATGTCGTGCAAAGGGGCGACACCCTTTGGGATATCGCTACACGCTTTTTGCAAAGTCCCTGGCACTGGCCGCGGATCTGGACCATCAACGAGCAGATCGCCAATCCGCACCTGATCTACCCAGGCGATGTGTTGGTCCTGCGCTTCGTCGCCGGCCGGCCGCAGATCACGGTCGCTGAGCGCGTTGCGCCGGTGGCGCCAACGCCGGAGGCCGCCCCACCAGAGGTCGGCGCGCCCGAGGCACCGGTGGTGCGCGAGTATGAGGGTATCGAGGGTGCGCCCTCGGGGCGGGTGACGAAGCTGTCGCCGCGCGTGATCTCGAAGCCGCTGGAAAAGCCGATTCCAACGATCTCGCCCGATCAGATCTTGCCATTCCTCAGCCAGCCGCTGGTGGTGGAAAAGAAAGAGCTGAAGGAGCACGGCTATGTTGCCATTGGGCTGGATGATCGTATTGCCCTCGGTGACAACAGCGAATTCTACGCGCGTGGGCTGGATAAGACCGAGGCCGAGTTTTACCAGGTCTTTCGCAGGGGTCAGCGCATTCGCGATGGGCGCAGGACCCTCGGCTACGAAGCGATTTACTTGGGCGATGCGCGCATGCTCGAGCCGGGGGATCCAGCGCGAATGATCATAACCAAGGTCAAGCAGGAAATTGTGCCGACCGATCGCCTGTTGGTTGCACCCGCGCGCGAGCCCCTGCCCTATTTCTTTCCGCATGCGCCGGAGAATGATGTCAGCGGGCGCATACTGACCGCGTTCGATTCGGTATCCGAGCTCGGCCCCTTCACGATCGTGACGATCAACCTCGGTGGCGAGGACGGTGTCGACGAGGGCACGGTGCTGCGCATCATGCGCAATGCTGGCAAGCGCAGGGACCCCGTGACGAAAAGGAAGTTCCGTCTGCCCCTTGAACAGTCCGGCCTGTTGATGGTCTTTCGCAGCTTTGAAAACGTGAGCTTTGGTTTGGTCGTCAACGCCACTCAGCCCATTCACCTGGGCGACGAGGTGATCACACCGTAAACGACGGTGACCGGTAGCCGCGAGCTGACCGGGCTCAGGAACATAAATAACGTGACTCCGCACGCGTTGCGTTGCTGGCTAACCCTGCATCGTGTGCCAGGTTTCGGCGTGCACTCGTTGGCCACCCTGTTGCAGCATTTCGGCAGCGTGGAGGCCGTCTTCACGGCGAGTGGCCAGCAACTGCGAGCCGTGCTGGGATCGCGCAGCGCGCTCATTGACCACATTCTGGCCGGTACGGATGCCGAGCGACTGGCACGCGACCTCGAGTGGCTGGCACAGCCGGATCACCACCTTTTGACCTGCCTCGATCCCCAGTACCCGCGGTTGCTGCGTGAAATCGCGCGACCCCCCTTGCTGTTGTTCGTTGCTGGCGACAAGCAGCTACTGTCGCGGGCGCAGCTGGCGATTGTGGGCAGCCGCAACCCGACCCCAACTGGGCTTGAAAACGCGCATGCCTTTGCCCATACGCTAACGCGGGCGGGCCTGGTCGTGACCAGCGGGCTGGCGCTCGGTATCGATGGCGCCGCGCATCGAGGAGCGCTCGATGCCGACGGTCGCAGCATTGCCGTGCTAGGCACAGGGCTCGACCGCATCTACCCCGCCCAGCATGAGGAGCTTGCAGGCCGTCTGCGGCGCCAGGGGGCCATCGTTTCCGAGTTCCCGCTGGGCACGGCGCCCAAGGCGGAGAACTTTCCACGACGTAACCGTGTGATCAGCGGGTTGAGTGTCGGTACTTTGGTGGTGGAAGCGGCAGCGCAGAGCGGCTCACTGATCACCGCACGTTGTGCCGCCGAGCAGGGGCGCGAAGTGTTTGCCATTCCAGGTTCCATACATTCGCCGCTTGCGCGCGGGTGCCATGCGCTTTTGCGCGAGGGCGCAAAGTTGGTGGAGGATGCGCACGATATCATCGAGGAGTTGGGTGCGCTTGCGGCGCTCACCGCGCCACCGCTGGGAGATGCTGAACAGCCTGCCACAGTGCCCGGCGATCCACACCAGACAATACTATTGACACACATAGGCTATGACCCCATAAGCATAGACACCTTGGTTGAACGCAGCGGATTGACGGCGCATTCTATTTCCTCCATGCTTGTTGAAATGGAGTTGCTCGGGATGATCGCAGCTTGTCCTGGCGGTAGATACATGCGCACCAGAGGTGTAAGGGACGATTGATGAAAGAAAACGTGTTCGATGTGTTGATGTATCTGTTCGAGAACTACATGGACGATGATCCTGAAATCAGTCAGGACCAGGAGACGTTGAGCAGCGAACTCGCACAAGCCGGTTTCCGCAAAGGGGAAATCAGCAAAGCATTCACGTGGCTCGAGGGCCTTTCGCACCTGCGCCAGGAGAACGCCGCGTGGCAGCAGCAGGTCGTGGGTTCACTCCGCCACTATTCCGCGCAGGAAAAGGCGAAGCTAAGCCCGGAATGCCGGGGATTCCTAATGTCGATGGAGCAAAGCGGTGTGCTTGAGCCGAAGACGCGCGAGATGGTTATTGATCGTGTGATGGCGCTCGATACGGAGGAAATCGAGCTCGAGCACCTCAAGTGGATTATATTGTTGATTCTCTTTAATCAGCCGGGCCAGGAACAGGCTTATAGCATCGTCGAGGACATGGTATTCGACTACTCTGCACGATCACTGCACTGATCATGGTTTGTCGCTGCGTTCTGTGACGTCAGCCCCTCCAGACTTGACAAAGCACACCATTTATCGTGGACAATGCGCCCCGCAGAGGCTTCGCATAGCGGTAGTGCGCATGCTCGCGCGGATAATCTATCCTTATAGAGATGCTGCGGGTGCCGGCTACCGCCGATTGAGGGCTGGTAGACAATACGTTCACGCTTGCGCGAGCTACGCTGCACAGGATATTCGAGGTCGATGGCAAAAAATCTGATCGTTGTCGAATCGCCGGCAAAGGCCAAGACGATGACCAAATACCTTGGTCAGGAGTTCACTGCGCTTGCCTCTTACGGGCATGTGCGCGATCTCGTGCCCAAACAGGGCGCGGTCGATACCGACAAGGACTTCACCATGAAGTTCGAGCTGATCGAGAAGAACAAAAAGCATGTCGATGCGATTACCAAAGCGATGAAACGGGCCGAAGCGCTGTATCTGGCGACAGACCCCGATCGCGAGGGCGAGGCTATTTCCTGGCATCTGTGCGAGATCCTGCGCGAGCGGGGCGCCCTCGACGGCAAGCCGGTGCACCGGGTGGAGTTTTACGAGATCACGAAGCAGGCGATCCAGGAGGCGATACAGCACCCGCGCGACTTGTCTGCAAATCTGATCAATGCGCAGCAGGCCCGGCGGGCACTGGATTATCTGGTGGGCTTCAATCTGTCGCCGCTGCTGTGGAAAAAGGTACGCCGCGGGCTCTCGGCGGGGCGTGTGCAAAGTNNGTGAGTACTGGACCATCGAGGCGGACGTCAAGGCCAAGGATAAGGGCTTCGTCGCCAAGCTCACGCATTTTGGCGGGGAAAAGCTCGATCAATTTGCCATTGCCGGCAAGGAGCGCGCCGCCGAAGTAGAAGAGGTCCTGCGCAAGCACGCGCAGGGCCAACTGCTGGTGAGCGCGGTCGACAAGAAGCAACGCAAGCGCAACCCTGCGCCGCCATTCACCACTTCTACCCTGCAACAGGAAGCTTCGCGCAAGCTCGGCTTTAGCGCTCAACGCACCATGAGAGTGGCGCAACAGCTGTACGAGGGCGTGGACATCGATGGCGAGACCGTCGGTCTGATCACCTACATGCGCACGGACTCGGTCAATCTGGCGGCGGAAGGCGTGCGCGAGATTCGCGAGCTCATCAAGGAACGTTACAGCGAGGAGAACCTTCCCGAGAGTCCGCAGGTATACAAGAACAAGTCAAAGAACGCGCAAGAAGCGCATGAGGGCATCCGTCCGACGTCAGCGCAGCGCACGCCCGACAACGTCAAACGCTTTCTCAAGCCCGACCAGTTAAGGCTGTACGAGCTGATCTGGAAACGCACCGTCGCCTGCCAGATGATCCACGCGACGTTGGATACCGTCGCGATCGACTTGGAAGCCGGACCCGGTAACATTTTTCGTGCTACCGGCTCGACCGTGATTAATCCGGGTTTCATGACCGTTTACCAAGAAGGTCGTGACGATGCGGGCGGCGAAGAGGATCAGTCGTTTCTGCCGGCTTTGGCGAAGGGTGAGCACGTCAAACTCAAGAAGATACACGGAGAGCAGCACTTCACGGAGCCGCCACCCCGTTACACCGAGGCGAGCCTGGTCAAGGCGCTCGAGGCCTACGGCATCGGTCGTCCGTCGACCTATGCCTCGATTATTTACACGCTGGTTCAGCGCGAATACGTGACGCTCGATAAACGTCGGTTCAGCCCGACCGACGTCGGGCGCGTGGTGAACAAGTTTCTTTCGGAGCATTTCCACGACTATGTCGACTACGAATTTACCGCTAGGCTGGAGGATGATCTCGATGCCATCTCGCGCGGTGAAAAGGCGTGGCAACCCTTGTTGAAGGCGTTTTGGCGCGACTTCAAGGGCCAAGTCGACGCCAAAGAGCATGTAGAGCGCCCTGGTGTGGAGATGCTGGAAGAGAACTGCCCTAAGTGCGGTCAACCACTGGCGAAGCGCCTAGGACGCAACGGTTACTTCGTTGGCTGCACCGGCTATCCGGGTTGCGACTACACGCGCAATATCGATGAGGCGGCCGGGAGCAACAGCGAGCCGCAAATCGTGGAAGGCCGCACCTGCCCGAAGTGCGGCTCGAATCTGGTGATAAAGCGCGGGCGCTACGGCAAGTTCATCGGCTGCGGCGGCTATCCCAATTGCAACTACATGGAGCCGCTCGAGAAGCCCGAGGACATGGGTGTCGGTTGTCCCGAATGCGGCGAAGGCTCGATGCTCAAGCGTAAGTCGCGTTATGGCAAGGTCTTCTATTCGTGCTCGCGTTATCCTGACTGCAAGTACGCGGTGTGGAACATGCCGTTGGCCGGGTCCTGTCCCAAGTGTGGACACGGCATGTTGACCATCAAGACGACAAAGCGGCGCGGAACGGAGAAAGTGTGCCCGCTGAAGGAGTGCGATTACGCCGAGCCGTTTGAGCAGGCGATGATGAACTGACCGTGTTCGGTAGTCAGCGCGCCGTGCGCGCACGAGCTACGACACTAGCGTTCATGCTCATTAGTAGCTTTGGAAAAGCCCGGAGTTGTTTCGCGGCCATCGCGCTGGCCAGTGCGCTTGCAGGCTGTGTCGGCCCTGCCGGGGTCGGTAAGCCTGTTTCATGGTCCGCCCTTCCCGGTTGGCAACAGGGCCAACAAGCCGAGGTATGGCCGGCCTTGCGCGAAAACTGCAAGCGTCTTGCCGATGCCGATGTCCACTGGCAAGCCATCTGCCTGGACGCCGAACAGTTGACATCGCCAGACGACGCAACCGCCCGCGCGTTTTTCGAAAGCCACTTTACGCCTCATAAAGTGGCGGGTGAGGACGGCAAGCGCAAGGGCCTGGTGACGGGCTACTATGAACCGTTGCTCGAAGGCAGCCTCGTGCGCACGGAACGCTTTCGTTTCCCCATCTATCGGCGTCCGGAAAATCTGCTGACCATCGACCTCGGTGAGCTTTACCCCGAGCTTCATGGTCGACCGCTGCGCGGGCGTCTGCAGGGCAGCCGCGTCGTGCCTTACTTTAGCCGTGCCGAGATCGACAACGGCTACGCACCACTGGCAGGCAATGAGATCGCTTGGGTCGATGATCCGGTGTCGCTGTTTTTTCTGCACGTGCAAGGCTCCGGACGCATACTCCTGCCAAACGGCGAGGTCCTGGCAGTCGGTTACGCCGATCAAAACGGGCATCCGTACGTCTCTATAGGCAGGCGCTTGCGCGAGCTAACCGGGCTCGAACCGGACGAGGTGAATCTTTACAGCATTCGCCAGTGGCTCGAGACACACGGTGAAGCGGCCGTGCAGCTGCTGCACAGCAATCCGAGCTATATCTTCTTTAGCGTGCGGGACTCGACGTTGCCGGGGCCGCTCGGTTCGCTGCAAGTGCCCCTCACTCCTGAACGCAGTGTGGCGGTCGACCCCAAGTACATACCGCTTGGCGTGCCGCTGTGGCTGGACACGACGCTGCTCAAGGACGGGCCCACCTATCGGCGTTTGCTGTTGGCGCAAGACACGGGCGGCGCCATCAAGGGGCCAATGCGCGTGGACGTCTACTTTGGCCAGGGCGCACCGGCAGAGCGCCTGGCGGGACGCATGCGTGAGCAGGGCCGGATCTACGTCCTGCTTCCCGCGCAAGCGCGCACGGCGCGCAGGTAATAGACGGCTCTCTTCGCGCTCGGGTGTCGCCGGGCATGCGAAACGTTGAAGGGGACGTGCCGCCTTTAGACCGAAGCATGCTTGGGATCGTGTTAGCGGTGGGTGGAGGGCGCTTCGGCAACGTCCGCATCGCTACCCAACATCGTCAGCAACTCTTCGCCCACAACTTGCCGGCGCCAGCCCCTGAGCAGCGGGCCACGCCTGTCGCCGCGCACGAGCGCCTGGACATCCTTGCGGCCGGCAATCAATGTCGGACTCAGCCCGAGCTTGCGCGCGCATGCACGCAGGTGCTCAAGCAAGCGCTCGTAAAGCGCGAGCTGTCGTGCACTCAAGGGCGTCGACGTGTCCCAGAGCGGGATGGCGGAGTCCGTGGGCACGGCTGTGATCTGTTCGATCAGGGCATCGCCCCATCGTTTGGCGCTCTTCGGCGCGAGCCCCTTGATGCCCGCCAACTGCTGCACGCGCTGCGGACGTAGCCGCGCCAGCTCCAGCAACACGGTGTCGGGCAATATCCAAGGGCGTGGGCGGTCGAGTGTTTGCGCCGTGTGCTCGCGCCAGCATGCGAGCGCAGCTAACACATGTTGCCCGGCTGCAGGCAACATGTGCCCTTGCTTGATCCGGGTGTAGGCGTTCGCCGGGTCATTGCGGTACAGCCCGGTGTCCGTGAGGCGCGTACACTCTTCGGCCAGCCATTCACTGCGCCCGAGCGCCAGCAATTTCTCCGTGAGCCGTGGATAAACATCCCGCAGATAACGCACATCCTCTTCAGCGTAGCGCAGCTGCGCTACGGTCAGGGGACGCTTAGACCAGTCTGTGCGGGTTGCATGTTTCTCGAGTTTGATCGCAAGCACCGACTCGACCAGCGCGGCATAGCTCATTTGATCCTCGTAGCCCACCAGCGCGGCGGCGATTTGGGTATCAAACACGGGCGTTGGCGTCGCGCCGCGCATGTCATAAAACAACTCCAGATCCTGGCGCGCGGCGTGAAACACCTTGAGTATGTCTGGCTTATAAACGATGTCGAGCAGCGGTTCGAGGTGCGCCATCGCCAGGGGATCGACGGCGATCACCGCCGAGGGCGTGGCGAGCTGGATCAGACACAGCTTGGCGTAATATGTGCGTTCGCGCACAAACTCGGTGTCTAACGCAATCCAGGGTTCCGATCGTAACTGCTGACACGATGTTTCGAGCTCGGATTGATGCTGTACGAAGAGATCCAACATGCAGCGAGTTTATCGCAAGCGGCATCGGCGAACAGGCCGATCTGCTGCAGAGTGCCACCGCCACAGCGCAACGCGGGTTGTCAAACCCCCTATTTTGCGCCACCCTTTGTGCAACAGAGTTCAGCGCGCGGGCACGCATAGCGGCTTACAGCGGCTTGCGCCCTCCTTGTACCGGTCTCATGCATATTCACATCCTCGGAATCTGTGGTTCCTTCATGGCCGGGCTCGCCGTGTTGGCGCGGGCGCTCGGCCACGACGTCAGCGGCTCGGACGGGGCTGCCTATCCGCCCATGAGCACCCAGCTCGAGGCGGCGGGTATCCATGTGCAAGGTGGCTATGCCGTCGAGAATCTCACGCCCGCGCCCGATGTCGTCATCATCGGTAATGCCTTGTCCCGCGGCAATGTCGAGGTGGAAGCCGTGCTCGATCGGGGGCTGCAATACATTTCCGGTGCGCAATGGATTGCCGAGCACGTCCTGCGAGGGCGATGGGTGGTAGCCGTGGCCGGTACACATGGCAAGACCACGACCGCGAGCATGATCGCCTGGATTTTGGAGCATGCAGGCCATCGGCCAGGGTTTCTGATTGGTGGTGTGCCGCAGAACTTCGGCATCTCTGCGCGGCTGGGTGACGCGCCTTTCTTTGTGATCGAGGCGGACGAATACGACACCGCATTTTTCGATAAACGGTCAAAGTTCCTACATTATCGGCCGCGCACGCTTGTGCTGAACAACCTCGAGTTCGATCACGCAGACATCTTTCCAGATCTTGACGCGATCAAGCGCCAGTTCCATCACCTTGTCCGTACGGTGCCGGCCTCGGGGTTGCTTGTGGCCAACGCCGCCGACCCCAACCTCGCTGCGCTGCTGGAGCTGGGCTGCTGGACGCCGGTGGAATACTTCGAGGACGCAAAGAGCTGGTCGGTGGCACCGAGCAGTGATGACGGCCGGGCCTTTAGCATCCTTGCGCAGGGTGAACCGCAGGCACAGGTGCAATGGGAGCTACTCGGTCGTCACAACATGGTAAATGCGCTCGCGGCCGTTGTAGCTGCGCGCCACACCGGGGTAGACGTTGCGACCAGCGCAGCAGCGTTGACGGTCTTTGAAAACGTCAAGCGACGTTTACAGGTGCGGGGTCGTACGCGCGGCATCACCGTCTATGATGACTTTGCTCACCATCCGACCGAGATTGCAGCGAGTCTGCAGGCGCTGCGGGCGCGTGGCGGCGGGCGGATCTTTGCGGTGCTCGAGTTGCGTTCAAACAGCATGCGCATGGGGGTGCACCGAGCAGCACTGCCTGCGGCGTTGGGCGAGGCGGATCGGATATTGATCCTGCAACCACCCGCGCTGGGCTGGGACCTCAGTGCTATCATCGCGACATGTGCAGACCGGGCGCGCGTGTTGCCCTCCGTCGAGGCCATCGTTGCGGCACTGACGGCGGAGCTGCGCGAGCGTGATCAGGTCTTGATCATGAGCAATGGCGACTTTGGTGGTATCCATGAGTCATTAATCGAGTGCTTGCGCGCATGAGCGAGCTCGCGCTGTTTCCATTGCACACCGTACTGTTTCCCGAGGGACGCCTGGGGCTGCGCGTCTTCGAGAAACGCTACATGGACATGATCAGTGCGTGCATGAAGACAGCGGAGCCGTTCGGCGTATGTCTTATCCGCAGCGGCAAGGAGGTTGGCCAAGCGGCGCAACCGCACACTGTCGGCACGGCGGGTCATATTATCGACTGGGACATGACACAAGCAGGAATTCTACAAATCACCGTGCGCGGCGGGCAGCGCTTTCGCGTCGAACGTATCCAGGTACGCGAAGATCAGCTGATCATGGGCGAAGTGCAGTTTCTGCCCGAACAGCACGTCCAGGCGTTACCCGATACTCACCGCGACCTACGTGAATTGCTGGCAAAGATTCTTGAGCAAACTGGGGAGCAAAGTTACTTTCCCCCGGTCAAACTGGACGATGCGACCTGGGTGGCCTATCGTTTGACGGAGCTTTTGCCTTTGCCTGGCGCTCTCAAGCAACGGGTGCTCGAGCAGTCCGGCGCACTGCCAAGGCTCGAGCTGCTGGCCGCGGCGATAGCCGCTACGCGGAAAGACACGCTGTAGCGAAATCAACGGTGGCCGCCGGTTTTTGTCGTACCGATTTGCTAGAAACACTTTTGGAGGTCGATGCATGCGATTACTTGTCGGTTTATTTATGCTGGCGTTATATGCAATGCCCGGTGCGCTGTCCGCGCAGTATCAAGTGGGTAAGCATTATGTAAAGCTACCTCCAGGTGCGCAGGCTGTCAGTGGTGACAAGGTCGAAGTACGCGAATTCTTCTGGTACGGCTGTCCCCATTGTTATCAACTCGAACCTTATCTGAACGCCTGGCTCAAGAACATCCCGGCAGACGTGAACTATGTGCGCACGCCAGGTATGTCGCCCAG
>JABAOD010016731.1_pt3 | contig 17219 bp, 15 predicted proteins | sample 7062151 | NCBI WGS metagenome assembly JABAOD01 (sample SAMN14538626, study PRJNA623070) | marine sediment metagenome | biome: marine biome [ENVO:00000428]; feature: marine pelagic biome [ENVO:01000023]; material: deep marine sediment [ENVO:00002113] | place: India: Gulf of Khambhat ... | reverse complement strand
TAGAGAAGCTCTGAGTCCTTTAAAACCGATAGATGGGACAGTAGTTCTTGCTCTGCGAGGCCCGTCACCCTCTTGATCAAATCGTAACTGAACTCCCTCCCAGCCACGGAGACTGTCTGAAGGAGGCCCTTCGTCCCCTCGGGCAGGGAGTCAACCCGGGCCATGATGACATCCTGAATCATGGCAGGGATGGTTACCTCCTTAATATCTTTTGCTATACGATATCTCTTGTCCTCTCTCTCTATGATCTTGAGATCTTTAAGGGACTTTATTAACTCCTCTATGAAAAAGGGGATCCCTTCTGTCTTCTCAAGGATGAACTCCTCAAGGTCCTTATCGAACTCCTCCGTCCGCAGGAGATGAGAGAGCATCATGAGGCTTTCCCGATTGGAAAGCCGGTTCAACATTACCTGACTGTGATAGGACTTGGCGCCCCAGGTGTGCACAAACTCAGGCCGGTAGGTGAATATCAATAAGACCCTTGCCCCCGGTATGCTCTCCAGCAGGTGCTTCAAGTGATCCTCTGAGCTTCTATCAATCCAGTGGAGGTCCTCATAGGCCAAAATCAGGGTCCTGATCTCCGAGCCCTTAAGGACGATGCGCTTTAATGCTTCAATGATCCGATCTTTCCTCACCTCAGGGCTCATGGGGATCTTGTCGATGCCGCTGTCTTTGACCGCCAAGAGTTCCAGAAGATATGGAAGGGTCGAGGCTTCATCGGCCCCCAATATTTTCAGGCCCTTTTTGACCTTCTCCCTGATCTCGAGATCCCCATCTCCCTCCAGGATATCGAAGTTTGCCTTCAGGATATCTATGATCGGATGATAGGCCACACCCCTGCTGTAAGAGAGACATTTGCCCTCCAAAAAGGTTACATCCTCATTTGCCACGGCCTTTCTGAACTCATACAAAAGCCTGGATTTCCCCACCCCGGCCTCGGCCACAATAGAAAAGGCCTGGCCCCTACCTGCCCTGGATCGCTCCAAACCATCAAGCAAAAGCTCAAGTTCCCGCTCCCTCCCGACAAAGGGCGTAAGCCCCCGCTCTGCACTGACGTCAAACCGTGTCCTCCTAGTGCTGGGGGCGATCGCACGGTAGACATTGACCGGCTCTTCCTTGCCCTTAACTTCTTTTTTCCCGAGGGCCTCAAACCGAAAGAGTCCCTCGGTCAGCTTGAAGGTCTCCTCAGTCACATAGGTTGTTCCCGGCTCTGCCAGCTCTTCCATCCGTGAGGCCAGGTTCACGGTGTCCCCCACTGCCTTGAACTCAACCCTGAGATCATTGCCAAGGGTGCCCACGACCACAGGACCTGTGTGAATGCCGATCCGCATTTTGAGAGGAGGTATGTCTTTTCTCTCTTGCCTTATTCTGTCGCTAAACCTCGCCATCTCCCGATGAATTGCCATTGCTGATCGGATCGCCCGCTGAGGGGCGTCCTCCAATGCAATGGGGGCTCCAAAAAGGGCCATAATCCCGTCACCGGTCATCTCGTTGACCGTGCCCTCATAGTCGTGGACCTTGTGAATGAGGATCTCGTAGACCTGGTCCATGATGGAGTATGCTTCCTCAGGGCCAAGCCTTTCCGAAAGTGCGGTAAACCCCTCCATGTCGCAGAACATCACCGTGACCTGCTTGCGCTCACCCTCAATCTTTCCCCTTTGGGCCAGGATTTTCTCAGTCAGGCCCTTGGGAAGGTAGCGTTGAATCTTTGCCAGTTTCTCATCTAAGGAAGGCTCTTCGGGGGAAGGCTCTGAGGGGAGGCTTAGGTTGTGGCCGCATTCATCACAAAACTTACTGCCAAGCCGGTTTATCTTTCCGCATTCAGGGCAGGCAACCTCTAATTTATTGCCACATTCATTGCAGAACTTGGCCCCTTCTCTGTTATCAAACTGACACTTTGGGCACTTCATCTCCCCTAGTCCATGTGCCTGATTTACAGAAAGCCCGTCCCTTCGATTCCGAAAGAAACGGGCTCCTCGCCCTCTCAGCTTCCACTGTGCCCGATTCCTAGCGACAAGTCAGCAAGCAGTTCAAACCTATATTAGCAGATCCAAAAATCAAGTCAATCTTCTTCTCCACCCTTCTAAGGGATCAACCAGGGGCGTTTAGTCCTAACTACTCCATATTGTAACCCTGAGAATCTTCTTGCTTTGAGCGAAGGGTCGAAAAATATGGCTTTTGTCCGATTAGAACTGATCAGTCCACATGTTTCGATGCTTCTGGAGATGGATCACCTACCATTGGAATGATCAGGATGATCTGCTTCCTAACCAAGTTGGGCCACACATCGGCCGACCTTCCGTTGCCCCCTCCTTTCATCGGAAAAAATACTGAAGAGGGCGGGAAGGATCTGGGATATTCTGAAACACAGATTGGGCAACCCAGAGAACTAGGAGTCATCTGATGCCAGAGCTAATGATCTTCGCAGAGGTGAAGGGGCCTGGCTTCTACGTAAATGATTATAAGAATAAGACGGAATCAGCTAAGGACTCACCTACCCAAGAGAAAGAAGATTCCAAAAAGCGACAGAAAGTCTCCAAGGCAAAGAGCAAAGACTCGTGAATCGACTCGTCGGAGGCCAACCGACTCTTTGTTCCGGCCTTTCTTTCACCGGGCTTTTCGGCGATTGATCTGTATTCCTAGAATTGTAAGCGACGACAGTCCTTTTCACTTGACACTCACCACCCGCTGAAGTATAGGGGAATAGATCACCTCCCCCTCCCCCCGCCAATCTATAGTCTGCAGTTAGGAGGACACAGAATGGAATTCGAGCAGGAAATTGAACAGGCGTTGGCATCTAAGCGAGAGAAATCTCACGAGGCTTATCTACGGGCAAAGGCGCTGATCCCTTCAGGCGTGATGAGTAGGGCTAGGCTTTTCCCTCCGTTTCCCTTTTTTGTTCGTGAGGGCAAAGGATCCAAGGTCATTGACATCGACGGCAATGAGATCATTGATTGTGCCATGGGATATGGTCCGTTGATACTCGGCCACGCCCATCCAGTCGTCGTGGACGCGATCCGAGAGACGGCGAGCAGGGGGTGCCAATTTGGCATACCCCACGAGAATGAGTACCGGCTGGCTCATCTCATGGCGGAAACCGTACCTGGACTTGGTAAGGTGACTTTTTGTAACTCAGGGACCGAAGCGGTTTACCAGGCGATTCGAATTATCAGAGCAGTCACTGGGAAGAAGAAGATTGCCAAATTCGAGGGTGGGTATCACGGTGGCACGAATGAAGTCCTCGCCAACTTCAAGTTCAACAAAGAAAAAGGGGGGCCGGTTGAGAACCCAAAGACGGTTCCAGGTTCTGTGGGTATCCCTCCAGAGACCCAGGCAAACACGGTAATTCTGCCCTACAATCATGAAGCCGCCTTTAACATCATCGAAAGACATAGAAAAGATCTAGCAGTGGTCCTCGTCGAAGTCATTCAGGGAATGGGTGGCAATCTAATTGGTAAGAGGGACTTTATTCAAAAGCTTCGCGATATCACCAAAAGCTTCGATATCCCCTTGCTCGTGGATGAGATCATCACCGGCTATCGTCTCGGACTTGGGGGAGGCCAGGAATATTACGGAATCGAGGCGGATATTGCAACCTATGGAAAGATCATTGGCGGTGGACTGCCTACAGGTGCCGTGGTTGGCAAGGATTCGATTATGGAGATCATCGCCTACACCGGCGATGCAGCTACCGATGCCAAGACCAAGCCCTTTTATGGAGGGACTTTTAACGGGAATCTATTGACCATGGTTGCTGGTGCAGCGACGCTACAGTATTTGGTTGATCACCCACAGATCTATGAAGAGATGGATCGTTTAGGGAACAAGCTCCGAGAAGGTGTAAATAGATTCTGTAAGGAAAAGGAGTTTCCCGTCCAAATGACAGGTGTGGGCTCCATGTTTTGCACCCACTTCACCGATAAGAAGATCGAGAGTGCCCGAGATCTTGCAGACACCAATCTCGAGGCGGCTGCAGCTTTCTATCCGCATCTCTTGAAAGAGGATGTGTTTATCCCGAACATCCATATGGGCTTCATTTCCGTGGCTCATTCCGAAGAGGACATCGAGAGAATCATCACCGCGCATTGCAGGGCCTTGGAATCAGTCCGAAAGCTCGGACTGATTTGATCAGAAGGAAGCTGGCCCTGGGTGATGTCTCATTTCCCAGATTTGTACTCAGACCTCCATTTCTTTCTACCCTTTCCCTTCTGGAAGTGTGCCAACCTGTCCGATGTTGCGAAGATTGCCTGGTTATAGTAAGACCTTTGACTAAAAGGAGGGGAACGAATTGGCATGACCCTCGCAAAACGATCAGAGAAGGAGGCGTGTATGAAACGAAATCTTCATGCTGGTAAGAGGCAAAGTGGAGGGCTTAGCCTCAACGTCTTCACCGAGGATGAGTTATATGAAATCCATCTAGCTACATTGGAAGTACTCCAGAGAACAGGGATTTTTGTCGAAGATGAAGAAGCGCTTGAAATCTTTGACGGCGGTGGAGCCGAAGTTGATCGGAAAGCCAAAATCGTCAAGATCCCTCCGTATATCATCGAAGACGCAGTTCGTTCTGCACCATCAAAGCTCTTTCTAGCAGGTCGGGATCCCAAGAATGACATCGTCCTCGAAAGTAATCGGGTCCATTTCACTGGATTTGCGGTCGCTGTCCAGGTACTTGATCCGTACACCGGTCACATCAGGAAACCAACCAAGGCAGACATCGCGGCGGCCGCCATCATGGAAGATTACCTGAGTGAGGTGGATGTCAATCAGAAAGCCATGGATGCTCTCGATGTACCCCAGGAGGTGTTGGCCCTCCACAATGCGGAAGCCTTATTTCCTAACACGACCAAGCACTGCTTCATTGGTGCGGGAAATGGCAAGCAGCAGAGAAAACTGATCGAAATGGCTGCGGTGATCGCGGGGGGTGAGGATAAACTCCGGAACCGGCCGCTCGCATCCTTCCACACGTGTCCGGTCAGTCCTCTCAAATTGGTTCGAGAGTCCTGTGAGGTCATTATGGAGTGTGCACGATCGGGAATGGTGATTGATCTCCTTTCTATGGCCATGGCTGGAGGTTCATCGCCAGTTCACCTCGCTGGAACCCTAGTGACTCACAATGCCGAGGTGCTCTCGGGAATTGTACTCGATCAACTGACGTGTAAAGGAGCGCCAGTGATGTACGGAAGCTCGACAACAGCGATGGATCTGAGGCTGGCCACAGCATCCGTGGGATCGCCCGAGTGTGGAATGATCAGTGCCGCCGTAGCGCAAATGGCCCAGTACTATCAGATACCGAGTTGGGTTGCCGGTGGGTAGGCTGATAGCAAACTGTCTGACAGTCAGGCGTCCCATGAGAAGACCCTAACCGCTCTATTACCAGCATTGGCAGGTGCCAATCTGATATACGGTTTGGGGATGCTCGAAATGGGGATGACCTTTAGCTTCGGCCAGCTTGTTATGGATAACGAGTTTGCCAAGATGATCAAGCATGCTGTCCGAGGAATTGCTGTGAATGACGAGACATTGGCAGTGGATGTGATTCGAGAGATAGGCCAATTCAACGATTTCCTTAGCCATGACAGTACCCTTAAGCATATGAGAGCTGTCCAGTCTCAGCCTCGACTGATTGACCGTTCGATGCGAGAGGATTGGGAAAAATCAGGAGGAACCGACATAACGCAGAGAGCGGCGGAGGAGGCGAGACACATTCTTGAAACTCATAAACCCGATGCCCTGTCTCCCAGCGTTCTTGACACGCTCCGATCGATCGTTGCGGAGGCAGAAGAAGAATGTGGCGTGTCGAAAAGAAAAAAGGATAAATGATTGCATTGGTGATTGTCGCTCCTGAACTCGATCCTTCATCGTGGACCGCTGCGCTGCACGCTGTTGATCCCGATCTTGACATCCGCGTGTGGCCCGACGATGGAGACAAGCGTGACATTGAATTTGCGATCACGTGGAATCATCCGGCGGGTGAACTGCTTCAATATCCGAACCTCAGATGCGTTGCATCTCTTGCGGCAGGAGTCGATCATGTTCTCAGGGACCGCAGCTTGCCTAAAGGGATTCGTATGACACGACTTGTTCATCCGCTACAAACGTCGCGGATGACGCACTACGTCCTGATGGCCGTCTTGAACCACCACAGGAGCTTCGAGCGATATCGAAAACAGCAGGCGGAAAGAAGGTGGTCTCAAGAGGAAATCGTGACTTGCTCAGATGAGGTCAATGTCGGCATTATGGGGCTCGGCAATTTCGGGGTTGACGCGGCCGCAAAACTAACGCAGATCGGCTTTCATGTCCTCGGATGGAGCCGCACGGAAAAGAGAATAGAGAGGGTTCAAACTTTCTTTGGAGATGACCAGCTCAACGCGTTCTTGCCACAAACTGATATTCTGGTCTGTTTGTTGCCTTTAACCCCCAAGACAAGCAATATATTGAATCGCCACACCTTCGAAAAGCTTCGGCCCGGCGCCTACGTCATCAACCTGGCGAGGGGTGAGCATCTGGTTGAGGAAGATCTCCTAGATGCTTTGGATAGAAAACACCTCTCTGGGGCTTGCCTGGATGTTTTTCGCACCGAGCCGCTCCCTCCCAATCATCCTTTTTGGCATCACCCGAGAATCACTGTTACGCCTCATATTGCCGTCGGTGATCATCCAAGCCTTGTTGCGCCTCAGATTGTAGAGAACTATCAAAGGATGAAGGCCAATAAGCCTCTACTGAACGAAGTTGATCTGAAAAAGGGGTACTAGAGCTCTCTCCGGCGTCCTGGACATAATGCTTCTGCGATTCCCCGTGACGCCTCGGTACCTGTCGCCTATCAGACACTCATCGAGAAACGGTCGGGCACGATGGAAACTCATAGTCATGGTCTGCAATGCCGTGGAAGGGAAAGAATAGATCAAACACCCAGATAGGATTTCTTGACGTACTCGGTTTGTGAAAGGTCCTCAGGTGCACCCTGTATAGCGAGCTCACCTGTTTCCAGAATGTAGATCCAGTCGGAGAGTTCGAAAGACATGGATATGTTATGCTCAACCATCAAAATGGTGATCCCTCTACCGTTGAGGTCGTTGATCAGCTTCCCAATATCTCGCACAACTGCAGGAGCTATGCCCTGAAGAGGCTCATCCATGAGAAGAAGTTTTGGCTTAGCCATCAGGGCACGTGCAATAGCCAGCTGCTCCCCTAGGCCACCACTCAGCGTTATGGCCAAGCTTTTTCGCTTTTCTCGAAGAACGGGGAAATACTGGTAAACCTCCTCAGTGTCTTTCTCCAATTCCTTCTTGGTTGCCCGCTTTCGCGAGTAGGCTCCCATAAGAAGATTATCGGAAACCGTCATGTATGGAAAAAGGGCCCTTCTCTCTGGGACATGGGCAATGCCTTTCAAAATGATATCTTGGGGGCTTCTTCCATCTATCCTGCTTTCTTGAAACCAGATCTCTCCTCTCGTCAGCTTCATGAGACCGGATACAGCTTTCAGGATAGTGCTTTTGCCCGATCCATTCGCGCCGAGAAGGCTCACGATTTTTTCAGTTGGCACGTCAAAGGAAACATTATGAACGGCCTCGAGGCTCCCATAATGTACTTTGAGATTCTTCAGTTTGAGGCATGTCTCTCCAGATTCAGGCACGAACCGCCCCTCCAAGGTAAGCCTCGATGACCCTCTCGTTGTGCTTAATCTCCTCAGGCAAACCCTCAGCGATTTTCTCTCCCACGCTCAGGACCACAACACGATCGCAGATGCGAAACAGAGCTCCCATGTTATGCTCGATCACCATAACAGTGACTCCCTTATCCCGGATCGCACGGATCAAATCCAGAATATCCGTAACCCTTTTTGGGCTCAGAGCGCTAAGCGGTTCGTCCAAAAGCAGGACCTCCGGGCCCGGCCCCAGAGCCATGGCAATACCAAGACTCTTCTGATAGCCATGGGACAGATTACCACCCAGTTTGTCCCCCTGAACTTCCAAGCCCACAAACCTCATCAGTTCCAGGGCCTCGGCCTTGGTGACCTCCTCCTCCTTCCTGTTAACCGGAGTCCGAAAAAAGGAACTCCAGAAACCGACCTGTGTGTGGAGGTGCCGTGACATGACCAAGTGCTTGAAAACCGATAGGTTTTTGAATAAGACCTCCAACTGAAAGCTCCGGGATATTCCCTTCTGAACGATCTGATGAGGCTTCAAGCCGGTGATGTTCTCACCCTTATGAAAAACCTTGCCCCCACTCGGCCGATAACGTCCGGTAATCACGTCGAACAGAGTTGTTTTCCCCGCTCCATTAGGACCGATAACTCCCAGTATTTCTCCCGGGTAAAGATCAAAACTGACATCATTCAGTGCCGTTAGGCCACCGAAGTTCTTGGTAATGTTGCGAATCTCAAGAATGGGCTTGGGAGGTGGCGCGCTCATCTGTCTCTCACGCTGCAGCGATTTTCTTTTTCATGACCCACGCGGAGATTTTCTCTGGCAGGCTTATCAAGCCTTCAGGCAAGAAAACGAGAGTTGCGGCCAGGATCAGACCGTAAACCAAAGGGACATACATGACAATAGGCCGCAAGAGCTCCCTCAGTAGTAGGAAGAGAAAGACCCCGACGATAGGCCCTCCAAAGTGGCGGGTGCCGCCCACAACGGCATAGATGATAATGTAGATCCCCAATCCCCAGTAAAAGTCGACAGGCATAATCAGTGTTGTATAATGCGCGTAGAGACTTCCGCCAATGGCCGCGAATACTGAGCCGATAAGAAGAATCACCATCTTGTAATGCCAGACCCTGATCCCCACGAACTGGGCCAACAGGTTGGACTCCTTGATTGTCTCGGCTATCCTCCCCAGCCGGGACTGTTCCAGCCGGTAAAGGATGAGCAAACTCAAAAGCATGAAAACGAACGCAGTGTAATAATAAGGGATCTTCGATAAGGGTCCAAACTCAATTGCTGGAACGCCCGGGATATGAATAGGACCTGGGGCGGGGATAAAGAGGAGACCGGCTGGACCGCCAAAGGGATTTTTGAACCTGACCCAACACAACCGCATGACTTCACCGAAGGCATAAGAGGCGAAGAAGAAAAAAGTCCCTGTCGTCGGGAGGCACGGGAGGTAAACGAAGATCGCGATGAAAGCTGTTACTAAAGCCGCCAGGGGCAGGGCTACCCAGAAAGAAAGACCGAGTTTCATCGCCAGCAGGGCTGAGGCATATCCCCCCATACCCATAAGCGGGACATGAGCAAAGGACCACTCGCCCATAGTGATTGTGAAACGAAGACTGGCGGTCACGATGATGTAAATCCACATAAGGATGAATACATGCATCCAATATGGGCTTTGCGTGAACACGGGTAACAAGCCGAAAGCCACAATCACGGCGGCGATACCGACCTTTTTTCCCAGGAGATTCCTACGCTTCATAACCGAGTAAGCCCTGGGGTCTCACGATCAGAATAACACCCAAGATAGCCGCGGCACACATGAGGGCAACGATGGGATCCACTAGGGTAGAAACGAAGCTCTTGATGTACCCCATGATAAATGCCGCGAGTATTGTGCCTGGTAGACTCGTTCGCCCTCCCAAACAGACCACGATGAACCCTTCCCATGCCAGCGGTGGGCCCAAAAATGGATTCACAACGAAAATTGGGGCCAGCAGTCCTCCAGCCGCAGCGGCCATAGCTCCCCCAATTCCCATCGCCAAAGAGCACACCGTGTCGATGCTGACTCCCTGCAAAGCGGCTCCATCCGGATCCTGCATCACAGCACGCATGGCACGCCCATACCGACTCCATCTGAGAAAAACGTAAAAGACGACAATCACAACGAGTGATATGGGGATGATCATCAGCCTTTCCACAGAGAGTGTCACGCCAGCGATCTTGACAAGCCCGGGGAAGACGGACTCAACACCTTTGTCTTTCACGCCAAAGAAGCTAATGATTGACACTTGCAAGACGAATATCAGCCCAGTGGACATGATGAAACTGGGGATATGGTATCCCCGCATCGGTTTGAAGAAGATCCGCTCAAGAATCACGGCGAGGCTGGCCACAAACGCCATGGCCAGGGCAAGAGAAGCCAGATAATTGATCCCTAATTCCTGAAAGAAAAACCAAACAGCAAAGGCACCAATCATGTATAGCTCGCCATGGGCGAAGTTTATGATGTGCATGATGCCATAGACCAAAGTCAACCCGGTGGCGAAAAGGGATAACTGGAATCCGAGCATAGTCCCGTTAGCAAACATCTGGACGAATTGAGCAAATGTCATCTTGTCCAGATCACCTCTTTCTCGATGGGAAGGCACGCGTCCCATAGATGAGACGGACGCACCTTCCCGCGTAAGTCAGGTCAGGAAGTCTTCTTGGCCTTCTCAGCCCTGAGGATTTCACGGATATAGGGCACCATATCTTCCCAGGATACTGTAGTCACGACGACCTCTTTTCCGTTCTTGATCTGGTTGATAGGCAATGGAGTCGAAAGGATCGAATTGATGCCGTAAAGTTCTTTTCCAACCCATCTCACTGTCCCGTAGAGCCCCTCCATGGTGAATCCAGGACTCCGCCAGACTTCGACAACCTTGGTCGTGTCGATGCTGTCGGCTGCCTCGATGCCTTGCTTGATATAAAGCACATCATTATAGTATTCAAGGCTCCACGCATCCTGGGTGCCATACCTGTCGAGGTATTTTTGGCCGACCTTCCGCATCTCGGGCGTGTAAGCAAATCCGATATAATCCGCTGTCCCTGACTGGATCAAGCCCTCTGCGGCCTCTGGCCCGGCGATCTTAAGAACCATCGACGTATCTGAACCGTGGTCGGCGATGTAGTGACCCTTGTAGCCTAGTTCCCACGCCTGTTTCTGCACCAAGGCGAAGTCTCCCGGAGGAGTCCTGCTGGCATTAATGGCATCGGGTTTCAAAGCCAGCACCTTGGTGAGCATGGGATAGAAATCCTTTGTGCCTTCCGGGATAAACACAATGTCCAGTATATTTAACCCGGCAGCCTTCGCATATTGGCGGGACAGCTCAGCCGCCTCATGCCCTGTCTCATTGTCTGGCTCGAACACGACAATCGTTTTCGTGTCCGGGTAGAGCTTGTTCAGGGCGGCCCAGGCCGCAGGGGCATACTGGTCACTTATTTGGACGGCTCTAAAGGTGTAGTAATCAGTCGCCCTGGGGCGTGATCCACCGCAGTGCATCATGATAACTTTGTTCGGCTCAGTGATAGGGTTGACAATCTTCTCAGTTCCAGAACTCATGGGGCCGACGATATACTTCACCCCGTGCTGATGGATCAGCTTGTTAAAAGCGGCTAGCCCGACACTCGGGGAGAACTCGGTATCCTCACTGATGACCTCGATTTTGTAAGTTTCGCCCCCGGCACGAATTCCACCTGCCTTGTTGATATCATCCGCTGCCAGCCTTACCCCCCGATCCACGGGAACACCCCACGGCGCCCCACCTCCTGAGAGAGGCTGAGGGACACCGATCTTCAGTACCCCGGCACTGCACACCACGGTCGTTGCCGAGAAAACCACAGCCAGAATCACCGTTCCCAAAACAAGTTTCCTCTTCATGATAGACCCTCCTTGCTTCGTTGGTTTTGCTGTTTCCATAAGAGTTGTCCGAAAAACCATCACCTCCTTTCTCCGTGATCCTCATTCAAGCCTTCTTGTCAAATCCATTCACACGACGTGCGGCATTATGTTCATGCTACGGCAGCGGCAGTTTACTTATACCATATCTTTGCACGTCCTGTGTGATGATTCCAAGAAGCTGTGGCTCAAGCACACTATGGTCTTTCGATCTTCAGACCCGATCGCTTTATGAATCGTTCGACGCTGTTAATCTTGATTCCCAGAAGTTCAGCTATACGGAACTTCGACTCAATCCCTTTTGCCATCTCTGGCATCTGAAAAACCGTGCCGAGGTTCATGTCTGCCCTCAGTTCGTTCATCACTACCGGATCCGAGAGCTCGATAGGGGAAACGCCGAGCTTTCCCGCAACGTACTCTTTCGCCTCTCCGATTTTCATTCCGCGAGTCATCTGCATGCGAGCCACCAGATCTCCGGCGGTACGCATTCCCCCCATGCCCGCGGCGATGGCATGAGTGACGGCGATCCCCAAAGGATCGCCAGCCCCAACCTACAAGCCGTCAAGACGGCAGATTTCGACTAAGGCCTTCGCCGCTCTTGAGGTCGCATCATTTGGGCAATTGACCACAACGGGCGCTGCTCCGACCCCCATGCCCAGATCAATGTGGATCGGAATAGCGGCGTTTTCGACACACGCCTTCACAAACGTGGTAGTCCGGGCCAGATTCCATGGAAAAGACTCATTGGTGCTCGTATTGATTGCCGGCCCGAAGATCGTGGCACCAGCTTTCTCGGCAAGCTTCACCTGTTCGTGAGGATAAAGGCCTGCAAGACGAACACCTTCATAGGTCATCTCCCCATGCATGCCCAGAACAAACTCGCCGGCCATTCCCAATTCGATGCATATATCGGGATACTTCTCTTTAAGGATCTTGGTGGCCCGTAGTGTGGCCAGAAAATCTGGATCTCCCGCAGCGCCGGCCGTGTCAAAGTTGATCCCGTCAGCACCCGACTCATACATCTTGCTTGCAACATAAACCATATCATTCACGGCATATTCAGCGGCTTCCTCATAAGCTGCTCTGGCCTCGGATATTTTCCCCTTAGGAAGAAGATCAGCGGGGTTGGGTGCCGGCCCGTCGGGTCTCGTGTATATCCCTAGATTAGGCATCGCCCCGTAGAAAAGGGGGATCGTTGACACTAAGAGGGCCTGTTCAAGATCGGGCTGCTCCCATCCCGTAATGGTCTTGAGCTGCTTCCAGCTGTAGTCGATATGAGCCAATTCCATGGTGTCAAATCCCAGGGCTCTTTCGAAAAATTGAATACTCTGAATTCTTCCAGTGGAAACACCAAGATTTCGCGTCTTGATCGTGCCCCCATCAATAGAGAGAACAACCTCTTTCCCTAATTCCACAGCAAGGAACTTGGAAGGTATCAGGAAGAGATCAAAAAGGTATTTCAGCTCAGCCTCGGAAAGCGGAGAGATAGGGGTCCTTCCGACCGCATCGTGCGTTCCGGTTTCAAGATCCCGCTTGAGATCACTTTCGCTCATTTCGATGAAACTACCGTCTCCCATTCTTGTCAGAATATTTCCCAATTTCAATCACCCCTTTCTTGTTTGACCTATCATAAACTGTAAAACTCACTTAGTGATCCATGGATTCACTGGATAGTACGCAGGACCGACAAAAACAGCAATACGGTCTTTCCATCCTGTTTCCGCAGCTCTGGCAGCAAAGCCTAGGTTGTCCAGAAATTCAAAAGACTTAGGACATTCACGATTTGGACCCTACAAACAACCTCCGGACTCGCAATATCCGCAGATGCCGCTTCCGGAACCGCTCGATCATTCTCTAAAGTGATCGGCAACCGAACGCTTTGTCAGATTCCGGTGCTAAGCGGATTCGGATAGGTCACGACCGCTTAGGGAATCCAGGAAAGATTTGCTTGACAAAAAACATAAAAACTCAAAAACTATCATGTTGCTTGGTTTGTCTTGATCAGACATCTTCGAGATAGTACTTGGCCCTTCCGAATTAAGGCGGCAGGTGATATCTACCGACATTCAATTTCCTGGGGTAAACAGATGAAGATACAGAAAGTCGAAGCTGTTCCATTCAGTATCCCCTACTCGGAACCATTGAAATACGGCTTGCGAGGATTCTTGAAATCGGCAGATCACGTATTGATTCGGGTGAGGACGGACGATGGCATCACAGGCCTGGCAGAGGCTATGCCTCGACCGATCATATATGGGGAATCGCAAAAATCCATTCTCTGGGCGGTCGAGCATTGGCTGGCTCCGGGGGTGGAGGGGCTCCCGCTATATGCTCTTGAAAGAATATGGGATGAAATCGAACCACTTCGAGGGAATAACACGGCCAAGGGAGCACTGGACATCGCCATCCACGATGCACTGGGGAAAACACTAGGGATGCCCCTGTACAGGCTCTTGGGTGGATGGACGGACAGAATTCCGGTTGCTTGGATGGTGGGGCAGAAAGCGACCCAAGAGGCAGTTCAGGAATGTGTCGAAGTCCTGGAGAAAGGCATCAGAAGTTTCAAGGTCAAAGTCGGGATCGATCCCGAGAAAGATGTTGAACTCATCGGCCGTCTGCGGAAAGCATTAGGAGACGATGTCACCATTTACGTCGACGCCAATCAGGCATTTTCGTACGATGAAGCAAATCGATTCCTTCCTATCTTGGAAAGTCAAGGGATTGCCATGGTGGAAGAACCGATGCCCACCTGGAATACGAAAGGCAGGCTCAAACTATCCCAACGGATCTCAGTTCCAATCATCGGTGACGAGAGCGTCACGACGCCTTCGGACGTGGAAAGGGAGATTGACCTGGGTGTGATTTCTGTGATCAGTGTGAAGACGCCTCGAACCGGGTACTACCAGTCAAGAAAAATCATCCATCTTGCCGAGCAAGCAGGTCTTTCCTGTATCATTGGGTCGCAGGCTGACACGGATATTGGGACATTGGCGAGCGCCCATTTTGGCTCAGCGTTCAAGGTATTTTCCCATCCGGCTGAACTTACATTCTTTCTGACCATGAAAGATAACCTCCTTGAGGCTCCACCCAAAATAGAGGATGGTATACTCGTTTTGCCGGAGGAACCTGGATTAGGGACAAGGGTCGACGAAGGAAAAATCGAGCACTACCGTCAGGATAAATAGTGGCTTTTTCTCTGTGAGTGACACACACAGTTCCAAAGCTCTGTACAAATATTGCGTTTGCCCATACTTAATACGCTGATCTCCCTCATTCAGAAATTTGTTTGTGCGAGGGACTTGCCCTCGAAAACCCGATTCTCGAGGAGTCTTCGTTGAAAGTCGATAAAGTAGTCATCTTTGGTGCTAGAACAATGGGACATGGCCTGGCACTCCTATTCGCTCAAGGCGGTCTTTCGGTCTATCTCGTGGACAAAAGTGAAGCCCTCCTCAGAAACGCTGAGAGGCTTAGAAGAGCCTTCACGAACCCTTGAGGCGATGGTAGATGCTGGCCATTTGGGCATCAAAAGTGGCAAGGGTTTTTATGATTATGGTGGAAAACCGGAGGAAGCGATCTTGCGGACCAGAGACACACGCCTATTGAAAATGACGCGTTTCATGAAACAACTCGATGCTCAGGATGGGTGATCTCATGAAGAAAAACACTCAACGGAGATTGAAAATCCCGATGACGCGACTAAATCGTCTGAAGCAACTCCTCAATTGTGGATTGATCTATGACCTGGGCCACCCCTATCACATTGGAATGCCTCACTACCCCTTACACCCCCCCTTTGCATTCACACTATCAAGAAAACATGGCGATTACGTGTATAATGGGGGAGTGAGTGCTGCCGCCGAGGTATTCGCAACAGGTGGACACGTGGGAACCCATTTGGACAGTCTAGGCCATATCTCGAAAGACGGGAAACTACACGCTGGGATAAGGGCCGCAACAGTACAGGACTATCATACTGGCCTGAAAAGGCTAGGCATTGATAAGACGCCGCCCATACTGGGGAGAGGTGTTTTGCTCGATATTGCCAAGCTTAAAGGGGAACGTGTAGTAGACGATGACTACACGATTACAGCCGATGATTGTGAAAAAGCGCTGTCTGCCCAAGGGACGTCCCTGGAAAAGGATGACATCGTTCTGATTCGAACTGGATGGGCGAGGTACTGGAACGAGCCTGAGAGATTTGTCTCCAACCGTTATGGAACACCCGGCCCCGACCTTGAGACTGCTCAGTGGCTTTCATCGAAAAGAATCCTTCTTGTCGGATCGGATACGCTGGCATTTGAAAAAATGCCCTCCCATCTGCCGGTTCATGAATTTCTGCTGGTCCAGAAGGGTATTCAGATCATGGAGATGCTCTACCTCGAAGAGCTATCCCGAGATAACGTCTTCGAATTCGCATTCATGGTTTCTCCCTTAAAGATTAAAGGGGGAACAGCTTCGCCGGTGAGGCCCATCGCAATCACTTAACGTACATTAGTCGTGAGCATATCTTTTTCTGGGATCCGTCCACTTTTCGAGACCAAATTCTGGATGAACTGAAGCCTTCTTCTGAGTAGAGAGACTACCTTTTTCTGATAGATCTGATAGTCTTTAAGAGAGTTGGGTAGTGCATAGCGACACGCCTTCCCTCGGATGAGTCCCTTGGGCCTCGGTTCCCCACCTTCATCGGTACTATGCTCCGCTAAGGCTGCCAACTGCCCATCTCGGGTCGTTTCACTTGTCGCTAGCTCCCCCATACCTTGCCTGCTCCCTCAGGTTTGTGTCTCCCGCAAAGGTGCGGGACTCGCGTGATGACGGAAGCTGCCATATCAGCGCCGAGGCTCTTGTTCAGCCGGTGCCCCTTCTCTTCCGGCTATCTTGGCAAGGAGATAGTCGGCCCTCCCAAGTTCCCGAGCTGCCCCTGTGAGCACATGCCACGCTCTTAGACCCCGGTGGTGCCCTGAGAACCTCCCCATATCGTTCCCAGAACTGCTGCCTTCCGGCATAAACGAACCGTCGGCTTTCTCCTCCAGACAGTTGGCCAAGAGGTTATCCTGATGACCACAACGACGCTATTTCGGGGCTCAATCACGCGGCCTGCACCCTCGCTCCGTCCGGCTTCGCACACCTCATTACTGGAATTGCACGCGGACTTCACTATCCCGCCAGGGCGGGACTGGCTAAGCTTTGATCAGGTGGGACTCGGTCCATACCCAAACCTCACCCACTGGGCAACATTAGTGAATTTCATCCCGCCTTGCGGAAATCCCAACACCTCGGGGTTAACTTGGCGTGGGTTTATTTGCGTTTGAAATATTGCACAATCAGGACTGAGCCTACCCCGCGGCTTTCATCTTGTTGTCGTCACCCTCTATCCTGATCCGACAGCCTTATTTGCCGATTTGGATTTACCCCTCTTGCCAGTGAGGCTCAAGTCTGTAGCATGGTTACTTGAACTAATCGGGGAGTCAGCAATAAGCTTTCGAGGCATTTGGGACTCGGGTAGTCAGCAGAAGGTCTTCGCCGGGGTCCAAATTCTACCCGTACAAATCCACTTAGATTACTCGGATTCCCAGATCCTATCCTTTGAGAATGACGCCCACAAAGACCCGGATTATCCGATTGAGACTTATGCA